>ENA-UOYA01002339-UOYA01002339.1-activated-sludge-metagenome-genome-assembly--contig:-NODE-2339-length-18388-cov-7.592265_pt1 | contig 18388 bp, 13 predicted proteins | sample MGYA00238163_ERZ764804 | MGnify/ENA primary metagenome ERZ764804 (study PRJEB28919, sample SAMN05720223) | activated sludge metagenome | isolation source: Anaerobic digester | place: Hong Kong... | reverse complement strand
GAGGGGTGGGGGCCGGCGACTGTGTTGCACTCCATGTTGCTCGAAGCCACCGGCGCCGGCGACGCCAACGACCTGTTGCACCGCTTCTACACCACTGAGTATCCGCGGCCCAGGATAGCCGCGTTCTCGAAGCTTGTGGACCGTGCAGCGCAGGCAGGCGATGCCGTCGCGCTCGAAATCATCGAACAGTCCGCCGGCGAACTGGCCCGCCTGGCCGCAGCCGTGCGCGGGCAGTTGTTCGCGCCGGGCGAGGAGGCGCGAGTGGCTTACATCGGAGGAGTGTTTCATTCCGCCATGTTGCGGGAATGCTACATCGCGCTGGTGGACGCCGAACCCGGCAACCGATGCGGCCCACCCGAGTACGGACCGGCGACCGGAGCGCTGATTGAGGCTTATCGAGCCGCGGGGATCACCCCCAGCCTCGCGGACGTGCCGGAATTCGAAAAATGAGACCGATTATCCTGTTTTTGACAGCGTGCGCGCTTACGGCCGCCGAGCCGGACTGGACGCGGATCGATAGAGAAGCACTGGATCTTTTTCAGCGCTACGTGCGCATCGCCAGCGTCAATCCGCCCGCCGACACGCGCGAGGCTGCGTCCCTGCTGAAGCGGGAACTGGAGGCGCGTGGAATCGAAGCGCACACATACACCAGCGGCCCGCAGGGGCAGACCAACCTGGTGGCGCGCCTGGCAGGGAGGGACCGTTCCAAGAAGCCGCTCGTATTGATGAACCACATGGATGTGGTGCCTGTGGACCGCAAGGCCTGGAAGTTGGATCCGTTCGGGGCTTTGATCAGGGACGGTTTTCTGTGGGGACGCGGCGCGTTCGACATGAAGCCGATCGGCGTCCAGCAGTTAATGGCGCTCGGGGCCATGAAGCAGGCCGGTATCGTGCCGGCTCGCGACATCGTCTTCCTGGCAACCGCCGATGAGGAGGTTGCCGGCAAGTACGGCGCTCAATGGATGATCGATAACCATTACAGCGAGATCGACGCCGGGTACGTGATGGACGAGGGTGGCTTCGGCTCCCGCGAGGTGTTCGCCGGCGGCAAACTGGTGTTCGGCGTGGCGGTGGGAGAGAAGCAGCCCGTTTGGCTTCGCTTGCGCGCTCGCGGCACGGCAGCCCACGGCTCGCAACCCATTCCGGACAACGCCAATGACATCCTGCTGGCGGCAATCGAGAAAGCCAAGGCCGTTCCGCCGCCCGCGAGCCAGCATCCCGTGGTCGAGGAGATGATGCGCGCCATCGGCGGCCAGGCGGCGGGCAATAAGTTCACGTCGGCGATCCGCCGCAACACGGTGTCTCTCACCACGCTGACAGCGGGCGTCGGTTCGCCGCCGAAGGTGAACGTGATCCCCTCGGTGAGCGAAGCCACGCTGGATTGCCGCCTGCTACCCGGCGTCAATGCCGAGGAGTTCATCTCGGAAATGAAGGCGCGCATCAACGACCCTCGTGTCAGCGTGGAACTGCTCTCGCTCCCGGTGGACCCCGGGACCAGTTCCTACCGCACGCCGTTGTTCGCGGCCATCCGCTCCGCTATCTTGAAGCAGTATCCGGACGCGGTGGTGACGCCCATTCTGGTGCCTTACAGCACGGACTCGGCAAAGTTCCGAAAGAAGGGCGTCCCGGCTTACGGCTTGTTGCCGGTGGTGGTCGATCTGGCAACTTTCAGTTCCATGCACGGTGACGCCGAACGTTTGCCGGTCGATGGGTTCCTGAAAGGTGTACATATCTACTTCAATCTGTTAAGGTCTGAATATTGATGTCTAGGGGCGCGCCGCCGTCCGGCGGCCGGTCCGCGTCACGGAAGGATTTCGGAATTGGATCAAGAACAGACGCCCGCCAAGCCGCGAGCGCGTCAAGACAAGTGCTTCCTGATGATGCAGCGCGATCTCACACTGGCGCTGGCATCGGCTAAGGATCTCAGGACAGCCTACGATATCATTCTGAGAACCTGTTTGAAACTTGAGGATGTGGATTCCGGCTTGATCTGTGAAATCTGCTCCCGTACCGATAGCGCCCGCGTGGCCGCCAGCATGGGGCTCGACGAAGCGCTCTTCGCCAACACGCGGGTCTTCCCCCTGAGCTCGCCAAACGCCAGATTGCTGATGGCTGGCGGGCCTGCCTGTCTGAACACGACGGTCCCGACCATCCTGCCGATGGCCATGTGGGAGGCGGCGAAGCTTCGCGCGACAGCCGTCCTTCCTATTAAGTCCGATGGGCAGGTGGTAGCGTTGCTGAGCCTCGGAACACGCACGCGGGAAAGGATCGGCGAGGAAGCCCGCCTGATGCTGGAGACCACGGCGAACCTGGTCGGCGAGACGATCGCCCGGTTTCAGGCCGAGGAAACCGTCCGCGATTCCGAGCGGCGGCACCGGGAGATTTTCGATTCCGCTCCGACACCGCTTTGGGAAGCGGATTTCTCCGGCCTCGTGGACTACCTGAAGGATTTGCTCAATCGCGGCGTTTCCGATCCTGTCGCCTACTTCACCGGGCACCTGCCGGCAGTCGGGGAATTGCTTTCGCGCATGCGTGTGCGGCACGTGAACCAAGCCGCCGTCGACTTTTACCGGGCCAAGTCGCGTAAGGAGATCGTGCGCCGACTGGCCGAGATCTACACGCCGCAGGCGTTCGAGGCCATAAGCCGCGACGTGCTCAGGCTCATTGACGGTTCCACACGGCATGAAATCGAGATCCGGACCAACACACTGGATGGCGAACCTCGTGACGTGCTCGTGCGGATCGCCGCGGTCCCCGGTTGTGAGCGCACACTTTCGCGGGTCATCATCTCAATGCTCGATCTCACCGAGCGCAAACGCGCCGAGCGTGCCCTGAAGGAGTCCAAACGCACGCTGGACGCGTTAGTACTACACCTGCCCGGAGTATTGATACGCCACGGCAACCGGCCGGGCTGGCCGATCGAATATATCGGGGGCAGAGTCGAGGAAGTGTGTGGCTACCCGGCAGAGCATTTCCTGGGCCCAGGCTCGCTGGATTACATGTCGGTATTAGTCGAGGAAGACCGCCCGCGGCTGTCTGAAGCGGTGCGGCAGGCCATGTTGACCAGGCGTCCTTACGCGGCCGAATACCGCATTCGAACGAAGGCAGGACAGGTGCGGTGGATCGGCGAAGAAGGCGTGCCCGTCTTCCAGGGTGACGAACTGGAAGCCCTGGAGTGTTTCCTATTCGATATTACGGAGCGCAAAGAGGCCGAGGCGGAACGGCAATTGTTGCAGGCCCAGCTCGTCCAGGCTCAGAAGATGGAATCCATCGGCCGGCTGGCCGGCGGCGTGGCGCACGATTTCAACAATGTGCTGACCGTCATTAACGGTTACAGCCAACTGGCCGCCGAACGCGCGCGGCAGGACCCGGCGTTGCACGGTCTGATCGAGGAAATCCATCAGGCCGGCGAGCGCGCAGCGACGCTCACCCGGCAGTTGCTGGCCTTCAGCCGCAAGCAGGCCGTCAAACTCGAACTGGTAAACCTGAACGGCACGATACGCGATATGCAAGGCTTGCTGCGCCGGCTCCTGGGTGAAGACGTGGAATTCGTGACCCGGCTCGAAGAGGGCCTGGACGCGGCCCATGTCGATGCGGCGCAGATGCAGCAAGTCCTGATGAACCTCGTGGTGAACGCGCGCGACGCCATGCCGCACGGCGGGCGGTTGACCATCGCCACAGAGAACACGGACCTCGGTGAGCCTGAGACGGCACGATGCCCATCGGCCAAGGCGGGCAAGTTCGTGTGCCTGACCGTGAGCGACACGGGCGAGGGCATGAGCGAGGAGGTTCGCTCTCACATTTTCGAGCCGTTCTTCACTACCAAGGTTGGATACGGTACAGGCCTAGGGTTGGCTACCGTTTACGGCGCGGTCGCGCGATGCGGAGGGTGGATCTCGGTAGACAGCGCGCCGGGCAAAGGCTCCACGTTTCACGTCTTCCTGCCGCGGGCCTGTGCTTGCGCTGTCTCGGCCGAACCCGCCCCGCCGCCGGTGATCCGGCACGGCGACGAAACGATTCTGGTCGTCGAGGACCAAAAGGAGGTGCGCGGCCTGATGACCGTGGCGCTCCGCGCGTACGGCTATCGTGTGTTGGAGGCCGCCGGCGGCGCCGAGGCGTTGGAGATTTTCGCTTCCCACGACGGGCAGGTTGACCTGCTGCTCACCGATATGGTCATGCCGGGCATGAACGGAACGGATCTGGCGCGCCGGCTTGTGGATAGGAAAGCGGATCTTAAAATTCTCTACGTGTCCGGCTACAGCGAGGACCTGGCGGAGCGCCGGTGCGAGTTGGGGCCCGGCTCGTCGTATTTGCCCAAGCCGTTCACACCGGATGTGCTGGCCGCAAAGGTCCGCGAAGTCCTGGGATAGAACCGGCTGCGGGGAGTGCGCGTTTCCTCGTCGGCACCTAGTAACATAGGATTATGGCCAAATTATCCATCCGAGATCTCAACCTCAAAGGAAAGCGCGTCTTCATACGCGTGGACTTCAATGTGCCTCTGGCGCCGGGCGGCAAGGAAATCACCTCCGACAAGCGCATCAAGGCGTCGCTGCCTACCATCAAGTACGCCCTCGAGCAGGGAGCCGGCCTGGTGCTGGCGAGCCATCTGGGCCGTCCCAAGGGAAAAGTCAACCCGGAAATGAGCTTGAAGCCCGTGGCCGCGAGGCTGAGCGAGTTGCTTGGCAAGCCGGTCGTCATGGCTCCGGACTGCATCGGACCGGAGGTGGAAGCCATGAAGCCCGCCCCGGGCGGGATCCTGTTGCTCGAAAATCTCCGTTTCCACCCGGAAGAGGAGAAGAACGATCCGGCCTTCGCCAAGAAACTCGCCGCACTGTGCGACGTGTACGTCAATGATGCTTTCGGCACCGCGCACCGCGCCCACGCCTCGACGGTCGGGATCATTCAATACGTGCCCCAGGCGGCGGCCGGACTTCTGATGGACAAGGAGCTCGAATACTTGAGCAAGGCCACCACCAATCCCGCTCGTCCGTGCGTGGCGATTCTGGGCGGAGCGAAGGTGTCCGATAAGATCGAAGTCATTCAGAACCTCATGAAGTTCGTCGATCAGATCCTGATCGGCGGCGCGATGGCATACACGTTCCTGAAGGCCAAGGGCGAGCCCACGGGCAATTCCCTGGTCGAGGCCGATAAGGTCGAACTGGCGAAGGAACTGCTCGCCGCGGCGGCCGGCAAACTCATACTGCCTTGCGATCACGTGGTAGCCGCTGAACTGAAGGAAGGCGCCGCGCACGAAACCGTTACGACGATCCCGGACGGCAAGATGGGCCTGGATATCGGCGCGGCGACCGTGGCGGCCTATGCGAAGGTGATCGCGGGCGCGAAAACCATCATCTGGAACGGCCCCATGGGCGTGTTCGAGAAGCCCCCGTTCGACGCTGGCACCGTGGCGCTGGCCAAAGCCGTGGCTTCGAGCGGGGCCATCAGCGTGGTGGGCGGCGGCGATTCGGAAAAGGCCGTCAAGAGTGCCGGCGTGGCCGACAAGATCAGCCACATTTCGACGGGCGGCGGCGCTTCGCTCGAGTACCTCAGCGGCATCGAGTTGCCGGGGGTAGCCGCTCTGACCGACAAGTAAAGTCTGACGCGCCCGGCGCCGTCGAAGGCTCTTGCAGCGCCGGGCGCGCTATGATATCAGTAGTACATTAAGTCGGGCACCGAAGCCCACATGATGTTCTGGGCCTCCGGCAGGTTTCCGGTCCGAAATCGAATCTCGTCTTCATAAGGAGTACGGCTGTGGAAGCAGTTAACCGCCGATTAATCCGTCCGCCGCTGAACGAAATAAAGGAACAGCAGGCCGGCAAGCAACGCAATCCGAACCAGAAGAAAGCTGTCCCCCCGGACACCACCAACGCCGAGAATTATTACTACGTCAAGCAGATGCAGACCAAGACGTTGATGGTCATCGTCTTCAAGGATGGCGAGACGATCTCCGGCAATATCGAGTGGTACGACAAGAATTGCCTGAAGATCAACCGCGACGGAGCGCCCAACCTTCTCGTCTATAAGCCGAACATCAAGTACATGTACAAAGCGGAACCTGGCGCCTGAGCACGGCCAGCCCGTTAGCGCTTCCCGCGTTTACAGATTTCCAGTCTCATCGAGCGCCGCTCACAGGCTTCCCTGTAGCGGCGCTTTTCTTCGCTGGTCTCCGGGATCACCGGGGGCACCTCGACCGGCCGGCCGGCCTTGTCGATGGCCACGTAAGTGACGTAGGCAGAGGAAGTGTGCGTGATCTCGCCCGTCGTAAGATCCTCGGCCATCACCTTGACCCCGACTTCCATGGACGTCCGGAAGGCCCGGTTCACCGACGATTTGAGGATCACCAGTTGTCCAATGTGAACGGGGTGTAGGAAGCTCATGCTGTCGATGGATGCGGTGACGACCTGGCAGCGCGCGTGCCGGATGGCCGCCAGCGCGCCCGCCATGTCCACCAGGTGCATGACTTTGCCTCCCAGCAGGTTGCCCAGCGGGTTGGCGTCGTTGGGCAGCGCCATCTCTCCGTATTCGGAGGCGGACTCCCTCACCGGCCGTCCTGCTCCACTCTTGCTCTTCGGACACGGCATGGCGAGTATCTTAGCATAGCGGTAGCCTGATTCTTATGAGCGCAGATCGCACGGAAGCCTTGAAGCAAATGCTCACGGCGGATCCCCGCAACGACTTCGCGCGATTCGCCCTGGCCATGGAATACGCCAAGGCCTCGCGGTTGGAGGACGCCGCCCGGGAGTTCGCCTTATTGATTGAGAACAATCCGGATTACTGGGGCGCCTACTACCACTATGGCCAGACGTTGGAGCGGCTGTTTCGCCTCGACGAGGCGCGCCAGGTCTATGATAAGGGCATCGAGGTTACCGGGCGGGTGGGACAAACGCGGGCTCGCGCGGAACTGGAAGCGGCGCTCCAACTGCTGGGCTGACCGGTCAATTGCCTCCCAGCCGTTTGACACCTCGGGGAAGCGCCCAATATACTGAAAGTTCTGGGGGTTCCCCGGGATTCACACCAGTTGGCGCCACGAGTCGGATTCTGCGCTCGGCGCGAAGGGGTTAGCATGCCAAAACGTACTTTTCAGCCGAATAACCGCAAACGGGCCAAGGCCCACGGGTTCCGGGAGAGAATGAAGACTAAGGACGGCCGTGCCGTCTTGGCGCGCCGTCGTGCCAAGGGCCGTAAGAAGCTCACGGTGAGCAGCGAGAGAGCCGTTCGTTACGCCAAGTAACTCGATTCAGACCGGAAGTTCCGGTTTTGCGTTCCCCAAACGGGCGCGGCTGCTGAAAAGCCCCGAGTTTCGGGAAGTCTTCAGCAACGGCGTCCGGACAGCGGGATGGTTGTTTTCCGCAACGTACTATCTGCGGCCAGGAGAGACGGAATCCCGCATCGGATTCGCAGTGGGCCGTGCGGCGGGCAATGCCGTGGTTCGCAACCGGCTGCGCCGCCGGTTGCGAGAAGCAGTCCGGCTGCACCGCAACCAGCTCCAGGCGGGCTGGTGGATTGTTCTGAATCCGCGGCGCGCGGCCTTGACAGCCGGCTTCGACGAGTTGGAACGCGAAGTGGAGAGGTTGTTCACGCGATGCAGCAGGCCTTAATCTGGCTCCTTCGCTTTTACAAGCGGTGGATCAGCCCGCTACTGCCCTCGGCCTGCCGGTTCTATCCCACTTGTTCGGAGTATATGCAGGAGGCGGTGTGCAAGTACGGCGCGCTTCGCGGCGTTTGGCTCGGTCTCCGGCGCCTCAGCCGTTGCCACCCGTTCCACGAAGGCGGTTACGACCCTGTCAGATAGACACTCACCATCAAGAGAAGACATGAGCGATCCAGCTAACAACCCCAACCAGCCGGCACCGCCGAAGGAGAAGAAGGAACTGTCCATGGAGACGCGGCTCATCATAGCCTTCGTCCTCATGGGAGTGGTCTTGTTTCTGACTCCTTACATTTTCAAGCCCGCGCAGCCCCTGCCGCCGGCGAAGGCGCCCGCCGCCAAGACTACCGCACAGGTTCCAGCCGCTGCGCCGGTGCAACCAGCCCCCGCGCAAGCAGCGGCTCCGAAAGCCAAGGCCCAACCTGCGGAAGCCGTGAAGCCGGTTGCGGCCGAAAAGGAAGAAACCGTCCTGGTGGACACGGCTTTGTACAGAGTCCAGTTTTCGAATCGCGGCGCCGTGGTGCGCAGTTGGGTGTTGAAGAAGTTCACCGACAACGCCGGCAAGCAGTTGGAACTGGTGAACGCCTCCGCCGCCCCGAAGACCGGGTATCCATTCGCAATTATCCCGAAGAACGCGCGCGTCTCCGCTGACCCAAACCAGGTATTGTACAAGGTGGATCGTTCGAGCGACGGCCTCGGCGTTGCATTCACGTTCTCCGACGGCCGGCTCTCTGTCAAGAAATCATTCCGCTTCGATCCGAGCAAGCATCTGTCCCAGGTTTCCTCCGAAGTGACGCAGGACGGCACGCCGGTGCCACACCTGCTCGCCTGGCGCGGCGGCTACGGCGATAACACGGTCCCGAACCCGGCCACCACGCAACGCAGCTTGCACTTCGATCTCGCGCAGAATAAGTTGATCGTCAACGAGGCCAAGGCGGCCAAGGACGGCCCGCTCGGCGAGACGGGCAATTATTCCTTCGCGGGCATCGAGGATGCCTACTTTGCCGCCGTCTTCCTGCCGGGCCAAGGCGCATCGCTCGAAATCGACACATTCGCCGATTCCCTGCCCTCGGCCGCGGATCCGAACAAGCAAGAGCCGCGCGTGGGCGTGGGCGTGGGTGGAGCGGCCGTGCAGGATCTCCAGCTTTTCGTGGGGCCCAAGGATATCGAACTGCTCAAGAAGGTGGATCCCAAGCTCGAGCAGTTAGTGGATTTCGGGTGGTTCTCCTTCCTGGCCAAGCCGCTGTTCGTATGCGTGAACTGGACCCGCGATCACATCATCAACAATTATGGATGGGCGATCGTGCTGGTCACGGTGGCCATCAACTTCCTGTTGCTGCCCTTGAAGATCTCCAGCCTGAAGTCGATGAAGAAGATGTCCATCCTGCAGCCGCAGATCAAGGCCATAAACGCCAAGTACGCGGGCTTGAGTCTTCGCGACCCGAAGAAGACGCAGCAGAACCAGGAGATCATGGATCTCTACAAGAAGCACGGCGTCAACCCCACTGGCGGCTGCCTGCCGATGATCCTGCAGATCCCGTTCTTCTTCGCGTTCTATAAAGTGCTCTCAGTCGCCATCGAGATGCGCGGCGCCGAATGGCTCTGGGTTACGGACCTCTCTCAACCTGAACATCTGCCCATCCGCATCCTGCCGGTGGCGATGATCGTGACTCAGTTCATCCTGCAGAAGATGACGCCAGCCACCTCGGCCGACCCAACGCAGCAGCGCGTCATGCTGCTCATGCCATTGATGCTTGGCTTCATGTTTTACGGGGTATCGAGCGGGCTGGTGCTATACTGGTTGACCGGCAACTTGGTGGGCATCGCGCAGCAATGGGTGTTCAACCGCACCGTGATGGCGCAGCCGGTCGAAGTCACGCCGCCGCAAAAATCCAAGAAGAGTAGCAGGAAATAGTTCGTGGAAGAGACAAAATATACGGTTGAGGAGTTGGCCCCCGAAATCGACGAGTTCCTGGGAGCGGTGCTGGATGCCGCCAACCTGGATGTGGATTACGAGGTCGTCGAAGGGTCTCATACGCATCCCGACTTCGAAAACCCCGAAGTCGTGGTGAAGTTCAGCGGTCCGGACGTGGACATGCTGCTCGCCAACCGGGCGGAGCTCCTGCTTGCCCTCGAGCACGTCACGATGGAAGCGCTCGACCTGCCGCCCTCGGACCACTCCCGCCTTTGTTTCGACGCCAACGACTATCGCGTGCTGCGCATCGAGGAATTGCGCATGAGCGCGCTCACCGCCGCCGAGCAGGTGAAGAGTACGCACCGTCCTTTTCGCTTCAACCCCATGACCAGCCGTGAGCGGCGCATCATTCACCTGGCGTTGCGCAACGAGCCGGAAGTGCGCAGCGAAAGCTTCGGGGTCGGTCCCGGGCGCCAGGTAGTAATCTACCCCGCGGACATGCCGGCGCCTCCTCCCGGTGCGTGGTTCCCGCAGGCCCCGCCGCGCGGTATGCGACGCGGCCGCCGCAGATAAACTTGCAAGTTTCGGATACCATTGTCGCCATCTCCACGCCGCCAGGGCGCGGGGGGCTGGGTGTGGTGCGTCTTTCGGGCGCCGAAGCGCGCTCCATCGCCGAGCGTGTTCTGCGATTCGCGCCGGCGGCCGAATGGAAGCCCCGCACCGCGCGTGTGGCCGAGTTGATCGACGAAGACGGCCGCGTGGTGGACCAGGTGGTGGCTACTTGGTTTGCACGACCAAGCTCTTACACGGCTGAGGACGTGGTGGAGATCTCCTGCCACGGCGCCCCCGTAGTGCTGCGGTTCTGCGTCGCGCGCGCGGTGGAGGCCGGAGCGCGGCCCGCCGAACCCGGCGAGTTCACCCTGCGCGCGTTTCTCAATGGACGCCTGGACCTGCCCCAAGCCGAGGCCGTGCGCGACCTCATCGAGGCTACCACGCTCTACCAAGCTAGAGTCGCGGCCGAGCAGACCACCGGCGCGTTGTCGCGCCGCCTGGCGCCATTCAAGAACCAGCTCTGCGACTTGGTTGCGCTCGTGGAGGCGGGACTGGACTTCGCCGAGGACGACTTGCCGGTGGCTTCAACGGACGATCTACTGTCACGGCTGGACCCGGTGCTCGAAGGCATCTCAAGGCTGGCAGCGAGCTACGACTACGGCAAGCTGGTGCACGAGGGGATCGCGCTGGCCATCGCCGGCCGTCCCAACGTGGGCAAAAGCAGCTTGTTCAACCGGCTGTTGGAACGCGACCGCGCGATCGTCACCGAAGTCCCCGGCACCACCCGCGACACGGTGAGCGAGACCGCGACTCTGGCGGGCATCCCCGTAAAGTTCATCGACACGGCCGGTGTGCGCGCCTCGGCCGACCGCGTCGAATCGCTGGGCATTGAGCGCACATACGATGCGATTTCTGAAGCCGACCTGACGCTGGTAGTGATCGATTCCTCCATGCCGGTGGAGGCGGCCGATACCGGATTGATCCGGCACGCCGCCGAACGCGGCCGCCACCTGGTAGTGGCCAACAAGTGCGACCTCCCGAGGCGCGCTGCCATCGAGCCTGGTTGGGTCGAAGTGAGCGCGCTCACGGGAGATGGCATTGGCGCGCTTCGCGAGCGGATCGCCGATACCATCGCGCCCGAAGGCGGGGTGGAGCGCGAAACCGGATTCATTACCAGCCTGCGCCATGAGCAACTGCTGCTCCAGGCACAGGCGCAGATCGAAAAAGCCCGGGAGGCGGTCGTACGTGGCGAGCACCACGACCTACTGGCGGTGGACCTGTACGGAGCGCTCCAGGCCATCGACGAGCTGACAGGAGCCACCACCGCCGACGACATCCTCAACCGCATATTCTCGACGTTCTGTATTGGGAAGTGAGGGGTGTTCGGAGTTCCTAACGATAATGGCGGGCGATGTGGTACTTCCGCATACGGGCTTGCAACGTCGTCCGCTTCAGGCCGAGCCTCGCCGCCGCTCCCCTCGGCCCGCCCACCACGCCGTTCGATTCCCTCAGTGCGTGCAGGATTCTCTCGCGTTCAGCCGCTTGGCCAGCTTCGGGGCTCCGCGGGTGCGGTCCTGCGGCAGCCACCCTTCCCGTGAACGCGGGCATGGCTACAGCCAGCACGTTCCCGCGCGTCAGAATGACGGATCTCTCGATGACGTTCTGTAACTCGCGGATGTTCCCGGGCCAGTCGTAGCGGCTCAACGCGTCCAGAGCGGCCGAAGGGATGTCCACGATGTTGCGCTTCATGCGCTGGGAGTACTTCTGCACGAAATAGCGCGTGAGCAGCGGAATATCCTCGCGGCGCTCCCGCAATGGAGGAACATTCAGTGGGAAGACGTGCAGGCGGTAGTACAGGTCGGCGCGAAACTGGCCTTCGTCCACCATGGCTTTCAGATCGCGGTTCGTGGCCACGACGAAGCGAACGTCGACCCGGATGGTGCGGCTGCCGCCCACTCTCTCGAACTCCTGGTCCTGAATGGCCCGCAGCAGTTTCGGCTGCAATTCCAGCGGCATCTCCCCGATTTCGTCCAGGAACAGCGTGCCCCGGTGCGCCAGTTCGAAGCGCCCGATCTTTTGGCCCACCGCTCCGGTGAAAGCGCCTTTCTCATGCCCGAACAACTCGCTTTCGAGGAGGCTCGCTGGGATGGCGGCGCAGTTCACCTTAACGAAACTCCCTTTTGACCGTGCGCTCTGCTCGTGGATTGCCCGGGCCACCAATTCTTTACCGGTCCCCGTTTCGCCAAGAATGAGAACCGTGGCATCGGTTGGCGCCACGATCTGAATGCCCCTCAAAATCGACTGAAAGGCCGGCCCCTCGCCCACCATGTTCCCGATGTTCTGGTCCAGTCGAAGTTCGTCTTCCAGGTAGAGCTTCTCAGTGGCGAGCCGCTCCTTCATCTCGGCCAGTTCCTGGTAAGAGAGCGAGTTCTCGACTGCGATGGCCACTTGGCGCGCAACCTGCACAAGAAGTTCGATGTCTTCCCCGGTCCACGGTTCCCCGGTGGTTCTGGCGATTTCCAGTGTGCCGAGCGTACGGTTGGGCGTCACCAGCGGAATCGAGCAATGCGATCTGAATCCCAACTCTACGAACCTGCGGTAATTGGGGGATGGGAACCTGTCGAGGTCAACCTCTTGCACCACGACGGGCTTCCCGGTTGCGAGCGCTTCCGCTGTAGGCATGCCCTCCGCGTTGCCCGACTTGCGGTCGAACTTGAAGAGTTCCTCACCGGGGAAATGCAACGCGTACAACTCGAGTTCGCCAGGGGTATCTTTGCATAGCAGTAGTACAGCGATGTCGTGTTTGATCACCTTGGAGAGTTGCTCGGAAATCGCCGATGCCAGCTCATTCGGTGACAACTTGGAGACGAGCGCATTCGTAATATCGAACAGCGCCCGTACACGGTCCCGTTCGCGCACCAATTCTTGTTTTGCCAGGAAGCCATCCACGGCGACGGCGAACTCGCTGGCTACCCGTTCCAGGAACGTGAGCTCAGCCGGACTGGGGTCATACGGCGCCAGGCAACCGAATCCGATAACACCCAATCGGTTCTCTCCCGCCGTCAGCGGCACAACCGTGAGGGCTTGTAGACCTGCCCTACGAACCATTTCCATGAACTCCGGCCATCGGGCATCGTTCTCGATCGAAGGGATCACCAGCGTCTTCTGATTCCGCCAAACCCAACCTGCGGGCGTGTCTTCACGAGGAGAGAGGGTACCGCCCACAGTGTTCATCTCCCCGGACGCTTTCAGCACATGCAGCCGCATGGCTTTTCCGTCCGGATCGCGGAGGATCATCGCCACGTACTCGAAATCCACGACTCGCCGTAGCGACTCCGCCACGCCCGACAACAGGCTATCCAGGTCCGTGTGGCCAGCGATCGACCGCGCGAGTTCCAGAACGGCTTCGTAGATGTCGCTCTGTGAAGCCCTCACGGTTCCGATCATAACTGGTTTTCTTCCCGCGCTGCGGCAGATGCCTTATGGCAACTGCCGAAAGTGACAATGCGCCCCACCGGCGCACCCACCCTTCCAGAGTCTTCCATCTCACGGGAGGGGCGTTTCTTACGCCCCTCCTCCCAAGACTTTATACAGTGTCACCAGATTGCTCATCCGGGCGAACCGCAGGCTCACCAAGCCCTGCTGCGCGCCGTATAGGGAACGCTGGGCGACGAGGACGCTCAGGTAGCTGTCGATGCCTGCTTTGTAGCGGGCATCGGAAAGGCGGTAGGTTTCCGCCAGCGTATTGACCAAATTCTGCTGGGCCTCCTGCTGCTCCATCAGTCTGGTCCGCAAGCTCAAAGAATCGCTCACTTCGCGGAAGGCCGATTGAATAGCCTTCTCGTACTCGGCGACGGCCAAGTCCCGGTCCACCTCGGCGACTTTCACGTTGGATTTCCGGGCGCCGGCATCGAAGATGGGCAAAGCCGCCTGTGGCGCGAACTGCCACGTTCGAGAGCCGTACTTGAACAAATTGGTGAGATCGCCGCTCATGAGACCGAGAGCGGCGGTCAAAGAGATCCGCGGAAAGAAGTTCGCACGGGCCGCCCCGATGTTTGCATAAGCGGCTTTTAATTGGTGCTCCGCCGAAAGGATGTCGGGCCGCTTGAGCAACACCTCGGAAGGTAGCCCGGCGACGATATCCTTCAATGTCTTCTCGGACCCCAGTTCACCGGGCAGCAGATTGGCCGGAACCGGCGCGCCCACCACAAGGTTGAGCGCGTTTTCGTCCACGGCGACCTGGCCGGTGTAACGGGCGATGTCCACACGCGCCGCTTCGACCTGGCTCTGCGTCTGGCGAAGTTCCAGGTCGCTGGCCATGCCGGCATCGCGCGTGCGCAAGATCAGTTCGTAGTAAGCCTGCTGGGTCTTCAGCGTTTCTTGTGCCAGGTGCAGGTTTTCCCGGTCCGCGGCTAGGGCAAGGTAACTGTGGGCGACAGCACCCACCAGCGCGATCTGCGTTCCCCGGCGAGCTTGCTCGGTCGCCAGGTATTGCTCCAGAGCCGCGCTTTTCAAGCTGCGGATGCGCCCGAACAGGTCGGGTTCCCAGCTACTGATGCCCACGCCGACGGTGATCTGCCCCACCGTATCCGGCTTGCCACTGTTCGACATCTTCGCGGGCAGCCGGTAGGCCTCGCCTCCGGCCGCCGCGCTTACGGTCGGGTACTGCTGGGCGCGCTGGATCTTATACAGAGCCTGGGCTTTTTCGATGTTGAGCGCGGCCATCCGGAGATCCCGGTTGTTGGCCAGCGCCAATTCGATTACGGACTGCAACCGGGCGTCGGTAAAGAACTCGCGCCACTTCACCTCCGCCGCCGAGGGCGCGCCGGCCGTCCTTTGGGACTCCGTGTCGGCCTCGGCCGTGTGCCACGCCTGAGGAACCGGAGGGGTCGGCTGTTTATACTTGGGAGCCAACGCACAGCCGCTCAAGCTGAGCAGAACTCCAATGCAGAGGCACTGGAATGGCTTAATGATATTCATCTCAATGCACCTCCGGACTGACGGGAACCGATGAAGATCCCGCCGGCGGGGTGGTTTTACCTCGCCCAAAGATTTGGGCAACGAGTACGAAGAACATGGGAATGAAGATCAGGTCAATGAAGGTGGCGGAGAGCATGCCGCCCGTCACGGCGGTCCCGATGCCGTTCATCGCGCCGGCGCCGGCACCCTTCGTGATGGCCAGCGGCAGCGTACCGAAAAAGAATGCCAGCGATGTCATGATTACCGGGCGGAACCGGATCCTGACCGCCGCAAGCGTCGCGTCGACGAGCCCGGCTCCCTGCCTCATCTGCTCTTTAATGAACTGGATGATCAGGATGGCGTTCTTCGTCGAAAGCCCCATGGTGGTCAAAAAGCCGATTTGGAAGTAAACGTCGTTGGGCAGTCCTCGCAATGTCGTCGCCAGCAAAGCGCCGAACACACCCAGCGGAATCATTAACAGATTCACAAACGGGATGGTCCAGCTTTCATACAGAGCCGCCACGCAAAGGAAGATCACCAGGATTGAGAAAGCGTAGAGCAGAGGTCCTTGCGAAGTAGCCATCCTTTCCTGATACGAAAGGCCCTGCCAGTCCGAGCCGAAGCCCTTGGGCAGCTTTGCCGTAATTTCCTGCATGGCCTGCATCGCCTCGCCGGAGCTTCTCCCCGGCGAAGGCTCGCCCCAAATGTTCATTGAGGGGAAGCCGTTGAACCGTTCCAGCCTGGGGGATCCGCTGATCCAATGGCCGGAGGCAAATGCGGAGAACGGAACGATCTTTCCCTGGTTGTTGCGCACATACAGCTTCTTGAGGTCATCGGGGAGCATGCGGTACGGTGCGTCCGCCTGTGCGAATACGCGTTTGACCCTGCCACCCTGGATGAAGTCATTGACGTAAGCGCTGCCGAACGAACCCGAAATGGCGTTGTTGATGCTTGAAATCGGGATTGCCAGAGCACCGGCCCTTTCCCAATCCACGTCGATCTTATACTGTGGCACGTCTTCCATGCCGTTCGGCCGCACCCGCAGCAATCTCGCGTCGCTGGCGGCCATGCCGAGGAGCTGGTTGCGGGCCTCGGTGAGCTTGGCGTGGCCCGCTCCGGCGAAATCGATTAACTGAAAATCGAAACCCATGGCATTTCCTAGTTCGGAAACCGGAGGGGGCAGAAATGTGAACACCGTGGCTCCGCGAACCTTGCCGAACGCCTGCATTGCCCTTCCGGCCACGGCCTTCGCCGCCAGATCCTTCCGGTCGCGCAGTTCCCAGTCCTTCAGGCGCACGAATACCATACCGTTGTTTTGCGCCCTGCCGGAAAAGCCGATGCCGGCCACGGCCATCACTGATTCCACGGCCTCTTTCTCATTCGCCAGAAAGTGGCGCTGGACTTCATCCGCCACCGCGGTGGTCTGTTCCATCGTCGCGCCTGTCGGCAGGAGGATCTGGCACAACAGGATCCCCTGGTCCTCATCCGGCAAATAACCGGTGGGCAAGTGCAGGAACAGGTAGCCAATAGTGACCAGGAGCACTACATAAACGGCTACGTAACGCAACTTCCGCAGGATTGAGTGCCTGACCACTTTTATGTACTGAGTTCGGACCCAGTAGAAGAGGCGATCAAACCACAACAGAAACGGCCGCACCAGTCGCGGCGCCGTCTCGGCCGGCTCGTGTCCCACAGGCACGGGCCGCAGAAGCGAGGCGCAGAGGACCGGCGTGAGGATCAACGCCACCAGGACCGACAAGAGCATGGATGCGATGATGGTTACCGAGAATTGACGGTAGATGATGCCGGTCGAGCCGGAGAAGAAGGCCATGGGACCGAACACCGCCGACAGCACCAACCCGATACCGACCAGCGCGCTGGTGATCTGGTCCATGGATTTGGCGGTGGCTTCCCGGGGCGAAAGCCCTTCCTCGCTCATGATCCTTTCCACGTTTTCCACGACGACGATGGCATCGTCGACCAGGAGGCCGATCGCCAGCACCATGGCGAACATGGTGAGCATGTTGATGGAAAAGCCAAAGAAGCCCAGGACGGCGAAGGTGCCGAGGAGCACCACCGGAACCGCAATCGTCGGGATCAGGGTCGCGCGCATGTTGCCCATGAAGATCAACATGACCAGGAACACCAGCAGGATCGCCTCGAAGAGGGTCTTTACCACCTCTTTGATTGCCACCCTGGTGAACGGGGTGGTGTCATACGGATAGACGACCTTCATGCCGTGGGGGAAGTACTGGCTCATCTCTTCCATCCGGGCGCGGATCGCGTCCGCCGTATCCAGCGCGTTGGCGCCGGCAGCCTGACGGATGGCCAGACCCGCCGACGGCCTGTTGTTGTACGTGCCGTCGATGTCGTACACCTCGGTTCCCAGTTCCGTTCTCGCCACATCCGAGACGCGCACCACGGATCCGTCCGGATTCGTGCGGATCGGGATTGAGGCAAACTCGGCGGGGGTCTTGAGAAGGTTCTGGACGATGATGGCGGCGTTCAGGCGCTGCCCTTTCACCGCCGGCGCTCCACCGAACTGGCCGGCAGAAACCTCCACGTTGTATGCCCGCAGCGCCGCGACGACATCGTCGATGGTCATCCCGTAGTTGGTGAGTTTGTCCGGATTCAGCCAGACGCGCATCGCGTATTGGGTGCCGAAGACTTCCACCTCGCCCACACCCGGTATCCGCGAAAGCACCTTTTCCAGGTTGGATTGCGCGTAGTCGCGCAGATCGTTCCCGTCCATACTCCCGTCTTCCGAGATGAGGCTTACAACGATCAGGTAATTGCGCGTCGATTTACTGACCTTGATGCCGTAACGCTGCACCACCTCCGGCAGACTGGCCGTGGCCAATTGAAGTTTGTTTTGCACCTGCGCCCAGGCGAGGTCCGGGTTGGTCCCCGGGGCAAAGGTCAACTCGACCCGCGCGGAACCCGACGAGTCGCTCGTCGAGTTGATGTAGAGCAGATTATCGAAGCCGGTCATCTTTTGCTCAATGATCTGCGTCACGCTGTTCTCTACCGTCTCGGCCGAGGCGCCCGGATAGAACGCACTGATGGCGATGGACGGCGGAGCAATGGGTGGATACTGCGAGATGGGCATGTTATAGATGGCCAGCCCGCCCAACACCATAAAAGAAATCGCGATCACCCAGGCGAAGACCGGGCGGTCGAGGAAGAATCTAGACATTGCCCCCCGCTTTCTTTCCGGTCTGGGGAGCCGGCTGGTCCGCACCTGGCGCGGGGCTGCCACCCGGGCCCGCTTTGGTGGGAGTCGCGCGCACCTGGACGCCCGGCCGTGCCTTATC
>ENA-UOYA01002335-UOYA01002335.1-activated-sludge-metagenome-genome-assembly--contig:-NODE-2335-length-18431-cov-5.277699_pt1 | contig 18431 bp, 15 predicted proteins | sample MGYA00238163_ERZ764804 | MGnify/ENA primary metagenome ERZ764804 (study PRJEB28919, sample SAMN05720223) | activated sludge metagenome | isolation source: Anaerobic digester | place: Hong Kong... | reverse complement strand
GGTGCAGCGGTTCTTCGCCGAATGCGGGATCGAGGTCGTCCGCGCGATGACGATCGTGCGCGACGGCCCGCCGAAGCGCTTCTCCGAGATCACCCCCGACGAGATCCGCCGCACGCTGATCGAGGTCGACGGACCGGACGCGAGCGCGATCGTGCAGTTCGGCGCGAACGTGCCGATGGCGGCGCTGGTGCCGGGCGCGGAGTTCTGGCTCGGCAAGCCGGTGATCGCGGTGAACACCGCCACCTACTGGCACGCGCTGCGCACGCGCGGCATCGACGACAAGGTCCCCGGCTGGGGTCGGCTGCTGGAGCGGCACTGAGGGCCGCGCGCGACGCCCGGCGTGCCGGCTCGGCGCCGATCGCCGGCCGCGCCGCGCACCCGACCCCGACACTTCCCCACGACACGACGGTCCGACGACCGCAGGAGACACGCATGCCCCTCACGACACGCCCCCGGACGGTGCCCGCCGAGAGGCCGGGCGATCCCCGCCCCGCCGCGCCGCGACGCGCGGTGCTGGCCGGCCTGGCCGGGCTGGCGGCGAGCGCGCTCCCCGGCCGCGCGACCGCGCAGGCGTACCCCGACCGGCCGGTCTGGATCGTCGTGCCCTACGCGGCCGGCGGCGCGGTCGACATCGTCGGACGCACGCTCGCGAGCGACCTCGCCGCCGGACTCGGCCAGCCGGTCAACGTCGAGAACCGGACCGGAGCCGGCGGCAACATCGCCGCGGCCCACGTCGCGAAGTCGAAGCCGGACGGCCACGTGCTGATGATCGGCGGGGCGGCGAACTCGGTGGCCAAGCAGGTGTTCGCGAACCTGCAGTACGACCCGGACACCGACCTCACGCCGATCGCGATGATCGGCGCCGCGCCGTCGGTGCTCGCGGTCTCGTCGAGCCTGCCCGCGAAGGACGTGGCCGGACTGGTCGCGATGGCCCGCGCGAAGCCCGGCGCGCTCGCGATCGGGCACGGCGGCGCCGGCACGACCTCGGAGCACCTGGCCGGCGAGATGTTCAAGGCGCGCGCCGGCATCGCGATGACCTCGGTCGCCTACAAGGGCGTCGTGCCCGCGATCAACGACATGATCGGCGGCCAGATCGCCGCGGTCATGACCAACGTGGTCAACGTGCTGCCGCACGTGCAGTCGGGGCGGGTCCGCGTGCTCGCGGTCGCGAGCGGGCAACGCCTGAAGTCGCTGCCCGACGTGCCGACGATGGCCGAGGCGGGCTTCCCGGACTTCGAGGTCGCGGTCTGGTGGGGCCTGCTGGGGCCGGCGAACCTGCCCGCTGCGGTGGTCGACCGGTTGAACGGCGAGGTGTCGAAGGCGCTCGCCGGCGGCGCGATCCGCGACCGGCTCGAGGCGCTGAGCGCCCGGCCGTGGGAGATGACGCCCGCGCAGTTCAAGGCGTTCTACGCGAAGGAGGGCGCCCGCTGGGTCGAGGTGGCGCGCAAGGCGGGGATCACGCCGCAGTAGGCGGGCATCGGGCCGCGGCGGCCCCCGCGGGCGCGGGGCGGGGCCGCGGCCCCGCCTCGGCGCCTCAGCGCCCCGGCACCCAGTCCGTCCCGGCCAGCGGCACGCCCGCCATCGCCGCCGCCTCGACCGTCAGCGCGACCAGGTCCTCGCGCTCGAGATGGTGGACGTCCTGCTTGCCGCACGCACGCGCGATGGTCGACACCTCCATCGCCATCGTCTTCAGGTAGTTGCGCACGCGTCGCGCGCCGACCGGCGGCTGCAGCCGCTGCTCGAGCACCGCGTCCTGCGTGGTCACGCCGACCGGGCACTGCCCGGTGTGGCAGTGGTGGCAGTACCCGGGCGCGGCCCCGAGCGCCGCGTAGTCGTCGTCGCAGCGCACGTGCTCGCCGCCGCTGCCGTCGTCGCGCGCGCCGCGGATCCAGGCGTCGCTGTTGCAGCCGAGCGCCATCAGCACGCCCTGACCGATCGACACCGCGTCGGCGCCCATCGCGAGCGCCTTCGCGACGTCCGCGCCGGTGCGGATCCCGCCGGAGACGATCAGCTGGACCTCGTCCTTCATGCCCAGGTCCTCGAGCGCGTCGACCGCCTGCCGGACCGCGGCGAGCGTCGGGATGCCGACGTGCTCGATGAACACCGTCTGCGTCGCCGCGGTCCCGCCCTGCATGCCGTCGACGACGACGACGTCGGCGCCCGAGTGCACCGCGAGCTTCACGTCGTGGAAGGTCCGCGTGGCGCCCACCTTCACGTAGATCGGCTTCTCCCAGTCGGTGATCTCGCGCAGCTCGCGGATCTTGATCGCGAGGTCGTCGGGACCGGTCCAGTCCGGGTGGCGGCAAGCGCTGCGCTGGTCGACGCCCTCGGGCAGCGTGCGCATCGCGGCGACCCGCGGATTGACCTTCTGCCCGAGCAGCATCCCGCCGCCGCCGGGCTTCGCGCCCTGCCCGATCACCACCTCGATCGCGTCGGCACGCCGCACGTGGTCGGGATCGAATCCGTAGCGCGACGGCAGGCACTGGTAGACGAGCGTCTTCGACGAGCCGCGCTCCTCCTCGGTCATGCCGCCGTCGCCGGTGGTGGTCGAGGTGCCGGCCTCGGTCGCCGCGCGGCCGAGCGCCTCCTTCACGTTCGCCGACAGCGAGCCGAAGCTCATGCCGGCGATCGTGATCGGGATCGCGAGCTCGATCGGCTTCGTCGCGAAGCGCGTGCCGAGCACGGTCTTCGTCGAGCAGCGCTCGCGGTAGCCCTCGAGCGGGTAGCGCGACAGCGACGCGGCGAGGAACAGCAGGTCGTCGAAGTGCGGCACCCTGCGCTTCGCGCCGAGGCCGCGGATCTCGTAGAGGCCGGTGGCCGACGCGTGCCGGATGTAGTCGAGGGTCCGGGCGTCGTAGCCCCAGCTCTCCTCGCGCTGGATCTTCATCGGTCAGTACTCCTGGTTCGCGTCGACGTTCCAGTGATAGAGGGACCGCGCGGAGGCGATGCGCCTGAACTCGCGCGGATCGTGCCGGAGGCCGGCCTGCGCGAGCAGCCCGGCGACGGCGGTGAGGTCGGCGTCGGTCATGTCCTCGAAGCGCGCGTCGGCCCCGAGCGACTTCACCTCGCCGCGCACGTAGATCACCGCCTCGTACAGCGAGTCGCCGAGCGCGTCGCCGGCGTCGCCGCAGACGACGAGCCGGCCCGCCTGCGCCATGAACATCGAGAACGAGCCGACGCTGCCGCCGACGACGATGTCCGCGCCCTTCAGCGAGATCCCGCAGCGCAGGCCGCAGTCGCCCTCGACGACCAGCAGCCCGCCGCGCGCCGACGCGCCGGCCGACACCGACGCGAAGCCCTTCACGCGCACCGTGCCGCTCATCATGTTCTCGGCCACGCCCGGGCCGGCGTTGCCGTGCACGACGACCGTCGCGTGCTTGTTCATCCCGGCCGCGTAATACCCGGCGTGGCCGTCGACGTCGACCCGCACCGGGGCGTCGAGACCCACCGCGATCGAATGCGCGCCGTCGGGCCGCTCGATCCGCACGTGGGTGGTGTCGCCGAGCTCCCGGTGCAGGAAGCGGTTCACGTCGCGCAGCGGCGTGCGCGACAGGTCGAAGCTCGCGAGCACCGTCATGCCGCGGCCCTCCAGGCGTGGATGCGCTCCGGCTGCGGCTCGTAGAGCTTCGCCTGCGCGACGCCGGGCAGGTGCGCGAGCGAGCGGTACTCGGAGGCGATCGCGACCCAGTCGTCGGTCTCGGCGACCAGCGCCGGCTTGCACGCGAAGCCGTCGCGCACGATCGCCAGCGCGTCGTGCGTGCCCATCAGGAAGGTGTAGAAGCCGTCGAGCGCGTCGAAGCCGCGCTCGAGCGCCGCCTCGAGCGTGTCGCCCTCGCGCATCCGCCACTCGAGCCAGCGGCACGCGGCCTCGGTGTCGCAGTCGCCGTCGAACGCGATGCCAAGCGGCTCCAGCTTGCGCCGCAGGCTGTACGGATTCGACAGCGAGCCGTTGTGCACCAGGCACCAGTCCTCGCCGGCGGTGTACGGGTGCGCGTTCTCGGGCGTGACCGCCGACTCGGTGGCCATCCGCGTGTGCGCGACCAGGTGCGTTCCGGCCATGCCCGCGAGGCCGTACTTCGTCGCGATCTCCAGCGGCGTGCCGACGTCCTTGTAGAGGTCGATCGCACGGCCCGTCGACAGCACGCGCAGCTGCGGGAACGCGACCGCGAGCGACGCCCGCACCGCGGACGGCGGGCGCGGCGACGTCAGCGTCCCGTGGTTCGCGCGCACCTCGAGCGACTCGCCGTCCGCGAGCGCGGCGTGCAGCGCGCTCCAGTCGAAGCCCGCGGGCGCGTTCAGGCTGAGCTTGCGCAGGCCCGCGTCGAGCGGCTCGGTGAACACCGCGATGCCCGCCGAGTCGGGGCCGCGCTCGGTCATGCCCACGAGCATCGGCTGCGCCCATTCGCCCAGCCGCCCGCGCAGCGCGGGGTTCCTGATCATCAATCCGACGATGCCGCACATCGCAGCCCGACTCCGTGTCAGTGAGGGTTCAGAAGAACTCGACGTACCGCTCGCGCTCCCAGTCGGAGACGTGGCGCGAGTACTCGATCCACTCCATCCGCTTCACGCGGAGGAACTCGGCCGCGAGCGCCTCGCCGAGGCCCTCGCGCACGACCGGGTCCGCCTCGAGCGCGTCGAGCGCCTCGCCGAGCGTCTGCGGCAGCAGCGCGATGCCGCGCTCGGCGAGCTTCGCCGGCGTCCATTCGTACAGGTTCTCGTTGATCGGCGGCCCCGGGTCGATCCGGTTGCGCACGCCGTCCATGCCGGCCGCGACGATCGCGGCCGTCGCGAGGTACGGGTTGCACGAGCCGTCGGGCAGGCGCAGCTCGAGGCGCCCGTAGGGCACGCGGACGGTCGCCGTCCGGTTGTTGTCGCCGTAGGCGATGTACGCCGGCGCCCAGGTCGCGCCCGACAGCGCGCGCCCGACGACGAGCCGCTTGTACGAGTTGACCGTCGGCGCGCAGACCGCGGCGAGCGCCCGCGCGTGCCTGAGCAGGCCGCCGAGGAAGTGGTAGCCGGTCTGGGACAGCCCCAGGCCGTGTCGGTCGGCGTCGTCGTGGAACAGGTTGCGCGTGCGGCCGTCGCCGAGCGACAGGTGCACGTGGGTGCCGGTGCCGGTGCGGTCGGAGAACGGCTTGGGCATGAAGCTCGCGACCAGGCCCATCTGGCGCGCGATCTCGCTCGCGGCCATCTTGAAGAACACCATCCGGTCGGCGGTCGTCAGTGCGTCGGCGTAGGTGAAGTTGACCTCGAACTGGCCGTTCGCGTCCTCGTGGTCGATCTGGTAGACGTCCAGTCCGGCGGGCCGCACCGCGTCGACCAGGCGCTCGAGGTAGGCGGCCGAACGCGCGAGGCCCTTGTAGTCGTAGCACGGCTTCTCGAGGGTGTCGGTCGCGTCGGCCGGCCGCAGCGCGCCGCCCGCGTCGCGGGCGAGCAGCATGAACTCCGGCTCCATGCCGGTGTACAGCGTCAGGCCCTCGTCGGCGAGCGCGGCGAGCCGGCGCTTGAGCGCGACCCGGGAGCACAGTGCGTACGGCGCCCCCTTCACGTGGCCGTCGCAGGCGATCCGCGCGTAGCCGGGCAGCCAGGGCATCGGCGCGAGCGTCGCCGGGTCGCCGACCGCCATGTAGTCCGCGCCTTCGGGGCCCATGCCCATGCCCCAGATCGCGAACGCGGCGAAGCCCGCGCCCTCCTCCAGGACCATCCGGAGGTGCTCGGCGGGCACCGCCTTGGCCTTGGCGGCACCGTGGATGTCGACGAACTGCGCGAGGACGAAGCGGGCCTGGTGCCGTTCGAGCCACGCGCGGGCGTCGGCGGCGGAAGAGGGAGAGACCATGGACGACTCCGACGGCGCCCTTCGCCGCAGCTCGCGTCGGGCAGGATCGGGGGGCGTGCCGCCGGCCCCGGGGCCGATCGGCGCGGGCTCTGTGGCCCGATGTTGAATGTGATGATAGTTTGTTGAATAATGGTCGTCAACATGTCGAAGGCATCGATCGAATCGCTCGACCGCCACATCGGACAGCGTGTCCGCGACGAGCGGTTGCGCAACCGGCTGACGATCGCCGACGTCGCCCAGCTCGCCGACCTGTCGGCGGGCATGCTGTCGAAGATCGAGAACGGCCAGGCGACCGCGAGCCTCGATGCGCTGGTTCGGATCGCGAACGCGCTCGGCGTCCCGGTCGGGGCGCTGTTCAAGGGCTACGGCACGCCGGCGGGCTCGGCGAGGCTGGTCAAGGCGGGCGAAGGCATGGAGGTCGTCCGGCGCGGCACCTCGAAGGGGCACACCTACCACCTGCTGTCCTACGACCAGGGGCCGCGCAAGCGCTTCGAGCCGTTCCTGATCTCGATGGACGACGCCTCCGAGGTGTTCCCCACCTTCGAGCACGCCGGCACCGAGTTCATCCACATGCTCGCCGGTCGGCTGGAGTACCGGCACGGCGACGCCACGCACCTGCTCGAACCGGGCGATTCGCTGACCTTCGACGGCACCGTCCCGCACGGCCCGGAGCGGATCCTGGAAGTCCCGATCCGCTTCCTGACCGTCATCGTCTACGACGGCCCACCTTCGGAGTGAGCATGCACTCTCGGTATTCCAGCCATCCACGCCCGAGCCACCTGGAGGCCCCCCGATGACCGGGTCGGCCGGCCGCGATTCGTACGACCTGATCGTCGTCGGCGCCGGCGTCGTCGGCTGCTCGGTGGCCTGGCATGCGGCGGCCCTCGGCGCGGGCCGGGTGCTGCTGGTGGACCGGGGCGGCATCGCCGAGGGCACCTCGAGCCAGTCGAGCAGCATCCTGCGCACGCACTACTCGGTGAAGGAGAACGTCGAGCTCGCCCGCCGGTCGTGGTCCGTCTTCACCGGGTTCCGCGACTACCTCGGCGACGGGGAGGCGGACTGCGGGCTGGTGCGCTGCGGCTACCTGATCGTCGGCGGCGACGACGCCCGCGGCGAGGCGGTCCGCGCGTCGCTCGCCCAGCAACGCGCGATGGGCATCCGGGCCGACGAGATCGACGCCGCGCAGGCCCGCGCGCTGCTGCCCCTGCTGCGGACCGACGACCTCGCGGTGTTCGGGCACGAGCCCGACGCCGGCTACGCCGACGCCTACCTGACCGCGACCGCGTTCGCGCGCGCGGCCCGCCGCCGGGGCGTCGAGATCCGCCAGGGCCTGCGCGTGGACGCGCTGGCGACCTCGGGCTCACGGGTGACCGGCATCGTCACCGGAGCGGGCACTTACTCGGCCGCCACGGTCGTCTGCGTGGCCAACGTGTGGACCAACCGACTGCTCGAGTCGACAACGGGTACGACGATCCCGCTGGTCGCGGAGCGGCACGAGGTGATGGCCTTCGAGGCGCCCGCCCCGTACCTGCCGACCTACCCGGTGCTGAAGGACATGGCGAGCCGGTCGATGGTCTACGCGCGGTGCTACGGGCGCACGCAGCTGCTCGCCAGTCCGGGGCTCGCCGGCCAGGTCACCGATCCCGACGAGGGACAGGCCGACGTCCCCCTCGACACCGTCGCCGACCTGGGCGAGCAGGTCGCCGCCCGGCTGGAGACCTTCGACGAGGCCGGGGTCGCGTCGACCTGGACCGGGCTCTACGACGTGACGCCCGACTGGAATCCGGTGCTCGGCCCGCTGCCCGGCTGGTCGGGGCTGCAGGTCGGCTTCGGTTTCTCGGGGCACGGCTTCAAGCTCTCGCCCGCGGTCGGGCGCCTGCTCGCGCAGTCCGCGCTCGGTCTGCCGACCGACGTCCCGCTCGGCCCGTACCGCTTCGAGCGCTTCGCCGAAGGCGCGCTGCTGGTCGGCCGGTACGGCCGGGGCGCCGTGTCCTGACGACCGGGCGCGACCGGGCGCGCCCGGGGGCGATCAGGTCGCGCTGGGCAGCAGCCCGAGCGAGCGCTCGGTGCACGGCCGCGACTTGACCGGGCCGTCGCTGACCCTGGAGACGGTGCCCGCCGCGGCGTTCGCCTTGGAGAACGCCTTGACCAGCACCTTGTGCAGGTCGAGCGCCGAGTTGGCGTTCGCGAAGCCCCCCGACGACGTGCACACGTACCCGCCCTCGGAATCGAGCACCACCCAGGACGGCGCGCCGCGCGGCACGTAGGTCGCCTTCCAGCGCGCCCGTTCCTCGGTCGTCATGTCGTCGCCGTAGACCACCGCGAAGTGGTAGGCGTCCTTGTACGCCTGGCGCACGTCGGCGCGCACGAGCCAGCCATCGTGGGCGTCGCACACCGGGCAGTTCTGCTCGGCGAAGTAGACGACGACCGGCTTGCCGGTGGTCTTGGCCTTCGCGACCGCGTCGATCACCGACGGATTGTCGTCGTACCCGGGAGGCAGCGTGGCCGCGACCGCGGAGGCGGCCGCCACGCAGGCGAAGGCGGCGGCGAGCAGGGACTTCTTCATGGGGATCTCCCGAACAGGCACGACGGGCACGGGCATATCGGCCGACGACGCCGACACTAGGCCGTTCGAACCGGGCGCGCAGCGGGACGCGGACGAACGGACAGGCGGCCGATCCGGACGGCGACCGGCGCCTTCGGGCGGACCCGCGGCGGCCGCGGTCAGATGTAGCCGTTCGCGCGGTACGGGTTGCGGCGCATCGCCAGGCCCAGCGCGAGCGCCGCCCGATCCCCGGACTTCAGCATCCGATCGGCGAGCGGCAGCACCGCCGCCTCCTCGAAGCGCGCATGCGCGGCGTAGCGCGTGGACAGCTCCTCGATCGCCGCCTCGTCGAGCGTGGCGGCCTTGCCGCGCCCGAGCCGGCGCAGCGCCGGCTCGACGCGGTCCCACAGCGCCTCGAGCTCGCGGTGCTCGCGTTCGAGCCGGGCGATCAGCGACGCGACCAGGCCCGCCTCGTCGCCGGGCGCGGCGCTGTGGCGCAGCGCCGGGAACAGGTCCCGCTCCTCCTCGTCGTGATGCTCGAGCACCGCGTCATTGAAGAACCGGTAGACGCCGGCCGCCGCCGCGCGCACCCCCTCGTCGAGCCCGCGCTGCGCGAGCTGCATCGGCAGCACGCGCAGCCGGTCCATCTGGTCGACGATGTGGACGTGCGATCGGGAGAACGACGCGAGCGCCTCGTCGGCGATCGCGGAGGACAGGCTGGAGGAGTCGGCGGGTGCGTTCATCGTGCGCTCCGGTGCGGGGACGGCGAGCGGGCGCGACGCGCCCCTCGGACATGCCGACGATCGTAGGAGCCGCATGCCGGGCACGCTTGACGCAGGTCAATCGCGCGCACGCGTCGCCGGGCACACGCCGGGCGACTTGATCCCGATCAAGCCGCGGTCGGGGTCAGATCGCGCTCGCCGACTGCGCCGCCTTGCGCAGCAGGTGCTTCTGGATCTTCCCGGTCGACGTCTTGGGCAGCTCGACGAAGCGGATCTCGCGCGGGCACTTGAAGTGCGCGAGGTGCTGGCGGCAGTGCGCGACCAGCGCGTCGGCGAGCGCCTTCTCCGCGGCCGCGTCGGCCGGCGCGTGCGAGGGCCGCAGCTCGACGAACGCGAGCGGCGTCTCCCCCCACTTCGGATCGGGCCGGGCGACGACCCCCACGGCCATCACCGCAGGATGCCGGTACAGCGCGTCCTCGACCTCGATCGACGAGATGTTCTCGCCACCGGAGATGATGATGTCCTTCGCGCGGTCCTTCAGCTTCACGTAGCCGTCCGGATGCAGCACGCCCAGGTCGCCGGTGCGGAACCAGCCGCCGTCGAACGCCTCGCGCGTCGCGGTCTCGTTCTTCAGGTAACCCTTCATCACGATGTTGCCGCGGAACACCACCTCGCCCATGGTCTCGCCGTCGCGCGGCACCTCGCGCAGCGTCCGCGGATCGACCACCGTGCAGGCCTGCTGCAGCTGGTAGCGCACGCCCTGCCGCCCGTTCAGGTCGACCTGCTCGGCGAGCGGGCGGGCGGCCCAGTCCTCGTGCTTCGCGCACGCGGCCGCCGGGCCGTAGACCTCCGTGAGCCCGTAGACGTGCGTGACGTCGAACCCCATCCGCGCCATGCCCTCGATCATCGCCGCGGGCGGCGACGCGCCGGCGACCATCGCCTTCACGCCCCAGTCGATGCCCTCGCGCAGCGCGTCGGGCGCCGCGATCAGCGTCGAATGCACGATCGGCGCGCCGCAGTAGTGGGTCACGCGGTGCTCGCGGATCAGGCCGAAGATCAGCGCCGCGTCGACGCGACGCAGGCACACGTTGGTGCCCGCGACCGCGGCCATCGTCCACGGGAAGCACCAGCCGTTGCAGTGGAACATCGGCAGCGTCCACAGGTAGACCGGGTGGCGCGGCAGGTGCCAGGCGAGCACGTTGCCGACCGCGTTCAGGTACGCGCCCCGATGGTGGACGACCACGCCCTTCGGATTGCCGGTGGTGCCCGACGTGTAGTTGAGCCCGATGGCGTCCCACTCGTCCTCGGGCAGGCGCGGCGCGAAGGCCGGATCGCCGCCCGCGACGAAGGCCTCGTACTCGGTCCCGCCGAGCCGCGTGCCGGCGCCGGCGTACTCCGGGTCGTCGACGTCGACGACGATCGGCACGCGCCGGCCGCGCTCGCGCAGCGCGGCGAGCGCGGCGCCGGCGGCGGGCGAGAACTCCCGATCCACGATCAGCACCCGGCTGTCGGAGTGCTCGAGCACGAACGCGACGGTCGCCGCGTCGAGCCGCGTGTTGATGCAATGGAGCACCGCGCCCGTCATCGGCACGCCGAAGTGCGCCTCGACCATCGGGGGCGTGTTCGGCAGCATCACCGCGACCGTGTCGCCCTCGCCGATGTCCAGCGCCGCGAGGGCCGAGGCGAGCCGCCGGGCGCGATCGCGCAGCCCGGCCCAGCTGCGGCGCAGCGGGCCGTGGATCACCGCGCACCGGTCCGGATAGACGTCGGCCGCCCAGTCGAGCAGCGACAGCGGCGTCAGCGGCACGTGGTTGGCCGCGTTGCGGTCGAGGCCCTGGCGGTACGGGTTCGGATGCGTCGGCATGGTGCGTCCGGGGTCGGGGAACGGGGATCCGCCCGATTCTAGGGCGGCTTCGTGAACGATCGCACGACGGGCACGAATCCGGCTCCGGGAATCGAGGCGCCCCTCTATTGCAGCGCAGCAATCCGGTGATACGCTGCGCCGGGTCTGTTGCCGGAGAAGGAAGCTCCATGCCCCATCTGGTCCACGTGCTCGGCGCCACCGATCGTGACGCACTGCACAAGCACTTCGCGGGACTCGCCCATCACGACCTGCGGATGCGCTTCGGACGGAGTCCCGACCCCGCGTGGCTGCGCCTGTACGTCGACGGGATCGACTTCGGCCGCGACGCGGTGCTCGGCGTGCGCGAAGGCGCCACGCTGGTCGGCGTCGCGCACGTCGCGCTGTTCGAGGGGGCCGCGGAGCTCGGCCTGTCGGTGCTGCCCGACCGGCGGCGTCGCGGCATCGCGTCGGCGCTGTTCGATCGCGGCGTGCTCCATGCGCGCAACCGCGGCGTCGTCGAGCTGTTCATCCACTGCCTGTCCGAGAACCAGGCGATGCGGCGCATCGCCCGCAATGCGGGCATGCGCGTGCTGGTCGAGGGCGTCGACACCGACGCCTGGATCGAGCTGCCCCCGCCGACGCCGTTCACGCTCGGTCAGGAACTCGTCGCCCGGCAGCTGACGCTGGTCGATCTGGCGCTGCAGGCGCCGTGGCGGAAGGCCGGCGCCGAGCCGACGGAAGTCTGACCCGGAAGGTCGAGCCCCGGCCGGGCGCGCTGTCGACCTCGATGCGCCCGCCCATCAGCCCGACGAGCCGGCGCGACAGCGCCAGCCCGATGCCCGAACCCTCGATCGGCCCGTGCTCGCGGCCGAGCCGCTCGAAGGGCTCGAACAGCCGCTCCTGATCCGCGGCCGAGATGCCGGGGCCGTCGTCGACGACCTCGAGCCAGGCGGCGCCGTCGATCGTCTCGCCGCCGCGCACCCGGACCGCGCCGCCGCGCCGGTTGTACTTGATCGCGTTCGACAGCAGGTTGACCAGCACCTGGCGCAGCCGGGTCGGATCACCGACGATCGGCAGCGACCGCGTCTCGGGGAGCTCGACCTCGAGGCTCACGCCGGCGTCCGCGGCCGCGAGCGACACCAGCCGCGCGCACTGCCGGCCGACCGCGCCGAGGTCGAGCTCGTCGCGCTCGAGCCGCAGCCGGTCCGACTCGATCATCGTCAGGTCGAGCAGCTCGTCGATCAGCGCGCCGAGGTGGCCGCCGGCCTCCCGGATCGCGCGCAGGCGCTCGCGCTGCGGGCCGGCGAGCGGCGCGTCGCCGTCGAGCTCCATCAGTTGCGCGAAACCGAGCACCGCGTTCAGCGGGGTGCGCAGCTCGTGGCTCATCCGCGACAGGAAGTCCGACTTCGAGCGGCTCGCGGCCTCGGCCTGCGCGCGGGCGCGCTCGGCCGCGTCGAGCCGCTGGCGAACCCTCGCATCGCGCATCACGATCGTCATCAGTCGGCCCGCGTCGACGGTCACCGTCGCGATCGACGCGTCGACCGTGAACTCCGTCCGGTCGGCGTGCAGCACCTGCAGGGTCGTGCGGCCGGTGCCGGCGGGCCCGGGCGCGAACGACGCGGCACCGCCGATCAGCCGCTCGATCGCATCGCCGCGCAGCCGCGCCGGGATCAGCTGCAGCACGCTGCGGCCGATCACGTCGGCGCCGGGTCGCCCGAACAGCCCCTCGGCCGCGGGGTTGAACAGCATGACCCGCCCGGTGTCGTCGACCGCGACGATCGCGTCGAGCGCCGAGTCGATCACCGCACTCAGGCGCGCGCGGCTGTCGACCAGCGCGGCCTCGGCCGACTTGCGCGCCGACACGTCGGCGATCGCACCGTAGCTGCGGGTCGGGCGGCCCGCGTCGTCCCAGGCGGCGAACCCCCGGCCGTGGATCCACACGTAGGCCCCGTCCGCGCGGCGCATCCGGTACTCGATGTCGAACGGCACGCGCCGCTCGAACATCGCGGCCTCCTCGGCGAGGAAGCGCGCCCGGTCGTCGGGGTGCAACCGGTCCAGGTCGTCGGAGAGCCGCTTCATCGGCGTGCCGGGCGGATGGCCGAGGATGCGCAGGTACGAGTCCGAGAAGAACACCCGGCCGGTCACCAGGTCGTGGTCCCAGATCCCCGAGCCGGTCGCCTCGAACACCAGCGCGAGCTGCTCGCGCTGCCGCCTGAGCGAGGCCTCGACCCGCTTGTGGCCGGTGATGTCGAGCGTCACCGCGACCACCTGCGGCACCTCGCCCCCCAGCGGCCGCGTCACCGCCAGCGCCATGCGCGCCCAGACGACGCGACCGTCGCGGTGGATGTAGCGCTTCTCGAACATCGCCCCGCCCGGCGCGCCCGAGGCCCAGCGTCGCAACGCCGCCGCGTGCAGCGGGCGGTCGTCGGGATGGGTGATGTCCTCGCCCGCGCGGCCGATCAGCGCCTCGCGCGGGTAGCCCACCATCGCGCAGAACGCGTCGTTCACCAGCACGTAGCGGCCGCGCTCGGTGACCGAGAGCGCCGCGTTCGACTGCTCGAACATCGCGGTGAGCTGGCGCTCGCGCACCGACAGCGCGCGCTGCACCGCCTCGTGCCGCCGCCGCGCCGCGATCGTCAGCACCACGAACAGCGTGGCGAGCACGAGGAACATCCACGCGACCCACTGCCCCTCGTCGGGGCTCGCCCGCACGAACGGCCCCGCGCCGAGCGCGGCCGGGATCGCCACCGCGAACCCGACGAGCACCAGCGTCACCCAGGCGCCGGCCACGCCGAGCCACGCCGCGGCGGCCGCGACCGCGAGCTGCAGCGCGAACATCGCGACGAAGCCCTGCGGCTCGTACGGGGCGTGCGTCGACATCGACAGCGCGATGCCGGCGATCAGCAGCGCGGCGACGGTGATCCAGGCGACCGGGTCGACGCGATTCGCGTGCCGTGCGCGCGTGCACCACGCCTCGCGCGCGGCGAGCAGCAGCGGCGCGGCCAGCATCACGCCGAGCGTGTCGCCCGCGTACCAGCCGAGCCAGCCGACGACGACGTGCTCGGCGCGGATCAGGCCGGCCGCGTACAGGCCGGCGACGCCGGTCGTCGGCGGCACCAGCATCCCGGCCAGCGCCGCGACGCAGAGCAGGCGGAAGTCGCGCGTGCCCTGCATCGTCGGGTCGAAACCGTGGCGCACCAGCAGACGGGACGCGATCCAGGGGCCCAGCGTGCCGCCGACCGCCATCGCGGCGACCGACGCGGGCGGCACGCCGAGCCAGGTCTGCCAGACCGCCACCGTGACGGCGACCGGCACCAGCATCGACGACCCGTACACGACCATCGCGGCGACCGCGATGCCGGTGGGCAGCCAGAACAGCGTGACGTTGGAGCCGACGAAGGCCAGCTGGACGCCGGCCACGCCGGCGGCGAAGTACAGCGCGCCGACCGCGACCGCGCGCGCCACCCAGCGCATGGCGTCGCGCATCCGTCGTGGTGAACCCGATCCGTCCGTACTGCCTGCCGTCACCGTGGGCGACCCCCTCGATCCCCGCGGATTCTGCCACGGCGGCCCTCGCGGAAGGGGTACGCTCGGGTTGTCCGATCCGAGACGAGGAGCGCCCATGTCCGTCGAGTCCCTCACCACCGACCGGTTCGACGCGACCGTCGGTGACCACGACATCGTCGTCGTCGACTTCTGGGCCCCGTGGTGCGGGCCCTGCAAGGGCTTCGCCCCGGTGTTCGAGGCGGTGGCCGCCGAGAACCCGGACGTCAAGTTCGTGAAGGTCAACACCGACGAGGAGGGCGCGCTCGCCGGCCACTTCGGCATCCGCTCGATCCCGACGCTGATGATCTTCCGCGAGCGGGTGATCGTGTTCTCGCAGCCGGGCGCGCTGCCGAAGGGTGCGGTCGACGACGTGCTGCGGCAGGTCCGCGGGCTCGACATGGCCGAGGTCCGGCGGGGCGCGCACCCGCACGAGCCGTCGGACGCCGACGGGCAGGCCTGAGGTGCGCGCCCCGCGCTCCGTCGCCCGCCGGCGGCTGCTCGCGGCGGGTGCCGCGCCGATCGGGCTCGCGCTGCCCGCCGCCGCACCCGCGGCCGGGCCGCTCGCCCCGACGCCCGCGCAGGCCCGCGGCCCGTTCTATCCGCCCGACCCGCCGCGCGACGCGGGCCCCGATCTCGTCGTCGAGCGCGACGGACGGCGCGCGCGGGGCGAGCCGCTGCGCTTCTCGGGTCGCGTGATCGACACCGCGGGCCGGCCGCTCGCCGGCGCACGCGTCGAGCTCTGGCAGTGCAACGCCGACGGGCGCTACCACCATCCGCGCGACGACTCGCCCGCGCCGGTCGACCCGCTGTTCCGCGGCTTCGGCCGGACCGTCGCGGACGGCGACGGCCGCTGGGCGTTCCGCACGATCCGTCCGGTGCCCTATCCGGGCCGCACGCCGCACCTGCACCTGCTGGTCGCGACCCCGGACGGGCGCACGCTGGTCACGCAGGCCTACGTGCGGGGCGAGCCCGGCAACGCGCGCGACGGCCTGCTCGGCTGGCTGTCGGCCGACCAGCGCGAACGGCTGATGATCGACCTCGTGCGCGCGGCCGACGCCGGCTGGACCGCGTCGTTCGACGTGGTGATGCCCGGCCGCGCGGGCCCGGTCGGCTGACGCTCAGCGGGACGCCCGGCCCACGCGCACCGGCGCGCGGACGGGTCGGCGCGCGCCGGGCAGCGCGCGGCGCAGGTCCGCGAGCCACGCCCCGAACGGACGCGACGCACGACGCGCGACCGCCAGCGCCGGGGCGAGGAAGGCCGCGACGCGCTCGAGCTCGTCGAGCGTGGCCGCATCGAACGTCCCGCCCTCCCGCTCGAGCGTGAGCGCACCGACGACGCCGCCCCGGCCGCGCAGCGGCACGCTGCAGACCGCCGCGACGCGGCGCGCACCGGCGAGGCGCGACTGCGCGACCGGCAGTCCGGCGTCGCGTCCGCGCGGCTCCGGCCACGCGACCGCCGCGCCGCGCGACAGCGCCTCGTCCATCGCGGCGGCATACGCGTCGCGCACCGACGGCGGCGGCCGCGGCTCGGCGGCGCCCGACAGCACGATGCCCTCGCGGCGCGTGGCGGCGGTCCAGCCGCAGGCGATCCGCACGCAGCCGTGCTGGTGCGCGAGCGTGGCGAGCAGCGCGCGCACGCCGTCCTCGACGCGTTCGGCCCCGAACAGCGCGCGGTGGCAGGCGACCGCGCGCAGCGCGACCGCCGCGGTTTCGATCGCGTCGCCGGGCTCGTCGTCCGCCGGCTCGCCGCGCAGCGGATCCACGGGCGCGGCAATCGGCTCGGCCGGGCGGTGCACGCCCGGCGCGGCCGTCGCGGCGACCGGCTCCGCCGGATGCGGGACGGGGTCGGCGGCGCGCGCCGCCGCGGTCGGGGCCGCGTCGCGCGCGGCCTCGCCCCGCCCGGGCGCACCGGCCGGCGACGGCGGCCCGGCGCCTTCGCACGCCGGGGGCCGCCCCGGCGATCCGTCGTCGGCGAGCCGCTCGAACAGCTCGAGCCATCGGCCGATCGCCCGGGCTACGTCGGACGGCGGACCGTCGACCAGCACCGACACGACGCCCAGCATCCGGTCGCGGGTCTCGATCCGCGCGGCCACGACGGTCGCGCCCTGCGGCCGGCGCTCGTCGACGCTGGCGGTCACCGCGCCCTCGGTGCGCGAGGCGCGCACGCTCGCCTGCACGACCGCGGCCGGCGGGATCGCGCGCGGCGGCCAGACCGCACGCGGGCGCAGCTCGCCCGTCGGACCGTCCGGCGTCACCAGCAACGCGGACACGGCCACGCCGTCCGAGGCGAAGTGCGCATCGATCCGCTCGAGCAGCCGCTCGGTGCCCCGCAGCACCGCGCGGCCCGACGGGACCGCGCCCGCTCCGCCGACCGGCTCGCGGGGAAGCGCGGGGCGGGCCGGCGGAGCGGCGGATTCGGCGAAGTGCATCGGCGGCGGGCGCGGGCGGGGACGGCCCGCGGAGCACGGGCCCCGGCATCGTCCGGGGGCCTCGCCCGACCGGCAACGCCGCCGCGACGAGCGGCGGTCGAGGCCCGGTGCACGCATGCGCGCGGGCGCGAAGGAGGTCGTCGGCCCCGCTCGGACAGCCGTCGGCGCCGCGCCATCGGCATGCCCACGACACGGCGGCCGCCGATCCGCCGGCAGCCGCCGTCCCCCGGCGGGGACGTCCGCCCGACCCCCCGGATTTCCGTACACTCCTCCGGAACCGACCCCTCTCCTTCGACCCGAACGATCCGGAGCCCCCATGACCGACAGCTCGCTCGCCCGCCTCCAGCTGCCCCGGCGCGCGATGGCGCTGGTGCTCGCGGGCGGCCGCGGCAGCCGACTGCAGCAGCTGACCGACGTCCGCGCGAAACCCGCGGTCTACTTCGGCGGCAAGTTCCGGATCGTCGATTTCGCGATGTCGAACTGCCTGAATTCCGGCATCCGCCGGATGGCGGTGATGACCCAGTACAAGTCGCACAGCCTGCTGCGCCACATCCAGCGCGGCTGGGGCTTCCTGAAGTCGGAGATGAACGAGTTCGTCGACCTGCTGCCCGCGCAGCAGCGCCTCGACGAGGTGATGTGGTACCGGGGCACCGCCGACGCGGTCTACCAGAACCTCGACATCATCCGGCACAACCGGCCGGACTACCTGCTGATCCTCGCGGCCGACCACATCTACAAGATGGACTACGCGGCGATGCTCGCCGAGCACGTCGAGCACGGCGCGCCGTGCACCGTCGGCTGCTTCGAGGTCCCGCTCGCCGACGCGACCGCGTTCGGCGTGATGAAGGTCGACGCCCAGGACCGCATCCTCGAGTTCGCCGAGAAGCCCGCGAACCCCGAGCCCATGCCCGGCCGCCCCGACACCGCGCTGGCGAGCATGGGCATCTACCTGTTCGACGCGGAGTTCCTCTACGACGAGCTGCCGAAGTTCATGAGCGGCGAGCAGACCCACCACGACTTCGGCCGCGACGTGATCCCGGCGATGGTCGCGGGCGGCCGGGCGATCGCCCACCCGTTCTCGCGCAGCGTCGTCGGCGAGCCGGGCAAGGGCGCGTACTGGCGCGACGTCGGCACGCTCGACGCGTACTGGGAGGCGAACATCGACCTCACCGCGACCGACCCGCAGCTGAACCTGTACGACCGCGAGTGGCCGATCTGGACCTACCAGGAGCAGCTGCCGCCGGCGAAGTTCGTGCACAACGCGGGCGAGCGGCGCGGCGAGGCGATCGAGTCGATGGTCTCGGGCGGCTGCATCATCTCGGGCAAGCTGAACCGCTCGCTGCTGTTCTCGAGCTGCCGGGTGCACTCGTTCTCGAAGGTCGAGTGGTCGGTGCTGCTGCCGGAGGTGCAGGTCGGCCGCGGCGCGCGCCTGACGAAGTGCATCGTCGATCGCGGCTGCACGATCCCCGACGGGCTGGTGGTCGGCGAGGACCCGGTGGCCGATGCCGCC
>ENA-UOYA01002332-UOYA01002332.1-activated-sludge-metagenome-genome-assembly--contig:-NODE-2332-length-18445-cov-5.660522_pt1 | contig 18445 bp, 19 predicted proteins | sample MGYA00238163_ERZ764804 | MGnify/ENA primary metagenome ERZ764804 (study PRJEB28919, sample SAMN05720223) | activated sludge metagenome | isolation source: Anaerobic digester | place: Hong Kong... | reverse complement strand
ACCTTATCGATGAGGTACTGCACGGCTCGCCGGTGGGCCCAAGCGAATTGATCGTCGCAGACGCCTGGCTCCAGGTGGTCTTCTCGGGAGGCGAGCGCCGCGGGCACAGTCTCAGCTTCCACATCGCCACGCCGTCGTCTTGCAGCCTTGGAGACAGTCCCGAGGAACTCATCTTGAAGGATTGCCTCAATCGGTGGGGAATGGATGTCAGCGAGTGAGGATCTCCGTCATTTCTGGTGGCGGGCAGAAGAGCTGGAGCCGGTCTTCGCTGCCGAAGAAGTGAAGCGCTGGCCGGCAACGTTTGACCGGCTTCGCCTGTGCGGGTTGCTGCGGGAGACGGAACTGGCTTCCAGCGTGATGTGCTACAACTGCGGGCCTCCACACCCGGAAGAGGTCATCTATCTGAACCAGGATCTTTTCGGCCGGACACGGCCCCACATCGTGTGTCCGGATGAGGGTCTGATCGAGATCGGCATCGACGACATGCGCCAGTGGCTGGTGGACCGGCCGGTGCTGGTGCAGATGCTGGCCGCTGCGCTGGAGGCGGCCGGCCACATCGAGCAGATCGTACCGAACCGGGTATGGTCGCTTGGACGGCGGCACTTGGGCGGGAGATTTCGGGATTTCTTCTTCGTCGCCGGCGCCGCCCGACCTGATGGCCCGGCGGTGATGGCCAATGCGGATCGGATCGGGAGCGTGGCCGCGGCTGTCATCCTGGTCCCGAGCAAGCCGCCACGACATGAGCAATGGAAGAATTCCGCACTGCCACTATTCTGCCTCTCCCAAGTGGCGGAACTCGGTGAAGGCCACCTTGTCTTGGATCTTGACTACATTGAGGACGCTTTGCCGCGCGACCGGGCTGCTGCACCTGCGAAAACCGTTCGCGGCGTTTCACTACCGGACGGCACGAGGTGGGAAGATCTTGCGGTTGAAGTCGCCGACGGGGCGCTCGTGGCCTTCGTAGGCGGAATTCGCAAAGAGATTAGTTACGACGACTGCCGCTTCGGCGTGCGCGGGGACGTTTCCCTTCAGGCTCTCCGGCTGCTTGCCTTTCATCGCGGGAAGTTCTCACCGCGCTCGGTAGCGCGGGCCGATGGCGACAAGACGCCGTTCAAGAAACAGATCAGTCTGCTGCGGCAGAGGCTGAAGACGATCTTCCCCATCGAGGGCGAGCCCATCGCATATGAGAAGGCAACTGGGGAGTACCGCTGCACTTTCCGGCTCACCCTCGACTCCGATCCGGAGTTCCCCAAGGGGAACTCGTGGCTTGATTTCCGCGTCGAAGAGATCACCGGCGCCCGGATCCGGGTGGGAGTGAAGACCAAAGAAGTCTTCGCCGCCAGTGCTCACCCTTCCGCCGGCGCACCATCCAGGGAGGCGGCCGAGCGCGAGACTCGCGTTTGGCGCGAGTATCCGCTTGAGCGGCTCGGCCTGGCCGACGGGACGCGGGCTACCGCCGAAGGGCAGGTGCTGCTCGATTTCCTCCGCAACAGCGGCAAACTCGGCCGCCGTCCCGACGACATGCCGTTGTTGCGCCTGGGTCAGAAGCTGCGCGAGTGGACTGGCATCGCCGATGGCCCTTTCTCGTATAGCGACCGGAAAGGTATCTGGATCGCCCTCTTCGAATGTGGGAGTTACCGTCAGAGCTGAGATCCTAACGGCCAGCGGGGACGCATCCAACGCCCCCGTTTCGCAATTCCTTTCGGCATAAGTCGGGGATGCCGACAAACCGTGCGTGTCCGCTCCTCCAGTGTGGAGTTCAGGTGGTTGCCGTGAACCCGATGCACTGTGTTCACTTAGTAGATGTGATTCCAAACCCTTCCGAAAATAAGCTGCCGCAGGGCCTTCCGGAGGAACGCCTCAGGGAGGCCGTCGCCCGCTCGGGCTACCCGCTCCAGAGCGTGGTGGCTGCGGAGCTCCAGAAGACGTTCGCCGTCACCGAGGAGTGGGGATTCCCGGACCGGACGACGCACGAGCACCGTACGCTCGACATCTTCGCGTTCAAGAAGCTACCGGAAGAGAACCGCGGCGGCCTCCTCGTTGCGCCGTCGGTCGCGCTGCTCATCGAGTGCAAGCAGTCCGCGCTGCCGTACGTGTTCTTCAGGTCCGTAGTGACCGAGTGGGGCAGCAGGACTCGAGATTTTCCTACCATCACCGGCCTTCAGCGGCTGGAGATCCATGCCGGCGACCGCACCCGCGAAACAACTCCGAGTGAGTGCCTCGGCCTTTCAGCGGAGCCGTTCGTCGCGGCTGGTCCGCCGGTCTGCGCCTCGCTGGCTGCGGCTGCCGGGGGCGGCACGCGGAAAGAGGACAAGGGGGGCGCGAACAAGGGCGAAGGTGAGGATGCAGCCCACCACGGCAAGAACATCAGGCTCACCGGCAGCGAGGCGTACAACAGCACGCTCCTGCCACTGATCGGCGCAACCGAGCACTTGAGGGACTACTACCGGTCCGCCACGGGACCGCTCCACCCAACGGTCGCCTTCGCGGTGTGCGTGCTCGATGCGCCGATGGTGTTGAGCGACGGAGGGCCCCAGGAGTTCGCGCTGTTGATGGTGCCGTGGGTCCGCGTGGTCCGGCAGGAGAAAATCAAGCACTCGCAGGGGTACCTGCACCGCCAGCACGTCATCGATTTCGTGCACCGCTTCGCTCTCCCATCCTTCGTGGGCGAAGTCTTGGGCTTTGCCTCGGTTGCCAGGGAGCGGCTGATTGATAAGGGTGCTGTCTTCCAGCGGGGGCACGGCACCGTAGCCGACCTCGACGGATGGACCTGGACTGAGGTGCAACCGCGGTAGCCAGGAGTTCCGCGCAGTGGCCTGCGCCCTTCCCGCCGGTTGCCGGCACGCTAGGGCGGCTCTCGCGGCGCTGGCGGGAGCTACGCAATCCGGCAGACGTAGTACGCTTTGAGCTGGTCGCCGTAAAACGTATCGCTGTTGCACGCCTCGGCGAACGTCTGGTTCGTAACGTACAGGCCCATCGTTCCGCCGTCCACGCCAACCACCATAGACCCGGCTTGGTTGTTCGTGATGAACGGCAGTTCGCGGTAGCTCCAGGCTGAGTACGCCAGGTGCTCGCAGTTCGCGTTCCCGAAGAAGGTCAGCTTCGGCTTCAGAACGTCCAGGAAATCGTAGCAGCGGTCTGACTTCCGTCCGTGGTGCGGCGCAATCAGCAGGTCAACATCCTGGAGGTCGTCACCGTGCGCGTCGAGGATGTGCTCCCAGGTCGCATCGTGCGAGTCGCCGCCGAACACCACACGGAATCCGCCTACCCTGTAGAGCAGCACGTAGGAGCAGTCGTTGTAGTCGTCGCAGTCGTTCGACGCAACGATGAGCTCCCGCGTTGGCGCGAGGATACTGATTCCGTCGCCGCCGCGCGTGCCGTCCTGCCCGACGTTGTAGTACTGACCGCGCGCGCCCGAGTACAGGGCCAGGCGCTTCGGATCAGACTCCGGCTTGCCGTCGCGCAACCCCGTGTAGAATTCCCAATCATCCGGGTTGTACGGCGAACCCTCCTCGAACTCTTTTTCACACGTGTTGTTCGTGTCCCAGAAGTTCGTGGGCTCGAACTCCCCGAAGAACGCCTCGATGCCGTCCATGTGGTCCATGTCCGGGTGGGTCAGAATGAACCGGAACACCGAGGAGACGCCGTGCTCTTTCAGGTAGAGGATGGGATTGACCGGGTGGCGCTTCTGCTGGTAGTTGCCCGACGGGCGCTGCCGCGCTGCCTTCTCCATGCGCTCTTGCAGCCGCGCGTCCGGCGTATCGGCGCTGGCGTTGCACACGTCGATGACGCTGACGTGACCGGTGTTGTGCTGTATGATCGAGCAGTCGCCCTGCTTGACGTTCAGGTAGTGGATGACGGCCATAGTCGCATTACCTCAACTACATCGGCGGCGCGAGCTTGCTCGTGCGGACCGCGTACGCCAACCCGCGCTGCTTGGTCACGGTAATGTGCCCGTCGCGCCGCGTGGTCAGGACGCGACGCAACGAGCCGTCCGACCAAGATAGCCCCTTCGCGCGGCATGAGTACGTGTTCTCCTGGCTCTCGTACTGCTTCGCCTCATCTGAGATCACGACGATGTCGGGCGAGCAGCACGAGAAGGCCTCCGCGCAGTAGCCGCTCTCGCGGCCGTGGTGGGACGCAACGAGAATCTGGGTTCGCGCGAGGTCCACCCTGAACTCGGGGCGCTTCAGCAGTTCCAGCCAGCCGGGCCGCTCCAGATCACCGGGCACGAGGATGCCGATGCCGTCGTAGAAGAGGAACGAAGCCATGCTGAGGTTGTTCGTGTCCGTGAATGCCGGGTAGCTGTTGCAGTAGGTTCGGATCTCAACGCCGGCGAAGTCCAGCGGGACCGCTAAGTCGGCGGTGTACGTGGAGTGCAGCCCGAGTGCCGATCGCAGCCCTTGGCTCAGCGGGCCGCCGTCCAGCTTGAGCCGGACCAGCGCGTCTGCCGGAATGGTCCGGTTGCGGTAGAGGGTTTGAACCGGCAAGCGGGACAGCAGGTTGGGGAGGTCGCTCACGTGGTCGTGGTCGAAGTTGGTGATTACGAGGGTCTCCACGGCTGCGCAACCGGTCGCAACCAGGTGCAACGATGGCCGGAAGCTGTCGCTGTGGCCGCAATCGAACAGCGCCACGTTGCTGTTGTCCGCCGTCAGCAGGGCGCAGAAGCCGTGGCCCACGTCGAAGACCTGGAACCTCACAGAAGCCTCCCCTGCGGCTGCCGCGGCCGGTAGTGGTTGAACATCTCGTAGGAGTACTGGCGGAAGAACTTGAGGTAGCGGTACAGGAGTAGCACGCTAACGGCGAGGGCGGCTGAACCGTACGAGACCAGCTCGGGCGACGGTGCGTAGTAGTTTCTGGTGAGCATCATTGCGCCCACCAGGAGCAGTGTGAATGACAAGTTGCGGTTCAGGCCGTACTGGTTCCGGAAGCTGTCGAGCCGACCGAGGATCTTCTCGTCGCTCTTGATCTCGTGGGAAAAACGCACGTGCTGGAAAAGGTCTTCGCCGAAGCTGTGGACGCCCTCAGCCTTCAGCCGCTCGACGATCTTGTTCCGGGTATCGGGCGGGAGCGGCTTGTAGTAGCCGGGGAACAGTAGGCCCCGCACAGTCGGTTTTCGCTCGCGGAAGAGGTTCACGCTCGGGCGCTTGAGGACTTTGTCCACGAGGAGATCTTCGAGGAACGCCTTCGCGGGCGTGGCGAGGACGTGTCCCATGATGTAGACCGTGAGCAGCAGGAACAGCCCGTCCACGGCATTGATCTGTTGGCCGAGCACCTTCGGGAAACTGAAGGCTATCTGGCTGGCAGCGGCGAACAGAAAGCCGGAAGCGAGGTAGCCGAAAAAATCGTAGGGTGCGAACGGCAGCTTGTCCATCGATCGGTCTTACCCTCGGGCGTCACGATTTATAAAGCATAGCCCAGACAGGCTGTCGTCCGAAGGAGCACGTGCCGCAGGAATAATGCACATACCATCCTTGCTGGGCACCCAGGGTGAATATTCACCCTGACGAAAACCGGATCGGCGAAAAATCTGCAAACTCGATTTGCCTTGTTTTCAGCGACTTGGTTTTCGGGGCCTCCGGTTTTGGGCCTCCAGGGTGAATATTCACCCTGCCGGTAGCAGAGGACACAATGAGTTCGGCACCTTCTGCTACCCAACCCAACAAAGTGGCCACGGCGGCGCCGCCGCGCGGCAAGCCGCCTGACACAGAAGGTCTTCTGCGGGAGGCCTTCGACGACATCGCCCTCGTCATCGGCGGCGTGGCTGTCATTCACCACCTTGACGACGACCTGATCTGGACGCTCATGAAGCGCCTGGACCGCATCCGCGTGCGTCTCCTCCGCGATTTGAAGGGGCTGGTCCCACGGCAGGAGTTCGAGCCGGCGTTGCCCAAAGCCCCGCGAGTTCACGCCGCGGTTGAGGAATTCCTGCTGCGGAATCGGGCGGAGTCGGGGGAGTGAGCCATGCAGATGGAAGATCTAACCCCGGCCAAACAGAGACTCCTCCGGCTGTTTCAGACGATCAACTTCGGCCGCGTGGAAGAGCTGGAAATCCGAGATGGCGAGCCGGAGTTCAGCCCGCCACCGCGCATATTCGTTGAGCTGAAGTTGGACGCTGCCGACAGGCCGCGCCCGGAATCGCGCCTGGACCGGTTCCCGCTGCGGAGCCAGGTGGAGCGGTTCTTCGAGCAGATCGCCAGGCTGAACGACGCCACCGTCGAAGTAATTGAAGTCCGGCACGGACTCCCGTTCCGCATGGTGATCGAGGCCATGCCCGCAGAGGTGGAGCCATGACGGCGGTGGACCCCTTCGTGATTCGGCAGGCTGAGATTCGAGCGAGCCGGCTGGTTGCTTGTTCCGGATTCACGCGGGATGACTGGGAAGACCTGCGGCAGGATTTGCTCCTGGACTACCTGGAACGCCTGCCACTATTCGATTCCCGGCGTGGCGAGCCGCGCGGCTTCATGTTCGGTGTCGTGCGCCACCGCGCCGCGCAGTTGGCGGCGGAACAGCGGCGGCGATTGCAGGTCTTGGCGGACAACGGCGGGTCCTCTCACCCGCACGTCGCCGCGGACCACGACCTCCGGCTGGACGTGGCGGCGGTCGTTGCCCGATTGCCGGAACACTTGCGGGTGACGGCGGAGTTGCTTTCGGAGCGAACACCACGCGAGGTAGCGCACCTTACCGGCAAATCACGGTCGCGGGTGTACCAGATGATCGGGGAGATCCGCGAGGCATTCAAGGAAGCAGGCATCGGACCGGGCGTTTTTCACAAATGCGGAGGTGCCCGGTGAAGCGCGGCGACTCTCTCCCGATCTCCGTCATCCGCGTCGACGGCGGCACGCAGCCGAGGGCCATGCTGGATTTCGAGGCGATCGAAGACTACGCCGAAGCGATGGGCGCCGGCATCAAGTTCCCCCCGGTGACCGTGTTCTACGACGGAGACAACTATTGGCTCGCGGATGGCTTCCATCGGCTCAAGGCTGCGTACGCCGCCGGCTTCGACAGCATACTTTGCGACGTTCACCAGGGGACGCTCGAAGAGGCGCAGTGGCATAGCTTCAGCGCCAACCGGAACAACGGGCTTCGCCGAACCACCCAGGACAAGCAACGAGCAGTCAAAGCGGCGCTGCTCCACGGACGTGGGAACGCGCTGAGCGACAGCCAAATCGCGAGACATGTCGGCGTGGACCAGAAGACCGTTACCAACTGGCGCCGGCAACTTCAGGCATCTCAGGAAATTCCTAAGATAGCCTCTCGCGCCGTCACCCGCCGCGGCAAGGCTTACCAACAAGACACCAGCAACATCGGGAAGCGGAAAGCTCCGCGCCGCCGGAAACCCGCAGTCGATGCCGTTCCTTGCGCCCCAATTCAGCCGCAGTTCGGGAAAGGCTTCGACGCGCTGATCCACGCGGTCAATGTAATCACCACCTGCGAGGCCTCTCCTGAGGAACTCGCACAACACCTGGCGGCGAGGCCGGACCGGGACCAAGTCATCACCTACATGGAGAAAGCAAATGAATTCCTCGAACGTTGTGCAACCGAAGCAAGGCGTACTGGAAGTACCGAACAGCCCGCCGACCATAACAGCATGCCGCGAAGCCAAGCGGGTGACAATGCTGATCACGCCCGAACTGGCCCAGCAATGGCTTGAGCGCAATGTGCGCAATCGGCCGATGAGCGAGAACACCGTCATTGCCTACGGCCTCGACATGCTGGAGGGCCGTTGGCAATATGACGGCGCGCCCATCCGCTTCGATACTGACGGGAACCTCATTGATGGCCAGCATCGGCTGAAGGCGTGCATCGACTCGGGAGTTTCCTTCGAAAACGATGTCATCTTCGGCCTGCCGCCGGAGGCGATCCTCACGATCGACATCCATCGGCCGCGGACCTCGGGGCACATCGCCGCAATCAAAGGGTTCCACAACGCGTCCTGCGCGTGCGCGATCGCCGGCTTGATCGTGTTGCATCGCCGCCACGGGATCGAGCGGATGAACGATCCGCGTTGCCAGCCGACGAAGACCCAGGTGGTCGAGGCCGCCCGGACGCTGCCCGCGCTGGAGGAAGCGGTGGTCCAGGCGCGGCTGCTTGGGAAGAAGATCGCGGCGCCCAGGGTGGTCGGCTTCTGCTATTACCAATTCGCGGCACAAGATCGCGCGGCGGCCCAACGTTTCTTCGCAGAACTCGCGAACGGCCTCGGGCTGAGCCCGGACAACCCGGTCTATCACCTCCGCGAGCGTCTCCTGACGGATCGCCAGGCGAAATCGAAACTGCCACAGCTCGACATCGTGGCCCTCTTCTTCAAGGCGTGGCTGTTTTACCGCAACAACCGCCCCCTGCGGAAGCTGTTCTGGAAGACTGACGGGCTTTCGCCCGAGAAGTTCCCGGAGATCGGAGAGGCGGCATGACGGCTCCCATCGTGTCGACCTACTCGATGTGGAGCCTGTTCCGGAACTGCCGGAAGGCGGTGGACTGGCGCTACCTCCAGCAACTGGTCCCATTGGAGCGCGACCGGAACCTGCATTTCGGCTCAATCATCCATGAGTGCCTCCAGGCGTGGCATCAGCGCCGCGATCTCGCCGAAGTGCTGGCGCTCATCGACCGGCTTTGTTCCAACCGGCTCCAGGATGAGAACCAGCGCCGGGATTGGCATCTCGCCATCGCGATGATGAAGGGCTACGCCGCGCGATACGCCACAGATGATTTCGACGTAATCGCGCTGGAGAAGAACTTCGAAGGGCCCATCGTGAACCCGGCCACCGGCGCGGCGTCGCGAAGCTTCCTGCTCGCCGGCAAGGTGGACGGCATCGTCCGTATCGGCGCCGAGTACTTCATCCTGGAGCACAAGACCGCGGCCCAGGTTGACGGCGATTACCTGGAGAAGCTCTGGACCGACTTCCAGATCACCATCTACGCCCACTACATCGAGGAGACGATGGGCATCCCCATCACCGGCATCCTCTACAACGTGCTGGTGAAGGCCAAGCTCCAGCAGGGCAAGGGCGAGACGGAAGACGAGTACCAGTCGCGCCGCGCGGAGCTGCTTGGGAAATCAAAGACCGGCAAAACCACTGCGAAGCGTCGGCTGCCGGAGACCGATGAAGAGTTCCAGCAGCGCCTGGCCGAGAAGTACGCCGACCCCGCGATGTTTCACCGCGAGATGCTCTACCTCTCGCGGGACCGGTTCGACGTGCTGCGCAGCGAACTCTGGGAGCTGACCCAGGCCTTCCTCGATGCGCGCCGGCGCGGCGTCTTCTACCAGAACACCGCCTTCTGCTTCAACTACCAGCGGCCCTGCGCCTACTTCGCCCTCTGCCGCTCCAACGGCAATCCCAATCTGATTGAGAACTTCTACCAGCGCGTCGCCCCCAACGAGGAGCTGCGCGTCCTGCCGGACGATACGCCGGCCCCAGCTTTCTGAAAAGGAGAACTATGTCCATTCTGCCAACCGCCAAAACAGAGCCAAAGCCCAACCTCGCGGATCTCACCGTCCTCGTATACGGGCAAACGAAGATCGGCAAGTCCACGTTCTGCTCGCAGTCCGAGGGCGCGCTCTTTCTTGCCACCGAGCCGGGACTGAATGCGCTCGACGTGTACCAGGTGCCCATCCAGTCCTGGGACGACCTGCTGAACACCTGCGCCGAGGTCGTCGAGGGACAGCACCCCTTCAAGACAGTGATCATCGACACGATCGACAACGCGTACAAGTTCTGCACCGACTACATCGTCAAGAAGTTCAAGGTCGAGCACGAGTCGGACCTGGCCTACGGCAAGGGCTACGCGATCGTCAACACGAATTCCAACGCGTGCTCACCAAGCTGGCGTTTCTTCCCTACGGCCTGTTCCTCGTCTCGCATGCCAAGGAGATTGAGGTTGACAGCCGCACCGGTAAGTACACGCGCATTGTGCCGACGCTACCTGACAAAGCCCGCAAGATCGTGCTCGGCATGGTGGACATGGTCCTGTTCTGCGACCTCGAGCCCACGTCGGCCGATGGCGGCGAGCAGGTGATGCGGCGCGTGATCCGCACCAAGCCGAGCCTGTATTACGAGGCCGGCGACCGCACGGGGCGGTTGCCCGAGACGCTGGACCTCGACTTCAAGAAGTTCTTCGAGAACTTCAACACTGCCCTTGCGCCCCAGAAGGCGGTCGCGAAACCACCGGCAAAGTGAATTCTGACAGGAGAAAACCATGAGCAAACGAGCAATTGATCTATCGCAGTTCGACGACGACTTTCGCTCCGAGCAGCCCGAGGAGCGTGGCGACTTCGAAAGCGTTCCGGACGGCAAGTACCAGGTGACCGTGGAGAAGGTGGAGTTGGTGGAGGCGCAAAGCAGCGGAAACCCGATGCTGAAGTGGACGCTCCGCGTCATCGCGCCCAGGTTCGTCAACCGGCTGATGTGGCGCAACAGCGTCATCACCCACAACACGCTGAAGTACGTGAAGACCGACCTGCACACGTGCGGTCTCGATCTCGACAAGCTGTCGGAGTTGCCAAAGCACCTGAAGAAGCTGCTGGACGTGAAGCTCGAGGTGACGAAGAAAACCAAGGGCGACAACGAGAACATCTTCTTCAATCGCCGCATCGAAAACGACCGGGCGCCGGGCAGGTTCCGGCAAGAGGCAGGCGACGCCCTTGTCCCCTTCTAGGGAGGGGCCGGTCACCATCATCGTCGATACGCGGGAACAGGAGCCGTATTCGTTCGATCCCCGGCTGGCGGCCGCTTCGCGGCGCGCGCTGCCAGCCGGGGATTATTCCATCGAGGGGCTTGAAGGCGTCGTCGCAGTGGAGCGGAAGACGCTCGACGATTTCGTTTCGACGGTGATTCACAGCCGGAGCCGGTTTCGCGAGGAATTGCGAAAGCTGGGTGGGTATCGGGCAGCTTGCGTGGTCGTCGAGGCTGACCTGCTGGACGTGTTGCAGAAGCGGTATCGCGGTGAGGCGCATCCGAACGCGGTGCTGGGGAGCGCGCTGTCGATCATCCTCGACTTCCGTCTTCCGGTGTTCTTCTGCGGCAATCGCCAGGCGGGCTGTCATTTCACGCAGGCGTACCTGTTGGCCGCGCACGCGAGGTGGAAGGTATGACTCAGGAACGCGCGAGCGTCCGCGGCGTCGTCGAGACGGTCTTCTACTCCGGACCGTCATTCAGCGCTGGCCGCCTTCGCACCGCGAACGGCGCCGTCGTGAAGTTCGCCGGCAAGGTGTTCGTCAAGGAAAACGATCCGGTTCGCCTGGAGGGCCACTGGGTGGAGCACCCCAAGTACGGCCGCCAATTCGAAGCCGAGTTCATGGGCCACGATCTGGAGATGAGCCCGGAGGGCTTGGCGAACTTCCTGGCCAATCATCCGGACGTGAAGGGTATTGGTCCTGCGAAGGCCCGGCTGATCGCGGATCACTTCGGCCTGAGGTTCGACGCCGCCATCCGGACCGATCCCCAGGCGGTGGCAACGGTCGCCAAAGTGCCCGTCGAGAACATTCTGGACCTGCAACGCATCTGGATCGCCAACAGCGATTTCAACACTGCGATGGCGTATCTCGCGGCTTTCGGGTTGACCCACCACCAGGTGACCACGCTGGTCGGGAAGTTCGGCCGCCAGGTGGTGCCGATTCTGGAGCGCGACCCATACGTGCTCATGCGAGAGATCCATGGCTTCGGCTTCAAACGTGTGGACAAGATCGCGCGGAAGTTAGGCACGCCCAAGGATCTGCCTTCGCGGATTCGCGCTGGGATTCACTACTGTGTGCTCAATGCGCTCGACGACGGCGATTGCTGGGTCGAGTACGAAGACCTGCTCGACCGCACCAACACGTTGCTGGTGATGGACACGCTCGACAGCCGGGAGGTGATCGAAGGCCATCTGGAGGCGATGATCGCCGAGGGCGTTCTCGTATCCCAACCCTTCGAGCGGCTGGTGGTGGCCGACCCCGAGATTCATCGGATGGAAACGGAGTTGGCGGCGATTCTGAAGTCCGCTCAGCAGCCGAGTCCTCACTCTGTTGGAGAGATGGACAGCTTGCTCGACGCCGAGGGCGGCGAACTGAATCCGGAACAGCGGGAGGCCGTCAGGAACGCGCTGACGTTCTCCATTTCACTGATGACCGGCGGCGCTGGCAGCGGCAAAACGTATGCGGTGTCGACCATTACCACCATCGCGGAGCGGCTTGAGCTTAAGGTCGTGCTCGCCGCGCCCACTGGCAAAGCGGCGAAGCGCCTCGAAGAAGTCGTCGGCCACGACGCCAGCACTATCCACCGGCTGCTTGGCTTCAACGGCCACACCTACTCGCGGGATGTGCTGAACCCGATCGAGGCCGACATCCTGGTCGTCGATGAGGTTTCGATGGTTGATGTCGCCCTCGCCTGGCGGCTATTCCAGGCGGTGGACCGCAAGCGCACAGCAGTCGTTCTGGTGGGCGACCACAACCAGTTGCCCCCGGTGGGCCCAGGCAACCTCCTTCGGGACCTGACCCGGTCGCGCGCGATCCCGACGGTGCTGCTCACCCGGATCATCCGCCAGGCCGGAGCGCTGAAGGAGAACTCGATTGCCGTCTTGTCCGGTAATGTGCGGCCGACTTCCGAAATGCAGATCGGAACTCGGCGGCCGTGGTACGTCATCGACAAGTTCACCGACCGGGAAGATGTCCGGCGCATGCTACTGCTTCTGTTCGAGGAAGTTCTCGGTGAGCGACTCGGCTACGATCTGATCCGCGACGTTCAGGTGCTCACCCCGACTCACAAGGGGCCGCTGGGAACCGTCGAGTTGAACATTGAGTTGCAGCGTCTGCTCCAGCGGAAGCTCCACGGCTTCGATCCGCCTGATGTGGAGCCGGGACACAGACCGCGGTTCTACGCCGGCGACAAGGTGATCCAGACGAAGAACGACTACGAGTTGGGAGTGATGAACGGCGCGATGGGTGTCGTGATGGGCGCCGAAGCCGGTGGTGGCCTCACGGTCAACTTCGACGGCATGGCCGTGGAGATCGGGAAGGACTCGGATGCTTTGGGGAACCTGCAACTCGGGTACGCGACGTCGATCCATAAAATGCAGGGTTCGGAGTTTCCCTGCGCCGTCGTGATCGCGCACAAGTCGCACTCCTTCATGCATCACCGAAACCTGCTCTACACGGCGGTGACCCGCGCCAAGGAGTCGGTCATCATTCTCGGCGACCGGTGGGGCATCGACAATTGCGCCACCAAGCGCCAGGTGGACAGGCGCAACACGTTTCTATCCTTCCTGCTCCAACCGGAGGCACGGCCGTGACCGCTCTTCCGATGGATGTTCACGCCTACTACCGCCAAGTCACCGATGTGGACATCGGCGAGATCGCGCGCGAACTGCTGGGCGGCCGCGTTGTTCAGGAGTCCCGGCAGACTCTGTTCTGCGATTGCCCGAATCATCAGAGCCAGTCGCACCGCTCTCTGCACATCATGCTCGACAAGCAGGGCTGGTACTGCTTCGGCTGCGGGATCGGCGGTGATGTTCTCCAGCTCGTTGAGTTCGTCCACCATGGCTCTGTGACTCGCGGCCAGTCCGGCCGCATGCCGGAGTCGCACCGCCAGGCACGGGACTTTCTGGCGGCGCGAGTCGGGCTGCAGCCGCTGTCCAAGCTCGCCTCGGGCGCCCCGGAAGAAGCCGAGGAGGCGCACCGGCTCACGCTTCGTGTCCGTGAGGCGCTGACCGCGCTGGCGGACGTTTATCACCAGCGGCTCACTGCCAATCCGGATGTCCTCGGCTGGTTTCGGACGAAATACGGGATCAGCGAGGAAATGATCGCGCGGCTGAAGATCGGGTACGCCGACAACGGCGAGCCGAGCGTGGCGCGAACTCTGATGGAGGGCACGGGCGCGTTTACGCCGCGCGAGTTGACGGCCACTTCAGCGTTCCGGCCGACCGCACAGGATGGTGTTGTCCCGTTCTTCGATGGCAGGATCGTCTTCCCTTACTGGAGCCGCGGCCACGTTGTGTTCATGATTGGGCGCCGCACGCCATGGACGCCCGATCAGGTCTGGGAGAAAGCGAAGTATAAGAAACTCGCCGTCCGAAACGAGCGCGATCACAGTCATGTTGCTGCATGCATCCGGAACGATGTGCTCTACAACGAGGACGTGCTGCTCACCCGCCCCGACCGGGTCATCATTACCGAAGGGGTCACCGACTGCATTTCCCTGATGGAGCATGGATTCCCGGCGGTGTCTCCGGTCACCGTGCAGATCCGCGAGGCCGATTGGGAACGCCTGCTGCCGAAGCTCGCCGGCGTAAAGACGGTTTTCATCTGCCAGGACAACGAGGTGTCCGAAGCCGGAATACAGGGAGCATTGAGAACGGCGGGCGTCCTGGCGGGCCACGGTATCACGACCCGCGTCGCCGTTCTGCCTCTCGGTGAAAAGCAGCGGGCCGCGCGCGAGAAGCTGGCGGGACTGCCCCCAGGAAGCCCGGACGCCGATGCGCTTCTCGCCGAGGCCAAGATCGACGTCAACGAGTTCTTCGCCGGGGGCAACACGGCGGCCGATTTCGAAGCTATCCTCGCGGCAGCGCAGACTCCGCTCGAGCTAGTCATCTCACGCCTGACGCCGGAGACATCGGACTTGGCGAACGTCCTCGACCCGATCTTGGCTGAGGTGCAGCGTCTTGACCCGATCAAACAGCCGCGCCATCTGAAGTTGATCCAGGAAAAGTGCGGTAAGGACCGGTTGCCCATTTCGGCGCTGCGGCAGCAGATGAAGGTCGTTCGGATTGACAGCCGCAACGGGAGGGGGCGGCGATCGACGAATGGTCGTAGGCCAAGCCCACAGACTGCGCCCGCCGCGAATGGGGCGTCCGCCACTTGGCGCGACGGGCTGCTACTCAACCTCAACGGCACGGTCAAACCCGTGCTCGCCAACGCGATCACGGCGTTGCGTGGCGCGCCGGAGTGGGCGGGCGTTCTGGCCCACAACGAGTTCGCGCACTTCACCGTGCTTCAGAAGCCGGCGCCCTGGATGAAGCCCGAGGTGAACGTCCCTGTGGACTGGACGCCGAACGACGACACGCTCGCCACGGAATGGTTGCACCACCAGGGCATCTTCGTTTCGGTCGACGTCACCGGCCAAGCTGTCGAGGCCGTGGCCCGCGAGCATCTGTTTCATCCGGTTCGTGCTTATCTCAAAGATCTCACCTGGGACGGCAAACACCGACTCGAATCCTGGCTGCCGGACTACCTCGGCGTCGATCCCTCGCCGTATGCGGCCGCAGTCGGATCGCGCTGGATGATCTCGGCAGTGGCTCGTGTGTTCGAGCCCGGCTGCAAGGCCGACTGCTGCTTGATCCTCGAGGGCGAACAGGGCATCCGGAAATCCACCGCGCTGCGTGTGCTGACACAGCCGTGGTTTACGGACGAAATTGCCGACATCGGCTCGAAAGACGCCGCACTCCAGACACGTGGCGTCTGGGTGATCGAGATCGCGGAGCTCGATTCGATGTCCCGCTCCGACATCGGCAAGATCAAGGCGTTCATGAGCCGGATGACGGACCGTTTCCGGCCGCCCTACGGGAAGCGCCCAATCGACTCACCTCGTCAATGCGTATTCGCAGGCAGCGTAAATCACGGGACGTATCTGCGGGATGAAACAGGCGGGCGCCGCTTCTGGCCGGTGAAGTGCGAAGCGTCGGTGATTGACGTGGACGCGCTCGCGGACGTGCGCGATCAGCTCTGGGCAGAGGCGACGTACCTCTACTTCGACGGGAAGCCCTGGTGGCTGGATTCGGTGTCGCTGAACCGCGAGGCCGGCGAGGAACAGGCGGATCGGTACGAAGGCGACCCGTGGGATGAGTTGATTTTGGAGTGGGCCGGCCTCCGGGAGTCCGTGTCCATCGCGGACGTCCTCACGAACTGCCTGGAGAAGAAGAAGGACATGTGGACCCAGTGGGACCGCAATCGGGTGGCGCGTTGTCTCCGCGCGCACGGCTGGACCCGCTTTAATGCAGGGCCACGCCACGCCCGAGAATGGCGCTACAAGCGGCCATCGGAGGAACGGTGAGTGGCGTGTTCCAGTCTCAGCCGTGTTCCAGTCGGTGTTCCAGTCTCGTGTTCCAGTCTAAGTCCTTCGTTTTCATGGGCGTGTTCCAGTGTTCCAGTATATTCATGCGCGCGTACGCGTGAGAGAGAAATACATGCACGATCCGAACACGGTGACGGACACACACACTTCGCATTCTTCTAGGAATTTTGCCGGATCCACTACACCAACTGGAACACTGGAACACGCACGGTTAAACCTTTCCAAATCATGTGGTTCCGGTGTTCCGGTCTCATCCAGTGGAGATTTGGGGACTGGAACACTGGAACACGAAGCGGGCGTTGCGCTGTTTGTGTCCACCAGCCTCCTGTCATGGGCGACCGACCAGCCCCACGTTTTCGCGCGCGACGTGCAGATCAACGACACGGCATACCGTCGCCTCGATCCCGAGTACTACGCCTGGCTGCGGTCGAAAATGAACCTGGCCAAGCTTGCGGCAAACGCCGGCCAACTCGAGCAGGAGGAATTCAACGAGCTCCGGCTCAAGTTCAATGCCGTGCACGAGTGGGCTGTGGAGCACTTCGGCGAGGCGGCGCTCCTGGACGCCGTCCGTAACCTCGATGCCCGCGACTACGCGCCACCTGTCCCGGAGCCGGATACGCCGCGCCGCGTGGCGCCCCCACCTGACGCGGCACGGCCAGACGACGTGGCCATGGTGGACGCCATCCGGGATCGGGCGTTGGCGCTCGGTTGGACGCACGATAGTCTGTACGCCACCGGAGGTTCGACGCGCTTCACATTTGGCCGCGAGCGGGGTCTCGTGTGTTACCTGAGGCCGGATGACCGCATCGGCGAGGTGACCACGCACTCCATCGAGATCATCCTCGCGAACGATGTCAGGCAGCGCTGCTACAACCCGAACGTGGATCAGCCTTGGATTCGGCGCGTGAAGTGAGCGCGCGAGTTTGATTGGACAATTTCGACCTCTCGTGAGTATCTATTACCGGAAGCGCGATTCGGGCGGCCAAACGCAAAACAACGGCCACGAAGGCGAATCCACCCGATAGCTCGGCCGAGCGATGGGACGCTCGTAAATCCCTTTCCCTCCTGACCATCAACAAACCACGTGTGCTCTCAGGCATGACGCAACAGATTCCAATGTATGCGGCCGACGGCCGTTCCCTGGGCTTTCGCTCGGTCGAATCCGCGCGCCGGCTCGTCGCGAACGGATTTGTCGAAGCCGTCTACGGCCGCAAAGGCCATCTGAAGGCAATCCACGCCAGGCAACCGGACGGTGCATCCGCAATCACGACACAGGTGCGAGCAGGCACTCGGTACAGCTTTCGCGAGCGCACTAATAGCGGAACGGTTGCGTGGCGGCTGAAACGCCTGGGGAAAGGAAATGAGCTCCGGCCCAACTTTCTGGCGGTGGTGAGCGATTGCATGGCGAGGCCCGTGTCCGTTGCCATGACTGGCCAGGGAGTGTGCGCATCCTAGGAAATTCCTAAGATGCCCCGAGAGACCGGGCTGTGCATAGCAAACGTGGGTCCTTCCTGGGCCTCTCGGCGGCGGGTGGACTGGTGGCACGATTTCGCCACCGTCACGGCAGAAATTAGGTTGCCAGTTGCCGGTTGCCACCCCTGCCGCTGATCTCTGAGATTCATCATGGCCGACTCTCCCTCCCTCCAGCCGCGATCACTCGGAAAGATCGCGGTCCCCACGCCGGGAACGCCCGTCCGGGTGACCTCCGACACCTCGATCCGGGCCCGCCGGATCCGGTTCGCCGTTGCCATCGGCGAAACAGGACGGGTGTTCCTCGGTGTGCAGGGGATGAACAAGGCGACCGGTGCAGGCGTGGTGAAGGAATTCTGGCCCACGGGCGCGGGTGGCGGAGTGGCCGACGAACTGGTACTCGAATCGGCCGCCGGCGACCTGCGGCCCTCGGATTATTACGTCGATGCGAACACCGCAGGCGAGGGTTTGATCGCCGCCTATTGGGTCTGGGTTCCGAGCTTCAACAGTTGAAACAGTGACATACGGTTCTGTTTGTTCGGGAATCGAGGCGGCCACGGTTGCCTGGGAGCCGCTCGGATTTCGACCGGTGTGGTTCGCGGAGATCGATCCTTTCTGTTCGGCACTGCTGGCGCACCACTACCCGGACGTGGAGAACAGTGGCGATTTCACGCGGATTGATGGAGGCTCCGGCGCAATCGACATTCTCGCCGGAGGGACTCCATGCCAGTCGTTCTCCGTCGCGGGAAGACGAGGCGGCCTGGATGACGCGCGTGGCAACCTGGCCATCGAGTTTTGCCGACTTGCTGGCAGACTGCGGCCCCGATGGGTCGTCTGGGAAAACGTCCCTGGTGTCCTGTCGTCGAATGGCGGACGGGACTTTGGCGCCATCCTCGGGGCGCTGGCGGACCTCGGGTATGGTTGCGCCTGGCGAG
>ENA-UOYA01002330-UOYA01002330.1-activated-sludge-metagenome-genome-assembly--contig:-NODE-2330-length-18446-cov-7.890272_pt1 | contig 18446 bp, 17 predicted proteins | sample MGYA00238163_ERZ764804 | MGnify/ENA primary metagenome ERZ764804 (study PRJEB28919, sample SAMN05720223) | activated sludge metagenome | isolation source: Anaerobic digester | place: Hong Kong... | reverse complement strand
GAGAATTGACCCATGCCCGACCTGTCCCCCGCACTCGCCTCGCTGGCCGACGCCACGTCCGCGATCGCGCGCGCGGCGTCGGGCGCTGCGGCGACGGCATCGGATGACTCGCTGCTCGCGTTCCAGCGGGAGGTGGCGGCATCCGCGCGTCTGCTCGAGCAGGCTGCAGCGACCTTCGCAGCAGAGATCGCGTTCCGCTCGCGGCGCGAACTCGGCTACGACGGGCTGGCTCAACGGCACGGAGTCCGCACGCCGGAGGCTCTCGTGCAGCAGGTCACGGGTGCGAGTTCGCAGTCCGCGCGACGACTCGTGAGGGTGGGCACTCTGGTCGCCGACCTCACGGCTCACGATGCTGGCGGCAGCGCCCTTGCCGAGCCGTGGCTCGAGCCGGTGCTGCGTCGGGTGACGGCCGGTGAGCTGTCGGCCGAGGCTCTGGAGGCGATCCGCTCCGGGTTGGGCGCGCCAAGCGATTCGATCGGGGTGGATGCCCTCACCGAAGCCGCGCGGTCCCTCGCCCACGAGGCGACCGCTGTCTCGCTCGAGACTCTCGCCGCGCACGCCCGGGAGCTGCGCGACCAGCTGGACGTTGCAAGCGTCGCCGAGCGCGAACAGCAGCGGCGGGCGGCTCGCTCCCTTCGCCTCTTCCCGCAGCTCGACGGCATGACCCGCATGGTCGGCCTGCTCGATCCGGAATCAGCGGCGGTCATCACCTCAGCGATCGATGCCGTCACGTCGCCCCGGCGCGGCGGACCGCGCTTTGTCGACCCAGAAGAAGCCGCGCAGGCGGCCGCGCTCGTCAGCGACCCGCGCACGACCGAACAGGTCGCACTCGACGCGTTGGTCGAGTTCGTGGATGTCGCAGTGCGAGCCCGCGGTAGCAAGCTCTTGGGCGTCCGTCGGGCCGATGTGCGGGTGATTGTCACCCAGCACGACTTGGATCGTCGCACCGGTGCCGGCTTCCTCGACGGACAGACGGCCGCGGTGTCCATCGACACCGTCGAGCGCCACGTGTGTGACGGCGGGTACGTTCCCATTCTCTTCGACCGGGATGGCGCAGCCCTCAACCTGGGCCGCGCGCAACGTCTGCACGACGCACGCCAACGGGTGGTGATCGCCACACGAGACGGGGGATGCATCGCGGCCGACTGTGACCGCCCCGCAAGCTGGTGCGAAGTTCACCACATCGTGGAGTTCGGCAAAGGTGGCGAGACATCCGTCGACGACGGGGTGCTGCTCTGCCGACACCATCACATGCTCGTACACAACAATGGCTGGCGAATCACTCGCCTCGATCACGACTACTGGATGATCCCGCCACCAGATATCGGACAACCGATGATGCTGCACACGAAGAGCCCCGCGATGAGACGAATGCTCGGGGTGCAGCAGCGCGAACCCGCGCTCGCGGGCGGGTAGTCGGCGCGAGCGGCTAGCTCCCGCGGCGAAACCCGACTATCCGAGCGAGAGCTGAGCGGTACCGACCAGAGCTGACCGTTCCGAGCGAGAGCTGACTAGTCGCGGGGAGACTGCAGGTACCGAGCGACCGCCGGGGTGACATACGGCGCGACATCCCCGCCGAGGGCCGCAACCTGACGCACCAGAGAACTGGACACGTGAGCGTGGGCTGGATCGGGCAGCAGGAACACCGTCTCGACACCGGCGAGGTCGCGATTGACGATCGCCATCGGGGTCTCGTACGCGACATCGATCTGCGAGCGGATGCCCTTCACCAGGGCAATGGCACCGACGTCGGTGCAGTAGTCGACGAGAAGCCCAACACTCCAGCTGGTGACGAGGATCGACGCCGGCAGACCCGCCTCACGAATCGACTCCTGAATGAGCGAAACCCGCTGGGCGATCGGCAGCAGCGCGGTCTTGCCGGGGTTGTGCACGACGACGACGTGCAACTCGTCGAACAGTCCGGCCGCTCGTTCGATCACGTCCAGATGCCCGAGGGTGACGGGGTCGAACGACCCAGGAACAACGGCGATCCTGCTCATGGGTCAAGACTATCCGTCGCGCGTTACGGTTCTGTGACATGACGCTGGATGAACCCACCTAACTCTTGGCGAGGAAGGCCTCCGCGGCCTCATCCAGCCGCCGGGCCAGCGCCTCCCGCAGTGCCGGATGCCCGCCGAGCTCCGGGTCCTCTGCCAGCACCGTCGCCGCGAGCTCGCGCGCCTCGGAGATCAGGTCACCGTCCCTCGCAACCCGCAACAGCCGCAGACTCGAGCGACCGCCCGACTGCACGCTGCCCAGCACGTCACCCTCCTGGCGAAGCTCCAGATCGCGGTTGGCCAGTTCGAAACCATCGAGCGTGGATGCCACGGCCTCAACCCGCTCGCGCGCGAGGGTGCCCTCCTCCGCCCCCGTGACGAAGAGGCACACGCCGGGCACGGACCCACGCCCCACCCGTCCGCGCAACTGGTGCAACTGCGAGACACCGAACCGGTCGGCGTCGAGAATCACCATCGCAGATGCGTTGGGCACGTCGACACCCACCTCGATCACGGTGGTCGCCACCAGCACGTCGATCTCGCCGGCCGCGAAGGCGCGCATCAGGGCGTCCTTCTCGTCGCTGGGTAGCCGGCCGTGCAGGGCCTCGATCCGCCGACTGGCGAGGGCGGGGTTAGCGCGCAGGGTGGCGAGGGTTTCGGTCACACTGGCGATGGCTCGGGATGCCGCGGCGGAGGTCTCGACAGGCTCGACCCGCGGGGTGCGGGATGCGGCGGCTGAGGTCTCTACAAGCTCGACCACTGGCCTGCGGGACCCGTCACGCTCGACCGGCGGCTTGCGCTTCCCGGACGACCCGACCGGCTCCACCGGCGCCTCCCCCTGCTCGACGTGCGACGAGTCGATCGCCGGACACACCACGAAAGCCTGACGGCCCTGGGCGAGTTCTTCGGCGACACGTTGCCAGACCCGTGTCATCCACCCCGGCTTCTCGGCGAGGGGCACGACATGACTGGAGATCGGCGAACGGCCCGCGGGCAGCTCAGCGATCGAGGAGATGTCGAGGTCACCGAACACCGTCATCGCGACAGTGCGCGGGATGGGCGTCGCAGTGAGCACCAGCACGTGCGGTGGCTGCGCGCCCTTCAGGCGGAGCGCCTCACGCTGGTCGACACCGAAGCGGTGCTGTTCGTCGACGACGACGAGCCCGAGGTCGAAGAACTCGACGTTGTCGCTGAGCAGGGCGTGCGTGCCGACGACGATCCGCGCCGAACCCGACACGCTCGCCAGCAGGGCCTTGCGACGCTCGGCGACCGGCAACTGGCCGGTCAGCAGCGTGGGTCGGAGCCGGGCCGCGAGGTCAGGCCCGAGCGTGCGCACGATCGAGCGCAGGTGCTGGTGGGCAAGCACCTCGGTCGGCGCGAGCAGAGCCGTCTGGCCACCCGACTCGGCGACGGCGAGCATCGCCCGCAGCGCCACCAGGGTCTTGCCCGATCCCACCTCGCCCTGGATGAGACGGTTCATCGGCACGGCGGCCTCAAGGTCGGCGGCGATCGCCTCGCCGACCGCTACCTGATCGCCGGTCAGCGTGAACGGCAGCGTCTCGTCGAAACCCGAGAGCAGAGCCCCGGGCGCCCGCACCGTCGCCGCGACGGAACGCAGTCGCTGGCGCTGCTGCAGCAGCGCGGCCTGCAGCACGAACGCCTCCTGGAAGCGCAGGCTCTCGCGGGCGGTGGCCCAGTCGGCGTCCGTGGTGGGGCGGTGCACGAGTTCGAGGGCGCGTCGAAACGGGATCAGCGCGCGGGCTGAGCGCACGGCATCCGGAACCGGGTCTTCGATCGGCGGCAGGGTGTCGAGCACGACAGCGATCGACTTCTGCACCTGCCAGCTCGCGACAGTCGAGGTCGCCGGGTAGATCGGGATGGGCAGCTCGGCCCACGCCTTCGCGGCGGCGGGGTCGGCTCGGTCGTCCGTGGCATCGAACAGTTCGTAGTCGGGATGCGCGAGCTGCAGGGTGCCACGGTAGTCGCCGACCTTGCCCGCGAAGATGCCGCGCACTCCCGGCTTCAACTCGTTCGCACGCCACGCCTGGTTGAAGAAAGTAAGCGTCAGGATGCCCTTACCGTCGCTGATGCGCACCTCAAGGATCGACCCGCGCCGCGCCTGCATCGACCGCGACCGTACCTCGAGCACCTCGGCGACGATGGTCACGTTCTCGTCGATCGGCAGCTGGGTGAGCGCGGTGAGTTCCCCGCGGCGGGCGTAGCGCCGGGGGTAGTGGCTGAGCAGATCGCCCACCGTCGTCAGCCCGAACGCCTTGTCGAACGCCGCCGCCGTGCGCCCGCCGAGGGCCGCGCTGAGCTTGACGTCGAGGGGGGATTCCACGCATTCAGGCTAGCCGCGTTCCACGACGCTAGCGTTAGCTGCATGACGCGCATCATCGCCGGGTTCGCGGGTTCGCTGCGCCTCGCCGTGCCCGGCTCGGGCACCCGCCCCACGAGCGATCGGGTGCGTGAAGCCATCTTCTCGGCGCTCGAAGCCAGAGATGCGATAGCCGGGATGCGCTGCCTCGACCTCTACGCGGGTTCTGGCGCTCTCGGTCTGGAGGCTGCGTCCCGCGGGGCGGCGCACATCACACTCGTCGACACCAAGGTCAGCGTGGCGAAGCAGAACGCGGCGCTCATCGCCAAGCAGGCGCCGCGCGGTGTGAAGCCCGTGATCGAGACGAGCAGCCAGGCGGTGCAGCCGTTCCTGGCGGGCGCTCGCACGTTCTGGGATCTCGTGTTCATCGACCCGCCGTACGAGCTGAGCTCCGACGAGGTGACGCAGAATCTCGAGGCCTTGACCCCCCGACTCACGCCCGGCGCGGTAGTCGTGCTGGAGCGCAGCTCTCGCAGTGCCCAGCCGGTGTGGCCTGCGGCTCTAGTGCTCGACCGACGCAAGGACTACGGCGACACCGTGTTGTACTGGCTCGAGTTGGCTGGGGAGGAGCTGGGTGGGGACGAGCTCGGTGGCGAGCTCGGCGGCGACAAGCGGAACGGGGACGAGATCTCATGACCGACACGCAACCCACCCCCGCCACTCGCGGCCGACGCGGTCCGAGCCCGATCTTCCTCGGCCTCGCAGCGATCGCGCTGCTCTCCGGCGGGGCACTCTTCCTCGGAATCGGTGCCCCGGGCATCGTGGCGTTCTTCTTCGTGCTCTCCGCCTGGGTCATCACGCTCTGCCTGCACGAGTTCGCTCACGCGCTCGTCGCCTACCGCAACGGTGACGAATCGGTGGTGCACCGCGGGTACCTCACCCTCGACCCGCTGCGGTACACGCATCCGGTGTTCAGCATCGTACTGCCGCTCATCTTCGTGCTGCTGGGTGGCATCGGCCTTCCCGGCGGGGCCGTGTTCGTCGACCATCGCGCGTTGCGCACCCGGGGTGCGCGCAGCAGGGTGTCGGCGGCGGGTCCGCTCACGAACCTCGCGATCGCGATCGTGCTTGCGGTTGTCTTAGCGGTCGGTATCGGTATGGATGCCCCCCGCGGCGTCAACGCCGGGATGCCCCACCTCGACTTCTGGGCGGCGCTCGCATTCCTGCTGTTCCTGCAGGTGACCGCGACCGTGCTGAACCTGCTGCCCATTCCCGGCCTCGACGGCTTCGGGATCATCGAGCCCTACCTGCCGGCGACCTGGCTCGCCCGCGCCGCGCGGATCGCGCCGTTCGCGATCCTGATCCTGTTCGGGATGCTGTGGATACCGGTGGTGAACACGGCGTTCTTCGGCGCCATCCTGGGAATCCTGAGCGTGATGGGCGTGCCGGTGGAACTGGTCGGCACCGGGTACGGGCTGTTCCAGTTCTGGCGGTAGAGCCGGGTCGGCGCTGTAGCGGCACCTTCACTGGACTGGAGCCGCGGGCGGCACTAGCGGCCGGAGCTCAGTTCACGTCGCCGTTCCAGGCCGCGGCGCCGTCGCCGCTCGCATAGGGATCCCAGCCCCCGAGCTCCACGTAGGGCTCGCCATCGACCAGCAGTCCAGTCCCCGTCACGACCTCACCGATGGCTCGGAACCCTCCGGGCAGCGCGACCTCGGGTGGGAAGGTCGCGAACAGCGAGTGGTCCTCGCCGCCGGCGAGCGCGAGATCGGACCTGCCCTGACTGTCTGCGTCGCCGAGGCCGATGGCGGCGCTTCGCAGGCCGATGGCAGCGCTTCGCAGGCCGATAGCAGCGCTGCGCAGGTCGATGGCGACACCGCTCGCGGTGGCGACCCGGCGGGCGTCGATCGCGAGCCCGTCGCTGAGGTCGAGCATCGCGGTAGCGCCCGCGAGCGCGGCGGCGCGGCCGTCCGCGATGGGCGGGTGCGGCCTGAGCTGGGCGGCAACGGCGGCGGGATGCTCGGCCGCTAGTCGTGCGGCGGCCGCGGCATCCGGGTGACCGTCGACAGTGCCGTGCGCGAACAGCAGATGGAGTCCCTCTGCCGCGAGCCCCAGCGCACCGGACACCGCCACGATGTCGCCCGGCCGAGCGCCTGAGCGCAGCACGGGAGCCCGCGATTCGAGATCGCCGAACGCGGTCACCGCGATCGTGAGCGTCGGCGAGACGGAGAGGTCGCCGCCCACGACACCGCACCCGGGAGCCATCGCCGCGCAGCCCTCGCGCAGCCCGTCGGCGAACTGCTCCATGAACTGCACAGGGGTGTCGGCGGGCGCGGCAAGGGCAACCACGAGCGCGGTCGGCACGGCGCCCATGGCGGCCACGTCGGCGAGGTTGGATGCTGCGGCCTTCCAGCCCAGGTCACGCGGGCTCGACCAGGCGAGACGAAAGTCGGGGCCGTGGATCATCATGTCGGTCGTCACCACGTAGCGCCCGTCGGGAGCGGCGACGACGGCCGCGTCATCCCCCGGGCCCAGCAGCTGGGATGCCGCGGCGGGCAGCCGCGGGAAGATGCGCGCCAGCACGCCCGACTCGCCGACCGAACCGAGGGTCTCGGGGGTGTTCTCGGCGGGACTCATGGATTCACCGTAGCGCGGCGAGTGATGCGCGCGCGTCGGTGCCCGGCCGCGACAGGCTCGAAGGTGGGCTACAGCCGGCGCGCGGTAGCCTGAACTTGATGAAACTCCTGGCCGTACTGCCGCTCACCGCCGTCGTGCTCTCCCTCGCGGCGTGCGCGCCCACGGTCGCCCTGCAGCCGGCGGATGACGCGGCCAGCCCCCTCTGCGCCGCCGTGCAGGTGCGCCTTCCCGACACCGTCTCGCAGCTGCCGAAGCGGGTGACCAACGCCCAGTCGACCGCCGCGTGGGGCGACCCGACGAGTGTGATTCTGCGGTGCGGTGTGCCGGTGCCGGCGCCCACGTCGGAGCTGCCCTGCGTGACAGTCGAGGGCATCGACTGGCTGCGCGACGACAGCGACGACCCCAACTTCGTGTTCACCACCTACGGTCGGGAGCCGGCTCTCGAGGTGATCGTCAACGGCACGGCGGCCTCCGGGCTGGAGGCGCTCACCGACCTATCGTCGGCCGTGGCGCAGCTGCCGCGTACCGGCGGGGAGTGCATCACTCCGGGGTCGTAGGTTCGGGCGCGGGTCTCGGCGAGCTCGACCACCAGGCCGGTCTCGACGAGCTCGACCACCGGGGCGGTCTCGACAGGCTCGACCACCGGGGCGGTCTCGACTAGCTCGACCACCGGCGCGGCAGCGCCGCTACTGAACCGCCCGTCGCCGACGCACGACCAGCGTCACGATGACGGCAACCGCGGCGAGGACGAGGACGACCAGCCCGATGACGAGCCAGTTCACGCCCGAGGCGGCGGGAGTCGGGTCCGGTTGCGCCGTCGGGGTCAGCCTGACGGTGAGGTTGTCGACGGTCTTGCCCTCGTAGTTGTAGACGAAGCCGTCCGACGCCTTCTGCTCGTAACCTGCCGGAAGCTGGGTAACGACGACCCTCAGATCACCCGTGGTCGTGACGTTCTCGAAGACGAAGGCACCGTCCTTCGCGATCGTCGACTGGATGTCCTTGCCGTCTTGCCTGAGCGTGAGCGTGCCGCCGAAGAGCAGGCCGTCCTCCCGGTCACCGGTGAGCACCACCGTGCCAGCGATCGAATTGCCTGAAACGACTGGCTTCGCGACGAGGAAGAGGTTCTCTCCCTGGGCGTTCTGCCCCTCGGTCAGGGTGACCGGTCGCTCATCGGTCGAGAATTCCGGCGCTACCGCCTGGATGACAGCAGCACCAACCGGCACGGCGCTGAGCGTGTAGTTGCCCGCGGTGTCGGCATTCACCGGGCCGTAGCCCTTGCCTCCCACGGTGGCGGTGACCGTCGCGCCCGCGATCGGAGTCTTGGTACCCGCGATGAACACGGTACCACTCACGCTGACCGTCGCGACCGGCGTCGGAGTGGGCGTCGGAGTCGGGGTCGGAGTCGGCGTGGGAGTGGGCGTAGGGGTCGGCGTGGGGGTGGGCGTCGGGCCAGTACCCGTGTAGATGCCCAGGACGTACGGCGCCCCGGTGGGCGGGTTGACCCAGTTCGCCTGATCGAGCTCCGTGATCACCTTGAGCGGGTCAGCCGACCAGAAGTAGTCATTGATCGGGCTCCCGGCCGCAGCACTGAAGGTGTACGACTCGCCGTCTGCGACCGTGACATCGATCTCGAATCGTCCGTCGTCACCGGTCTTCAGCGTGGTGAGGGGACGCTGGCTGTCTCCGTCATCGACGTAGACCGTCACATCCAGATTGGGCATGCCGACATCGCCAGGCAGTCCGCCAGCGGAGACGCGCTCCGTCACCCGCCCCTCAAAGGTGACGTCGCCGTCAACCGGGTCGAGATCGGCGGCGAAGCTCGGCGCAACGAACGAACCGAAAGCAAGCGCCGCAACAGCGACAGCGGCCAGGCCCATCCGACCTAGCGGAGCGTGAACCTTCATGACGAATCCTCTCAACGAACGGATTCTAGGCCCAGCTGGATGAGCTCGTCGATCAACTCGGTGTACGACATGCCGCTCGCGGCCCAACACTTGGGAAACATCGAGATCGGCGTGAAGCCCGGCATCGTGTTGAGTTCGTTGATGACGAAGCCGTCTGCGGTGAGGAAGAAGTCCGCGCGAGCAAGTCCCGCTCCCCCGATCGCCTCGAACGCCCGGGCAGCGAGATCCTGGATCTGGGCCAGCTCGAACTCGGTGAGCGTGGTCGGGCAGACCAGGTCGATGCCGGGAGCATCCATGTACTTGGCGTCGAAATCGTAGAAGTCGCGTCCCGTGATCACGATCTCGCCGGCCAGCGACACTCGGGGTGCTCCCCCATCACGCCCGGCGAGCACGCCGCACTCGATCTCGCGGCCGACGATTGCCGACTCGACGAGGGCCTTGCTGTCCTCCGCGAGTGCGACATCGAGCGCCGCCGCGAGCTCACCGGAAGCCGTCACCCGGGTAACCCCCACGCTGGAGCCCGCGCGCGCCGGCTTGACGAACACGGGCCAGCCGAGGCCCGTCACGCGCTCGGCGACGGCCGCGGCATCCGTGGCCCACTCGCGGGCGGTGACGGTAATGCCCGGGGCGACCGGAATGCCCGCCGCCTGGAAGGCGATCTTGGCGAAGTGCTTGTCCATGCCGAGTGCGCTCGCGAGCACGCCGTCACCGACGTAGGGCAGGGCGAGCAGTTCGAGCAGGCCCTGCACAGTGCCGTCCTCCCCGAACGGTCCGTGGAGGATCGGGAAGACGACGTCGACGTCGCCGAGCGAGCGGGTTGCGCCAGCGGCATCCGTCACCGTGAATTCTCGGGATGCCGCCGACTCGGGAAAGTGCACGCGCGTGCCGTTGTCCTCCACGACGGGCATCGCCGCCGGGTTCAACAGGAAGCGGGATGCGTCGTCGGGCTGCAGCGTGAACCGCCCGTCGCGCGTGATGCCGATGGGCAGCACGTCGTACTTCGAGCGGTCAATGGCCGACAGTACGCCGCCCGCGGTCGCGCAGCTGATCGTGTGCTCGGAGGAGCGCCCACCGAACAGGAGGGCTACGGTCAGTCGGGCCACTACTCCCCCTGGGGCAGGTCGTCGGTCGTGAGGTGCGGGGCGATGTCCCGCGGATTCAGCGTACCGGCAAGCACCTCGGCGACCTGGCTGCAGATGGGCATCTGCACGCCCTTGGCGAGCGCGAGTTCGAGCACGGGCGCCACCGACGATAGCCCCTCGGCGGTCTGGTTCATCTGCTTGATGACCTCGGAGTAGCTGTACCCCTGCCCGAGCAGGCGGCCCGCCGTGTTGTTGCGCGACAGTGACGACTCGCAGGTCGCGATGAGGTCACCGAGCCCGGCGAGGCCCGCGAGAGTCTCGGCCCGGCCGCCGTACGCGACAGCGAAGTCGGTCATCTCGGCGAGGCCGCGCGTGATGATCGACGCCTTGGTGTTCTCGCCGTACCCGACCCCGTCTACGATGCCGATGGCCACGGCGATGAGGTTCTTGAGCACCCCGCCGAACTCGGTTCCGATGACGTCGGTATTCACGAACGCCCTGAAATAGGGGTTGGTCGCGGTGATCGCCACCGTGGTCGCGGTCTCCAGGTTCTCGCTGGACACGACGGCGGCCGTCGGCTGCTCCTTCGCGATCTCGAGCGCCAGGTTGGGCCCGGATGCCACGGCCACCCGTTCACCGTCGAGCTTCAGTTCCTGGCGAATCACCTCGCTCATCCGCGAGCCGGTGCCCTTCTCGACGCCCTTCATGAGCGAGACGATCAGCGCGTCGTCGGGGATGAGTTCGCGCACGATGCGCAGGTTCTCGCGCAGAGACTGCGACGGCACCGACAGGTAGACCTGCTCCGCGCCCTCGAGCACCTCGGGGAGGCTCGCGCTCGCCCACAGGCCGCGCGGAAGGTTGATACCCGGCAGGTAGTCGGAGTTGCGCTTGGACTGGGAGATCTCGCGTGCGAGCTCCGGCCTGCGCGCCCAGAGGGCGACATCGTTGCCGCCATCGGCGAGGATCTTGGCGAACGTGGTGCCCCACGATCCGGCACCCAGTACGGCGACTCGGCGGGAGGGGGGCGCCGGGGCATCCGCGCCCGCTGGGTTGGCGCTGGGGCTGGTGGAGCCGGGGCTGCTCGCGGTCATCAGAACCTGCCGATCTCGGTCTGGCCGTGCTTGCTGGGGTCCCAGCGCTCGACGGGTGCCTTCTCGTCGCGCAGCTCCTCGACGAGGGCGGTGATGGCCTGCATGACGGCGGTTGTCGCCTCGGCGAGGGTCTTCGCTGTGAGGGGCTTGCCCTTCCACCGGCTCAAGTCGACGGGCTCGCCGAAGATGCCCTGCACGTTCTTGCGCGGGAACAGGCTGAGCCGCTTCGAGTACCGCGGCAGGATCTGCTGCGCACCCCAGTGGGCGAACGGAACGATCGGCACGTCGTGCTCGAGGGCGAGCCGCACAGCGCCCGACTTGCCGCGCATCGGCCACATGTCGGGATCGCGAGTGAGCGTCCCCTCCGGATAGACGATGATCGCCAGTCCGTCTTCGACGAGCTTTCCGGCCGCCGAGAGCGAATCGCCGCCGGCGTTGGCCCCGGCACGCTGCACCGGGATCTGCCCTGTGCCGCGCAGGATGGCCCCGAACACCGGAACCTTGAACAGGCTGGCCTTGGCGAGGAACCTGGTCACCCGGCCGGTTCTCCAGACGGCGTAGGCCGAGACCAGCGGGTCGATGTTGGAGTAGTGGTTCGGTGTGATGATCACCGGGCCGGTGCGCGGGACGCGCTCAGAGTTGCGGAAGGTGTAGCGGCCGAGCACGAGGAGGATCGGGATGACGATGCCGGCGAGGATCCGCCAGCCGAGGGTCTTCTCGCCCCGTGCCTTCGCCATCGCCGCTTAGCCCTCGTAGACGAAGTCAGCGCCGAGCACCCGCAACTTGTCGATGAAGTGCTCGTAGCCGCGGCTGATGATTCCGATGTTGGTGACGGTCGACTGACCGTCGGCGGTGAGTGCTGCGATGAGGTGGCTGAAGCCACCGCGCAGGTCGGGAATCTCCACGTCGGCGCCGTGCAGCGGGGTCGGGCCGATGATCACAGCCGCCTGCTCGAGCGGGCGACGCGGCACACGACGGCTGATGGACTCCAGCCCGTCTTGATGCACCGTGATGTTCGCGCCCATCTCGATGAGCGCATCTGTGAAGCCGAAGCGGTTCTCGTACACCGTCTCGTGCACGACCGAACGCCCCTCCGCCTGGGTGAGCGCGACGATGAGCGGCTGCTGCCAGTCGGTCATGAACCCGGGATGCACGTCGGTTTCGATGACGACCGGCTTGAGCGTGCCGCCCGGGTGGTAGAAGCGGATGCCGTCCTCGTGAATGTCGAACGCGCCACCCACCTTGCGGAAGATGTTGAGGAACGTCATCAGCTCCTGCTGCTTCGCGCCCACGACGAAGATGTCGCCGCCGGTCGCCAGCGCTGCGGATGCCCAGCTCGCGGCCTCGTTGCGGTCGAAGAGAGCGCGGTGCTCATAGCCGCTCAGCTTCTCGACACCCTCGATGAAGATCACGCGGTTGGGCTCGACGTTGATGATCGCGCCCATCTTCTGCAGGATCGCGATGAGGTCCATGATCTCGGGCTCGATGGCCGCGTTCTTGAGCTCGGTCACGCCTTCGGCGAGCACCGCCGTGAGCAGTACCTGCTCGGTCGCGCCGACGCTCGGGTAGGGCAGCTCGATGTTGGCACCCTTGAGCCCGTTGGGGGCCGTCAGGCGGATGCCCTCGTAGCTCTTGTCGACGACGGCACCGAAGGCGCGCAGTGCGTTGAGGTGGAAGTCGATGGGGCGGTCGCCGATGCGGCAGCCACCGAGATCGGGGATCAGCGCCTCACCGAGGCGGTGCAGCAACGGCCCGCAGAACAGGATCGGGATGCGGCTGGACCCAGCCAGCGCGTCGATCTCGTGGAACTGGGCCTTCAGCACGTTGGTGGGGTCGAGCATGAGCTCGCCCTCGCCGACCTTGGTCACCGAGACGCCGTACGCCTCGAGCATCCGGCTGACGACGCCGACGTCACTGATGTCGGGAACGTCCTTGAGAAGGCTGGGCGTGTCGGCCAGAAGGGCAGCGACCATGGCCTTCGTTGCGAGGTTCTTGGCCCCGCGCACATCCACGCGACCGCGCAACGGCTTGCCGCCGTTGATCACGATCTTGTCGGACGTGAGTCCCACTCTCGCCGCAGCCTTTTGGGCATCCTTGGTAAGAGAATTCATGCTCACCTCTGTCTTGGTTGGTGCTGGCGCTGTGGTGGTGCGCCCCGTAGTCAGGCTAACGAGCGAGAAGCTAACGAGCCGGAAGAGTCGTGGGCCGCCAGCTTTCGCGTTTGGCCTCGAATCGCGTGATCTGGGACTCGTCGCGCAACGTTAAGCCGATGTCATCGAGTCCTTCAAGCAAACGCCACCTAGTGTAATCGTCAATCTCGAACACGAAGCTGGCCTTGCCTACGGTCACAGTTCGTGCAACGAGGTCGACCGAGACCTCTATTCCCGGATGCTCCGCCACGATCATCCAGATCGTCTCGATGTCCTTCTCCGCGAGTTGGGCAGCGAGCAGACCCTGTTTGCCGGAGTTGCCGCGGAAGATGTCGCCGAACCGCGCGCTCAGAACGGCCTGGAAGCCGTAGTCGCGCAGCGCCCAGACGGCGTGCTCGCGGCTCGAGCCGGTGCCGAAGTCGGGACCAGCGACGAGGATGCGCGTGCCATGGCCGGGACCACCGGCGAACGGCTCACGGTTGAGCACGAAGTCGGGATCCTGGCGCCAGGCGTAGAACAGGGCGTCATCGAAGCCGGTCTTGGTGACTCGCTTGAGGAACTCGGCGGGGATGATCTGGTCGGTGTCGACGTTCGAGCGCTCCAGCGGCACCGCGATTCCGGTGACTGTCGAGATCTTGTCCATTACGCGGTCACCCTTTCGGTGGTCGAGCCTTCGGTGGTCGAGCCTTCGGTGGTCGAGCTCGCGGTGGTCGAGCTTGTCGAGACCGACGCGACATCCGCCGGGCTCGACAGCGTGCCGCGAATCGCGGTCGCCGCGGCCACCAACGGGCTCACCAGGTGGGTGCGCCCGCCCTTGCCCTGCCGACCCTCGAAGTTGCGATTCGAGGTGGATGCGCAGCGCTCCCCCGGCGCGAGCTGGTCGGGGTTCATCCCGAGACACATCGAGCAGCCGGCGAAGCGCCACTCGGCGCCGAACTCCTCCACGATCTTGTCGATGCCCTCCGCCTCGGCCTCGATGCGCACGCGCGCCGAGCCAGGAACCACCATGACGCGCACGTGGTCGGCCTTCTTCTTGCCCTTGATGACGCTCGCGAACGCGCGCAGGTCCTCGATGCGGCTGTTGGTGCACGAACCCATGAACACGGCATCCACGCGGATGTCCTTCATCGGGGTGCCCGCCGTCAGGTCCATGTATTCGAGGGCGCGCTCGGCGGCGGCGCGCTCGTTGGGGTCGTCGTAGCTCGCCGGGTTGGGAACTGTCTCGCTCAGCGAGACGCCCTGGCCGGGGTTGGTGCCCCACGTGACGAACGGCTCCAGCTCGTTGGCGTCGAGGAACACCTCGGCATCGAAGACCGCGTCATCGTCGGTGGCGAGCGTGTTCCAGTAGGCGACGGCGGCATCCCAGTCGGCTCCGGAGGGCGCGTGAGGGCGACCCTTCAGGTAGTCGTAGGTGGTCTGGTCGGGCGCGACCATGCCGGCCCGCGCTCCCGCTTCGATCGACATGTTGCAGATCGTCATGCGGCCCTCCATGGAGAGCGCGCGGATGGCGCTGCCGCGGAACTCGAGCACGTAGCCCTGCCCGCCGCCGGTGCCGATCTTGGCGATGACGGCGAGGATGATGTCCTTCGCACTCACGCCGGGCTTCAGCGTGCCCTCGACAGTGATGGCCATGGTCTTGAAGGGCTTGAGCGGAAGCGTCTGCGTGGCCATCACGTGCTCGACCTCGCTCGTGCCGATGCCGAACGCCATCGCGCCGAACGCGCCGTGGGTGGAGGTGTGCGAGTCACCGCAGACCACGGTGATGCCCGGCATCGTCAGCCCGAGCTGCGGACCGACCACATGCACGATGCCCTGCTCGATGTCGCCGAGCGAGTGCAGGCGGATGCCGAACTCCTTCGCGTTGGCGCGCAAGGTCTCGATCTGCACCCGGCTGACCGGGTCGGCGATCGGGCGGTCGATGAGCAGAGTGGGGGTGTTGTGGTCCTCGGTGGCGATCGTCAGATCGGGGCGACGCACGGGGCGCCCGGCCAACCGCAGTCCGTCGAATGCCTGGGGGCTGGTGACCTCGTGCACGAGGTGCAGGTCGATGTAGATGAGGTCGGGCGACCCGTCTTCGCCCTTGACGACCAGATGGTCATCCCAGACCTTCTCGGCCAGGGTTCGCGGGCGGTGGAACTCGGTGCTGCTCGTGCTGCTGCTGCTCGTGCTGGTCATGCTGATGTCCTTCGTCGAAAGCGTGTGGGCGGCCCACGTCAGGACTCCGCGACGAGGGAGGCCTTAGGACTAAGCCTCGTCGCGGCGACGAAGAAGGAGTCGTTCGAAACGCATCTGTCGAGCGTAGCATTCAGGCGCCGAGCGGTGGCGTGCACCGGTGGCGAGCTGCCGGGCCGCTGGGCCTACGACTTGACCTGCTTGCGGGCATCCACCCTGATCTTGATGAGGCTCGCCACGACAGCGACAGCCATCGCCGAAAGGATGACGGCCAGCGACGTCCACGTGGAGATCTCGGGCGCCCACTCCACCTTCTGGCCGCCGTTGATGAACGGGACCTCGTTCTCGTGGAGGGCGTGGAAGAACAGCTTCACGCCGATGAAGGCGAGGATGAAGGCGATGCCGTAGTGCAGGTACTCCAGCTTGTCGATGAGGTCACCGAGCAGGAAGTACAGCTGACGCAGCCCCATGAGGGCGAACACGTTGGCGGTGAAGACGATGAACGGGTCTTGCGTGATGCCGAAGATCGCGGGGATCGAGTCGAGGGCGAACACTAGGTCGGTCGTGCCGATCGCGATGAACACCACAAGGATCGGCGTGAACACCTTCTTGCCGTCGATGACGGTGCGCAGCTTCGCGCCGTCGAACTCGTTGGTGATCGGGATGCGCTTGCGGAGGAACCGGATGACCCCGCTCTCGGTCTCCTCCATGTCGTCGTGGGTCTCAAAGACCTGACGAACGGCCGTGTACAGCAGGAAGGCGCCGAAGATGTAGAAGATCCAGGAGAAGTTCTCGATCAGCTGCGCGCCGAGCAGGATGAAGACTCCGCGCAGCACCAGGGCGATGATGATGCCCACCATCAGGATCTCCTGCTGGTACTTCCTGGGCACGGAGAACCTCGCCATGATGATGACGAAGACGAACAGATTGTCGATCGACAGCGAGTACTCGGTGACCCATCCCGCGATGAACTCGGCGGCGTGATCGACCGAACCCTGCCAGAGCATCAGCCCCGCGAAGATCAGGGCGAGCACGACATAGAAGCTCACCCACAGCGCGGACTCGCGCGTGGAGGGGATGTGCGGCCGCTTGTAGGCGAGCACGAGGTCGGCGGCGAGGATCAGCAGCAGAACGACGAACGAGGTGATCTCGAACCAGGCGGGCAGTGCGGCTTCCATGAGTTCCATTCGGGAGGGTCGGCAGTGGCCGAAAGTCTCTCCCGCACCCGGGTCCACACACTCAGACCGTCGGATGCCGCTGGCCCGGAGTCACAGTGCTGTGACCCGTACTGACGGGCTCAACGAGGTGGGATACTCCCCTTCGCGGGCCCAATCCTACTAGCATCGGCGACATGGATGATGCTGAACTGCGCGCGCTCGCGACCAAGCGCCTCAAGGCCCGCTCCGACTTCTACAACTACCTCCTGGTGTGGCTCGGAGTGTCGGTTGTGCTCACCGTCATTTGGTTCCTCACCTCGCCCGGGGGCTACTTCTGGCCCGCATGGGCAATCGCCGGCATGGGGATTGCGGCGGTGTTCCAGGCGATTGCCGTCTTCGGCGGTGCAGGAGTGATCACCGACAGCAAGATCGACGCCGAGGTGGAGCGTCTCAAGAGGGGCTGACGCAGGTAGCTGCGAACACGCCATACGACCCGAACGTGCGCGGGGCCTCGCGAGCTGATTCCGAGCGCGCCCCTACGGGCTAGGCGTGGTGCCCAGCAGGTGCTGCTCAAGGCGAGCCCTCGCCCGCTCACGGTCGCCTTCGCGCCACTCAAGCAGGCCTTGCCCTGACTTTGCTCCCAGCTCGCCGGACGTGACTGCGGCATCAAGCAGCCGCGATGGAGTGGTGTCGGCACTCAGGGTGGGCAAGATCCATCCCAAGATCGAGCGGGTCAGATCGAGGCCGATGTAGTCGGCATTTTCGAGCGGACCCATCGCAGCAAGTCTGCGACCGAATGTCTCCCTCGCAACGGTGTCAATGGTGCGGGCATCCGCGACACCGTTCTCCAGCATGCTCATCGCTTCACGCCACAGTGCGAATTGCATCCGATTGCCGATGAAGCCATTGACGTCCTTCTCGACGACTATGACCTGCTTACCCAGCGCTGTGAGATGTTCCACCGCCGTTGCCCGAACCGCGGGGTCGGTTCGATCACCACCCGCAACCTCCACCACGTTGATGATGTGCGGAGGGTTCCACCAGTGCGTACCGACAACCCGGTGTGCGTAGTCACTCTCGGCGGCAATGTCGGTGATGCGAATCGCCGAGGTGTTGGAGGTCACGATCGCCGCTGTGTTGTACCGATCGACCTCCGCAAGGAACGCGCGCTTCAGCCCCAATTGCTCAGGGAGCGCCTCGACGATCACGTCCGCCGCGCTGACTGACTCCTCGAGAGACGTGGCCGCACGAGCAGCGTTGGGCCGATCAGCGTTGACCGTGGCGACCGCTTGATCGAGAGCTGCACCGTGGGAATCCCACAGCACGACGCTCCAGTCACCGGCGGCGAAAGCACGAGCGATGCCGTGGCCCATCAACCCTGTGCCGACGATCGCGACGGTGGCTATGGGACTAGTCCGATCTCTGTCGAGACCTCGGTCGTCGAGAGGGCCATGTGAGTATTCTGATGCATTCCGCGTGGAGGAGCCAGTATCAGCAAAGCCCCCGTGCACTGCCGGGGGCTTTGCTATCGTGACCCCAGCGGGATTCGAACCCGCGTTACCGCCGTGAGAGGGCGGCGTACTAGGCCTCTATACGATGGGGCCGTCACGACAACTACACGAGTATGCCATACCGGGCGGAAGCCCACCAAACACAGCACTGGCGGAACAGCATCCGTCGCCCATTCGGCCAGGAGGACAGTTGAGCAACCGCACCCGTTTCGTGTTCGCCATGGGGGTGGCCGTGGCATCCGTTCTTGCGCTCACCTCGTGTTCACTCTTCGGCCCCAACCGTGGGCCCGACGGGCAGGTGACCGACACGTCAGTGGTTGGATCGACCACCATGCTCGTGGGTGACTGCTTCACCTTTGTCGACGGCAGTAACCTCACCGAGGTGACGCTCACGCCCTGCACCGAGACCCACGCCTACATCGTGATCG
>ENA-UOYA01002329-UOYA01002329.1-activated-sludge-metagenome-genome-assembly--contig:-NODE-2329-length-18456-cov-7.058964_pt1 | contig 18456 bp, 14 predicted proteins | sample MGYA00238163_ERZ764804 | MGnify/ENA primary metagenome ERZ764804 (study PRJEB28919, sample SAMN05720223) | activated sludge metagenome | isolation source: Anaerobic digester | place: Hong Kong... | reverse complement strand
CTTATTGCCCAGCAAGAAACGAAAGTTGTTAAAAACAGTTTAGGGGAAGAAGTAGAAATGGTTCAACCTAAGCTCGATAAGCGAGCTTTGAGCACCATGAATGCTTTGGTTGACTTTATCCTATACATTGGAAGTGAATGGGATAAAGAAGGGAATCAGCACCGCTATTTTTATACTCGAGCTACTCCCTATCTCGTCGCAGGGTCTCGATTTGGTGAAATAACGCCAAAAATAGACTTTTCTTATGAAGCATTAATTGACGCCATTGTAGAAGCTATGGAAAATAGTGTGCGTGGGAAAGAAGGGCTCCTGGTAGACCATGTAGAAAAAAGTTCTACTATCGAAAAAAGACCATTCTCAGAGGTAATGAGCGAAGCTGGAGAACTTTGGGCTAAATTCCCTAAAACTCCAGAATGGACAGAGAAAAAGAATAACATTGTAAAAGAATTCTTTGGACAACCAATAAAGCTCTCTACTGCTACAGAAACACAACAAGAATTAGTTGAAGGAGTGATAGAAGAGTTGAAAGAGTTACTTAAAACTGTTCCCTCTTAGATCCCTCGCTGTTGTTAGTAAATTATTATAGTGAAGAGCTGGTTTATAGCCAGCTCTTTCATTATCTAAGGAGTATTATGCCAAAATGCCCAATGTGTGAATTAGAAGTGAAAAAAGAAGAAGCTATCCACGACGAGACTTCTTTAAAATACTATCACAAAAAATGTTATCAAGAGTATAACGATAGAAAAGAATTATTCGATTACATTTGCGCACTTTTTGATTTTAAAACTCCAGGACCAAAAATTTATAGTCAAGTAAAAAATTTTAGAGCTAAAGGAATAAGTTATAAAGAAATGCTCATTGCTCTAAAATATCATTATGAAATAAAAAATGGAGATAAAACAAAGAGTAATGGGGGAATAGGAATTGTCCCCTATGTAGTAGAAGAAGCGAAAAGTTATCTTAGCGCAAAACAATATTATGATAGGCAACTGGTGGAACACTTTTTATCAAGTAAAAAAGAAGAAAGAGAAGAAGTTGTTCGGATAACTCAATTACCTAATGAAAAGAAGAAAAAGAACCTCATAGATATAGATACTCTATGAGGAAGGAGGGAAAAATCGCTTCTTTAATAGATAATAATAATACAATGCAAGTCATAGGATGTTTAATAAAGAATCCTATGCTCTTAGCAGATCCTAAAGTCTCAATTTCAACAGATTTGGACTTTACAGACAAGCTTCATAAGCTTGTATATAGCGCCATTTATAATTTATATAATAGTGGTGTAACTTCTATTACCAGTATAGACATAGACAACTATTTGTCTAAATTTACAGTAAATTATGAGTATTATAAAAAGAAAAATGGTTTGCAATATTTAAATGATGCGGAAGATTTTGCGCAGACAGAAAATTTTTGGTATTACTATGATAGATTTAAAAAACTTAGTGCGTTACGAACTTTGAAGAAAAGTGGATATGACATTTCTCCAGTATACAATGAAAAAGTTACCAGTGGGGCAGAAGAAATTGAGATGGAGAAAAAGTTCGAAGAGATGCGGCTTTCTGATATTTTCGATAAAATTAAAGGTAATTTAGATACTATCGAAAAGATGTATAGAGTTAGCCGATCTGATAGAACAAGTACTGCCCATGAGAACATAGATGAATTGCTAAATAGCTTTCGGTCCAATCCCGAAGTTGGATATCCACTTTACAACGATATTATGAATACAGTTGTGAGAGGGAAAAGAAAGGGAAAAATGTACTTATCGAGTTCTACTTCTGGGAGCGGCAAAGCTATTCCTGTAGATACAGTGCTGCCAACGGTTATTGGTTATAGAAAAGCAGGAGATATTAAGGTTGGAGATTATCTTTTTGGTCGGAATGGATTTATAACTCAAGTCCGCAAAGTATACCCGCAACCTGATGAAAAAGAAATATGGATAGTAAAGTTTGAAGATGGAAGAATTACACAATGTTGCGAAGATCATCTTTGGCAGTGGTATGATGAAGAAAATGAGAGGAATATCAGTTCTACTAAAGAAATTGCAGCAAAATTAGCTGAAGGGCGCAAAGCAAAAATTCCACTCTGTGAAGCTTTGAGCTATCCCGATAGAAAATTATCCATCGATCCTTATCTAATGGGAATTCTCCTCAATAAAGGTAATTTTTATGAAAAGAATTTAACATTAGTAACGCAATTTGAAGAAACGATAGAAGAAGTAGAAAGAATTACTGGATGGAAACGAGAGCACGCAGATTGTAGTTATTGTTGGAATTTTAGAGACTCATTTGGTAAACTTGTTCTCACTGAACAATTTTTACGAGAATATCCTTCTCTTATAAATACGGGAGTAGACGAACGCTTTATCCCTTCTGACTTTTTATATGCGGGAATTTTACAAAGAAAAGCTTTATTCCAAGGATTAATTGGAATTAGCAAAATTGTTGATAAAGAGGGAAGCTATGTGTGCGGCAGTGCTCAAATGCAAAGAGATTTTGCGACTTTATGCTATGAATTGGGATATAAAGCTAAAATGTATTCCCAAGAACAATTATGGGAGAAGCCTTACTTTTTAATTGATTATACTATCGTTACTGGATGGAATACAAATCAAATTGTTAGTATCACTCCATCGGGCGAATACGCACAAATGGTGTGTTTTACGGTTGATAGGACAGATGGACTATTCATCGGGCAAGACGCTGTAGTTTTGCATAATACCAGAGCAATGGTGGGGGAAATGTGCCATACTGTTTATCCCTACCGCTATGATAGAACTTTAGATAAGTGGATAGAAGTGGGCAATGGGCAAAAAGCTCTGATAATCTTGACCGAAATGGAGGCTGAAGAAATCCAAACAATGATACCAGCCTACCTGGCTGATATCAATGAAGAACATATTTTACAAGGAAGATATTCGGCTGATGAAGAAAAGAGGCTAGAGTGTGCAAAAACCATAATAAAGAAATACCCTTACTTCTACATTGAGCAAATTGTAAATCCTGATGTTTTACAACTCCAATCAGTAATCCGATATTACATCCAAAATTTTGGTACTGAATACATTTATTATGATTACATTTTTTCTTCAACCAACCTATTGAATGAGTATCGAGATTTGAAGATTAGAGAGGATGTCAGTTTACTTTTACTTTCTAATGGATTAAAAGAGATGGCAACCGAATATAATGTTTACGTCAGAACGGCTACTCAATTAAATGCTAATGCGACAGAAACCGAAGGTATGCGGAAGCCTATTTTACGAAATCAGAATATGCTTCGTGGTTCTAAAGCAATTGCAGATAAAATTGACGTTGGTTATATTACAATGCCTGTTTTGCCCGAAGAAGAAAAGCGATTAGAGCCAGTTTGTAAAAAACTATATATGCCAATGCCCACGCATGTTAGCGATATCTATAAAAATAGGCGTGGTCGTTATACTAATCTTAGGATTTGGCATTCTTTTGATTTAGGAACTTGTCGAATGATAGATCTATTTGCTACCGATATAAATTTAGAACCAGTTGGAATGCAAATAGTAAAATATGTTTTCAATGAAGATGAAAAACAGTATACAACTGAAGAATTGATGGCGGTGCTAAATGGTCAATGTGAAAAAACTTAAAGATAGAATAACTTCAGAAGAAATAAAAGTTATTTTTTCAACTTTATTTGGCGTAGAACCAATGGGGGAAAATGATGATGTTATTATTTATCCTACTTTTTGCCATAATGAAAATGTTGAACAAGCTTCTTCGAAATTGTATTATTACAAAGAAAGTAAAACCTTTTACTGTTTTACAGAATGCCATCACTCTTTTGACCTTATAGACCTCATCATTTCTGCTAACAAAGTAAGAGGAATAAAAAAAGATTTCTTTGAAGTTATTGAAGACGTTATTTCTATAGTAGGATTTATTGACTTAGATAGAGAAGAAATCGCAGGGACAGGATACGAATCAGTAAAAAATTATTATAGTAGAAAGCAATTGAGTATTCCATACACTATTTACGATAAAAATGTTCTAAATTTTTTTCCGTTTTTCCCGCATCCTTCTTGGTTAAACGAAGGAATTAGTGAAGAGACAATGAAAAAATATGAGGTGAGATTTTACATCTCAGGCAATCAAATTATCATCCCTCATTTTGACGATAAAGGGCAATTAATAGGAATTCGAGCAAGATTTCTCAATCCTGAAGATTATGCAAAAGGAAAATATAGACCAGTAACATTGGAGGGAAAAACTTATAAACATCCTGTTAGTCAATTTTGCTATGGTTTGTGGAACTCAAAAGAAGCGATTGCTACGCATAAAAAAGCAATTATTTTTGAAGGAGAAAAATCGGTATTAAAAGCCGAAAAATTACCTGCCAATTATTCTGTCGCTTGTTGCGGGAGTAATATATCTAAAACGCAAATTTTACAGTTGATTAGTTATGGAGCAAAAGAAATTACTATTGCTTTTGATAAAGAATATGCCAACTTGCGAGAAGAACAAAGCACTAAATACTTTGATAAACTATATAGCCTAGCTGATAAATATTCACTCTATTGCAATATGTCCTTTATTTTTGACTTTGATAATCTGCTTTCTGAAAAAGATTCCCCCATAGATAAAGGAGTAGAGACTTTTGACTATTTATATAGAAAAAGAGTCCATATAAAATGAAGTATCAATTACGCAGTTATACTAATAGTGCCAGTTTTATCGAAGATGTATTGCGAAGCCGAGGAATTACAGAGATAGAAAAATACCTTCATCCTAGTGAAGAGTTAGACCCACTTTTGCTAGATAATATGCCGCAAGGAGCAGAGTTATTACATACCCATATCCTTAATAATAGCCCAATGGCAATTGTAGTGGATGATGATGCAGACGGTCTCTTATCTTCTTCTCTGTTCTTCCTCTTCTTAAAAGAAGCGCATCCTAATTATTCTAATTGTTCCTTGATTTTCCATAAGGCGAAATTCCACGGGATAGAAACGGAAAAAGTTTTAACAAATGAGTGTAAATTATTAGTAGTGCCTGATGCAGGAACTAATGATATTACTCAACAAACCGAGCTTGTTCAACAAGGCATAGATATTTTAATTTTAGATCATCACCAGGTAATTGACGGAATATCACTTAATGGCCTGCCAGGGGTTATTGTTATAAATAATCAAGTTTCTAATTATCCCAATAAAGAATTATGTGGAACTGGTGTTGTCTATAAGTTTATTGAATATTATAATAAAGTTTATCACTGTAATGTTGATGTAGGAAAATTTTTAGACCTAGTTTCTATTGCCCTTATTGGTGATGTCATGGGGCTAAACACTCTGGAAAATAGAATGTATGTTGACAAAGGGCTAAGGAATTTATCTAATGGATTTCTGAAGAACTTAGTGCGAAATACAGGAACCATTATCACTCCAACCGATATTTCCTTTACAGTCATTCCTCCTTTAAACGCAGTAGTTCGGATGGGGAGCATTAAGGATAAACAAACTATATTTTCCGCTATTGTAGAAGGGGTTCCTTCTCTTATTGAAGAAGCTCTTCGGTTATGTAATAATTTAGCAGCCAAGCAACGAAAAGAACGAACTAGAATTGTTGAAATGCTAAGGCAAAGAATAGAAGAAGAAGGTGGAGCAAACAATAATCAATTAATCATTGGAAAATATTACGAGGAAGATAACGTTAACGACAATCTTGCTGGATTAACGGCAATGGAACTAGCTACTTATTATAATCGCCCAGCTTTAGTTTTAAAGTATAATAAAGAAAAATGTCGTTGGGAAGGTAGCGCTCGTAATTTTGGAACTTTAACTTCAGATTTAAAATCTTTTCTGTTAGATAGCCAACTTGTAGAATATGCTGTCGGGCATGCTAATGCTTTCGGAGTTGGTATACCTGAAAAGAATTTACAGCTCCTTATTGATTATGCTAATACTTGCACCGAAAATAGCTTAGAAACTTGCTGGTTAGTAGATTGGATAGGTACTAGTACCAATATCAATCAGCTTCCTTCTATCATTGCCGAAATAGACCGATATAAATACTTATGGGGTACTAAAATAGAGGAACCTCTTCTTTGCATAAGGAATATTATGCTTACTCGCTCTGATATATTTATAATGGGAAAAGATGGTTCTTCAGTAAAGTTTATAAAAAATAATGTAACTTATGTAAAATTTAAAGATCTCAATTTTATAAAGGCTATCACGCAATCTCCTTCAATTTTATTAACTGTTATAGGTAAAGCTAATATCAATGAATGGGAAGGCAGAACAACCTCTCAAATTATTATCGAAGATTACGAGCTTCAGCTCATCAAAGAAGAGGAATTTTAATTTGACAAAAGACTCTTCTTAGAATATAATTAAAGGAAAAAGGAAGGTACTCGTGAATAATTACATTGGGCTTCATAATCACTCTGACTATAGTAACATTCGAGGATTAGATTCTATCAATAAACTAGAGAAACTCATTGATAGATATGTGCAACTTGGCTATAAAGGTTTGGCAATTACAGATCACGAATGCCTTGGTGGACATATAAAAGCTTTGAAATATGTGCAAGATCAAAAGGCCAAAAATCTTATCCCGCAAGATTTTAAGCTTATTCTTGGCAATGAGATTTATCTTTGTAGAAATGGTTTGAATGGAAGTAATTTTAATAAAGGAACAGACTTTTATTATCATTTCATTCTTTTAGCAAAAGATGAAATAGGTTATCGCCAGATGAAAGAGCTATCTAGTCGAGCTTGGACACGAAGTTATACCTCTTTCATTACTAGAGTTCCTACTTACTATTCCGACATAGAAGAAATAGTCGGTAACAATAAAGGGCATCTTATTGCTCAGACTAGCTGTATAGGTTCTTATGGAGGGCATAATTTTAAAACTGAACCTAGAAAAGTTGAAAATTTTTATAAATGGTGCAAAAACATTTTTGGTGATGATTTTTTCTTAGAAATTCAACCTAATCCCGATCCGCTTCAAATAGAATATAACCATTTCATAGTCAATTATGGGGCAAAAACTGGTATTCCTGTTATAGTTACTACTGATGCACATTATTTAGTAAAAGAAGAGCGCTCAATACACAAGGCTTATTTAAATTCTAACGGGTCTGAGCGAGAAGTGGATGCTTTCTATGCTTCAACCTATGTAATGGACGAAGAAGACCTTAAAGAAAGATTAAAGGCAAATTTTTCAATAGAAGAGGTTAACCAATTCATTGAAAATACAATGATTGTAGGCAATAAGTGCGAAGAATTTTCACTATCGAAAAAGCAAGTAGTACCAAGAGTGCCTATCGAGCAAGAATTATCGTTATGTCCTGAGCTTGCATATCTTCGAAATGATAATGAACATTATCCATATATAAATAAGTATCTTTCTTCTACGGATAGAGATGATCAAGCTTTTATCGTTGAAGTGCTAAATTCTTTGGCAAAGAAGGCTCTTATTGATGAAAAACATCTTCAACGTATTGAAGCAGAAATGGCAGAAATGTGGGAAAGCTCAGTAGCTTTAGGCGATAATATTTCAGCTTATATGCGTACTGTTAGTAAAATTGTTGACTTAGCATGGAATGAAGCTAATACAATTGTTGGTCCAGGAAGAGGTTCAGCAGGTTCTCAGTTAAACGCCTATGCTTTAGGAATCATTCAAACTGATCCTTTAGCTATGCCGATTGAACAACCGAATTGGCGATTTTTGAACAGAGATCGCCCAGATATGCCTGACATTGACATTGATTCTTGCGCATCAAAACGAGAAAAATTAGTAGAAGTTGTTATCAATTATTTTAAGTCCATTGGTGGAGATGCAGTATCAGTATGTACGTATGGAACAGATACCGCTAGAGCAGCGTTGCAGACTGCTGTGCGCTCATTAGGTTATGAACCAGAATTAGGTTCTTATCTTTCTTCTTTAGTCCCTATTGATAGAGGAAAAGTTAGAACGTTAACAGAATGCTATTATGGTGATGAAGAAAAAGAATTTCTCCCAATTCCACAGTTTGTTAAAGAAATGAAAAAGTACCCAGAAGTTTGGGAAATCGCCACAAGAATTGAGGGACTCATTTCCAGAAGAGGGCGGCACCCTGCAGGTATTGTTTGTGTAAACGATAGTATTGTAAATTATACGGCAGTAATGAGATCGCCTGATGGACAACTAACAACTCAATTGGAATTACATGATAGTGAGTCAGTAGGATGTTTGAAGTTTGACTGCTTAACAACCCAAGCATTAGACCGCATTAAAGTTTGTTTAGATCTTTTGCTGGAATATGGCTATTTGGAAGATCAAGGGAGTCTGAAGGCTAATTATGATAAATATCTTAGCCCGCAGGTAATTGATTATACGACTAAAGAAATGTGGGATATGCTTTGTGAAGAAAAAATTGTAAATGTTTTCCAATTTGATTCTCCACAAGGTTCAAACACTATTAGAGCAATGAAGCCGCATTCTTTGCTGGAATTGGCGCAAGGCAACAGTTTGATGAGATTAATGCCAGAGGGTAAGAATACCACTCCTTTGCAAGACTTTATTCACTATAAGGAAGACATAAAGGCTTTCGAGCAAGAAATTGCGCAATTGGACGGCACTCCTGAAGAGAAAAAAGCTCTGCTTGACCACATTTTACCTTTAACTGGAGTTTGTGATTCGCAAGAGAGTTTAATGCTTTTAGTTATGGATAAGCGCTTGTTAAACTTATCAATGAAGGAGAGCAATCAGTTACGAAAAGTTATTGCCAAAAAGAAATTAGCTGAAATTGAGCAGCTAAAACAACTTCTCTATCAAAGAGGAGCGGAAAATGGATGCTCAAAACCAATTATCGACTATATTTGGGATGTTCAAATTTCAAGACAATTGGGGTATAGCTTTTCAGCGATTCATACTGTATCTTATAGTGTAATAGCAGTTCAGCAAATGAATCTTGCTTATTATTATCCTCTTATTTTTTGGAATACTGCTAATTTGATAGTTGACAGTGGAGGTATCGAAGAAGAAGAAGAAGAAGACTTAGAAGAACCTATAATTGAAGAAGAAACTGAAGAGGAACTTGACGAAGAAGAAATTAAGAAAAAACAAGAAAACGTTAATTATGGCAAAATAGCGACTGCTATCGGTAACATGCGGAATCGGGGAATTGTCATTAAGTTACCTGATATAAATAAATCTGGGTTTACTTTTCGACCACAAGTAGAAGAGAATGCAATATATTATGGGTTTAAAGGAATTTCTAAAATAAATTCTGATTTGAGTAAAACTATTATCGCCAATAGGCCATACAGTTCTTGGCAAGACTTTATTAAAAAAGTATACGTATCTAAGCCACAAATGGTTTCGCTAATAAAAGCAGGGTGTTTCGATAGCGTTGCTGGAAAAGGTGATCGTTTTTCTATTATGCAACAATATATAGAGTCTATTGCTGATAAGAAGAAAAAATTAACTTTGCAGAATATGAAAATGCTCATAGAAAAAGAAGTATTGCCGCCTGAATTGAAATTTCAAGCTTCGGTATACAACTTTTCCCTCTATTTAAAAAATCATAAACAAAAAGGAGGTTTTGAGCTAGATAGTAAAGCCTTTGAATTTTATGAACGATATTTTGATGTTGATTTGCTTCAAACAATAGAAGGAAAAATTTTCTTAGAAGAAAAAGATTGGGATAAAATTTATAAAAAACAAATGGAGGTAGTAAAAAATTATATAGCTAATCATGGAGAATTGCTTGACAAATTGAATGAGAAACTATATAATGAAGTTTGGGAAAAATATGCGGAAGGCAATCTTAGTAAATGGGAAATGGATAGCGTTTCTTTTTATAGTAGTGGACACGAGTTGGATAATATTAATGCAGTTTATGGGGTTAGTCAATTTGAATTACTTCCCGAGACCCCTATAGTAGATCGCATCTTCTATACTAAAGACGGCAAAGAAATTCCCCTATATAAATTAGCTAAAATTGCTGGCACTGTTATTGATAAAGATAAAAATAAGCATATTGTAACTTTACTAACTCCATCAGGCGTAGTAAAGGTAAAATGCTATCGTTCCCAATTTATAAAATACGATAAGCAAATTGTCGAAAAAGATGCCAATGGGAAAAAGAAAGTCCTTGAAAAATCGTGGTTTTCAAGAGGCAATAAATTATTAATTATGGGGATTCGGAGAGGAGGAGATTTTATACCAAAACACTATTCTCAATCAGAATATCCTGCTCCCATTATGCTGATTACTAGCATTTCCCCTCATGGGATTTTAACTTATCAAACGGAAAGGCAAGAATGAGAATTGCTTTTTTTGATTCGGATATGCTGGGTAAGGGAAGTACCCAGCTTCCAAATTTAGAGTTAATGAAGCTAGCTACTTATTATAAGCAATTGGATGCTAGAAATAGACTTGAGATGCTAACTTCTTGTGAAAAATACCAAGATTATGATATTTTTTACTATTTTAAAAATACAGATAAATCCATTTCCGTTAAACACTCTCCCATTTTTTCTTCGCCTAATGTGATATGTGAAGGATTGGGATTTCATAATGGGCAATGGTTACCTTTAGCAGATGAAATTGAGAGGTGCGAACCAGATGTTTCTATTTACAATGAAATACTTAGATATAGAATTTTGAAAAACAATATTTTTTATGAGCGGTTAGAATTTTATAAAAATAGTTATTTTTTACGAATTTTTTATAATGACTGGGAGTATGATTACACAAGAGGATATGGAAAGAAAATCCAACTTTATGATTATGATATTACTACTAATCTAAGATGGAAAGAAGTGCTCAAACAAATTAGAGTAGAAGGAGGAAGGAAGCTTTACTCGGCAGTGCCTATTCCCATTTATAATATAGAGGATATGCGTTACATTGTTGACAATGAGCTTTTTGGAAAGCATTATGCTCCTGCAAAATTTTACTTGGATTTCCCAGAATTGCATTTAAATTTTTCTTCACTCTATGCCGAAAACGAACGCTATTTCAAAGATTTTATAAGAAATTCATTATACTTTTATATTAACAAATTTTACAAAGAAGAAAGCGAAATCGATAATATCGTTCGCACTTACGACATATCAATGTATTGCGTTGCTCAAGGAGTTAGGCTTTATCCTATTTATTATAAGTCTATTGAGCAAACTAATTATTATAGAAAATTTTGTGAAGTGATTAGTTATTTTTTCCATTATCAACCTTGTACTTCATTTTTTGAATACGCTGATAGAAAAATGGAAAAAGCATATGCTGAAAATATTTTTCAACAAATTAAAAAAGAATATCCTCTTTTTTATCCAAAATTGGGTATCAACCAAGATGATGTAAGAAGAGGAAGAATAGGATGGGAATATACTTATGACAAATGAGGAAATTAGTTTCAAAATTAGAGAAATAGACGACAAAATCGCAAAAGCGGCAGCTACTTTCATCTTAAGTGCAGAATTGCGTCAACTTGGCAAAGAGAGGGAAAAGTTTCAAGCCTTATGCACACATACGAAAGAGAATGGAGAATTGAACATTATCTTAGAAAATGATGGGACTAAAAAATGCGCTTTTTGCGGGAAAGAGCTCTATGATTGAGCCAAACGCCTTTAAGTGGTTGGATGAAAGTGAAATATCCTATAATATTTGGGATAAAAAGTATCGAAAAAATGATGAAAGTTTTGATGAATGGATAGAAAGAGTTTCTGGGGGAAACTCAGAAATAGCACAGCTAATTCGAGAAAAAAGATTCCTATTTGGTGGGCGTATTCTTTCTAATCGAGGGATTGATAAGGCAGGAAGTCTTTCTAATTGTTACAGTGAAGGGTTTCTTCCTGACTCAACCGAAGGAATATTGGATGTTTTGAAAGATGTCGCAATGACATTTAAAGCCCAAGGAGGTGAAGGAATTTCCTTTAGTAAGTTGAGACCTAAAGGAGCGCCAATAAATAATGGATTATACAAAACAGATGGAATAATTCCTTTTATGGAATTATTCAATACGGCAACCGAGACTATTTCTCAAGGAGGTAATCGTCGAGGGGCTCTAATGATGAGCCTTGATGCTTGGCATAAAGAAATTGAATCTTTTATTTCAATTAAAGATGATATAAATAAGATTAATAGTGCGAACTTATCGGTAGAAATTGATAACAAATTCATGAATAGTATAGAAAAGGGGCAAGATGAAGAAGTTACTCGGCATTATGATTGCGGCGATATTACCTATACAATTAATCCTTCTAAAATCTTTCACGCCATTGCGGAGCACGCTTGGAGAACAGGTGACCCTGGTATTATTTTTACTGATCGATTCCGCAATTATAACCTTATGGAGTTTGTAGAAGATTATAAAATTGAGACTAGTAACCCTTGCGGAGAGCAACCTTTGCCAAAACATGCTAATTGTAATTTAGGCTCTTTCAATTTGTATGCTTACATTCTAAATCCTTTTCAAGAAGGGCGTTCTCGGTTTGATGAAACGAAATTTTGTAAAGATATAGAAGTCGTTGTTCGAGAAATGGATCGTATAGTTGACGAAAACATTCCTAAGCATGCAACGCAAAAACAGAGAGAAGCAGCAGAAAAATGGAGACTTTGCGGCATAGGAGTTATGGGATTTGCAGATGCTCTTATCGCATTAGGCTACACTTATGGAGATAAAAATTCAATAGAGTTTGCAGATTACATAGGCGAGTTAATGCTATATAGCGCTTTAGATGCTTCCTCTAAATTAGCTGCTGAGAAAGGAACTTTCCCAGGATATTCTGATAAAATATGGGATTCCTCTATCTTACAAATAACAGGAATGGGCAATTCTCAATGGAAGAAACAAGGACTGCGAAATGCTTCTTTACTTTCCATTGCTCCCACAGGTTCTATTAGTACAATGTGGAATGTTTCTGGAGGAATTGAACCTATTTTTGCATTCTCTTTCAATAGGAAGACTGTTTCTCTAAATAATGGGGAAGATAAGGTTTATAAAATCAATGCTAAAATTGTTGAAGATTTTAAAAAAGCTACTGGATGGAATAAAGATGAGCTTCCAGAATATTTTATCAGTGCTCAACAAATTATTCCCTTACAGCGAATCCGAGTTCAAGCTGCTTTTCAAAATTATATTGATACAGCTATTTCTTCAACTATTAATTTACCTAACGAGATTAGCCCCGAACAAATAGAAGAATTATATTACCAGGCATGGCGAGCTGGACTAAAAGGAATAACTATTTTCAGAGAAGGATGCGAAAAGAGCGGGATACTTACAACTTCTACCCCACGTTCTACTAAAGTTTATCAAAGAGGAGAAATACTTCCTATAGATAATGTAGAAGTAGACACTGAATGGTCTGATTTGGTTAGTGGATGCGGAACAATGCACGTTTCTTATAAATTCAATAGTGTTGAAAATGAATTTAGAGAGGCATTTATTAATAAAGGATCTAGCGGAGGATGCAGATGTTGGATGGAGTTTGGTTCTAGGGCTATGAGTACTTTAGCTAGAGCTGGAGTTCCGCCAGAAGTCATTATAGACCAATTGAAAAGTTGTAGTAATTGTTCGGCATACAATGTAGCTCGAGCTAAAGGAAAAAATGTTAGTTTAGGGACTTCCTGTCCTTCAGCAATAGGGTTTGATTTAGAACGAATTTTAGAGAAAAGAAAAGGAGGTAATGGTAACCTTGCAGTAACACAAAGCGTTGTTGATTTATGCCCCGAATGCGGGCAACCTTTAATTTATGCAGGTGGTTGCGCTCAATGCACCTGTGGTTTTTCAAAATGTGGATGAAAGGAATGAAATAATGGTAACATTACTTGTACAAAAAGATACTTACATGGTAGATAGCGAAGCAGAAGTTCAAAAACTCATTGAGGAAGCTAAAAATAATTTTGATTTTGAATTAGCAAAATATTCTTCGCAAAAGAAAGTTTTACGAAAAACTGGAGAGGAATATTTTTTAGTAACCTTAGAGATAAAATACAATGGGTAAAATTGAAAATGTAGAGGTTTATGGACTTAGAAAAAGTATCATTGCCAGCGGATATCCAATGAGGACTTCTCCTATTGAAAACTACCAAGATTTTTCAGAAAAGGAATTAACTCGTTGTATCAAATTAGCTCAAAGTCCTATAGGCAGTGGTCACGATCAATTTTTAACTTCTATCATAGTTCAATTCGATTTAACTTTTCCATTAAAAGCTTGGGTTGAATTACAACGGTATCACTTCGTAGATTTCTGTAGTTCTATGTCTACAATGCACCGAATTACCCAAATGGTAATAGAAGAATGTTGCAACGAATATGTAGATGAAGAAGTGAAGAGAATTGTAAAGCAGAAAGTAGAAGAATATAAAAAGACGCCTACGGAAGATAACTTCCGCAGACTAATTTACAATATTCCTAGCGGTTTTGAGTATACTGCTAGACTTACGACAAATTATAGACAATTGAAGACTATTTATAGTCAAAGAAGAACGCATCGATTGCCAGACTGGCAAATGGTTTGTGACTGGATAGAAACTTTACCTTATGCGAAAGAATTATTATTATAGGAGAAAATAAATAGTGGACAACGATGAATTAGAACAAATTTTACGAACTATTAGCGAATTGCCTGATGAATCAATGGAGATGATTCTGCCAACCATTGAGGAAGAATTCGCTAAATTAGCAGACGATGAAGAGTTGATAAATAAGACAAAAGATAATTATTTATCAAACGGTGTAACAATAAAAGATTTATTAGCAGAAAAGCAGTCTTACGATGAGATAGAAAAAGATTTCTTTAAAACAATTTCTCCAACCTCTCCGAAAGGCCGCTACATTATTGCATTACTCAACGCTTATAAAACTATTATTGACAAAATTATCAAGCAAGGGTTTGCTCAGGTAATTAATGTTCAAATAGAATTTATGAATGAGAATGCAATGCGTCCAGTTTATGCGCATCCTGACGATGCTGGATGTGATGTTTTTGCTAGCGAAGAAGTGGAAGTCGCTCCTCATGAAACTAAACTTATTCATACAGGAATAAAGGTAGCTATTCCTAATGGATATGAAATTCAGGTAAGGCCAAGAAGTGGACTTAGCTTGAAAACTAACACTAAAGTGACTTTAGGCACTATAGATAGTGGGTATCGTGGAGAAGTTGGAATTATTTTCACCAATTATGGTGAAACTCCTTATCTTGTCAAGAAGGGAGATAGAATAGCCCAACTCGTCATCGCTCCTGTATATCACATCAACTTTTTGAAAGTGGACAAAGTTGAGGATAGCGAACGAGGAGAAAACGGCTTTGGTTCCACTGATGAAGAAGCTAAAAATTAGTGATGTAAAATCAGAAATGGCGGCAATAGATTGGCAATTTCTTGAAGAGGAATACCATAATTTAGATACTGTCGCTAAAATGATGTGTCCTGAAGGACACTTGGTAGAAATGACAGTGCGGCAATGGCGTAAGGACTCCTCTTGTCCTGTTTGTCATCACGACAGTATAATAAAGAGAAAAACAAAAGCTATTGAGAATAGGCTTATTGCTATAGACGATGCAACATACACTAATGGATGGGCAATATTCGACAATAGTAAATTAGTAAGTTATGGAGCTTTTACCGCTACTCCTGGCGAACTTCCCGATAGAATTGTAGAAATTGGAGATTGGTTAATTGGGCTATTAGAAAAATGGCAACCAGATACTATCATTATTGAGGATATCCAACAGCAAAGTAATGTAAATGTTTTTAAAAGTTTGGCAAAATTGCAAGGGGTTCTTGAATATTTGATAAAAAAATACGATCTTCCTTACTTCATTGTCCATTCTCAAACTTGGAAATCACATAATAAAGTCGCTGGGAAAAGCCGAGCTGATCAAAAGAAAAGTGCTCAATTGATAGTGCAAGATCTTTATGGCATTAATGCTACACAGGATGAATGCGATGCAATCCTAATGGGAAAGTATGGAGTGGATAATTTTATAAAAAACAATAATAATAATAATAGGATGGTGGAATTTGATAGTGAAGAGTAAAGAAGTTTATCAAGCTCATGCCGCACTAGCCAAGCTTATTGAAAAAGAAATGCCAATAAAGATGGCGGCAAAATTTTATAAACTAATGTCTTTGCTTGAAAAAGAAATAGAGATATTAGATAAACAAAAGCATGACATTATTGATAGGCATGTTCGAAAAGACGCTAATGGGGAATGGGATATTCAGAAAGACGGAAACGTTCCTTTCCTCGATAAAGAGCACGGCAAACTTTGTCAAGACGATTTAATGGAATTAGATGAAGTTGAATGCGATATTGGTTTCGAGGGAATCTCTCAATCGGAGTTGGAAAATATTAATTTCGAGCTTACGATAGCACAATTCGCAGCATTAGAACCATTTATAGTGTAAAACGAAAAAAAGGCAGGTCAGATAATTCTGACCTGCCTTATTTTTTTTTATAAGTAGTACGGACCTCTAGTCACAACTACATAATTCGAATCTGCAAAGTATTCGGTCCCAATTTGTTTATAGAAGTATCGTCCGTTAAGTACAATTCGTTCATCGCACCATATCGCAGTTCCACTAGGCCATTGCCCTCCAGCATAATTACCATTTCTATCCACTTTATTCAAAGTAGCAGTAGTAACAATATCCCAGTAAGGACCATTGACTGGAGGTTCAGGGGGTTCTTCTCCTCCTCCTCCGCTTTGCCATGTCCATCCACCATTTTTGGCTCGGATTTCTACAGTAGGCAAAGAAGGATTGGAAGGATTTATTGCCGGAATTGTAAGTGTAACCACATTGCCTGCAGTATTATTAGTAGACCAAACATTAGTCCCATTAACATATACGTCAGCTCCCATCCATCCTTCTCCATAAGTCCCCGTGTAATCAGTAATTGTGTAAGCTAAATAGAAAGACAAGGTATGTTGAACTGCTACCAAATCATAAACGAAGGTAGAGCCTCCTTGTATTACTGGATAAACATATCCAAAGTTGCCTCCGCTACCATCATCCTTATATATGTAAGCATTCCTTGTAGTTACTGATTGCCGCACACAACAAATTAATTTTAGAGTAGGATTAGTGAAATTGGTTACATTTACGGTGAAAGTTCTTGTTGTCGGATTATAGTTTGTAATGCTTACTCCAGAACCGACTTGGAAACTAAGTATTCCAGTTGTATTTGCGCCTAAAGTGTATGTGAATACAGTTACATAAGCAGATGTTGGTACAGTCTCGTATTTAGCACTATCATAGTAAACAAATTCTGCACCACTGCCAAAATTATTCTGTAAAGTGAGGGCATTTGACGGCCACATTGTCGCATTTGTTCTTTTTACTATCATTATTATCATTCCTAGTGTTTCCATTAGGCTAGACTATCTCTTACACTTTCGTGCATACCCATTTCAAACTGTGTGCTAGTAACAGTCTTACGATAAAATTATCTAGTCGTTACAGGTTCCTGTTGGCAGGCTTCCCACGGGATTGGCATGTGCAATGAGCATTTAGCTTTCCCCGTTAGCTAGCTGGCTGTAATGCCAGCCAGCGTAACCCCGTTAGCGAAACGGAAAAGGTATGTAAGGGCATAGTTAAATACCCACTAGCAATCCTTTAACAAATACGCAGTTGATGGTAGTCCCCGTCGCTAAAGTGACAGTAAGCAAGGTACTGGTAATTCCTTGCTTCCAAGCATTATCATAATAACCTCTAATATCTCCCTTGAACGAAACGTTACCTGCTCCATCTACAATAAAGTTAGGGGAATCAGTAGGACCAGCATAGATAATATTACTACTAGTACTTACAAACGGATTAAGCCCTGTTGTGTAACCTCCTTGAGTTTTATATAAACCAAATGGAAAAGAAGTCCCGATATTCCATCCTCCAATCGTTCCAGAGGAAGCATTTATTGCACCTGAAATGTTCACTCCAGTAGCCTCTAATACTCCAGTAGAACTAACTTTAAAACTCCCATTTCCTAAATTTAATACATAGCCTCCTACTGGGCCTCCTCCAATGCTGATGTTGGAAGCGGCCACTCCTCCAGCGGCTGTAACTGTGAAAGCTCCTCTTCCAATGTTGACAAAACCATCTCGGAAAACTCTAAAATTAGAATTTAATCCTGTTGTCTCGTTATTATATCGCCCAATTGCAATGATGGGATATTGAGTTGCTCCTTCCACATAGTTTCTTGAACGTAGAACCGATTCATAGTCCGCCGAACGTAGAAAACTCCCTTGGCCAATCCAGCCTCCAACGTCAATTCCTGTGGCGACAATGTTGCCTTCTGCGTCTACTTTAAATTGAGCAAAAGCTGGATATTTATTAGGATCATTTTCATATTGTTCATAAACTGAGAGTGCACTTCCACTAAGATCACTTTTTGTCAAGTATCTTTTCTGTAAATACTGAGAAGCAGTTAAAGGTCCTGCCCAATAACGGATAGGAGTAGTTGACCAGTTACCTGTAT
>ENA-UOYA01002323-UOYA01002323.1-activated-sludge-metagenome-genome-assembly--contig:-NODE-2323-length-18479-cov-5.639438_pt1 | contig 18479 bp, 19 predicted proteins | sample MGYA00238163_ERZ764804 | MGnify/ENA primary metagenome ERZ764804 (study PRJEB28919, sample SAMN05720223) | activated sludge metagenome | isolation source: Anaerobic digester | place: Hong Kong... | reverse complement strand
ATAAGGTCAAACATATCATCTGGCTTGGTATAGTCATATCGGACAAGGGGCTCTCTTTTTCTCGAAGCCATCGAAAAATAGGGCGATAAATCCCTATACCAATGATTTTCTGCCTCATCTTTTCCATATTTATATTCATACCATAGATATTCTGAGTAATTGGCAAAAGACTCATTGAGCGTCAAATGCGACCATGACTCACAAGTAGCCAAATCTCCAAACCAATGATGAAAAAGTTCATGAGCAACGGTCTCGTCATCATTGGCATCGATTAGCTCTCTCTCATCTTTCTGAAACATCGTATTGAAGGTCACGGCACTTGTATTTTCCATAGCTCCTGCTACAAAATCATGAACAATGACTTGCGAATATTTATCCCAAGGAAATTCAACGCCTAATTTATTGGAGAAAAATTCAATCATCTCAGGCGTACGACCAAAAATAGGTCGAGCCATATTTTCATACTGAGGCTCCATATAATAAGCGACTTCTTTATCTTTCCATTTATCTTTTACTATTTTATAATCTCCGATTACCAATACTGTCAAATAAACTGAATGTGGAAGTTTTTGTACCCAATAATCCGTTTTAGTTCCATCTGTATTTTTCTTAGACGAAACTAACTTTCCATTAGAAAGTGATACGTACTTCTCATCATAAGTGACTTTGAGCGTTTGAGTATGCTTCTCTGAAGGATGGTCAAAGGTCGGGAACCAGCAACTATTCGCTTGAGTCTCACCTTGTGTCCAAAGATGAGTTGGCACGCCTTTGCGTTTTCCATCGGTATTGATAAAATAGAGTCCCTTATCTTGTTTGATAGCTTTGCCATCTTCGCCCTTCACACTATCCGGATTAGCAGTATAGAGGATTGATAATTTAAGGGTGTCTTTGGAAGTATAAGTCTTGTCTAGAAAAATAATTAATTTGGTTTGAGTAGAGTTGTATTTCAAGTCTATGTTTCCTGATTTTAAAATCAAGGAAATTTTATCGACAGTCATACTCTTAGCATCTAAAGTAATCATTTTTTGAGGTTGAAAATAGGGTGTCAACGTCAATACAGCCTCTCCTTTCATTTGATGTGCCTGCCAGACAGGCGTTAGATTGAGGTCCGTGTGCAATAGGTCAAAATATTTGGTAGGGACAGATTGTTGCTCATTGCCAAAACATTGAACAGCAACCATACTTACCAGTAAAAAAAAGGAGATTTTAGAATTCATTCGGGATAAATATAATCGGCAAATTTAGGGATAAATCCATTTTCCACGCATTAATTGTCTAATGGAGAAAAATAAGCTGCTAATCTTATAGATTGCTTACATTTGCCCTGAAAAAGCCGTCTATTTGGAAAAACCTCAACATATATTTCTTATTGTAGCTGATAGTCTTAGAAAAGATGCTGTATATACTCATGGTGTAGAAATGCCCTATATAGAAAAAAATAGCATACAATTTACCCAAGCTCGTTCTTCTGCCTGCTGGACATTGCCTGCTACTTCATGTATGTTTACAGGACTCAATGTCCATGAACATCGAGCAGACACGCATACTCGAAGATTGAGAAGTGATATTCCGACCTTAGCAGAAAAAATGAAAGCGAAGGGATACAAAACAATTCAAGTGACTGCCAATCCTGTCACTACCAATATTTTTGGCTTAGATAGAGGATTCGACGAAGTACATAAGGTTTGGAAATTGGTGACCCCAAAGTTAAAGAAGACAATGCGTTTATTGCTTTCTATAGGGAAACCGAGAGTGCGAAAAATGCTTTTTTCAAAAGATGTCATTAGCGATAAATTAAGTGAAGACCTTCAAGTTGCAACTTGCTGGGGACAAAATACGCATCTCGATAATTTTAATAAAGTTCAACAACTCATCGAGGAAAATGACAAGCTCAATCAGCCTTGTTTTTTCTTTATCAATCTGATGGAAACACATTTTCCATACCACATAGCAGATACATTTGGGCTATCTGGAAAGAATCTATGGGAAAAAATTAATGAGAGTTTGACTCTATTTAAAATCGTCAATCAGAATTTTCTAATCAATGATAAGCCCGTCATCAATCAAAAATATGCCGACCTAATTTATCAACGACAGATATCGAGTTACCAGATTATAAAAAATGATTTGAATCATTTCGTAGAGTCAATTCATAAAGATAAAAATAACTTGGTTGTTTTCTGTTCGGATCATGGAGATAATTTTGGAGAGCAGAATTGGTATTATCATTTTTCGAATGTCAATGATGGTGGAAATCGAGTGCCTTTGTTTTGGCTCAATCCAAATGGAGAAGGCGCTAGAGTGATAAATGAACCTATCAGTTCAAGATTTATTTATCAAAGTCTCATGGAAGTCATCGGAGAGCCTCAAGATGTGAGTTTATTCAAAAATCAAGAATTTAATTTTCCGCTGACGCAGAGCTATTGGTATAAACATAGAGGTGGTACAAGAGACCAATTTAGATACAATCAATTCATGTTTGTCGAAGGTGGAAATCGATTTGTCAAGAGAAATGAAAGCTGGATGACCGCTCCTATTACGGGAGATGCTTATCACAACGAAGCTAAATTTGAATTAATAGGAAGCCAAACCAATCCTATAGAAGAAGTTGTCGCTGATGCTAATAAGAAAAAATATCTTCAAGAGAAATTGAAAGAATTTGATATATTTTCTAGTGAAATTCGACTTCAATAATTCTTCAATTCACAGTGAATAATCTTCAACTCGCAATTCAATCATGAGATGAAATTTAACCCAGATTTTGAAAAAAAAATATTAGAAAAGGATATCCCTTCTATAGCTAGAGTTATAACGCTCAATGAGAGTACACGTATAGAAGACAATATCATAATCGATAAATTAATAGCTCATCATAGAGATAAATTAGACCAATCACTCGTCATTAGCATTAGTGGAATACCAGGTGTGGGCAAAAGTACATTTATCGAAACACTTGGTGTGTATCTACATAGTTTAGGTAAATCTTTGGCTGTATTTTCGATAGACCCAAGCAGTGAAAAAACACATGGAAGCATTCTCGGAGACAAAACTCGTATGGCAGAATTGAGTCGCCTTCCCAATGTATTTATCCGCCCTTCGCCAAGCTCGAATCGATTAGGAGGGTTAGGCATCAATACGCACAAAAATATAGAAATAGCCAAAATAGCTGGATATGATATCATTTTGGTAGAGACCGTCGGTGTAGGACAGTCTGAGACTATCGTGCGAAATCTCTGTGATATATTTCTCCTGCTCCTCATGCCAGCATCGGGAGATGAATTGCAAGGAATCAAAAAGGGTATTATGGAAGTGTCAGATTTTTATGTCATACACAAGGCCGATGGGGATTTAAAATCAGTGGCGAATAAGTCTAAAAAAGAAGTAGAAATCGCCCTACATTTAACCAAGAATGAGGATAAATTAGATGATAAAATTTTTGCATTCTCTTCCGTGGACAGAATAGGACTAGAATCCATTTGGAACTCAATCGAAGCATTTGCACAGTCGCAGAAATTAGAAGGCTTATTCCTCGAAAATAGAAAAAATCAAAGAGGATATTGGCTAGAAGAAGAATTTGACTCTCAAATACTGAAATTCTATAAACATAAGTACAAGGCTAATTTAGCAGACTTCAAAGACCAAATAGCCAAAGGTCAAATGATACATGTAGAAGAAATTATTTCGCTATTTCACTAAATCATAAGACTTCACTCTAAGTCCTTCTCTTATCATATCTTCCCAAGTCATAGCAATGCTGATGGTATGCCAATCGGCATCTTTCGTTTTATTATAGGCTTGAATTAAGTTTAAATGCAAATTATTTCCAATTTTGGAATGAAATTGTATTTTTTTTCTCGCAGATTTTAGACTATTTTCTTGGTGAAATATTTCGATATCCTTTTTCAATATATCTAAAAAGTCTTCGCTTTGATACCAACAAACAAGTTCTTTTTTATTGATAAAATACACTTTCTGTGAAGTAAAATATGCTATAAAATCCGCTTCATTATTCTCCATCCAACCTTTCTTCTCGGGATATTTACTGTATAATTCTATCAGAAAATCGCCATAATCTTCTTTTCTAAATTTTTCAGAAAGATGAATCTCCTTATCCTCAAATTTTAGGGTCAGATCAATATCCTTGCGTTGAAATTCTAGGTCATTTTTTGAATCATCGGTATATCGAAGAATCTCAGCTATGGGATATTTACTATGATAGAACGCATCAGCTATAGGATGCCAAGTTTTTTCGTAGAGAATAGACGAATTGTAATTATGAGGCATTTATTCTACAATTTTTTCGCCTTCATAAATTTTATAAACCATTCCATTAAAGATGAGTTCGTACTTATCTTTAATGCTGTTGGAAATAGAGGAGAATAAATTTGACTTCGTGATATTCAATTCTTGTATCGTGATTCGACCTGCTTCGTACTTGATTTTCTCTGTGTCATAATTTATCTGATTGGAGCGAAGAGATGATTGTGAAACTTCGTATTTCTTTTTGGAAGCTACCAAATCTAAATATGCTTTATTGAGTGTTTTATATAAATTTTGCTTTTCAATTTCAATTTGATTATGAGAGGCTATAATATTGTATTTTGCTTCTGAAATTTTATTTCGCGTAGAGAATTGATTAAAAATAGGGATACGGGCAATAAGATTGAGACCATAACTAAAATTATTATCCAATTGCTCTCTAAATGTAAATAATTTATTCACTGTAGAATACGTGCTCCCCAACTGACCTCCAAACGATATAGTAGGGTAATAACCCGATTTTGCCATTTGAAGACTTATCTCTGATTTTTTCAGGTTAGAATACTGAAGTTTGAGACTTGGAGCATTGTCTATCGCTTTTGCTAGAAATTCAGATTTATCAATTTTACTAGAATTTTTAGTCGAAATATCTTTTAGAAAAATCGGTTTATTGACATCCATATTCATCAGTTGCTTTAACTCTAAGAGATTGATTTCATAATTATTCTCCGCAGTAATTAGGTTGAGTTCTTCATTGTCTTTTTGAGCTATAGCCTTGTATATTTCACGCTTAGCCAAAACTCCTCCATCAATTTTTTTCTGTGTGAAATCGATATTGTCTTTGCTTGATTTTAATTGTTCTTTGATGTTTTTTATCATATCTTGAAGGTACAAAATATTGGTATATCGCATCGCAATATCTATTGTCAAATCATTTTTTATTTTCTGCCATTGTGATTTATTAGTCTCCAAATCTTGCTTCTGAAGTTTGATATTATTGATATTATAAAATCCATTAAATAAATTCAAATCAAAGGATAATCCGCCATTATATGTATTGAATTGATGATTGGCATAAGTGTTGGTATAAGGGTCTATTCCGCGTCCCCAATTCGCATTTGCATTGAAATTTCCATTGACATTTGGCAATCTTGCATTTTCTGACTTTTTTATATTGAGTTTATATATGTCTTCTTGATTTTTTTGACGTAAGGTATTCAAATTATTCTCAAATGCTATGTCGAGGCATCGCTGAAAACTGAGGGTGTCTTGGCTATACGAAGTCACAAGTTGCAAACTGCAAGCCACTAGAAGTATAAGTTTAGATTTATTCATTGTCATCCATTCATTATTAATTATTCACTATTCATTATTAATTATCACGCCATCGGCTATTTCGATTTTTCTTCTGCATTTATTTGCTACATCATTTTCATGAGTGACGATGAGTACCGTTTTTCCCTCATTGTTTATTTCAATCAATAAATCCATGATTTCCTTACTTGTCTTACTATCTAGAGCACCAGTAGGCTCGTCTGCTAATATTAAATCTGCATTAGTGACCAACGCTCTGGCAATGGCTACACGCTGCTTCTGACCTCCAGAAAGCTCATTGGGCAAATGATGAATCCTATCTCCAAGCCCCACTCTTTCAAGCATTTTTTCTGACATTTCGATGCGTTCTTTTTTGCCAATACCTTTGTACATAAGTGGTAATGCTACATTTTCTACAGCGGTTTTAGTGCCTATGAGATGAAAAGTCTGAAATACAAATCCGATATATTTATTTCGATAATGTGCCGCATCAGTTTCAGAAACTTGATTAATGAGATTGCCATCAAACCAATATTCGCCACTATCGTAGTTATCGAGCATACCTATCATATTGAGTAGCGTGGATTTGCCAGAGCCGGATTTGCCTACTATAGAAACTAGTTCGCCTCGCTGGATTTCAAGGCTCACATTATTGAGAACCTGAAGCGATTTGTCTCCAATTTTGTAGGTTTTATTGATAGATTTGATGGATATCATTGGGTAGATATTTTTATGAATTTATCATGATTTTTTTCAACCTAATCATAGTTTAGTTCTCGTTTTTAATTATTTCTTTCATTACCTTATCATCTTTGGTTATACCTTTTTTGATCTCGATAAATTGACCATCGGATATTCCTGTTTCTATCACTTTACGTTTCTTGTCCTCTCCATTTTTGACAAATACAAAGGCCGTATCTTCGTTGTATTGGATGTATCGCTCTTCAAGAGAAAGTACATTTTCTTTTTTGTCGAGACTAAACTCAGCCGTGGCAGTATATCCTGACTTGAATTTGTATAAATCTACTGCGCTGACTAGCAATTTGGCTTCAATGTCAAATCGCGTAATTCCACCCACATCAACTCCTTTGGGAGATAGCTTAGTGATTTCTGCTTTGTACTCTTGTCCTTTAATAGCATTGACTTTTATCTTTATAATTTTTCCATTAGAAAGATGATTAAGATCTTTTTCATTGATTTGTCCTTTAAATAGAAAATCAGTTTTATCTGCAATAGTCGCTATTGTAGTTCCTTCGCTAAATGTATTTCTATTCTGAATAGAACCGCCGATTTTGACTGGTATATCTAACACGATTCCATCGATAGTCGAGTATATAGTATTTGAGACAAAATCAGATTTATTAGAAAATCCTTGCTTGACAATTTTCATATAATTCTGTGCAGAAGCTAATTCTGTCTGTGAGGATTTGTATTCTTGAAGCGATGATTCATATTCTTGCTTAGAAATTACTTCTTTTTCATAGAGTGACTTTGTCCGCAAATAATTTGCTTGGATTCTTTCAAAATTGATTTTTGCTATTTCTATTTGACGGCTTGCATCTTGTGTGCTCTTAGGGTCTGGAAGGGTGCGAATTTTAGCAATTGCTTGCCCCTTTTTGACCTCATCGCCTACATTGACATAAAGGGCATCGATAATTCCTGCTAGCTCTGACTTGATATTGACTTCTTTGCTGCTAGCTAGTCGACCAGAGATTAATTGCTTGTTCTCAATAGTTTTAATTACAGGCTGAATGTAGTTATCTTTTTTGTCATCATCTTTTTCTGAGTTTTGAGAAATGACAATAGCCGCTATAATCCCTATGACGAGGAGTGTGAGTATAGCCCAGTATTTTTTTTTCATATAAATTTAGTAAATAGTGATTAGGTGATAGATTTTAGATATTAGAAGTTAGAGATTAGTTGTTAACTATTAGTTGTGCATTTGAAGCTATATTTTTTTCTATTTTCATTTTCTTAATTTTAAAAATCACTAATCACAATTCTCACATCTAATGTCTAACTTCTAATATCTAATTCTCTTGATTTAATGCTATGACGGGTCTGATTTTGGAGGCTTTGATGGCGGGTAAAATACCTGCTATCATTCCAGACAGAATCAATATCGTCAGTGAACCAATAATGACAGGTGGATTTATCCCTACATTTTCTAAAAACATATTGTCATCTGCCATAGACTTAATCGCTAGTTTTATCAATTGGATGACAATGTAGCCAAAAAACATTCCGATAAATCCTGCAATTGAAGTCAGCACGACGGATTCGATGAGTATCATTTCAAGGATATTTCGAGGAGTAGCTCCTATCGCTTTTCGGATACCTATTTCACGCGTACGCTCATTTATATTGACGTACATTATATTTCCGACCGAGATAATTCCCGTGAGCAAAATACAAAATCCCACAAACCAGATAAATATTTTTATCCCAGAAAATAGACTCTGAAATTCTTTCACTTGATCAGATAAATTATATACATAAATGGCCTCATTGTCCTCTGAATTGTATTGATATGAAGATGCCATATAGCGATTGAATAGAGTCATAAAATCACTTCCATTGACATCTTTATAGAGAGACATAATAAATTTATTAGAAGTATTGGTATTATACAAACTCATAAAACTTGAGTATGGAATTATCACTGAATTTCTATCGCCAAAATCAACATTGCTAGATTTAGTAATACCGACTACTCTAAAATAATTTCCACCAATATTGATATATTCTCCTAATGCCTTAGCTTTCTTTTTGAATAGTATTTTTTGTAAACTTTCGGGAATGATGCAGATGTTTTTTTCTTCTTCAAAATCTTTGTGAATGAACAATCTGCCTGTTTTTATTTTTTGTTTTTTAATTTTAAAAAAATCAATATTAACTCCTAAAATACTTCCCACGACTTTGTTTTCGTCATAAGAGAGCGCCATTGACTCAGGAGAATTGGACTCTATGCTTATGTTTTCAATTTCATTGAATTTAACCTTGGTTTGATGGAGAAATTCTTCATCAAACAGTATTTTTCGCTTATTGAGTTCTCCCTTAAAAGGGAGGGAAGTTTCTCCACCCCAAATGATAATCGTATTCTCCGCAAAACCAGAAAACACATTGAAAATTCCTTTTTGAAAACTATCACCAAATCCCATCATTAGCATCATAATAAATATTCCCCATGCAATACCAAACCCCGTAAGAATATTACGCAATTTGTGCTGAGTTATAGACTGAATGATTTCTTTAGGCTCTATCGTTAATATCATAATATTTCAAAGATATGAAACTAAGAGAATAAAAATGGAAAAAGGTTACAGAAAAAAATTAAAAATTTTCTAATAGTGACATATTTAATTTGTCTAAATTAGAGTTTATACTCATAATGTCGATACTTGACAAAATAACAACGGCTTTCTTTTTCTGAACTTGGATACTCATGGAAGACGAATATCCGCCATCAAACCCTATTGCTCCATTATGAAATAAATAAGTGTTTTTAGGATAATACAGAATGTGCCATCCCATTCCAACTCCTTTGTTTTTATCGATTTTTACAGTTTCTTTCTGCGTTAGTAATAGTTCTTTATTGGATGAGTCCATTTGAGCCAATGCAAATTTGCTCATATCTCTAGTCGTAGAATAGACACCGCCTGCCGACTTCATTGTATTCAATTTCCATACATCTATGATAGAATCTTCTGCGTTGTATATTTTGAACAAGCTATATTTCACAGTATCTCCTTCTGCAAATGAGTGATTCATCCCGTATTTATTGAAAATATATTGTCTCAAAAGATTGTGATATTCTTGACGTGTATATTGTTCTATACCATATCCTAAAATACCCATTCGTAAATTTGAATAATTACTTTTTCCTTTTTTATCTTTGTCTATTTCTATATCTTCTTTTAAGTATTTAATCAACCATTCTTTTGTGTTTTTAGAATAAGGTTGGTAAGGGTTTAATAGTGTATTCATGATTGCTCCTTTCTCCACTCTATCGAGTCCACTGGTGTGATTGGATAAGTCCTTTAAATTTATAGATAAATTATTTTTCAGTGGATAGCCCAATAACTTATCAATATTATCATCTAAACTCTAGGTTTTATTCAAAACTAAATTTGCCAGTAAGGTAGATGTAAATACCTTGGATATTGAACCTAAGGCATATAAAGAATCCTCCGTATTGACAGTATATAAAGTGTCATTTCTTCGGATTATTCCATAGTATGAAATAGTATTTCCATCTATGTAAGCTATGGATAATGAAGTTTTGTTATTCATCATTTTACAATATTGATAAATAGTATCCAATTGTTTTGCCTTGAATTTATCGGTTGTAGCCAACATATTGACAGCCGCTTTTGTTTTATTGGGTTCTATTTCTATTTTGTAATAGGCAAATCCACTTAGTCCAGTTATTACAAAAATTAGTATGATAAAAAGGAGAAATTTTTTAAATCGATTCATAAGTGTTTTAATTTTGGTTAATCGTTTGTTTCTAAAATAAAAATCTCTTCGACACTCAATTTAAAATACAAAGCTATTTTGAGTGCTAAGATGGTAGAAGGTACATATTTGCCTGATTCAATTGAAATTATAGTTTGTCTTGACACCCCAATTTCTTTAGCCAAATCCTCTTGGGTCATATCTTTTTTCGCTCGTTCTACTTTGATATTATTCTTCATTTGGATTTAACCCAAGGGATAAAATAAACTTGAGAATAGAGTAATATCAAATAGATTAATAAGAGTGAATTGATTTGATACTTTGGCAATAAATCTGAATTTTTATAATAAAAAGCTATGGATTTAAAAGTAATTCGAAGAATTATGAAAACTAGAATTGCCCATTGAAGTGATACCATTCTAATTTGAGTCGTCATTTCATCTTCTACTTTTAGTTTAGCATATATCATCATGATAAGTCCTGCAAAAATTCCTAGCTGAATATAAAGTCCTGTGGAGAAATTAACATCATCCAATTTATAGATTTGACCATAGTAGCCTCCATATATAAACATAATTAAATAAATGACAAGTCCTACCCATTTAAAATATCTCGGAAATAATATCTTTGGAATCATAAGTAAAATTTCAAACAAAGATAAGTATATTTTACATAATGTAAAGTTTTTTTTACATTATGATTGTTTCAATTCACAATTCTCATCACAATGAAGTGCAATGATTTTTCTTCGAATGGCTAATTCATTGTATAGAAAATCACCTAAATGAAGAATTTTAAGTAAAAATAAAAAAGGAACTAGAAGCCATAACATAGGCAATCGTTTCGCTATTTTATAGATAGAGTCGAAGCCATAACTTATTTGCTGATTTTGGTCGATACTCGCCATTTGCTTTCTCGCTACTTCTATATCGATAAATTCGCTTGATTCTATGCGAATATCTTTGATTATTATTTTATTATGAATGTCAAATTTCTTTATCCATTTTGCATTGCGAGTACAAAATCCACACCAGCCATCTATGAATATAGTCAATGACTCGTTCATTTTATATATAATTTCCACTCTGCTAATAGTGGATTGGAATTTGCTACCATATCGTCAATCCATAACTGTCCATAGCGAAGATAGAAAGCTGAGAAATTTTCTTTCCGCTCTATGAGTCCGTTATTTTCAAAGACTTTATTCTTGATTTTTTCAAGTCCAAGGAGCAAATCTTCGTTCTTTTTCTTTTCTGCCTTTATTGCCTTGCCGTAGAGGCTTTCGATAGATTTCAGCAGCTTGACTTGCTCTGCTTCGTATGAACCTACGAGGGATTTGTCGATTTGTACTAGAATGTTTTCTAGGGATTTGAATTGGGACAGGACATCGCTTTCTATTTTCTTCATATCGCTTTCCAAACTAGAATCTTGCAGAATAATCTTCTTTTTTAATTCATCAACTGAAATAAAGAAATCGTCTAATCCTAAGTTTGAAGAATTCCATTTCTCAAATGATTTGGTATCTAAAGGACTAAAAATATCTCTCAATAAAATGATGGGGAAATCGATATTTTTTTGGTCAAAAATAGGCTTCAATTGTAGCCAATACGCCACCTCTGCTCCTCCGCCAATATTGGCAATAGAAGGCAAAACTGTCTGTTGCATTAGCGGTCTTAGGATTACATTTGGACTAAAATTTTCTGGCTGAGCATGGAGTCGTTGAATCATTTCTTCATCAACTGAGTCAATTCGGATGCGCTCTCCATGTTTAAATTCAAATAAATTGATATCACGAGGCGAAGCTTGTATAGAAAATTCCTTTTGGATAAATTCTAAATTTGATTGAATAGCGAGATGAGAAAATTTATTTTTTAACTCGTCTTCAAAGACAGGAATCATCGCTTCTTTGACTTCTTTTTGATTCAAATCAAGTACAATAAGCCCATGATGTCCAAATAATTTTTTCAAAACATGAGCATAAGAATTTGCTAAAGAATTATGAATAGAATAACTCTCTATAAATATATTTTTTAATTCCTCAGTATAGGGCAAATTCGCAAAAGAACTCGTCCAGTCATTGAGAAGGGAAATTAGAGATTCATCGACCTTCATACTTCCAATTGCCCCTTTCTGCTCGGTTATCCATTCAAATTTTTTTCCAAAAAGAGTCACATTCAGCAATTCTTCTTTATCATGATCTTCACTACCTATCACAAAAATAGGAACAATTTTTTTCTTTCCTAGTTTGCTATTTAACAGATTTGCCAAAGCTATAATAGAAGCTGCTTTGGTGATTATGTATAAAGGTCCAAGAAATAGATTCGGCTGGTGTGCAGTAGTAACTGCAAAGCCATTTTCTTTTAATAAACCAATATTTTCAATTTCTGTCGAAGACAAATTTTCTGCTGATGTATAATTACGGTCGAGTATTTTCTCTAATAAATTTCTATGGCTATAATTATTTTCTTTTGACTTAAGAGCTTCTAGAAGCCCATCTATAGTTGGCGCAAAGCTATATAGTTTTTGAGTATTTTCGTCCTGTCGCAAATAAGCTTTGACTAGAGATGAGAAAAAAGGTAATTCTAAAATAGATTTTTTGTATTGCATCGACTAAATATTACACCAATTCGCCTTCTAAATCAAACTCCGTCGCTTCTGTGATTTTTACTTGAACAAAATCGCCGAGTCTTAAATGCTTATCTGTATGAATCAAAACTTCATTATCCACTTCTGGAGAATCAAATTCCGTTCTACCGATATAAGTGCCGTTTTCAAATTTATCGATGACGACTTTGTATTCTTTGCCTATTTTCTCTTGATTGAGTTCATAACTGATATCGCTTTGAATTTCCATCAATAATTGCTGTCTGCGCATTTTTTCTTCTTCAGAAATCGAATCTTTGTATTGATAAGCCCCTGTATTTTCCTCATGTGAATAAGTAAATACCCCCAATCGGTCAAATTTTAATGTTTGAATAAAATCGACTAACTCTTGGAAATCCTCTTCGGATTCCGTAGGAAAACCAGTCAATAAGGTTGTGCGAATAGCAATATTTGGAACAGCCTCACGGATTTTATGAATTAAATCTATGGTGTATTTCTTAGTCGTATTCCGCTTCATATCGCCGAGAACTTTATCCGAAACATGCTGAATAGGAATATCGAGATATTTACAGACTTTAGGATTGTCCCTTATTTCATCCAAAATCTCAAGGGGAAACTGAGATGGATAAGCATAATGTAATCTTATCCATTCTATACCTTCTATTTGACTAATTGCTTGAATCAATTCGACTAAGGCTCGTTTTTTATAAATATCCAATCCATAATAAGTCAATTCCTGAGCGATAAGTATTACTTCTTTGACGCCTTTTTTGACTAAATTTTTGGTCTCATCTACGAGTGATTCTATGGTTCTAGATTTGTGAAGTCCACGCATCAGAGGAATCGCACAGAATGTACATTTTCGATTGCACCCTTCGGATATTTTCAGATAAGCATAGTGTGTGTCTAAGGACAATACCCGCTCACCTATCAATTCTTTCTTATAATCTACTTCAAATCGATTGAGCAATAAAGGCAAATCCATTGTGCCAAAAAAACCATCGACCTCTTTGATTTCTTCTTCGAGATTATCTTTGTATCTCTGGGAGAGACATCCTGTGACATAGAGTTTTTCTATCCAGCCTTTTTTCTTAGCTTCAGCGTATTGTAATATGGTATTAACGCTTTCTTCCTTTGCCTTGTCTATAAATCCACAAGTATTGACAATCACGACATCAAAATCTTCTTTCTGGCTCTCATGCACGACATCGATACCTCCATGCGCCAATTGACCCATGAGGACTTCACTATCAACCGTATTTTTAGAGCATCCAAGCGTGACGATATTGACTTTGTGTTTTTTATTGGATTTGGTTTGCATGTCGTTTAATAAATACTTGAAATTGAATTAGCTTTAGCAGAGGTCATAGGGAAGCCTAATATTCTAGCAATTGTCGGTGCGATGTTATCGTGAGAATAGAGGGTCATATCGGAAGTGTTTGGAGTAATATTGGGTGAAATAGCCAGTAGTGTAATATGCCTGCATCCATAGCAATCATCTCCGTGACTAATAAATCCATCTGCTACACCATCTAAATGACGTCCGTGGTCATTGGTCACTAGAATAAGGGTTCTTCCTTGATAATAGGCATCAGATTGGATATAATTAATTAGGTTTTGTGTATAAGTGATAGAATTTTTCAATCCCTTTTTATAATTTTCCCAATTGCCAGAATGACCACTATAATCAGGTTCTTTAAAAGTAATAAATGCTAAATTAGGTTGAGATGTTTTAAGTGTACTTAATGCAATTTGATATGTGATACTGTCCTCTCGATATCCTGTTCCCAATCCATTAATTCCACAGCTCGTTTTGGCGAATAAAGCAGATGAATAGGTCACATCTGTCGTATTTTTTAGCGTTTCCAACTTGTCTTTACTCGTAATTATCCATGTTTTGTCATTTGACAAATTGAATTTTGCTAAATAAAAATGGAAAATATTCGGAAAATCAGACATCTCCGCGCCATTATTGGTTAAGGTTTCTTGATGACCAGTTAGAATATTTGACATCCCATTTTGGGTATTGGTAGTTCCAGCATTTAAATAATTCGTGAAACTAATCCCTTTTGTTTTTAACTCCTGATATCCCTTGTTATAATATAATAGACTATCTGAATTAATATCTGAATTTCTGACCCCATCGATTACGATAATAATCACACGGTCAATGGTAGAATTATTCGTTTTCTTGCAGGCAGAAATTTGAAAAAACGCAAATCCAATAAAACTATAAATGAATATTCTCATCTATCGACAAAGGTAATTATAAAAATAAAAAGAAGGATTATTGAAATAGAGGAATGATAGACTTCATAGAATCTATAAAGTAGTCAATCTCTTCTCTTGTATTATAAAAAGCCAGAGAAGCACGACAAGTTCCATCGATAGCCAATTTTCGCATCAGTGGTTGACAGCAGTGATGTCCTGTTCGAATAGCAATACCTTTTGCATCTAACATCTGTCCAATATCAAAGGCATGAACTCCTTCAATATTAAATGATATTACAACTGTAGAATTTTCTCTCGGCGTATAAATATCGACACCTTGTATCTCAGACAATTTATCGTAGAAATACAATTGTAGCTCTTTCTCTACATTCTCGATGTTCTCTATGCCTAAATTTTGTAAATAGTCGATGGCTACTCCCAACCCTATTACATCCCCTACATTCGGCGTTCCAGCTTCAAATTTATACGGAATCTCATTGTAGCTTACCTTATCGAGGTAAACATCTTTTATCATTTCGCCTCCATATTGATATGGATTCATGGCATTCAAATGCGCTTCTTTTCCCCAAAAAACGCCCACACCCATTGGAGCATACATTTTATGAGATGAGAATGACAAAAAATCAATATTTAATTGTTGAACGTCGATAAGTTTATGTTGAATAGCTTGAGCACAATCGAGATGCACTAGCGCGTTATTCCTCTTAGCAACTTCAATTATTTTAGAAATCGGATGAATCGTTCCTATCGCATTAGAAATGTAGGCAAATGATACGAGCTTTGTCTTTGAATTTATAATACTATCTATATCGGATAAATCCAATTCACAATCAGTATTCATTGGTAAAAATCGAATCGTAAATCCAAGTTCTTCTTTCAGAGCCAACCAAGGGACTAAATTGGCATGGTGCTCCATTTCCGTCAAGACAATTTCGTCGCCTTTTTGAAGAAATTTTCTCCCCCAAGACTGAGCTAATAAGTTGATGGATTGAGTCGTGCCACTTGTGAAGATGACCTCCTTGGTTTGTGCATTCAGAAATTTAGCTGCTGCTTGCCTCACATCTTCATACTTCTCTGTAGCTAAATTTGCTAAAAAATGAGCTCCTCTATGGATATTGCTATTATACTCAGAATAATATGTATTCAGTGCATCGATTACAGCTATTGGCTTTTGAGTAGATGCTGCGTTATCAAAATAAACTAATGGCTTCCCATTGACCTGAGTAGAAAGTATAGGGAAATGATTCCTGTCTATATCCATTAATTTTTCTTGCTATTTTATTATTTCTCTATCGTCATAGAACTCTCATCGTTTGACGATGGAGTAGGGACTACTTCTGTTTTGACCAAAGTTGGAGATTCTTTTGTATAAGCATTAGAAGTCTCACTCGGTTCAGACACAGCTTCGAATTGGTCTGAATTCTGCAAATAAGCATATACCTTGTCCAAAAGGTTTAAATCATCAATATTGACATATGCATATACATCGTCAACGGCTATTTTTTCCATTCTTTTGACATTACCTACAGAAGAGAATTTGCTATGAACTATCTCTACAGATACATTGGCTACACCTGATTGAATCAATCCTATTTCTTTAGCTCCTCTTATGGATAAATCTACTATTCTAGTTCTCACATAAGGACCTCGGTCATTTACTCGCACTATGATGGACTGATTATTTGCTAAGTTAGTCACTTTTAGTTTTGTCCCAAAAGGAAGTGTCTTGTGAGCGCAAGTATATTCACCTTCTGTGAAAATTTCGCCATTGGCTGTTTTTCTACCAATGAATGGATGTCCATAATAACTTGCTTTTCCATATTCATATACATTGTCTTTTTGTATCTTTTCGATTCTATTGAAAGACATGAAAGCAGAAATGGAAATGACAGAAACGATTATAAATGCTAAACGTTTAAGTCCCCCGATAGTGTCATTGTTTCTAATTATCATAAGCTACACTTTTAATTTTTTAGATTTTCCGAAATATTTCGGTATTAAAAACTATATAGTTTTACTATGCTATAATTTTTTTTCGCGGTGCAAAAGTACGAACATTTAACCCGTTTTTAAACCTCGAGCGGAAAATATAATGTTGATAACCAATTTATTTAAAAAATGTAAAATCTATATTTGTGCTATATTTCTACTAAAAAATAGTCCGAAATCATCTTTTTTTAATCCAAAAATTAGAGAAAATAGCTCGAAAAACAATCCACAGAAATTAAAAAAGCGCCTCAACGAAGCGCTTTTTTATCTATTTTTAACTAAAATGAAGCGAATATCACACCCATTAATTGCTCACTTTCGTAGCAATTTCTGTTCTTCCTATCCAAGGAACAAAGATATAACCTCTAATTTCAGCAGTCTTTCTGTCTGGTCTCAAGGTCATAAGACATCGATACTCTTTACCAGAAATTGGGTCGTAGATATAGCCCCTAAATTTACTATTGCCCTCATACTTAAAACTGTTCAATAGATTTATACCCGTCACTCTTCTATTTCTAAGTTTAGGATTGGGATTATTAACATCCAATAATTGACGACCTTGAGATGCATCGTCTTCATACATCCATTCGATTCTACCATAGTACATTTTTCTTGCAGTATCATAATAGACTCTTACTTTCTGTTTTTTATTTTCAGAGAGCCAAGTTCCAATCAAATCGGGGAAATAATTGCTATCCTTTACTTGTGCTATAAGGGCTATTCCTAATGAAAGTAATAGTATTGATAGACAAACTTTGAATATTTTCATTTTCAAACTTCTAATTTTAGTAATATGTAATTCTCAATACACCTGCGATATATTTAGCAAGTCTCATCACTTGACAAGTATATCCATACTCATTGTCATACCAAGCGTAAAGTGTGATTCCTTTTTTGTCTTCACTCACGATGGTCGCATTGCTATCATATTCCAGTGCATGTGTATTTCCTATGACATCGGTAGATACGAGTTCTTTTGATTTAGAATAATCAATTTGCTCTATCAAATCTCCATATAAAGATGCTTTTTTGACCGTTTCATTGATATCTTCTATCGAAGTTTCTTTTTCCAATCTGAGGTGGAGAATCGCTAAAGACACGTTTGGAATAGGAACTCGCACGGAGTTAGCAGTCAGTTTTCCTTTCAAATAAGGGAGTGCCTTCACAGCCGCACTAGCTGCTCCAGTCTCTGTGATAACCATATTCATAGGGGCTGAACGTCCTCTTCGAGATGCTTTATGGAAATTATCTGTAAGATTTTGGTCATTGGTAAATGCGTGAACTGTCTCTAAATGCCCAGAAGTAATGCCATAATTCTCATAAACTACTTTTAGAACAGGCACTACCGCGTTAGTAGTACAAGACGCTGCTGAGAAAATATTGATTTCAGCGGGATCATATTCTTTATGATTGACGCCATATACGATATTAGGTAGTGAACCTTTGCCCGGTGCTGTTAAAAGCACTTTGGAAATACCTTTAGATTTTAAATGTTGAGATAGTTTCTCATCATCTCTAAATGCTCCTGTACTATCTATCAGTAGGGCATTATTGATGCCATAAGCGGTATAGTCAATATCCGATGGATTGTCCGAAGTGATAATTTTTATTCGCTGTCCATT
>ENA-UOYA01002322-UOYA01002322.1-activated-sludge-metagenome-genome-assembly--contig:-NODE-2322-length-18483-cov-8.248372_pt1 | contig 18483 bp, 15 predicted proteins | sample MGYA00238163_ERZ764804 | MGnify/ENA primary metagenome ERZ764804 (study PRJEB28919, sample SAMN05720223) | activated sludge metagenome | isolation source: Anaerobic digester | place: Hong Kong... | reverse complement strand
TTGTCCAAATCAAAGTCCTCCCCTCCCGGCTTTGAAGCAAGGTCTATTACAAGGCAATTCTTATCAAGCTTTTTCAGCTTTTTTTCATCAAGAATTATTGCTGGAACAGTATTAATAACAATATTGCAGCTATCAAGATAATTGTCAATTTCATTAATATGAATACTTCTGCAGCCAAAAATTTGTCCCCAGGCTATGTCATGATATTTTCTTGAAACAACAGTTATATCAGTTTCAAACCCGCTGAGAGTTTTGATAAGTACCTTTGAAATTCTTCCCATGCCTATGATAAGTATTTTTTGGCCAAACAATGTTGTTGCGAGTTCCTCCATTGCAATCTGAATAGTACCTTCTGCTGTTGCAATGGCATTCATTACAGCAAATTCTTCTCTTTCGGCATAATCATACACTGTTAAACCATGCAATGTAAACAAGCTGTTTATATCAGAAGAAATTCTACCACCAAAAATAACACCGTTTTCTTTTATAACAGATATAATGCTTTCAAGCGGTATACTTTGTTTACAGTATGGAGTATTAAGAAGTACTCCATCATTTGATGCCGGAAGCGGAAGTATAATATAGTCAACTCTTTCGGGAAGTGACATAATATTATCAGTCAGTTGTATTTTATTGGATGTTATTATATTTTTATCAAATCCTATGGCATATACTCTATATTTTTGTGCTAATTTTTCTGCAAGTGAAACATACCGTAGGTCTCCGCCTGCAATAAGAAAAGTTTTAAGCATAAGAACCCAGTCCTTTCCCAATGCTTTTTAATAGTTTTATCTCTATCTATAGTATGAAAAAAGAAAATTATGGTGAATTGCATTATAAAAATAAATGTTGCAATGTGAACTTTTTGTGGTATAATAATAATGAGATGTTGTGTTAAATTAATGCAAGTAAAAATTATTTTTTGTTTTTCATATGGGAGTGTGAGGTTTTGTTCGTAGATAAGGCAAAAATTGTTATAAAAGCAGGCGACGGCGGTGATGGTGCAGTATCGTTTCACCGTGAAAAGTATATTGCGGCAGGAGGCCCTGACGGCGGTGACGGCGGAAAAGGCGGCGATATTATTTTCCAAGTTGATGATAGTCTGTCAACTCTTATTGATTTTCGATTTAAAAGAAAATATTGTGCCGAAAAGGGGCAGAATGGCAGCGGCAAAAATTGTACTGGGAAAAATGCACCTGACCTTATTATAAAGGTTCCGAGAGGAACCCTTGTCAAAGATGCAAATACAGGAAGAATAATGGCTGATATGTCATCAGATGAACCTAAGATAATCGCTTATGGCGGAAAAGGCGGAAAAGGAAATGCTCGCTTTGCAACCCCTACCAGACAAATTCCTAAATTTGCAAAGCCGGGATTCCCAGGAGAAAAATTTGAAGTATCACTTGAGCTAAAGCTTCTTGCTGATGTCGGACTTGTTGGGTTCCCAAACGTGGGAAAATCAACGCTTATTTCTGTAGTTTCAGCTGCAAAGCCTAAAATTGCAAATTATCATTTTACCACTCTTACCCCTGTACTTGGAGTTGTAAAAATACAGGAAGGCAAGTCATTTGTTATGGCTGATATTCCAGGACTTATTGAAGGGGCAAGCGAGGGTGCAGGTCTTGGCCATGAGTTTCTTCGCCATGTTGACAGATGCCGCCTTATACTTCATGTTGTTGATGTTTCCAGCTCAGAGGGCAGAGATCCATGTGAGGATTTTGAAATTATTAATAGAGAGTTAAAGAATTTTAATGAGGAACTATCCGAACGTCCTCAGATAGTTGCTGCAAATAAATGTGACATGGCTTCGCCTGAACAAATTGAAGCTTTCCGAGCTTTTATAGAAAAAAAAGGACTTGCACTTTATGAAGTTTCTGCAGCAACAACAATCGGTACGAAGGAGCTTATTGCTGCTGTTTCAAAAGAACTGGATAAGCTTCCTCCCATAAAAGAGTATGCGCCTGAGCCATTATCACAAAAAGAGCTTGACGAGAAAATGGGTATCGGTGAAAAGTTTGAAATTACCCGCAGAGATGATGGTATATTTTACGTTGAGGCACAGTGGCTTGAGGGATTTATGCGTACATGTGACCCTGAAGATTATGAATCAATGCAGTATTTTCAGCGTGTATTACGAAACAGTGGAATCATTGATAAGCTTGAAGAAATGGGAATAGATGAGGGTGACACTGTTGATATTCTCGGCTTCCAGTTCGATTTTGTGTTCTGATTGTACACTACAGGAGTTTTAGTTATGGACGTTAATTTTGAACTTAAGCCATGGATTCTTGATTATGCAGAAGATTTTGCAGAAAATGCAAACAATGCAGATATTTCAGAGTATATGCGAGATGCCTTTCCTCACCCATGTACAAAAGATGATGCTGAAAAGCTTATAAAAATGTTTATGAAAAAAGACGGAAAGGAACTTTATGCTCGTGCAATTGTTGTTAATAACCATGCTGTTGGAAACGTTGGGATTTTTTTAAAGGAAGATATTTACCGTAAAAGTGCTGAAATTGCTTATTGGATTTCTGAAAAATATCGAGGCAGCGGCATAGTTACAAAAGCTATAAATGAATCAATACAGTATGTTTTTGAACATTTTGATGTTATACGAATATTTGCCGAGCCTTTTGCCGATAATTCTGCTTCCCGCAGAGTGCTGGAAAAAAACGGATTTCAGCTTGAGGGAATTATGAGGAAAAGTGTATATAAACGTGGCGTTGTTCATGACAGCTGTATGTATGCACTTGTAAGGTAGGTGGTTATTCTGGAGCAAAAGGATGCTAATCAATACAGTCCGCTGACACTTGCCTTTCTTGGAGATGCTGTTTATGAACAGCTTGTCCGGGAACGGCTTGTTCTGTCTGCAAATATGCCTGTCAGAAAGCTTCATCAGGCAGCTGTTGATAAGGTAAGAGCAGCTTTTCAGTCTAAAGCCGTGGATGTCATAGAGCCGTATCTTTCTGAAGATGAGGAGCTTGTCCTTAAACGGGGCAGAAACGCAACAGGAAATACTGTCCCGAAAAGCTCAAATCCTATTGAATATCGGCGTGCAACAGGACTTGAAGCATTATTCGGCTATCTTTATCTGCAAAAGAAATCTGATAGAATAGTTGAAATTTTTGACCTTATCTGGTATAATACAGAGGTGTGACTATATATTACATATTTCCGCTGTATGCGGTTTAAGCTAAGGAGAGGTATAAATGTCAGGTCATTCTAAATGGAATAACATTAAAAGAAAAAAGGAAGCGGCAGACGGAGCAAAGGCAAAAGTATTTACAAAAATCGGACGCGAAATTACTGTATGTGTAAAAGAGGGCGGCGGAGATCCAAATAACAACTCTAAGCTACGTGATCTTATTGCTAAAGCTAAAGCTAATAACGTTCCTAATGAAAATATAGACAGACTTATTAAAAAAGCTGTTGGTGGCGGAGATAAAACTAACTATGAAGCAAACATTTATGAAGGCTATGGTCCAAACGGCGTTGCTGTAATAGTTGAAACTCTCACTGATAATAAAAATAGAACAGCTGGAGATATTCGTCACTACTTTGACAAATTTGGAGGAAATCTTGGAACAACTGGCTGCGTTTCATTTATGTTTTCAAGTAAAGGGATTATTATTCTTGAAAACACCGGAATTGACGAAGATAAGCTGATGGAAGAAGTTTTTGAGCTTGGTGCATCTGATTTTTCAATTGATGATGATACAATAGAAATTGAAACAGAGCCTAATAATTTATCGGCTGTGCGTGATGGTCTTGCTGCAAAAGGATACAAGATTTTGTCCGCTGAAACGGAAATGATTCCATCAACATATACAACAATTGAAGACGAGGATAGCATTAAAAAAATGAATCTTCTCCTTGAACATCTTGAAGATAATGACGATGTACAGAACGTATATCATAACTGGGATATGCCTGAAGAAAGTGAATAAATCACTATAGGCAACCTCTGAAAACTTTGTTTTCAGAAAATTCAGCAACGTATTTGCGTGGCTTTTTAGAGCTAGATTTAGAAGTTTAGAGGTTTTCGGAGGTTGCCTATATACTATTTTTAAATACTGTTATAATTAATCACTTTAAAATTCTTCTTAATTTTATGTATCGTTCATATTATTGAGAGGAATTTTTTATATGCTTTAATATAATGTTTTTACTGAATTATTATAATATATCTTAATGTTATAATATTATTAATATCCGGAGCATCTTCTGTAGTAAATATTAAATAACCTTCAGCAATATAATAGCTTGCTTTAGGCTGAAGCAGTCCATTTACAAATAAATCATAGCAGGTACATTTATCTGGAGAAATAATTCCCCTGCATCCATATCGGCGCATTTCATTTTTATCTGTATACACCTTACTTCCATCTGAAACAGTATTATATGTATATACTGATGCTTTGACAAGACATCCTGCATTATTTGTAATCGTAACTGTTTCCAGCACAATTTTTTGATTAGCTAAAGGAACATCAGCAGTAAGTAATTGCAAAACGCCTTTTTTAATACAATAATTTTTTTGAGGCTGCAAAACTCCATTTATATAAAGATTCCAATACGAAATATCATTAGTGTCAGGAATTTTTATCGTGCTATATAATGTCACAACATCAGCATTTGTAAATCGTCTTTTTACTCCATCAGAAACAAAAACACACTGATTATACGAGGTATTAAGCTTATTGCCATACTTATCCTTAAAAGTCAAAAATTCAATAGAAACAATTTGATTATTAATAGGTGTATCAGATGTTATCAATTCGAGGCAGCCCTCGCGAATAATATAATTACATTGTGGCTGTATACTGCCATTGATAAAAAGGCTGCAGTACGAAACCGTATCCGGAGAAGGTATGCCATTATTTCCGTATTCGGTTAACTCATCTGCATTTGTATATATTTTTTTATCACTAATACCTATTGCATTATATTGAGAGCTATCAGCCCTAAGGTAACAAATACTATACTGAATTTCAGTTGCTGCACAAAAAATTGTAGTATCATATGCTTTCTTAGTTGACATACTCATTTTATCATATTGTTTTTCTTCAATACAGCTATATTTTTCAGGTCCTTTTTTTAAAGCAGATGCTTCTGCTTCTGTTTCTATTTCTATAAAAATGTTTACATATTTAGTGTTATTACATGGAATACAATACATATTAAAACCAGTTACATGAAAGTTTATTTCAGCTTTTGTATGTATATTCATACAAAAGCTTTTTAATATGCTGAATGGAATAGGCGCAGATAAATTATTATTACTTTCAGATACTGCTGCATAACCATCAAGTATTACATAATAAATTTTTGAATCTTCATTTTTATTGCACTCAGATGGAAATAATAGTGGTGTATATTTTATAGAGCCTTGCATAAATGGATTGAGAATGTTTCCCTTTATATCAGTCAAATAGCATTTAAACATAATCATTTCCCCTAATAATTCAAATATCTTAACATAAGTTTACAATTTATATATACTTGTAGTAATATTCTCTTATGTATTTTATTCGCAAAAATTTATTAAGTGACTAAACCTGATAAAATCATGTAACTTTTTAAATATGTATGCATATTTATATAATAGCCTGATAATTAAATCAGACCAATATTATGCAAAAGAGAGGGCTTTGATATGCCAACAGAAGTTTTTAAAGTAGTAGTATCTGCATCAACAACTACTACAGCTAGACCTAATGTTAGCAGATTTTTTTTCAAAACAACTGCAGAAGTTCCGGGAAAGACTTTAACAATCAATGATACTCAGTTTTTTGATGATAATGGCGATCCGGTAGGTGCAGGTGGAATTGTTACAGCAGCAACAAATAACGGTTATTATAACTTATTTGTAAATGGTATTGCTATGCAGGAAGATACCTATACAGTTTCTACAACGAGTGTAGTTATTACAACTGACGAAGATATGGGGCTTGTGGCGAATACACCTATTATTCTTGTAGTAACAAACTTTGATCCAGAATCAACAACAACCATTACAGGCTGATACTCAATACGTTTCAGCATTATTTCTATAATAAATTAAAAATGCATCTCACTTAAGTGAGATGCATTTTTCTGTATATATTATTTTTCAAGGTCTTTCAGCCAAAGGCTCACAACAGCGTCACTTGGCATACGCAAATCACCTCTTGGCGAAAGAGTCACTGTTCCAACTTTAGGGCCATCAGGCAAGCAAGAACGTTTAAACTGATGCTGAAAAAACCTTTTTATAAAAACAGTAAGCCATTTCTTTATAACATCAGAACTATAGGCTTCTTTAAATGCACATTGTGCAAGACGATAAATTTTTGACGGTGAAAATGAAAAACGCAAAAAGTAGTACATAAAGAAATCATGCAGCTCATAAGGACCGACAATATCTTCAGTTTTCTGCGAAATCTTTCCGTTTTCAGGAGGAAGCAGTTCAGGCGAAACAGGGGTATCAAGCACATCAAGCAGAACCTTTTTCAAATGTTCATTATTGGTATGAGTACTTTCGTATGAAACAAGATGTCTTACTAAAGTTTTAGGAATGGAAGCGTTTACTCCATACATTGACATATGGTCACCGTTAAAGGTTGCCCAGCCTAGAGCAAGCTCGGATAAGTCCCCTGTTCCAATAACAATACCATTTTCTTTATTGGCAATATCCATAAGAACCTGTGTACGTTCTCTTGCCTGACAGTTTTCAAAAGTAACATCATGGTTATCAGGATTTTGTCCGATATCTTTGAAATGCTGTGAAACTGCATCGGAAATGTTTATTTCAAGCAGTGATGCGCCGTAAGCCTTTGCAAGCTCATGAGCATTGTTTTTTGTACGTAAGGTTGTTCCGAAACAGGGCATTGTTACGGCAATAATATTTTTTCTGTCAATGCTTAGCATATCGTAAGCATGAACAGCTACAATAAGTGCAAGCGTTGAATCAAGCCCTCCAGACAAGCCCAGAACAACAGTCTTATGACCAATATGACGCATTCTTGTTGCAAGACCTGTTGCCTGCATTGCAAGTATTTCCTCGCAGCGTTCAGCAAGGTCATTTTTATCAGCAGGAACAAATGGCATAGGTGCAACATATCTGGTAAGAGAAATATCCTTTTCCGGCAATTTGAAAAAAACTTCTTTTACATCACTTTCAGTTAAAACCTTTCCAAAAAAGGTTGTCATTTTTGTTCGTTCGCCGCAGAGCTTTTGAAAATCTATTTCAGTATAGCATATTCCTGTTGTAAACTTATCGCTTTCTGACAAAACCGCTCCGTTTTCAGCTATAATATTATGGCCGCAGAAAACCATATCCGTTGTTGATTCGCCGTAGCCTGCATCAGCGTAAATGTACCCGCAAAGCAGCTTTGCAGATTGATTTTTAATAAGCTGTCTGCGATATGCGGCTTTACCTATAACCTCATCGGAAGCTGAAAGATTACATATCAACGTTGCTCCATTCAGTGCAAGCTTGTTTGACGGCGGATTTACAACCCACACATCCTCACAAATTTCAACTCCGATAACAAGCTGCGGCATATTTTCACATTTAAAAACAATATTGCCGAAATCAACAGTCTGACCGTTAAATTCAACTGTTTTGCAGATATCTTTTCCGGAGGTAAAATATCTAGCTTCATAAAATTCGGAATAGTTGGGAATATTATGCTTTGGAACAATTCCAAGCAGCTCTCCTTTTTGAATAACAGCCGCACAGTTATAAAGATTTCCTGCACTGCTGTCAGCAATAAAAGGAAATCCTACAATAGAAACAATATCCAGAGATTTTGTGGCCTTGATTATTTTTTTAAGTGCCTTTTCCGCCCCGTTAATAAGTGTTTTATGAAGGAACAAATCACCGCAGGTATAGCCTGTTATGCAAAGCTCAGGAAAAACTATAACCGAACAATCCTTATTGTCTGCTTCCTTAATCATTGAAATAATCTGTTCAGAATTGTACTCACAGTCAGCAACCTTTATTTCCGGAGTTGCCGCTGCTGTTCTTATATATCCGTCTTTCATATATTAACTCCTATTGCATTATTTTCTTTTTTTATTATATAGTATAACACAAAATTGCGCAATATTTCATTGACATATTTTTTTATTGAGGTATAATATTCTTGTAATGCCATTAATGAGAAAGGTGGTCATAATTATGAAAAATGCTCCCGGTACAGTTTGGACCGATAAAAAAAGAACATTGTTCGGACTTCCGATTTCCTTTACAAGATATATTCTTACCGAAAAAAAGCTTGTTACCCGAAAAGGCTTTCTTAATGTAAAAGAAGATGAACTGGAGCTTTACAGGGTTTCTGATAAGAGCCTTAACCTGCCGTTAGGACAGCGTATTTTTGGCTGTGGTACAATAATCCTTAATTGTAAGGATGTTGATACTCCTGTAAAAGAAATTATTTCTGTCAAAAAGCCTCGTGAGGTTTCTGAGCTTATTGAAAAATATGTTGATATACAGCGTGATAAATACTATGTGCGAGGCAAAGATGTTATCGGGTCTTTTCATGATGGGAATGAGCATTATGATATTGATAATGACGACCACAACTATAACCACAATAATTAAGCTGAAAGGCAAATATTATTTATGCTCGATTTTATAACCGAAAAGGAAAACTGCTGGGACTTTTTAAAAAGAACAGATTTGCCTATATTTATTTACGGTATGGGCGACGGAGCACTTAAAATAATGAAGGTGTTTGACCAATACAAAATTCCTCTGGCAGGCTTTTTTGCAAGTGATGAATTTGTGCGTGGACATTCGTTTCAGGGACATCTTGTTCATACGCTTTCTCAGATTGAAAATATAATTGACGATTTTGTTGTTGTGCTTGCTTTTGCAGCAGGCTATCAGAGCCTTTATGACAGAATAAACGAAATAGCCTCGCGTCATGTACTCCTTGCTCCTGATGTTCCTGTTGTCGGTGACGGACTTTTTACCTATGAATATGCTATGGAGAATGCTGACAAAATAAATAAGGTTTATAACCTGCTTGCCGATGAAAAGTCAAAGCAGGTTTATTCTGATGTCATAAATTTCAAAATAAGCGGAAAAATAAAATATCTTAATTCCTGTACAACTCCTAAGCAGGAGATTTTTGAAAGTATAGTAAAATTATCTGAAAATGAAATTTATGTTGATTTGGGCGCATATAACGGAGATACAGTGACTGAATTCATTAAAGCTGTGCATAATAATTTTAACGCTATTCATGCTTTTGAACCTAATGCTAAGAATTTCAAAAAGATGTTTAAAAATATTGCTGAAAAAGATAACATTGCAGCTGTTAGCTTTTACAATGCCGCAGCATGGAGCAGTACAGGTTTTTTAAGCTTTACAAAGGGCGAAGGCCGAATGTCAAAAGCCTGTGTAGATGGAGAAGTTTTAACACCATGTTATGCCGTTGACGATATTGTGAAGGAAAATGCAACGCTTATAAAGCTTGATGTTGAAGGTGCCGAACGCAAGGCAATTCTCGGAGCAAAACGACATATCAAAAACGGTGCAAGAGTTATTACCGCACTTTATCACAGGAATGAGGATATGTTTGAGATACCTTTGCTTATTCATGAGCTTAACCCTAAGCTGAAGTTGTTTGTAAGACACCAGCTTTATATTCCTGCATGGGAAACAAATTTATATTGTGTATAATTAGGAGTAATGCAAAATGAAACGTACCGAAATAAAAAAGCTTTATGCTGATTTAACATTATATGAAAATAACGCTGTTACCGTTTGCGGCTGGATAAAATCCATACGTTCAAACAAGACAATAGCTTTTATAACAATTAACGATGGCAGCTGCTTTAACGGTGTTCAGATTGTAGCTGAAAAAGACAAGCTTAATAATTATGATGATATAACAAAGCTTAATGTCGGAGCAGCAGTTTCTTCAACAGGAATTCTTGTTGCTACTCCAAACGCGAAACAGCCTTTTGAAATAAATGCGTCGGCAGTTGAAATCGAGGGCTATTCATCGCCTGACTATCCTTTACAGAAAAAACAGCATAGTCTGGAATTCCTTCGCAGTATTTCTCACCTGAGAATGAGAACAAACACATTCAGTGCTGCTTTCAGAGTAAGGAGCACTGCCGCACAGGCACTTCACCGTTTTTTTCATGAGAACGGTTTTATTTATGCACATACACCTATTATAACATCAAGCGACTGTGAGGGAGCAGGTGAAATGTTTCAGGTAACAACTCTTGATATGAAAGCACCTCCCCTTGTTGACGGAGAAATTGACTACTCTCAGGACTTTTTCGGCAGACGTGCAAGCCTTACTGTTTCAGGTCAGCTTGAGGGCGAGTGTATGGCTATGGCTCTTGGGAAAATATATACTTTCGGTCCGACATTCCGTGCTGAAAAATCCTATACTGGAAGACACGCGGCAGAATTTTGGATGATTGAACCTGAAATTGCTTTTGCGGATTTACAGGACGATATGGAGCTTGCTGAAAATATGCTTAAATATGTTCTGAATGCTTTGCTTGAAGAGTGTTATGATGAGTTAAAGTTTTTAAACGAATTTTATGACAAAACTCTTCTTGAAAGATTAAATGCTGTTGTTTCCTCCGATTTTGCAGTATGCACCTATACAAAAGCAATTGAAATTCTTGAACAGAGCGGAGAAAATTTTGAATATCCTATTTTCTGGGGCTGTGATTTGCAAACTGAGCATGAAAGATTTCTTACCGAAAAAACATTTGGAAAGCCTGTCTTTGTAACAAATTACCCAAAAGAAATAAAAGCCTTTTATATGAGAGTTAATGATGATGGCAAAACTGTTGCCGCTATGGATTTGCTGGTTCCTCAGGTTGGTGAGCTTATTGGTGGAAGTCAGAGAGAGGAACGCATTGATGTTCTTATAGAACGCATGGGGGAACTTGGACTTAATATTGATGATTATAAATGGTACCTTGATTTAAGACGGTTCGGAGGAGCAAAGCATGCAGGCTTTGGTCTTGGCTTTGAACGGCTTGTCATGTATGTAACAGGTATACAAAATATCAGGGACGTTATACCTTTTCCAAGAACAACGGGAACTATTTATTAAATATTATTGCATTTTTTATAATTAAATATTGCAATATTTATATTTGTTATGTATAAACGCTTAAATATCTGCAGGATTTTATAAAAGTACTTGCAATTCAATTTAATTTGTAATATTATATTATGGGGAGTAAAGTGAAAATAATAATTTTACCTGAAAGGACAAATACGTATGTTATTATCTGAAATAAGTAAAAAAGAACTGGCTGATTTTAAAGCTGTATGTGAAAAGGATTATGCTGATTTTAAAGCCAAGGGATTAAAGCTTGATATGTCAAGAGGAAAGCCGGGTGCTGACCAGCTTGATATAGCAATGCCTATGTTCGACGTTTTTACAAATGCTGAAAGTATGATTTCAGAGGACGGAACGGATTGCCGCAACTATGGTATGCTTACTGGTATTAAGGAAGCTAAGGTCCTTTTTGGAAATCTTCTTGGTGTTAATATTGATGAAATAATAATAGGCGGAAACTCAAGCCTTGCACTGATGTATGACGCTGTTTCAAGAGCTATTACGCATGGTGTTTACGGAAGTGAAAAGCCATGGGGTAAATATGATAAAATTAGGTTCTTGTGTCCTGCACCCGGCTACGACAGGCATTTTGCTATCTGTGAGCATTTTGGAATTGAAATGATTACAATACCTATGCATTCTGATGGCCCGGATATGGATATGATTGAAAAGCTTGTATGCGAAGATGAAACAATCAAGGGAATATGGTGTGTACCGCTTTATTCAAATCCTGATGGAATAGCTTATTCCGATGAGGTTGTTAAGCGTTTTGCAAATCTTTCGCCGAAAGCAAAGGATTTCAGAATTTTCTGGGATAACGCATATTGTGTTCACCACCTTACTGATACACCTGACAGGATACTTAACATCCTTGAAGAAGCAAAGAAAAACGGCAAGGAAGATATGGTGTTCATATTTGCATCAACATCAAAAATATCATTCCCTGGAGCAGGCGTTGCTATAATGGCAGCTTCCGTAAACAATATAAAGCAGATAACAAAGCTTCTTGGCATTCAGTGTATCAGTTATGACAAGCTTAATCAGCTTCGTCACGTAAGATTTTTTAAGGATGTTGATGGAATTAACGCTCATATGGAAAAGCATAAGCAAATACTTGCACCTAAATTTAATCTTGTTCTTGATATGCTTGAAAAAGAGCTTGGCAGGCTTGGAATCCTTGAATGGAACAAACCAAATGGTGGCTATTTCATTTCAGTAAATACTCTTAATGGTTGTGCAAAAAGAGTAGTGTCGCTGTGTAAAGAAGCTGGCGTAGTTCTTACAGGTGCAGGAGCTACCTTCCCATATGGAAAAGACCCCGACGACAGAAACATCAGACTTGCTCCAACATATCCCCCTCTTAATGAGTTGGATACTGCAATGAGGCTGTTTTGTATATGTGTAAAGCTTGCAAGTGCTGAAAAGCTTCTTGCTGAATAAAAATAAAGGCTTATGAAAATTAATCATAAGCCTTTATTTTTTATTTGAACGAAACAGCCGCCCAACCTTCTTTTTCATGCATTTCAATAAGCTTATATCCATTGTTGTTCATTGCCTCAATAACCTCATTACATCGTTCAGTTATTATTCCGGACAATATAAGAATTCCATTTGGCTTAATAAAATTTTTAAAAATCGGACTCATTGCAATCAGTACATCAGCAACAATATTTGCAGTTATAACATCATATCCGCTTCCGATTTTTTCACAAAGAGCAGCATCGGTTAAAATGTTGCCGTAATATGTCAAATACTTGCCATCATCAATATTATTTTTTTCTGCATTTTCTTTTGCAGTTTTGACTGAGTTCAAATCAATATCAACAGCTGCTGCACTCTTTGCACCTAGAAGTATTCCGGCAATTGAAAGAATACCGCTTCCGCAGCCTATATCAAGAATCCTATCCCCTTGGTTAAGATTTTTTTCAAGCAGTTCAAGACAAAGCTGGGTAGTGTTATGCTGCCCTGTTCCAAAGCTTGAAGCAGGGTCAATTTCAAGAACAATTTTATTATCCTGATTTTCATAGCTTTCCCATGATGGCTTAATTAAAAGCTTTTCACCAACAGTCAGCGGCTTAAAATACTGCTTCCAGTTATTAGCCCAATCCTCCTCCTTTACATTTGAAAGCTCAACAGCAAGCCTGCCAAACTTGTTTTCTGTATCCCTTTTCTTCAGCTCTAACATTTCGTTCTTTACCGAACACAGCATATCTGCTCCCTGAGAGTTTTCAGGAAGATAAACAGTAACGCACGTTTCGCAATCCTTCAGGTTCATAAGGTCGTCGTCAATATAGTCCCAGTTCCCTGTCTTATTGTTTAGAAAGTCTTCAAAATCACGTGAATCTTTGATTACAAATCCTGTTATTCCTATTCTCAGCAAACAACCACATACCGGCTCAATTCCGTCTGCAGCAGTAAAAATATTAACCTCAGTCCAATTCATTTTCTTCCTCCGATATCATAAATATGGGCAGTCAGATATAAGTAAATATCTTACTGCCCTTAAATACTACAAGTGTACTTTAAATAAACTGTAAAATACAGCTTATTTGATTCCATAATGCTTAAGTTCATTTAAAGTTGCGCTATCCAATCCGGATGTATCTGTAAAATAATAACTTATCTTAGTATTAGGATAAAACAATGCAAACGTCATTATATATGTATTTTCATTAAAAGAATAATATATTAATTCATCACAGAAACTTTTTCCGGACTGTTTGCCGGCGTTTTTGTATATATTAAAAAGTTCCTCCTGATTTATCAGATAATCATTAATTTCCTGATAGGCTTCTTTTGAAGAGCATTTTATCGACACTAGGCTTTTTTGGCTTTTTATTGCCTTTGCTATTTCGTTTGTAAGTATTTCCGAAGCACTTCCTGCATCATCTGCAACAAGCTTATTTTTCACATAATAACTTAAGCTATCATCAGCAGCAGTTGGTATTTCAAAATCATTATCATCTATTTTCTGTGTTTCTGTAATTTGTTTATCTGAAAGAAGAAAGTAATTGTAAGTTGTGTTCTGAGTAAAATTAGACACAGGATCATCCCATGTAAGGTCAATATGATACCACTTTTTGTTGATATACACCATGTTCCATATATGAGTGCCATCATCACCGATAACGAATGCTGTCTTTATGCCGGCTCTGTTGCAAACATATGCAAAAGCGTGTGCATAGCCTGTACATTTAGCCTTTTTATTCACAAGAGCACCATAAGCTGAGTCAAACTCCTGCCCCTGAAGTACATATTCACAGTTGTTGATTATTTCATCATGAATAATTTTAACTTTTTGATAAGTGCTCATTTTATCTGTAAGCTTTGCGATAATCTGGTCTGCTCTTTTTTCAAGCTTAGCTTTCATTTTTGTATATGTATCGGTTGAATATTCATATTTTATACGGATAATTGTTTCAGACTTCGTTGTTTTGCTTGATAAATCATCAAGATCAAAAATATTAGCATCATAAATAAAGGCTATCCATGCAATATTATTAAGCTGGTCGTCATTTAGCTGTACTCCAAGTTTAACTTCTTTTTTATGATCTCTTATTGCAGTGTATAATTTTTTATATGCTGATTTTTCAATATCACTTAGCTGATAATAAAAGTATGGAAGAGCAGCAGATGTTGTTTTTATAGAAGAAGTGGTTGTAGTAGAAGTAGTTGTGGTAGAAGTAGTTGTTTCATTGTCGGCCAAAGCAGCAACACCTATTTGAGAAAATGAAAGTACAAGTGTAAGCAGTACTGCTGTCAGGCACTTGAATAATTTATTCATAATTATCCTCCAAATATATAAATATTACTATAATTTTAACATATTTACACAATACAGTCAATGCTTTTGACAAAACTATTTCTTTCTAAATATAACCAGTTTGCTAAACAGATAATTGATTGCAAGTATAAAAACTTGAGCAATTATTTTCATAATATGCATTTTCAGATGTAAAATATCAACAGTAAGTATCATAAATCCCATTTCAAGAAAATATGAGACAAGCCTTGCTCCGTAAAATGCAAGCATTTGCTTAAAAAATTCGGATTTTGTTTCAGTTTTGCTTTTAAATACACAGCTCTTATTTGTAAAGAAAGCAAAGGTAACTGCACATATCCACGAAATTGTAGTAGCAAGAGCAGTATTTGCTCCGAAATAATCTGCGATATATTGGCTGGCAATAGATACAATAGTTGTAAGTCCTCCGAAGAAAATATAAAGTAGCATACTTTCATATTTATAGTACAGTCCCTGAAGTGGCTTTGGGAATATAGAAACAATTTTATGAATTAATTTTTCAAACATATTTGTTGCTCCTAATTTTACTTTTACATTCTTATGTATTATTGTAATATATTTTTATGAATTTTTAAACCTATTTTAGAAATTTAATAAAATCTGTCTTAAAATAAAAATTCTTCTTGCTTTTTTCTTGTAGAAAAGGTATAATAAAAAAAGTATTGCAATTTATACGCAGGAGGATTGAATTATGCCGATAAAATATATTTTTGTAACTGGAGGCGTTGTGTCGGGACTTGGCAAGGGTATCACTGCCGCTTCTCTTGGACGGCTGCTGAAAGCAAGAGGCTACAGAGTTACCATCCAGAAGTTTGATCCATATATAAATGTTGATCCGGGAACAATGTCCCCTTATCAGCATGGTGAGGTTTTTGTTACCGACGACGGAGCTGAAACTGACCTTGATCTTGGCCATTATGAACGCTTTGTTGATGAAAACCTTTCGGTAAATTCCAATGTAACTACAGGAAAGATTTACTGGACAGTCCTCAATAAAGAACGCCGCGGTGATTATCTCGGCGGCACAGTACAGGTAATCCCTCATATTACTAATGAAATTAAGGAACGTGTTTACCGTGTTGGAAAACAAACAGGTACGGATATTGTAATTACCGAAATCGGCGGCACAGTTGGCGACATAGAATCAACGCCGTTCCTTGAAGCAATCAGGCAGGTTGTTACTGAGGTCGGCCGTGAAAATGCAATGTATATTCATGTTACTCTTGTTCCGTATATAGCAGGCTCTGAAGAATTAAAATCAAAGCCTACTCAGCATTCCACAAAGGAACTGCTTTCTGTCGGAATTCAACCTAATGTGATTGTATGCCGAAGCGAAAAGGAAATTCCCGAGGAAATGACTAAGAAAATCGCTCTTTTCTGCAACATACGTCCTGATGACGTTATTCAGAACCTTACTGCACCGTCACTTTATGAAGTTCCGTTATGGCTTGAAAAAGAGGGACTTGCAAATGTAGTATGTCATCACCTGAACCTTGAAAATCGTACTCCTGACCTGAAAGAATGGACTGAAATGGTTAGACGAACTAATGCAGCAACAAAAAAAGTAACTATTGGCCTTGTGGGGAAATATGTAATGCTTCATGATGCATATCTTTCAGTTGCAGAAGCTCTTCGTCATGGGGGTATCGTAAATGACGCAAATGTTGATATTGTATGGATTAATTCCGAGGAAATAACGGACAGCAATGCAGATGAAATGCTTGCTATGTGCGACGGAATTATTGTTCCAGGTGGCTTCGGTGATAGAGGAATAGAAGGAATGATTGAAGCTATCCGATATGCAAGAGAAAATAAGGTGCCATTATTCGGAATATGTCTTGGAATGCAGATGGCAGTTGTCGAATATTCAAGAAATGTTCTTGGGCTTAAAGACGCAAATTCAACCGAATTCGGAGAAACTCCATATCCTGTTATTGATATTATGGACGATCAGAAAAATGTTACAGAGAAGGGCGGAACAATGCGTCTTGGCCTTTATCCGTGTAAGCTTTTAGATGGAACCATCAGTGCAAGAGTTTATGGTGAACCACTCATTTACGAGAGACATCGCCACCGTTGGGAGTTTAATAATTCATACAGAACTAAACTGCAGGAAGCCGGACTTACAATTGCCGGAATTTCTCCCGATGAACGTCTTGTTGAAATAGTTGAAATTAAAGATCATCCATGGTTTGTAGGTGTTCAATTCCATCCTGAATTCAAATCAAGGCCTAATAAACCTCAAAAGCTTTTTGCAGACTTTATTAGAGCATCTTTAGAAAACAGCAAAAATTAATATTATTCTAACAAATAACGCTCTGAGTCCTTAATGAATTCAGAGCGTTATTTTTATATATTACAATGATTAAAGTTAAATCTTAGGAATACCGTCAAAACCTTTTTGGAGATCAGCATCAGTTGGAATATAGTCACTCATTACACCGTCGTTATATTTCTGATACGCAAGCATATCAAAATAGCCTGTTCCTGTAAGACCAAACAAAATTGTTTTAGCTTCTCCTGTTTCCTTGCATTTAAGTGCTTCATCAATAGCAACACGAATTGCATGACTGCTTTCAGGAGCAGGAAGAATACCTTCAACTCTTGCAAATTGCTGTGCAGCATCGAAAACTGATGTCTGTTCAACAGCAACAGCTTCCATAAGCTTATCATCATAAAGCTGTGAAAGAATCGAACTCATACCATGATAACGCAGTCCACCGGCATGATTTGATGATGGAATAAATCCGCTGCCGAGCGTATACATTTTAGCAAGAGGACAAACTTTTCCTGTATCGCAGAAGTCATATGCAAATTTACCTCTTGTAAAGCTTGGGCAGGAAGCAGGTTCAACAGCAATAAATCTGTAATCCGCCTCACCGCGAAGCTTTTCACCCATAAACGGAGAGATAAGTCCGCCAAGGTTTGAACCTCCGCCTGCACAGCCAATGATAATATCAGGCTTGATACCGTATTTATCCATGGCAATTTTAGATTCCATGCCTATTATTGTCTGATGGAGAAGTACCTGAGAAAGCACCGAACCAAGAACATAACGATATCCCTCGTTTGTTACTGCAGCTTCAACGGCTTCAGAAATTGCACAGCCAAGGCTTCCTGTTGTTCCAGGAAATTCAGCAAGGATTTTTCTGCCGACCTCAGTAGTATCGGAAGGCGACGGAGTTACAGAAGCCCCGTATGTTCTCATAACCTCTCTACGAAATGGCTTTTGTTCATAGGATACTTTAACCATATAAACCTTACAGTCAAGGCCAAAATACGAGCAAGCCATTGAAAGAGCAGTTCCCCACTGACCTGCACCTGTTTCAGTGGTTACACCTTTAAGCCCCTGCTTTTTTGCATAATAAGCTTGTGCAATTGCTGAATTGAGCTTATGGCTTCCTGAAGTGTTATTACCCTCAAATTTGTAATAAATTTTTGCCGGAGTTTCAAGAGCTTTTTCAAGGAAATATGCACGGATAAGAGGTGATGGACGATACATTTTGTAGAAGTTTTGAATTTCTTCAGGAATATCAATAAATTTACTTGTATCATCAAGCTCCTGTTTTGCAAGCTCATCACAGAAAATAG
>ENA-UOYA01002321-UOYA01002321.1-activated-sludge-metagenome-genome-assembly--contig:-NODE-2321-length-18487-cov-8.245334_pt1 | contig 18487 bp, 11 predicted proteins | sample MGYA00238163_ERZ764804 | MGnify/ENA primary metagenome ERZ764804 (study PRJEB28919, sample SAMN05720223) | activated sludge metagenome | isolation source: Anaerobic digester | place: Hong Kong... | reverse complement strand
GCCTGAGTGAAAAACGTTCCGAAACCAGGAAAATCTCTCATAACCCGGAGGTCACGCAGTACCCGTCAGGGTAGTGGTTCGAACACCCTGAAGGGTGCAGGTCCACTCCCCGCTACTAAGTCAGCACCTGCCAAAAGGCAGGTGCTTTTGTTACCAGTTGCAGCGCGTTTTCACCGCAGTGGGAATCCGTTCACACTCACAAAAGGGTGCGGGTCAGCTCCCGGCTTCCAGGTCCTTATGAATAAGATCCCGATACCACAACGCGCTGTCTTTTAGAATACGCTTTTGGGTTTCAAAATCCACCCAAACCAAACCAAAGCGTTGCTTAAAACCATATCCCCACTCAAAATTATCCAGCAAAGACCAGGCAAAATAGCCCCTTAACGGTATTCCGCTTTGGATTGCCCGTCTGGCGGACAGCAAATGACGCTCCAGGAACCTGATTCGCCGGGTGTCTTTCACCCGCCCCTGATTGTCAGGCGCGTCAGACCAACTGGCGCCATTTTCAGTGATGTAAATCGCCTGGGGCTGATATTCAAAGTACAGCCAGCTCAGCACATTAAACAATCCTTCCGGGTAGACCTCCCAGCCTTCCATCTCCTGCCAGTTTTCGGCATCATCCGAGGACAGCGCTGCCGTCACTGGCAAGTTCTCCTCTTCAGGAACCGAATTATCGCGCGAAAGCTGACGGGTGTAATAATTTATCCCCAAAAAGTCGGTTGGCACGGCAATCGCCGCCAGGTCGCCCTCCTCGACAAAGTCCAAACCCGAGCCAGGTAATTCGCCTTTTTCGATTTCCCGCCTCACCAAATCAGGCGGGTAATCCCGACCATATAATGGGTCAAGAAACCAGCGCGTCCACATGCCGTACTCATACTGCCATACCGCGTAATCACAGCGGCTCGCAGAGGCAGGCTGGTTGTAGTTCACATTCATGGCAATACCAACGTTGGCTGCCGCGCAGTTCGCCCGAATTACCGGGACGCTCCATCCGTGCGAGAGTAACAAATGGTGGGCGACCCGCAGCGCGGTATACGCGTCCCGCAATCCTGGCGCGTGGCTGCCGAATTTGTGCCCAATGTAAGCAAAAACTGAAGGTTCGTTGTGAGTGATCCAATTGCTCACGCGGTCGCCCAAACAGCGCGAAACCACGTCCGCGAACGCCACAAAAGCCTCCGCGGTGGAACGCGCCGCGAACCCGCCTTCATTCTGCAGCGCCTGAGGTAAATCCCAGTGGAACAGCGTCACAAAAGGCACAATATCCGCTTCTAATAGACTATCCACCAGCCGCGAATAAAAATCCAGACCTTTTTGATTTACAGTCCCGCGACCGTACGGCAGAATTCGCGGCCAGGCAATGGAAAATCGATAAGCGCTTAAGCCTATCGACTTCATCAAGGAAACATCCTCAGGCCAGCGGTGATAATGATCACAGGCAGTATCTCCGGTCTCTCCGGTGATGATGTTTCCCGCGGTATGAGCAAAGTGGTCCCAGATAGATTCCGCTTTGCCGTCCGCTGTCCAGGCTCCCTCAATTTGATAGGCGGAGGTAGCCGCTCCCCACAAAAAGCCTTTGGGGAAAATCATGCCTTCGCTGCGCGTATTTGCCATCTGTTTCCTCACGCCATGCAATTCACTCACACGCCAGCCTCAGTGCTCTGGAGTTGGGATCAGTTATTGGCCGTTTCTCCAAAAGTCACAACCAGGCGGTCAATTTCACCATCGCGCCAGAAAATATGCCGACTGGTTTCTGCGTCAAGGCTCAGTTCGGGAACTATGCGGGAAGTTTCATCCGCGTAATGAATTTCAATCGCATCGCGTTTCCCTGCTTGAACCGTGACGGGAGTCTGGCAGATAAAGCAGGTCAGAGTTCCAACCGGGAGCTCCAGAGTCTGCTGCTCGCCAAATACATCCAAGTACGAAAAGCTGCTCGCAGATGACAGGAATTCCGCTGGATCAAGCAGGAAGGGGTCGAAGACCAGGCGCCCTGCCTGAACCCGAAAACCGACTTCCAGCTGGCGGGTCAGGATTTCTTCTTTGACCATGCCGGTCATCCCAGGCTGGCGCGCGCCGCGTCCTTTGGGAGTATGCGAATAGGGGTCCGATGGAAAGGCGCCGTACTCGGCCGGCGTTTTTTGATAACCAAGCCCGGCGCGGATATCCCTGTAAAAAGCGCGCAACTTATCCCGGGCGGGTTCATCTCTAAAGCGCACAGCGGTTTCCTGAACGGCCAAAAGGAGCTTGGAGACCATGTGCCAATACACGCTCCCCAGGCCTTCGTAGGCAAAGAATGTGCCGGAGCGTCCGGTAAACTCGGCGTGCCGGAAGGTTTTTTCAAACAGCCGCTCAACAGCTTCACCTTCCAGTTCTACCAGCTCCGCGTACTCCGGTTGATTTTTTAAAGCTTCCAAAACCTTGCGAACGCTCTTCACATTGCACAGGCTGCTGCCAAAGTGATACAGACCGTGAATATCCCGGGTGAAGAGTCTGGTATCCTGATTTTGCGCCAACAGAGCGGGCAACTTTAGATGGCTGACCTGTTCAGGGAGCAGGGTGTTCTTTTCGAGAAAAGAGGGCAGCACGCGGTCTGGATAAAGAATATACGCGTGCTGGTCCGCAAGGTAGAGCGAACTGCGGCGCAAACTTTCCAAGACCTGTACAGATTCCTCAGCGCTCAAAAGACCTGAGGAAAGGATAGAAACCTGCCCTTCAAGCATTTCATACAGGTGGTCCACATAGGCGCGCCCCGCCTCGAGGCGCAGCACATTATAGGAATGATACAGGGCATCGGCACGCCGATTGGCGCGTAGACTGTGTTCCAGGTACTCCTGGACGGCGGCCAGAAAGGCTCTCAGTTTCTCAGCCGGCACCTGGCTGCAATTGCCGCTGAAGCCGCCTTCATATATCAGCCGATGATAGCTGCCGCCTGCCCGGCCAAGCGCGTCCATCATCTCTTTGCGCGTTTCCGCTGAAAATTCACCGCTCAGATTGGGATAGAAGTTCTGAAAAACCGCGTCAAGGGTATTCAACAAATCGGCCACTTCTTTGTGAATGGTGAATTCAGCGCGTTCATCCTGAATCAGGCGGCGGAAAAACGCGACGAAGCGACGCAGATAACCAAGGGTTACCACCGAAAGACCGCACCCCACCAGCGCGTTGTTCGCGTCGTTCCATTCCGGCCGCTGCGTGTTCATCCAAATCCCGCCTTCTGGAACAAAATTGACCAGCTTGGCCAGTAGAAGCGTAAGCATTTTTTCTGTGAGGGAGGCATGGACAACATTGCCGTCCGCGTCGGTCAGCAGGCGCGCGTCGCTGCCCTGCTGAGAAGTCAGTTTTTCAATACGCTCATGAAGCGCGTGGTCGAACACAATGGTGTTGTAAGGGTCTTTGAGCAAATCCTCATATGGTTTTATCCGATATGGCACGTTCGCGTAGCTCAAAACCGGCGTATTAAGCTTTTTGCGCAGCTCTCCGGGATGAAAGCGGTCGCTGGCTTCCATTAATTTCTGCAGATAGATGATTTGGTGGTCGCTCCAGTAACCAATATTCGACCAGGGGTTGCCTTCTTCGGGGATTTCCCAATCTACTCCGGCGCGGCTGATTCGGTACGGATTATAACCATCGGCTGTGGTGGCGCACAAAAAGGTATCCACCGCGGATTCAATAAACAGCGGGAAGGAATAAACCAGGGCTTCCCAGTTTTGGAAGATATCGCGCCAGTTGCCCTCATAATCCAGACGCTGACTGCCGTCCTCTTTTTTCAGATTAATTGAGAATTTATTCCAGGGCCGGCTGGGGTCGCCGTGCCGGCGGCTGAAGGTAAGCGGCAAATAAGTGTTCAGCAGGCGCCGCAGATTGGGGTCGTCCTGGGCCGCGGCGCGCGCACGCATCTCGGAAAGAAGAAATCTTTCGGGCAAAGCGGCAAAAAAATCCGCGTGCTCTGCTGGAAGACCGCGTTGGTGAGTAGAGATGAACTCAAGCAGGTCCGACTTGTCAATCCAATAGGAATGGGCGAAGATGCCGCCGCGCATAATATTAAAAAGCACATTGGAAAAATGATGCGCGCTGGCATTCAGTTTTTCTGAAACCTGAATGCCGTCGGCATTGGTGACAATTTTCTGCAGGTTAAATGTGCTGAAGTCAATGTCCTGTTCAATGGCTTGCTGCTTCGCGTCCAGAGGGGAGCCGAGGAAATCCCGCAGCTGCGCCAGTGCGGCATGGTCCTGGTCCACGTCCGCTGCCAGATACCAGCTGACCTCCTGCCCGGGTTCCAAATGCAGCTTCGTGTGGACAAAGTACGCGCCGCGTTCTCCTCTCACTTCTGTCTCGGTGCTTAGCTCTCCTCCAAAACGGAAGTTGGTCAATTGTTTGGTGGAAAGCAGAATATGTTCTGGATTCAGCCCCACCTGATAAACCACATTCACAGCCAGCGATTCGCTGGGCTCAGCCATGTCCGTCAGGCGGGAGTTTAGCGCGAACAACCCCAGGCCTGTCTCTTTATCCAATTCGCTGCGTTTGTAGGCATCCAGCAGACAGCTGTAGATATTTTGGGTCAAAGAGCTCACGTTCGCTGGCAGGATGTTCTGGAAACCATCCAACACTTCAATTTGGCAGGGATGCTTCAGGTGACTGATTTCGCGCAGCCAGACGGTTTTTATGAACCCGAAACGGTTTCCGGTGCGCCAGGCATAGCGTAGGGCCAGGCCAAGGGTAAGATTAATTTCCTCAAAAATCAGAGCGGTTCCTGGAATGTTTTTGTAAAGGTTGCGTTCGACTTGATACTGACCATCCTGACGAATAGAGAACGGCTCCCACAGCCATGTCTGAGCTCCGCGGGTAACTCGCAGAATGGTTTTGACGCCGGTATTTTCGCTGTTTTCCGTAAGTTTGTCTTCTGTGTAGTAAGGAAATAACGCATGTTCGGCATTCACGCGCCCGGCGCTCAGGCCGCCGGTGGAGGCAACATACAGCCAGTGGTCCGCGCCGCTGACAATGCTCATGAAAAAAGGCGCCATGGCATCATAGTTCTGTATCTTATAGAACCTCTCACCCAATTCGTTGGCATAGCCCCCGATGGGTTCAACAGGAGGAGGAGTGAGCAGCGTTTCGCCAAGGAAAGTCGAGGTGTGTTTTGAAGGCATAGGATTCTTTCTCCATCACGCTACAGTTGAGCGATTTGTACCCAATCTATCGCATAGAGAGCCTTGTTGTTTTGGATTTCCTGCACAGCATGGGATGGCAGGCCGTAATAGGGTTCGCGAAAGCCGTTGGTTTTAAAGGGATAAGTGCCGCCCAGCGCAAGATTCAGTATTAAGAATTTTTCCGAATCAAAAGCCCAGGGTCCAAAGAATTCCACCATCGGGCGGGTAATGCGATAAGCCAGCGCGTCATCCACAAAAAAAGTCAGGCTCTCGGGCAAACACTCCACGGAATACACATGCCATTCAGCGATGTTATCCGGGGGACGGAAGTATTTTTTATTGACCAGAGCCGCTTCTCCGGAATAAGAACTCCCATGGGCCGCCATGCTCATCCAGTCGGGTTCACCTACCGCTTCCATGATATCAATTTCACCGCAGGCAGGCCATGCCCCCGAAACGCCAATCGCCCAAAAGGCAGGCCACAACCCTTCAATGGCCGGCATCTTCAATCTGGCAGAAACGCGGCCGTAACGGAAAGTCACCTTTCCGCGGGTGTTGACGCGTCCGGAAATGAAATCAAACCGGCCGCCTTGTTTTGTCAGGAAGCCAGGCTGGCAGCGCGCCTGAAGAATCAGAGCCCCTTCACAGTCTCTTTCATTTTGGGAAAGATAGACCGTCTCTGATGAATCCACATAAGCCTGCTGTTCCTGGTTGTAGATATTTCCTGTAATTTCTACATTCCAAATATCCCTGTTCAGATAAGGCGCGTTGAAATCGTCAAAAAAGGTTACTTCAGGGCTGCTTCTCATAAACGCGGACGTAATCAACCAGATATTGTGATGGAAACACCGTCTGTGGACTGACCATCCCGCCCAACGTGCCGCCTACCGCCAGGTTGAGAATGAAGAAAAACGGTTGGTCAAACACCCACGGACGGTTGCCTACATCTTCGCGCGTTACCGTGTGATAAGCATCGCCGTCGTAGAACCAGGTAATCTGATTCTGATCCCATTCAATCGCGTAGGTATGAAAGTCTTCAGCGATGGAGTATGTTTGGCGGTTCCACTTGCTAAGACCCAAAGCGCCGGAATATCCCGGGCCGTGCAGCGTTCCCATAATCAGGTCGGGCTCTTTGCCAAGGAACTCCATGATGTCTATTTCGCCACAGTCGGGCCACCCTGCCGTGGCAAAATTCGAGCCCAACATCCAGAAAGCCGGCCAGAATCCTTTACCTTCAGGTACTTTCAGGCGGCCCTCCAGCCGTCCATACTGAAATTCCTGCAGCCCCTGACTTTTCAGGCGGGCGGAAGTGTAGTAAGAGCCGCCATATTTTTCCTGACGCGCCTCAATCACCAATAATCCATTTTCGGTCCGCGCGTTTTCGGGCCGGTCGGTGTAGTATTGCATTTCCCCGTTGCCCCAGCCGTTCCCCCCAATGTCAAAGGTCCAGTTCTGGCGGTCTATTTGCGCGTCGTCGAACTCATCGTGCCACACGAGCGTCCAACCTTCGAGCGGTGAGATGGGGGTGGGCGTTGGAAGCGGCTGCTGCTTGGGAGCAAACACACCTTTGCCGCAACCTGACGCGTTGAAAATCAGGCTGAGGCAGATAACTGTCAGCAATAAGAGGTTTAGGCGTTTCATCAATTTTCCATGTAAGATTTCTATCCTTTTACCGCGCCTGCCGCGAGACCCGAAACAATGTATCGCTGCAAAACCAGGAACAAAACCAGCATCGGCAGGGTCAGCAGAAGTACCGCCGCGGCCAAAGTTGGCCAGTTGCTGCCGTATACGCCCTGGAAGACAATTAACCCGCGCGTAATGGGGTAATAATCCTTATTTGTCAGGTAAATCGTCGGGGCAATGATTTCATTCCAAATTCCAATGGCATGCATAACCACGACCGTGGCGATGGCAGGCCGAATTAGCGGGATGATAATCGACCACACAAAACGGAAATACCCGCATCCGTCCAAGGCGGCTGCTTCATCCAGTTCTTTGGGAATGGTCTTTATATAGTTGACCAGGATAACTATCCCGATTGGATTCACAATAAACAGCATAATGTAGCCAATAGGGTTGTTATACAAGCCCAAGTTGAGGATTAATTGGAACTGAGGAATCAGCGCGGGCGGCAGAAAGAGGGCAATGACAAACAAGGTCAGAACCGCTCCGGAGTATTTAATGTATTTGCGCGCGATAGGAAAGGCCACAAATACTGCCGTAAGGATATAAATCGTCGTTGCTGCGGCTGTGTAAAGGATGGAGTTCAGCAGGTATTTAGGAAAGTTGGCCTTGTTCCAGGCTTCAACAAAGTTTTGGAAATTCAGGTCCGTAGCTAAGCTGGTGGCATCCTTCATAAAGGAAGGCATTGTTTTTAAGGAGGTATTGACCAGCATGAAGAGGGGGCCCACATAAATCAGCGCTAACACAATTAAAATTGCGTATGAGCCTACCTTGCCCCAGTTGATTTTTTTGGTTACTCTCGCATGGGAAGTCATCCTAAAATCCTCCGTTCTCTGCGCTGCAGAAGATATTGCACCGACATACCGATTACCAGAACCAGCAGGAACAGAATGATGGACGCGGCTGCCGCGTACCCCTGTCGAAAGCTGCTGCTGGTGCTTCCGGAAGTCTGTCCGAAGCCGGTAGCGTAAATGAGGTAGCCGAGCACCTGTGTCCCGTTCCGATAGCCCACCAAGACCAGGAAGAGCTGCCATGCCTGCAAGCTGCCAATAATGTTCAGCAGCAGGTTGGTGTTCACGCTTGGGGTAAGCAGCGGCCAGGTGACATTGCGGAAAACCTGCCAGGAATTTGCGCCGTCCATGCGCGCCGCCTCATACATGTCACTCGGTATGGTCTGCAAACCAGCGATGAAAATCATCATGGTTGTTCCCATGTTGGCCCAGATTTGGATAAAAATGACCCAGGCGAAGGCTTCGGCTGGTTGGCCACCCAGGAATTCTGAGCGCAATCCAAACAAGGAAAGCAGCTTAGCCGCGGGCCCCCCCAGTGGATACAGGAACAGCGACCACATCAAGCCCTGAATGACCACGCCCAGGATAACCGGCATGAAATAAATGGTACGGAAAATATTCGTTCCTTTAAGTTTTTGGTTGACCAGGAGAGCGACGAACAGCCCCAATGTAAATTGAATAAAGGTGACGGCGACGCAGAAAATTAGCGTGCGCTGGAGAGCCGCCAGGTTATCCACCGAAGCGCGCCCCATGAAGAGGAACTCCCGGTAGTTATCCAGTCCAATCCATTGGACAGGAGCGCCTCTGATTCCAGTAGCATTCGTTAATGAATAAACAGCCGTTGCCATGGAAGGACCGAGCGCGATGATAAAGTAGAACAGCAGCCCGGGCAGAAGCAGCAAGTAAGGCGTCCACTTCGACATTTTGCGGCCAAAATGATAGGACATAACAGCACCTGTGCCTTTCAATAATAAAACTTGGGCTTCCTGCCAATGCGGGAAGCCCAAGTTTGAAGAGCCTGTTACTTCACAGCGTCCAAACCAGCTTGCAGATCGGCCTGAACTTTATCAGCCAACACTTTCGGGTCATCATCTGTCCCGAACGGCTTGAAGTAAGAAGCCCAGGGATTCGCGAACTGGCCGGCGCCCTTGGGAGCGATCCAGTATTGTTCGTAACCCACGCGGAAGTTGGCAAGGTAAGGAGCGATCTCGCCTCCAATCTTGGTGTTGAGCTTTGCCGTAGGCTGAGTGGGAATAAAACCAACAGCATCCACAAAAGCCTGGTAATTGGCAGGATCAGAGAATTCCTTCAGATACAATAATGCGGCATCTTTGTTGGGAGTATTGGCGGCAATCGCCCAACCCTGGTCGTACTTGCCGAACCAGTACTTGTTGTCATCGGCTTTATCCGAGCCGGGGAAGGGAATGTACCCCCAATCAAATGCCGGCTGGGCGGCTTCAATGGCAGGAGCATACCAGCTGCCGCCAGGGAACATCCCTACCGCGCCCGAGGCAAATCGGCCGGGGGCCGCGTCACCCGCGATGCCGCTCGCGCCTTCTTCCATCATATCGCGAGCGTAAATCTGCATCTTGGTCCACATCTCCAAGGATTTCTCGTCGTTCCACTTAATCGTGCCTTCCCACAATCCCTTGACTAAGGCAGCCTGATCCGGGTACATTGAGCCAAGCAAACCGTAAGCGCCCACAAAAATCGGCCAGCCGTCTTTACCGCCAGCGGTCATGCAGGGCACGCCGTTTGTTTTTAGGGTTTCGCAGGCGGCCACGAGCTCGGACCATGTGGTGGGAACAGCAATTTTGTATTGTTCAAAGAGCGACTTATTGTAGTATATGCCGCTGTAAATTACTCTGCCCAGATTGACAGAGTAGACTTTGCCGTTGTAGCTGCCAGCATCATTGATGGCGTTTTGATCGTAGTTTTTCAGGAAATCCTGCCCGGTCAAATCCATCAGCAAACCGGCCTCAATCAACTGCTGCCAGTTGGGCGGCTCAACCATCTTCATGTAGGGCTGGGCTCCGTTGGCAAAGCCAAAGATATCGAGCACATCGATGTCATTGGCCGAAAGTCGGGTTTGCGAAACAGTACTGAGGTCGTTGGCATTCACAACGGACATATCCACCGTGATATTTGGATACTTATCCTGGAATGTCTTGTTGAAAGATTCCATGAAAGCAACCATCGGCGGATTTTGGTGCACAAGCACGCGCAGGGTTACTTTTGCCGCTGGCTGCTCGCCGCCGGTGGAGGTGGTAGGCTGCGCGGAGGTGCCGCAGGCAGCCAGAAGGACAGCAAACATCAAGAACAAGCTTATGAGTGTAACTATTCTCTTCGACATTAGAGTTTCTCCTTTTTCGATTGTAAAGAATGTGTAGTCCGACACATTGGCTGAATGATACTTAATGATAAGTTAAGGGTCGGCAGAGCGACTTGGAGAAAAGCGTGAGGCGGATGGATAAAACATAGAAGCCGGCAACCGGAACTGAGACTACCCGGCAACCTTATCATAAATATCCGCTGTTTTTCAAAAAAGCCGTTGAGATTACGGCGGCGGCTGGGTCGCGCAACCCGCTGAGAACCTGTATAGAACAATCAGCGCGATGTATCTACATTCGCCGGAAAGTTTCGGGGGGATATCCCGTTTCACGGTGAAACACGCGGCTGAAGTATCCGCTGTCGTTGAAACCAACAGCCAAAGCGATTTCCGTCACGCTGAGCGCTGTCTCTTTCAACAATTGTTTGGCCTGATGAATCCGGTAGCGCTGTAAATATTTGATGGGAGTGATACCTAATTCCTGCCGAAAACAAAAGGTCAGGTAATCTTCGGCAATATTTATGTGTTGAGCTATCTCGCTGCGAGTAATTGGATGGGCATAGTTATCGTGAATATACACCATTGCCATTCGCACCAGACGCTGGGCATCCAGGCTCAGATGCCGTTTTCGCTCGATGACCGCACTGATATGCGCGATGGTTTCGTTGGCGGTAAACATACCTTTTTGCAGCACCATAGCAACGCCCTGGTTTAAGCGGGCCAGGTCGTCTTCGGATAACTCCCTGCCAGTGATGACAATTACCGGAATGGCGCGCGTCCATGGCGCTTCGCGGACAGCCTGCAAAAATTCAAAGCCGTCCATCTCCGGCATCTGCAAATCCAGGAGCACCAGGTCAACCTTTTCTTTAAGCAAGAGGTTCAAAGCTTCGCGTCCATTTTGCGCCGCCAACACACGGTCTGAGGTTGAATGCAAACGCAAGAGGCGGGTGTACATCTCCACCGTATTGATATCGTCATCCACCACCAAAAAAGTGCGCTCGAATTGCTGGTCAGGTTCTGTCGTGGTCAGGTTTTGGTCCAGGGCGCGTAAGAGCGCTTCCGGTTCTATGGGTTTGGTCAGATAATCCAGTTTAAGCAGCGACGCCCCTTGGGTTGAAGGGCTGTAAAACATCACCGGTATCTCCTGGACCGAGGGCAAGCTCTTAATGGTTCTCATGGCATGCCAGGCCAGATTAGAATTCTCGTTGATTTCAAGAATGATAGCCTGCGGCGGCGACATTGCCAAAAGCGTTTGCCACTCCTGCGGTTTATTTAGGGGAGCTTCCATCAGCTTTGCACGTAATTGACTTAAGCGCTCCCCAAGCTGCTGGCAGGCATCCGGAGATTGAAACAGCAGTAAGATATTTCGTTCACGCTCTTTTTCCGTCGCCGTGAAGGGCAAAGCGCCCTCCGGAACGTATTCAGGCAGCGCAGCCCAAAACTCCGCGCCTCCTTCCTCTTTGCCGTCTGAATTGACGCCAATCTGACCTCTGTGCATCTCGATAATCGTTTTCGAGATGGAAAGCCCCAACCCCATGCCTGGGTAGCGGCCGGCCAGGCTGCGCTCTGACTGATGAAAAGATTCAAAGATTTTTTCTTTCTCTTCCAGCGGGATTCCGATGCCGGTATCCCTCACGGATATGCGCGCCTGACCATTTGCGCGGGTCAGACGAAGACTGACCTCGCCGTGGGAGGTAAATTTCACTGCGTTGCTGACAAGGTTGAGAGCTACCTGCCGCAGGCGGGTGCGGTCTCCCCACACCCACACAGGTTCATCAGGAAAGTCTGTGTACCATCTCAATCCCTTATCCTGGGCCAGCTGCGCCCCGCTTTCTGCAATAATCCGTAAGGTTTCATTTAAATCCACCGCTTCAAAGTGCAGCCGTAGCTGCCCTGCTTCGCTGGATGCCAGGTCAATTACATCATTAATCAGACCGCCAAGGTGCTGGGAATAGGCAAAAATTCGCTCAATATCACGGCGGGTACGTTCAGGCAGAGAAGTGTCTTCCGCCTCACTTTCTTCCACCATTAATCCACTCAGACCAACAACCAGGTTCAATGGGGTGCGCAGTTCATGGCTGATGGTGGAAAGGAAACGGCTTTTCAGGCGGTTGGCCTCTTCAGCGGCCTGGCGCGCCTCGATGGTCTGACGATACAAACGGGCAGTGTTCAGCGCGCTACCCAATTGTTGGACAATAGCCCCAAACAAATCCAGTTTACCAGTATCAAAAATCATGAAACCAATCTGACCGGTTTGATCAGTCAGCGGAATGATGGTCAGTTGATGGGTATGGTTGGGGAACAGGTCATCAGGCTAGAATTCCCGACTCCGGAAACGCCGCAGAGGTTCCTGGGTGTTCAGCACGTTGCGCAGAACGCTCCAGGCAAAGGGGTCGTCGCCTTCGGGTTCAAAAATGACCAGGTTCGCCAGCTCAATTCCCAACTCCGGCAGGTAACGCGCCAGAATATTGTAAATTTGCTCCTCTTCCAGCGCTGTCAAAAAGCGCGCTGTGAGCAGGCTGAGTCGGCTCGAGTTCCAACGTTCATTCAGAACATACTGATAATACTGCTGCTGCACTTGCGCGCTGATCGCGATGCGGGCCTCATCCAGCATTTTGCGCCCAAAGTATGTATCGCTATTTTTCTCCAGGCTTTGCCCAAGCATTGAGATTGCATCCTGCCAGATGTGAGCCCCATCCTGGCTTTTAATGGTATGGGCCAACGCGTCGTTGACCGCCGCGCGAAAAACTTCCGGGCAGCCTGTATTGCAGCTGACCGCGAAGGCATCTGTCAGATTTTGGCATAAAGCCAATGTTTCATTTTCCGAAAGGTCGAATGTTTGCTTTTGAATTCGCGCTGCAATTTGGCGGGCCAAAGGCTGCTGGGACGCGACGGCTATAGCTGTCGGGGCAGCCGCTTCACATCCGCAGGATGCCCGGATGACCAAAAACGTATCCACTTTGGTGGATTCGCTTAAGGGCTGCTTCTCGGCCAGGTGGTTGTACATCAGCTCTACTGCCTGGTAGCCCATATTGAAGAGCGGTATGTGCACGCTGGTCAGGGAAGGCTGGTAAATCGCGCCATCCAGTCGGTTGTCAAAGCCAATCACCGCCACGTCTTCCGGGATGCGGCGACCAGCCTGTTTTAAAGCATCCATTGCGCCAATGGCCGATTCGTCATTGCTGGCAATCAACGCGTCAAATGCGGCGCCACCAGCCAGGATTTGTTTGGTGGCGGCAAAACCGCCGTCGTACACATGACGGCCGTAAGCTGTCAGTCGGTCGTCCTGGTCCAGCCCAAACTCAGCGCTTACCTTCCGGAAGGTATTCAAACGCTGCCCCGAATCCCCGCGCATGTCCTCGGGCGAGCCAGCCAGAAACGCTATCCGCTTCCGTCCATGTTCCACAAGGTGCTTCACCGCAGCTGCGATCCCGGCCGCGTTATCAGCCTGGATGGTTGGACCAGACTCGCCAGAACCAATAAATAAGATTGGCAAGCCCGCTTCGTTGAGGCCGCGCAGATAATCAGCACGGGCGGTGGAATGCAAGGGAAGGGCGACAATCAGGCCGTCCACATTCCAGGGACCGATTGGAACAAAATCCTGTTCATCAGAACCTTCCGGCCAGGCCGGACGGTAGGGGTCGCTGGGGCTGGCGGAGGGTCCAATCCCGCAGCCGAACAGCATATTGCAGTCCAATTTTTTAGCCGCGCGGCTCATCCCCCGGAATATCGGCTTGAGATAGCTTAAATTAGTTGCTGTGCGATAAAACTGCCAGCCAGCAAGGATGCCAATGGTAGGACGGTAAGACAGCGAAGAATGCATGCTCTCCGGATTACTGCCTCGGTTGAACGGCGGGGCATTGATACTGAGAGAATAACACAAAACATCTGTGGGGGCAACTGCGAGGAAGGTGCTGTTTCCAGCAGCCGATATTACGAGCCAGAATGTACCGCCAATCCGGCAAATACTTCAAGAGGCGGAAAATGGGAAAATCATCTCCCCGGCGCCGGCTGGCGGCCCCCCCGGACTTTATTAGGTACAAATTATGTGGAGACAAAACAACCGGGTTTTTTGACCCTTTCGGTAAACAACAGTCCATCAAAAAAATGACCAGGTAATTCTTGCGCATTCTGAACCAAAAGCGGCTCATAATATTTTTCATGATTATGTTAAAATCCTGGCAGTTACCCTTTACGCAAGACCATTTACAACGAAGCCTCAAGGAGCCCCAAAATGCCCCGTCCTGCCACACTGAAACCCGGTGTCTACCACGGCCTGAACAAAAAACCGCCTTTCTTTGAGGGCTGGTACTACAAGCTGGTCAGCGCGGATGAAAAACATAAGCTCGCGATTATTCCCGGTGTGATTCTCGGAGAGGATGCCCACGCCTTCGTCCAGGTTCTGGACGGCGTGGCAGGCACAGCCGCCTATGTCAATTTCCCGCTGCAGGATTTCCAAGGGGACCCGGAGCGCTTCTCAGTCAAAATCGGCAGCAGCGAATTTGACAGCCGCCATCTGAAAGTGGCGCTGGATGACCCCGAATGCCAGCTCAGCGGTGACATTGAACTGGGCCCTTTCAGCCCGTGGCCCGTCAACTGGCTATTGCCGGGCGTGATGGGCTGGTTTGCCTGGGTGCCGGGGATGGAGTGTTATCACGGCGTTCTGAGCTTTGACCACAGCCTGCAAGGCAAACTGCTGCTCAATGGCAAGGAGATGGATTTTAGCGGCGGACGCGGCTACATGGAAAAGGATTGGGGCAAGAGCTTCCCCGCCGCGTGGGTGTGGTTTCAGAGCAATCATTTTCAGAACCAGCGCGCCTGCATCACCGCCTCCGTCGCGCTGATTCCCTGGCTGGGGAATACCTTCAAGGGGTTCATCGTGGGCTTCTGGCAGGAAGGCAAACTTCACCGCTTCACCACGTATCTGAACAGCAAAATCGAAGCGCTGGACATCTCAGACACGCACGTCGATTGGGTACTGCGCAATCGCACGCACCGGCTGCGCCTGAGCGCTTACCGCGCCGAAGGCGCGGCGCTGCGCGGACCGACCCACCTGGATATGGGTAAACGTGTGATTGAAACCCTGAGCGCTTCCATCCACGTGAGGCTCGAAACGCTGCGGGGTGAGGCAGTGTTTGACAGCACCGGTGGGAACGCCGGGCTGGAAGTGGTCGGGGATTTGCAGCGCTTGATGGTCAGCTGACTCTCAGATCGATATTTAATAAGACCTGGCAAGAGGCAGGTTGATACACGCTATCCAGTGTGTATATGGCGGAGCGCAAGGTTTTGTGACAACACCGAGCCAAAGAGATTAACAAACCCGCATTGTCTGAATAGGTCCGCTGGTATCAGGCACTCTATTATTTCTTACCCGGAATTCTAAGTTTCATTTAGCGCTACATGTTCAGCCCAACCCTGCTCCTGAGTATGTCCAGAGCGCAAACGCAGTTCCCGAACAGAATGTCATTTTCCGCGCTCTTTGTCTGAAAACCAAGCGCCAGAATCATTGGACAACTAGAAAAGACAACACAAACAGTAACTTATTTCATACCTTGGAAGCAGGACAGGTACATGTTGAGCCGGACAGGCGCCTCTCCAGCCGTGCGCCTCGCGTCCATGTGTAAGGCATCTGGAGGCAAACAAACCAAAAGCAACTTTTTATTGTTTTCACCATAATCCGTAAATCGGTCCCATAATAAAGACCGCAAATATGCCAATTGTGTTGTAAAAGCCGTGTGTGAAAATCGAAACCCACAAGTTGTCATCAGATTTCCGCTTTAGCAGGCTGAAAATGACGGCATCGAAAATCGTCACGACGACCCCAATCCAGCCTTGTTCGAGATGCGCCAGGCCAAAGACGAGGCTTGAAATCCAAATACTCAAAATCACACTCCAAAGTGACTTACCAAATAAGTCGCCAAACAGCTTTTGAATGTAACCACGGTAAACGACCTCCTCCCCAAAAGCAGCCAAAGACCAGCCAATCAAAAGCAAGACTAGCATCTGCTGTACATTTCCCTGAAGGGCTCCAAAACCGCTGTATTCAATCCGCAGACCCGTAAGATGATTTAGTATGGGCATCAAAACCCCCACGTCGAATAGCTGTAATAAAAATGCGAAAATGAACGACCATCCAATCAAGGAAGTCCAGGAATTTGGTTTTCTAAGTCCAAGTACTTGGACCTTTTCACGGCGGATGAGCAAAGAAAATACCGCCATCACAAGAACAATGATTGTTGGAATAAGCACATCCAGCAATACCACCATAATTGCTATCACAATCTCAATTATCGTAAGGATTCGTAGTTGTGTTTTATCCATCTGCCGCCCCAATTTGCGTTTAATGATGAAAGCCCATCTTTAGAATGAGTTTCGGGGAATATATGAAAATGCGGCTGCGTTTCGTGGATTAAATTAGGTAGCGCAGCTTCATCAAAGAACCAAATCCTCAGTTAACTCTTTTTGTCCCCCTTCTGCCTTTCCAGATAAATATCTTCATGATTCCCTGCATAAGGTCAGGCAGAGTCCCGACCAGCATCAGGATAAAAACATCAGGCATCCCCTGACGCATGTACACAATGCTGGGAATTAATCGAAAACGGTCGCCATAGAACTGGCTAACCTGCCAGAAAACAATGGTCGATATCACCACTGGAATAATGAAACTGATGGCAATGTCGAAAGTTCTTTTAGCAGCGGAAACTTTGCTTATTCTTTCTTTCCATCCGCGTAACGCAAGGAAATTATGGGTATGCAAAACGCACAGGCCTAAAACAAAAACACCAACAGCCCATCCAACCCACCTCACTGACCACCCTTGTTTTACCGGTGGAGGAGTTTTCCCAAGCACGACAGCCTCAACACTCGCGGTCAATTGACTGGCGGAAATGAAGTGGTCAACCTGATAACCCTGGTTCGTTAAAAGGATAAATGCGCGATTTCGTCCAGGGTAAATGTTGACCTCGGTGCGAAAGGTTTGGTTTGCTCCGCCGTGAACAATCTTCGTTCCTGCGTCATAAATGAACCAACCCATTCCATAATTGCCAATTCCTGGTGATAAGATGCGTTTCATCATGGCAGCAGAAACCAGCTTAGGATTGTCGGTCTGAAACTCCAACGCGTACTTGGCCATATCGGCAGCGTTGGAGACAATCCAACCCGCTCCCACACCATAAAGTGGATATCCTTCTTTTGCTGGAATGGAAAAACCAAACAAGCGCGTATGCCCCTTGGGCATATCAGCCGCCGTGGAAGGGTCAGCCGTGGAGTCTGCCATGCCCAAAGGAACGAGAATGTTTTCGTTGATATACTCTGAATAACTCCGGCCACTTTGCAGCTCTATCAGATAAGCCAAGACCGTATAACCCATATTGAAGTATTGGAATTTTGCGCCGACCGGAGCGGTCAATTTGGCTTTTGCGAGGGAACGAACAGCATCCTCAAGCCTGTTATCGAGGGGCAGGATTACGCCATATCCGGCATCAGAGAGACCGCTGGTATGGTGAAGCAGGTGGTTGATGGTTATTTTGCCAGACTCTTTTTCATCCGCAGCCCGAAACCAGGGTATATAGGTCTGGACCGTGGCGTTCAGGTCGAGCTTTCCTTGTTCTGCAAGTTGAGCAATCGCCAACGCGGTGAAGGATTTACTCTGCGATCCAACATACACCTTGGTCTGAGCAGTCATCAGATCACCATTTCCATCTTTGCCATAACCCTTTTGGAAGATAACTTCGCCATCCTGAATGACCGCCAATGCCACTCCCGGTAATCCATGTTTGTCCATCTGACCTAATACGACGGTATCTAACTTTTCCGTGTCGATTACTTCTGAGCCTTTATCAGCGGCCGCGAATGATGGTGCCGACAACATTACATGCATCAGAAGAAGAACCATGAAGATAAAAAGACGCTTTTTCATTCGGAGGCCCTATTAGTAATTTCGTGTTGTTTAGGACATTATACATACCAGCCGGGCGAATCCAAAGCGGAATTTCCGAAGCTATTGATTGTTGATCATTTATCAGGAAATTTCCACATAGAAAGGGAGAAACAGGCAGGCTCTACCGATTAGACTTGCTGGTGTCAACAAACAATATCAGCTGTAAAAATTAAACGCTGAGTAAAATTAAATTATTGGGCAGCCCAAGGCTGCCCAATACCAGTGAATATCTTTTGACGCCCCCGCGAATTACACCTCGCGCATTTTTCTCGCCTCTTCCGCCTTCATCCCCAGCACCACCGGTGTGGAGCGGTAGCCAATGCCCATGCGGTCGATGCCCATGTCAATCAGCGCAAAGAAATGCTCGCGGTCCCGGATACCGCCCGAGCCTTTTATTTTGCAGCGCCCCCGCGCGGCGTCCATCATCACCGCGATGACCTCCCTGGTCGCCCCGTCGCTCCTCCCGCCGGTAAAAAAGCCTGTGGAAGTCTTTAGGAAGTCCGCCCCGGCACCAATGGCAGCCTCACATGCCTGCCGGACTTCTTCAAGCGTCAGCGCGTCAGTCTCGAAGATAACCTTTACAGCCACACCAAACTTGTGGCAG
>ENA-UOYA01002319-UOYA01002319.1-activated-sludge-metagenome-genome-assembly--contig:-NODE-2319-length-18502-cov-4.673009_pt1 | contig 18502 bp, 13 predicted proteins | sample MGYA00238163_ERZ764804 | MGnify/ENA primary metagenome ERZ764804 (study PRJEB28919, sample SAMN05720223) | activated sludge metagenome | isolation source: Anaerobic digester | place: Hong Kong... | reverse complement strand
TTATTAAAGTTTTTTATAACCTTCATGCCATCAGATATATTGTGAAATTGCGTTTAAATTACTATTTATAGTTTAGTATTTATTAAAGTTTTTTATAACCTTCATGCCATCAGATATATTGTGAAATTGCGTTTTTAAAATGGTTTTGGCAAGAGAATTATCTAATGATACATCCTTAGGTCGTGGAGCACGGAACGAATCTCCCTCAACAGAAGGTTGAATAAGAGATTCATTCCAATTCATTTCGCGAGCAATAATCTTACCCATATTATAGCGAGAGGACCGTTCATTTCCTGCAAGATGTATTATTCCTTCAAATGAATTTTGAGCGAGTTCAAGTAGAGCCTTTCCCAGAGTAATCACATCAATAGGAGTGCGATATTCATCTTCCGGCATAAGGACAGGCTTTCCTTCTTCTATCTTTTTTTGCATACGCGATAAAAACGAATTTCCAACTCCTAATACAGGGAAGCCCATTACAAGCGATAATCTTGCTACAATATGAGAAATGTCTGCCTTTAACACATAAGATTCTGCCTCTAATTTTGTTTTTGCATAATAATTTACGGGTATAGGTATATCTATTTCTGTATACATCCCTTTTTTGCCATCAAAAACGGTATCCGTAGAACAGAAAATAAACCTTGAGAAAATTTTTTCTCCTGCCTCTACAAGAGCCTTTGTAAGATTTACATTCACTTTATAAGCAAGGTCCTGGTTTTTTTCGCATTCATCTATATCTGCCATAGCCGAGGTATGGATAATTGCATTTGGTTTCAAATCAATTACAGTTTTTGCCCACTCCTCATTGTTGCCCGATGAAATCGTAATCCAGTGAATATTTTCAGATAAGGGTTTCAACTGTTCCTGTCTCGAAAGAGCAAAGGTTTCTATCTCTCTGGGGACTTGAGCCAGAATACTACCTGCTACAAAACCTGACGCACCCGTAACAACGATTCGCATAGTCTTTCTTCCTAATTTAACTTAATTAAAAAATCTATTTTATTATTATCCATAAAAAGATAAGAATCTTTCTATATCTATAGAAGAGATACTTACTCATTAATCGCTCTAATTTTCCCGATTCTTTCAAGTATTATATTATACAACCCTTTATTCAGTCTTTTCCTTTCCTTGTATATGTCCAAAACCCGATTTTTCTTTTTTTGTAAGAGATAAATTATTACAACAAATCGAAAGCAAAATTGTATTTTTCAGGGATTCTATTAAGTGCTTTCTGCTGTATCTTGTAGTAATAACTGTTCTAATTCTTGGGGGGTATAGACGATGTAATGTGGTTTTGCTTTTTTTAATCGTTCGGGACTGTGCCAACCCCATGCTGCAGCGACAGTAATAGCACCTGCTTCCTTCCCCTCGTAGATGTCACCGCAGGTATCACCAATATAATATGCAATTGCTAATGGATGTTTTTTCCATACTCGCTTAATTTTTTTGATTTTGCTTGTTTCCACATCTGCTCCAAGAACTTCCCGAATCCCATCAATTTTTTCCCGTGTTATGAATCGGTGGACGGCTTCCGTTAAATTAGAACTGATGATACATACAGGATATACGGCTGTAAGATGAAGCAACATTTCCCGAACCCCATCAAAAGCATGAACTTGGTCATTTACCTCTGTAATACGCGGTTGAAACCGACGGAATAAGCCCCTTAATTTCCATGGAGGAAATCCCATTTTTACAACATTGAGCAACAAATTTCCTTCAAACAAGTTCAAGAAGACTTCTTTGGAATTTATTCGGTCAAAGCCCATTTCGTTGCATGCAGCCGTAAATTCCTTAAAGAATATTTCAAAAGAGTTGGCAATTACACCATCAAAATCAAATAATATTAGTTTTTCTGTCATGTCCTTCCCTCGAAAAATTGTTCGATAAGATATAAGGTTTAGTGAAAATTTAGTTTTTACTATAAGATAGATTATAATGTTATTGTTATGGTGATTTCGATTTTGATATAATTTTTGTTCAACTAAAAGGTAAAATAAACTATAAACTACACAGTAGGTAATGGAGAAAACCGATGTCAGGACATTCAAAATGGGCAACGATTAAACACAAGAAGGGCGCGGCAGACGCAAAGCGCGGAAAGATTTTTTCTAAATTAGCAAAAGAGATTTCTATAGCCGTAAGGATGAGTGGCCCTGACCCGGAATCGAATTCTCGTCTTCGCACAGTGTTGATTGCATGCCGAAACGCAAATATGCCGAAGGATAATATTGAGCGGGCAATTAAACGAGGAACAGGTGAGAGTGGAGAGAGTTATGAAGAGGTGCGTTATGAATGTTATGGACCAGCAGGGGTTGCCCTTGTAATAGATGTTCTTACGGATAACAAGCGTCGGACAGTTGCCGAAATTCGTCATGTAGTTACTCGGCATGGTGGAAGTATGGCAGAGGCAGGTGCAGTGCTCTGGAATTTTGACCAGAAGGGTCTAATTACCATAAGCAAGGAAAATCTATCCGAAGACGACATCATGGAGAAAGCATTGGAAGCAGGTGCGGAAGATGTGGATACAGAAGGTGAGATGTATGAGGTCTATACGGCACCGAACGACCTTCATACTGTCCTGCAAAATTTTGAAAAGATGAATCTATCTATTGGCGAGGCAAAACTTACTTTGAAGCCCAAGAATCTAATCACCGTGGATAACAAGTCTGCTGCTTCTGTACTTAAATTGATGGAAGCACTGGAAGATATGGATGATGTTCAGGATGTATACACCAATCTGAACATTACCGATGAGGCTGTGGCAGAAGCAATGCTGGAATGACCTGAATAATGATTGCCCTTGGATTTGACCCCGGCTTAGCAACTACCGGATACGGTGTGGTTAAGAAAATAAATTCAAGGTATTATCATATCGCTCATGGAACTATCCGAACACCATCAACAAAGTCTATTCCTGAACGACTTGTTACCATTTATCAGAGTGCCCGCGAATTAATACAAAAATACAAGCCCAATACTATTGGTGTAGAGCGGCTTTATTTTGAGAAGAATGTGACAAATGGCATATATGTTGCCCAGGCACGCGGGGTATTACTTCTTGCTATGGCTCACGAAGGGCTTCCTCTGGTAGAACTTAGTCCGACTGAGGTTAAAATAGCCCTTGTCGGATATGGTAGGGCAGAGAAAGTGCAGGTTCAATCCATGATACAACGATTGCTACTGTTGGACTCTATTCCCAAACCAGATGACGCGGCAGATGCCCTTGCTATTGCTCTGTGTGCACTACATATTCAATTCTTTCCTAATAATTTGGGCAACTAACTTATATTTTCTACATTCTTCTTTAATTTGGTATGGAAAAAATCCAGGATGGACTGACGGGTTTCTTCTATCGTTCGTAATTTCCCTTGATGAATGCGTAAAAAATCAACACATGATTGAAAATAGTTTTGATTATTTATATGGTCATGAAGTAAATTTATTTTCTCGCTTTTACCATAGACCAATTGATGCTTTTTATCGCCTGTTGAAAAATAGACCTTTTCTATCTGCCTTTGGTACCCGCGTAGAATATGAAGGTAAAACATTAAATTTATTCTTTGGAAATAATTTTCAGGTACTCGATTTTCAAAGCATATCTGGTTATGTGCTTCGTCAATATCGTCTGCGTGCAAATTTGTGGCAAGAATATGTCCGAAATCTAATAACTGAAAATAATTTCGTAATGCAGAACTCCACAAATAGGCGAACCAATGCCCAGCCCCAATCTCATGACAAATATAGACACACTTCTTATCATTTTTTTGTGTTAGTCCATTCACAATTTCCTGTTCCGTTGCAGGAACAAGCCGAACATCGGGTGGGACAAAATTTAGCAAGGCGCCCATTACCGTTGTTTTGCCTGCACCTCCCGGGTTTGCCCCCACAAGGAAGGAAGCACCCTGACTAATCCAATAAAGTGCAAACCCTGCCAGTTCTATATCTATAGTTCCCTTTTCCAGCAAATCAAAAACTGATAACATGCGTCCACCCCGTTGATTACAACGATGAATCTCATTACAATGCAAAACCACCTCATTATCCATATAAAAACCTCTTTTTGTATATTTTGATGTTTTTATTATTCGACAAAACATCCCTAATAAAGTTCATAATCATAATTGATGCAGCCTTTCACTTATTATAATATACAAGAATAGGATGCCGAAAAGGCGAAAGAAACAGAAGTAGCGTTCAGAAATTTTTAAGCCCTGCCATGTGGCAATTTTTGTCAGCGTGCTGGCTAACAGTACCTTTTAAACTCACCCAGTAAGTTTAAAAGGGTGTGTGTTTCGTTTATAATAATTTATAATTTTTCAATCCGGAATTAAGAAAACCTCAATTTTAGTTGGTTCATTAATGGAAAACAACAAAGATAATCAATATTTTAGAGATGTGATACTGCTTGCGTTATGGGCGATAGTGCTGTTTGGAATAAATATCTGGGGGTATGACCTGTGGTCACCCGATGAACCGCGGTATGCGGAAGTAGCCCGTGAAATGCAGGTGCTAAATAATTACCTGGTTCCGCATGTTAATGGAAGACCATATCTTGAAAAACCACCTTTACTTATGTGGTTGATGCTTATATGTTCCTATCCGTTGGGCGATGTAACTGAAATTCCAGCACGGTTGCCCTCGGTACTTAGTGGTGTGGCTGCCGTATTATTGACTTACCTTCTTGCAAGAAAAATTGCCGGGCGGGAAATGGCATGCCTTTCTGCACTAATTTTTATGACTATGCAGCGGGTATGGTGGCAGGCACGGTTTGGACAGATAGACATGCTTCTAACTGTCTTGCTTCTGGGTTCAGTATATTGCTTTTACAAATGGTATTATTCGGAGAAAAAATCTGCAAGTCTACTTATATTGATGTATATCTGTTTATTGGGTGCTTTGTTTGCTAAGGGACCGGGCACGCTTGTCTTCCCCGTTTTGTTTCTCATCATTTTCTATTGGAAAGAGAAAAGGAAGATTTTTAAGATACATCCGTTAGAAGGGTTTGCAGCCGTTATCATTATATATGCTGTCTGGTATGCTTATGCCAGATGGGCAAGTGCGGAACAGTTGCAAAGAGAAGCAAGCCATGTTATTGGGTCTGACTTGTTCAAACAAACATTGGGTAGGTTTATCTACGGTGTTGCCCACCCTCAACCGCCATGGTATTACCTTATTTCTGTGCCTGTTGATATGTTTCCCTGGTCCCTGTTCTTGCTATGGATAATCCCGTGGGTATGGAAAAATCGAGGTGAAAGTGAAGGGATTCGCTTTCTACTATCATGGATTATCCCCGCATTCATTTTCTTCTCCATTGCCGTAGGAAAAAGAGCCATTTATTTGCTACCTATTTTTCCGGCGATTGCCATTCTAACAGCCCTCAGTTTAAAATCCTTTGAAGAGGCTTCTACCCTTCGCTGGAAAAGGGGAGTAAGAATTTTATGGGTAGTTGTTCTCCTCATTTTAGCAATAGCACCCTTTGCCGTCTTATGGACAGAATTCGCAAAGATATGGAGTCCTTATTGGGTTATTATCAGTGTCGTGGCATGCGTAGCCATCATTGATACATTATTTGACTTTTTCAAACATTCCCAGGTGCGTTCTATCCTGAAACAAATCCCTCAACATGTATCATTATACCTATTTTTTACCGCATTAATTATTTTCCCTGCCGTCAACCCTATAAAGTCAGTCCGCAACTTTTGTGAGCCTATGAGACTTTTAAGTGAGCAAAATGCTGAATATGAGGCATATAGTTTTGGCTTTGAAGAGGAAGAATATACTTTCTATGCAAAACATTTTATCCATCCCTTTTTCGATGAAAAAGACCTGAGAAATATTCCACTAAAAGAATCTCAACCTTATGAATTGTTAAAGACAATTAGTGCTGTGCATAAAGCATACACACGCAAGGCAGGAGAAATAAAGTTCAAGGATACCCTTTCACCTACTTCGGAAGAGATAGAACAGATAAATTCTGCATTGCAGGATATAAGAGAAGAGGCAGAAAAAGAGGGGAAAATCCAGTTTTTGGACCAAATTGAACAGTTAATCAATAGTGAAATTAATGATTTTTATACTCTTATAAATAAAGAGACCCTTGTTTTTATCCTTATTAGAGAAGAAGACTGGAAATGGGTTGTTGCAAGGAAACCCGAATTAGGAAAAGTAGTAAAATTAGTTCGCACAAGAGATGAGTTTGACCGACCTGTATTCCTACTGTCAAACAAACCAGTATAAAATTATGCCCATCTAAAACCTTTCCTATTCTTCCTTTTCCTTTGCCTTTTTAATTTTTTTGTTATACATTAAAGTTTTGTGTAGTTGTTGCCGATAAATAAGACAAAGGGAAATAGAAATATTGCATGGAGGCAAAACATAATGGGCACGCCAATTTACTTCAATCCTACTTTTAACCAACTCTTTTCTTCTGTTAATTTACCCCTAAAAAAACAAGAGGCAACAACTCTTCCTAATTTAATTACAGGGACAGAAAAGGAGGCAAATGCTTCTGAGAAGAATACAGTCAGCGATGAAAAGGCATATCCTTCTTCGACATCTACCTATGACACAAAAAATGTATCCCTTGCAAGTAAGATGAAGGAAATCCAATCCTTACTTGGGAAGAGAACCGCGGAAACAGAGACCCAGCAACTCGAATTTGAATTTAATCAAAGTGAAGAATTTTTCTTCCAATTTTCACAAAAGACGAAATCTGTTGAGAACAACCTGTCAACGGTTCAAAGAGAAACCTACGCAGAAGTTCGGCAAAAAATATCCATTCAATTCAAGATAGGTGGTTCTGTAAGTGCTGAATCATTAGTAGGTTTTAAGAAATCTTCAGAAAAGTTTTTTAATAATCCAAAACTTCTTGACCCATTTTTAAAAATTACACAGGCATTAGTATCTAATGGCAATTCGGATGATTGGAATGAATTTTTTGAAGGGTTATCTGGCTTATTTTCCAATAATGGAGAAGATACAGACAATTTAGAACAATTTATAAATCGTTTTTTTAATCAGTGGCTACAAAAATTATTTCCAGATACGACCATAGGAAATACAAATACCTCTAATGCTCTGTCTGTAAAAAACAGTGAAGTCAATTTTCAGTTTCAGATGGAACTTAAATTTGAAATGACTATGGAAATTCGGACTGCTGTGGAGAGTTTGGACAAACAACAAGACCCGATTGTATTTGATTTAGACGGAGATGGAATTGAACTGACTGACACTGCAAATGGTGTTCGATTTGATATTACAGGAACGGGAAAAGCTGTTCAGACGGCATGGGTTCGGGGTGGTGATGCTTTGTTAGCCTGGGACAGGAACGGTAATGGAAAGATTGACAGTGGTCTGGAACTTTTTGGAGACCAACGAGGTGCTACAAATGGGTTCGAAGAATTGCGGAAACTCGATACCAACAGCGACGGTTTCATCGGTCCGGAGGATGAACACTACGACGATTTAGTTCTCTGGCAAGATAACGGTGATGGGATTAGCACAAAGGACGAGTTATCTCGCCTTTCTTCATTAGGAATAGAGCGAATCGCTCTGAACTATAAGAATGTGGATATTACTTTGAATGGAAACAATACGATGACACAGAAGGCCTTTTTCATTCGGCGTGACCATACCGTAGGCAGAGTTGCTGATATAAAGTTCAATTACACTATTTAGACTTACTATTGACCACCTATTGACCACTTGTATCTGTTGAAAGATTTGAAAGGGGTCTTCCGCCATTGGAGGTTTTAATCCATAACATTCCTTGCGTCTTTTAGTACCCTGGTAGTTGATTTTTAACATTTAGCATCATAAATTATGGTTCAAAGGTTCTTTTCGTTATATATGTAAATGCCTGTCTGGCAAGACTTTTTAGACAGCCCTTTCAGAATGGCTACATGCTCTTTATGTCAGCATCTTGTTAAAAAAACGATAAAAAGAAAGCATACATTCCCCTACATTGTGTTTTCCCCTTTTCTATATATGCCTGGACACAATTTTGGTATTTTCCTCTTTTATTGTATAAAAAGGTTTGAGATAGACAGTTTTGTCCCTTATTTTTTTAGCAAACAGAAATAACCTAAAATAACGGAAATTGCAGGTTTTAAATTCAGCACCAAAATTACTACAATATAGGTAAATGTAAATATAGTTATGATAGTGCATGCTGACCTTATATCAAAGACACGATAATATTTAAAAAGTATGGAGTTAAACAATGAGATTTAAATTATTTGTTATTACACTTATATTTTTGGCAATTTCTGTTCCTGGAGTTTTTGCCGAGACGATTGTAGAAAAATCGTTTGATTTACTTCGTGAAAAGCCACCTCAGTGTTCGGAGCAATTTGATTTTGTAGTTGTAGGAGACCCTCAGCCCTCGGAACCCGGTGAATATTCGCCTCTATTTTTCCGCATGATAGATGAATGGAATACCTTAAATCCCTCTTTTGTAATGAGTATGGGTGACCTTATTTTAGGTGGGGCAGCAGAAGGATTGGAACCACAGTGGGTAGAATTTGAAAAATTTATGTCAAAACTTCGCGTGCCTTTCTTCCCTGCACCGGGGAATCATGATATTTCAGATAACGCATCGGAGGAAATTTATAAAACTCGAATAGGTCCTACCTGTTATGCCTTTTCTTATGGAAATGCGAGGTTTATTATGTTGGATAGTGAAGAGCCCGGTCAGGTAGATACCTTTTCAGATGTTCAGATAGAATGGCTAAAAAAAGAACTTGCAAAGGTAAAAGAGAAACATCTTTTTCTCTTTTTTCATAAGCCTTATTTTATAATTCCAAACCAGCCGGGCTGGTCTGTCGTTGAATCGCTTTTGCAGCGTTTCCCAAGTGTTGTTGTATTTGCGGGGCATGACCATCGGTATCTGGATGTAGGGAAACGGGGCAATATTCAATATGTAATATCTGGGGGAGGAGGTGGTCCGATACGCACTGACCCAGAAGAAGGGGGTTTTCATCATTACTTATGGGTCCGTGTTCAGGGGGATGAAGTTAAATGGTCTGTTATCAAGCCGGGTAGTATTGAAACTTCGGAAATAGTTACACAAGAAAAAGTAGAGTTTCGGAACAAATGGAAGACTGCATTTCAATTGCCCACAGTAGAATGGAACTGGGGAAGTCCCATTCAAATAGAAGTCCCCATGCAGATTACTAATCCGACCTCCAAATTAGCCAGCGTAAAAATTGATTGGGTAATTCCTCCCCTTTGGAATGTAACGGCGTCTGACAAAGAAATCCAACTTCAAGGGCAACAATCTATTTCTACGACAATCAAACTTTCACGGACAGAAGGTCTGCCCAAATTATATCCTCTTCCTGAAGCAAAGGTCACCATATCCCAGCAAGGGCATTCCCCTATTTCCCTTTCCGTATCTTTACCTATATTTCCTTTAATATCTATTCCATACATGGAGCAAAGTCCAAAAATAGATGGGGATTTGACAGAGTGGGCAAATATACCTGCATACCCCGTTCTATATCCGATTCGATTTGACCCCAGCCAAAATACACAAGATTTGCAGGCTTCCTGTAAATATGTCTGGAACAAAGACGGTATTTTTATGGCGGTTGAGGCAAGAGATGATGAGTTTTATCAGCCGTTTGCAGGTGATATAGTTTGGTGTGCAGATAATCTGGAACTTTTTTTGGGTGATTGGCATTGGAGTTTGTCATTAACTCAACACGGTCCCGAGGTGTTCCTATATATAGGACCAGGGCGGGAAGAAGAAACTGTAAATACGGTAGTTCCTCTTGCTGTGGTGAGAAAAGACCCTTACACCTATTATGAGTTTCATTTTCCACCATCAGAATTGGTACCGTTCCAATGTGGACCCGGCAAAAAAATAACCTTTTCTGTAATTGTGAATGACCTTGACCAAAGCGGGGTAAATCCTAAACGGCACTGGCTTGAATTTATGCCCGATACCGGTTCTGGCAGTGATGACTTTCCACGAGCCATCCTCACTCTTCAACCACCACAATAGAAAACACCCTGAGTAGACATGGAGTAATTAGAAATAAATATGTGCTTGTTAATTTTGACAAAGTATAATGTATAAATCATAAGTAATAAAGGAGGTTCGAACTATGGCAGAGTATTTTCCTGATGTAAAAAAGCCAATCGCTTATGAAGGTCCAGATTCTAAAAATCCGCTTGCCTTCAAATATTACAATCCAACGGAAAAAGTATTGGGCAAAACAATGGCACAGCATCTTCGTTTTGCAGTATGTTATTGGCACACTTTTCGTGGTACGGGTGTGGATATGTTCGGAGCACAAACGCTATTCCGAAATTTCCGTCAGGGAAGTGATGAAATGACTCTGGCGGAGCAAACACTAAGTGCCGCCTTTGAATTTTTTACAAAATTAGGTGTCGGTTTCTGGTGCTTTCATGATGTAGATATTGCACCCGAAGCAGATACCCTTGCAGAAACAAATAAAAATCTTGACTACATCGTTAAACTAGCAAAGAAATATCAAAAAGATACAGGTGTAAAACTTTTATGGGGCACCTGCAATCTCTTTTCTCATCCCCGTTTTATGGCAGGTGCAGGAACAAATCCTTCACCTGATGTTTTTGCCTTTGCCGCTGCAAAAGTGAAGAAGGCTCTGGAAATTACACACGAGTTGGATGGGGCGGGCTATGTATTCTGGGGAGGCCGTGAAGGCTATGATACCCTGTTAAACACAGATATGAAACGCGAATTAGACCATTTAGCCCTGTTTCTGAAAATGGCTGTGGATTACAAAAAGAAGATTGGATTTAAGGGACAATTTTATATTGAGCCGAAACCGAAAGAACCCACAAAACATCAATACGATTTTGATGCAGCAAGTTGCTATGCCTTCTTACAGCATTATAAATTAGTTGAACATTTCAAACTGAATATTGAAGCCAATCATGCCACATTAGCAGGACATACCTTCCACCACGAACTGACTTACGCTGCTGCAAATGGAATATTGGGGTCGGTAGATGCAAATCGTGGAGACCTTTTATTAGGTTGGGACACAGACCAATTTCCAACGGATTTATACGACACCACTCTGGCAATGTATATCATATTGAAAACAGGTGGATTTACTACAGGTGGACTGAACTTTGATGCACATATTCGTCGTCAGTCCATTGACCCTGTGGATTTGTTTTATGCCCATATCGGAGGGATGGACGCTTTTGCTCGTGGACTGAAAATAGCCGCAAGCCTGATTAAGGACAAGGTGTTTGACAAAGCCATTGCCCAGAGATATGCAGGCTGGAATAAAGGCTTGGGCAAGGAAATTGAAACTGGTAAATCATCCCTTGTTGAATTAGCAAAATATACAGAGACTCACGGTGAACCAAAATTGCAAAGTGGTCGTCAGGAACTATTAGAAAACATTTTGAACGATTACATAAGATAACAATTTTAAATTATTCAACAATTGATTTTTTATGCAAAACAGCAAAGGACTTTTTAGGTAGCCTTTTTTATAACTATACACTTTTTCTCCTTACTATTTTGCTAAAAAGGTAATAAAAAGAGGGTGGAGCACTGTAAAATACTCCCTTTTTGACGAAGGCATAGAAACACTCTGGTAACACAGGCATTTTTGTCTGTGTTTTTTTTATTCCAAATATAGAAGTGCATAATCACCAAACATTTTTGTTATAAATGACTAAAAATTTAGCAGAATTAATTATAATAAGTAATAAATTAATTCTTTTGGAGAAAACGAATTATGGGTTTCAATAAAATTGCCAGGTTCTATTCTCTGCTATCTGATGAGTCTGCAAGGTTAGCACGCGAAGGTCCACTCCTTTTAGAAATTTTACATCGCTACGAACCCTCGCCCAGAGTATTAGACCTTGCTTGTGGCACAGGTGTTCACTCACGATATTTAGTTGAACAACATGCAAGCGTAGTGGCAATGGATATTAGTCCTGAAATGCTTTACTATGCAAAATCACAAGAGCAGGGGGCAAAGGTCAATTATGTAGTTGCCGATTTTAATAGCCTACCTTTTAATGAGCAATGGGATTTTATCCTGTGCCTCGGGAATTCCCTCTGTCTGCTACCCACACATAAGGAGATTAAAAGTCTTTTCCAGCAGGTTACCTCGATATTAGTCCCCAATGGAACTTTTATGATACAAATTTTAAATTACAATCATGCGGACATGAAACAAATAAAAACACTTCGCACTATCAAAAAATTGAATGATAATGAGACAGTAACGATTGCCAAAACATTTATACCTGATGAAGATGTGGTATTTCTCTCCATCAACTATTTTGTAAAGACGAATGGACTGTATAGCACAGCCAGTGAAGCAAATATTCTTCTAAAACTGTCTATGTCCGAACTGATAACAGTTGCAGATGAGGTAGGCTTATCTACCCAAGCCATTTATGGCGATTTTCAGAAAAATGACTTTATTGCAGACACAAGCAAAGATTTAATCATGCTTTTTTCTAAATCATAGATAAGGAGGAAATCATGCGATTGGTATCTACTATTAGTGCATTGTTAGTGTTCCTGTGTTTAAGTTTTTCCTTTGCTGATGAATGGATTGTTCAAATACCACCTGAATTAAAAGAGCAAACACCTATATCATTTGCCTTGAGTGACCTTGAAACTGCTTGTAAGAAATACAATGTATCTCTGCAGGTGTTGGACGCAGATATTTTTCATAACGAGCAGAATACTATCCTTGTCGGAAATCCGAATGAGAACAAATTAACCGCTACGCTGATTGAGCAACAGAAAATTGAACGCCCAAAAGAAATACCTCCGGAAGGTTTTGTCATTCGGACTATTCGTCAATCGGAATCATCATTTACACTTGTGCTTATAGGTGGTGATGCGATTGGAGAGGCTTACGGGCTTTATTGGATATTAGACCGTTTACAGGTTTATCGCACTATCCCTCCAATAAATGCGGAGCGTGTGCCAGCCTTTCCCAATCGAATTGCTTTTGCATGGGGTCGGCTCTCGTATGGTGGTGCAAGTGAAGAGCAATTGAGGCTTGCCTTGCGATATGGTTTCAACTGGGTCTCAGGACCGAATATGCTTGACCTAATCCCATGGAATTCTGAACCTGAAAACACAACCAACAAAGAGAAGTGTAAAGAGGTAGAGAAATTAATTGACCTGGCACACTCTCTCGGCATGCGTTATTTCGCTTTCAGCAATGAGTTTACCTATCACCCTTCACTGATAGAGAACCACAAGGAACTATTAAATCCCTGTATGCCTCAGTTCTGGGATAAGGTGCAGGAGAAATATCGGCTTTTATTTAAGGCACTTCCAAAATTGGACGGTGTCGAAATATGTTTAGATGATATTTCAGGTTTCTGGGATAATTACCAGCCTTTTGATGTATTGCATGAAGCCCCTTCTTGCGATATGAGTTATGAAGAACGATACCAGACATTTTTAAAAAAGGTGGATGAGGTGATTGTTAAGGAATTTGGAAAAACATATTTCCATTTTAACTGGGGATTGAGAGACCATGAGATACATTGCCAACCTGAAGTATATAAAAAGGTTTTCACAGAAGAAGTGCCGCAGGACAATCTGTATGTCAAGATAAAAATAACAAGAGCAGACCGTTGGTGGTTCCAGCCTTACAATCGAACCTTCAATCTGACACCGCATAAAACCATTGTTGCCTTTGAGCCGATGAACTATTATGAAGGTCCAGACACATTTCTATTCCCAACCTTCTCTGGTGAGTATTTTAAAGATGGCTTGCAATACTTTTTATCTGCGGAGAATACAAATGTTACAGGCTTGTCTTATCTTGGTGGCATTTCCGCAGACGACTGGTCAACGATGGGAGCATACATTTATACATTGTATCGTTTGACCTGGGAGCCAAATGCAGATATGAAACAGGTTGCCCGTGATTATTGTGCTATTAATTTTGGACCAGAATTGGCAGAACCGATGGCAAATATTCTAATGAGTTCCTCAAACACATACAAATATGGACTACATATCGAACCCATTTCTTATGGTCAATTCAATTCTCTTCCACATATACGGGTTGATACTTTCGTTGCAGAGGGCTATCCGTTTATAGACATGGGGAAAGGACATATCCAATTTCTGCGGAATATCTATCTCCAATGTTTACCCTGGCGTGAATTTACTATGTATCAACTGAAATTTGGATTAGATAAAGCGGTAGACATGGGAAATCAATTTGAAAAGATAAAGGATAAAATACAGCCCAAAAATTTATCAGATAGAATAGATTTACAACTCTATATGACTCAATCTCTAATCGAGATAAATTCTGCTTATGTAGATACAATTTTCAACTTCTTCGATTATCTGGATAATCCGTCAGAAACAATAAAAACTTCTTTATCTAATAGTTTGACAAAGTTAATAGAGATGCGTAAACAAATTATGAATTTGCCTTCCAATTATAAATTGGACGGAGTGAATGTGTTGATTGAGCATGCTCAACGGGCAATAGATGACATTGAATTTGAAAAAGGAGTGTTAAGGACTATCCCTACCCAGAAGGAATTGGACACACTTATTCAAGAACAGCAGGGACTTTATCAACAAATTTTTGAGAAGAATAAAGATAAACTTAAAAAGATAGCACACTTTGAGGTAATAATAGATGGGCAAGACCTACTACATATTAAGGGAAATCAATATCAAATAGAGCACCTTCGCTGGGACAATCCACAAGTTCGCTATGCTGAATTCTATTCGCCCCTGCCTGAGAAAGACATGCTCGTTATCCCAGTAAATATCAATACACGACCCCTTCACCCGTTCGTGCTACAACAACCCACCGCAGAAAACAATTATGAGGCAACCATATACCTTGACGACCGACTTGGTGGCTATGGCAGATTTATCTTTGACCTCTATGCCTTAGACGAACCCGAAACAGACATAAAAATCATCAAAAACTGGTCCAGATATTTCATAGGCAAGTAATTTGTTTTATAAAACCTTGTTCAAATGACAATTCTTTTTTGTAGTAAATTGTAGTGATAGAACGAAAATAAAGTCATATTTTTCATGTAATTTTGCAAATAATGTTATGTAAAAGGAATTTGTCTACCTATTTTTGATATACTATTCGACTAATAAAACTGCGTATAAGCAGGTATAAGGGAAATTTTATGCGTAAAACAGAAAGGAACTGGAAAAATATTCATTTACCAGAACGGGTAACGGATATTTTATCCAAAGCGAAAAAGGTTTCTATAGCCACGAAAGTGTCTGAGTTAATAGAGATTGCTTGTGGTTCATCTGCTCCGGATGCCCAATTTAAGGTGGAATATGATGTTCCGGGAAAAGGGATGTTTCACGAGGCAACAGTAAATCGTGTGCGGAATGGTGTATGTGTTAATTATACAGAGCCTTATATGAGGCGACGCGACCCCGATTGCACTTTCATAGGCGATAAAGGTCCTACGGATAAGCCCTATTTTGAAGAGGTATTTGGTTATCCTTTTGAAAAACTTGCAGAGGAAACCTTTGATTGGTTAGAAAAGCAGGAATTAATTCTATTTGGTTTTATGGCAGGTGGTGATTATCTCGGGAAACAGGCTCTTGCTATTGCCCCTGCGAATAGTGGTTTTTTTGCTCTGGGTCTGGCGTTATTGCAGGGTATTTTGTCCTGGGATGTTCTTGCTTCCAAATTTGACCCGAAACTGGTTATGTATGTGGCACCTGTATTTCGTCATACACATTTCAACGGGAAACAGGCTGTTGTGCATTGTCGAGGCAAAGAAATTTATGAGATTTTTTCATATAATCTCTATCCGGGCCCCAGTGCGAAGAAAGGAGTTTATGGATACCTTCTGCATTTAGGCGAAGAGGAGGGTTGGGTAACAACACATAGTTCCACCGTTCAGGTTATAACTCCTTATGACAATGTGGTTACGATTTTGCATGAAGGAGCGAGTGGTGGTGGGAAAAGTGAGATGCTTGAAGCAATTCACCGTGAGGAAGATGGGAGAATACTGGTCGGCACAAATACTGTTACAGATGACCAGATTTTTGTAGAATTGCCCCGAGCCTGTGCACTCCGGCCGGTTACAGATGATATGGCTCTTTGTCACCCATCGTTTCAAAGAGGTGATGGCAAAATTACAGTTACCGATGCAGAAAAGGGCTGGTTCATTCGAGTAAATCATATTAACAGGTATGGTATGGACATACCTTTTGAATCGCTCTCAGCACAGCCGCCTGAGCCCTTGCTATTTTTGAACATAAATGCTGTTCCTAACTCACGAGCAATGATATGGGAACATACAGAAGACGAGCCGGGTATTCCTTGCTCCAATCCACGAGTGATTGTTCCACGACATATCATGCCCCATATTGTTAGCAAACCTGTTTCTGTGGATATCCGTAGTTTTGGGGTGAGAACACCACCTTGCACCAAAGATAAACCTACTTATGGTATCATTGGGCTGTTTCATCTCTTACCCTCAGCATTAGGCTGGCTCTGGCGTCTGGTTACACCTCGTGGCTATGAAAACCCATCTATTATAGATACAGAAGGAATGAGTTCCGAGGGTGTTGGTTCTTATTGGCCCTTTGCCACCGGGAAATATATCCAGCATGCCAATTTATTGCTTGACCAGATTTTAGCCAGTCCGCGCGTGTATCATATCCTTTGTCCAAACCAACATATCGGTTCATGGAAAGTCGGTTTTACGCCGCAATGGCTGGCTCGTGAATATCTGGCACGGCGAGGCATAGCCCGATTTAAGCCTGTTCAACTCATCAATTCTCGTTGTCCTTTGTTGGGACATACATTAAAAACGGTAAGAATTGAAGGTGAGGTATTGCCCGATTTCCTGTTCCAGACTTACCTTCAACCTGAAATAGGTGAAGAAGCATACGACGAAGGAGCCGAAATTCTTCATACCTTTTTCCGTACTGAATTAAAAAAATACCTTATCCCCGATTTGCATCCCTTAGGTAAAGCCATTATCGAATGCTTTTTGGACAGCGGTTTCCTTGCTGACTATATGACTTTATTGCCAACACCCTATATAGACACATCACAGATATAGAGATAATCTTTTCCCTTCTTCATCTACCCGTGTTACTTTATTATTTCAAAAAATAAAGAAATCTACTTACTGAAGAAGGCTTATTCGTTATTTATTTTTATTAATTTGTGTAGGTTCAAATAAATTTTTTAATTCGTTGTTCGACTTCAGCGGCAAAATGTTGTATGTATTGTTGAACAAAGTCGTAAGGGTCCAGCGATACATCCTGAACCAGGGGTGTTAAGTCCATACCAAAGTTAAGCGAGGTGGTGGTATCTATGCCGTGTGAGGCAAAATAGGTGGCATGGGCTTTGCGTCTGCCCATAGTTGCGAGGTCATAGCGTTTTCCTCCGGCAATTTGCGAATCAAATACTCCCAGCAGGGACGCCTGTAGATTTTCATGAGGAGATACATCAAACGGCACTTTATCTTCATCTGTAAGCCAATCCAAATCACGCCATACCTCGCCACCATAGACTTTTTCTGGTTGATACTGTTCTTTTACTTCACGAAGGGCTTGAATTAAACGAAGTGCTACCCCTACATGCGTATCATGCTTATCTGCTAAATTGTGAGTATAAATAAATTGAGGTTTTGTGGCAATTAGAATTTGCTTCAAATCTTCAATAGAAGCATGATTATTTTTATCTTTTATGGCACTGCTGGGATAGTCAAGTAAGAACTGGACAGAATATTCGCCAACGATAGCGGCTTTCTTCTGTTCCTTACGCCGGACATTCATCATGTCTTCATCAGTATAGTTTGCATACAGGTCTGCTCTTGGCGAACCGCTTCCATTTGTAACCGTAACGGCTGAAAACCATAAATCGGGGTTCTGGAAGCATGCCAATATGCCATGATACGCCATAATCTCAATGTCGTCCTGATGTGCCGATACTGCTAAGTGGGTAGTTCTTAGACATGCCGTTTCTAATGCTGTGCCATCAGGAACAAATATCTCAGAGCCCGGTTGAGTCAATTTCATATTGATATTTCTCCTTTATCTAATTTATAAAGGTCGAATCCGTAGATTGCGAAACTCTAATCGTGAGCCATGATTTTGCAAGCCGATGTAGCCACTGGTGCGTTTCAAGCCCGGGTGGTCTTTTATCTTATCCAGATGGTCGTTCAAATCTGCATCAATAATTTGAATACCGTTCAAAAAAACTTTCACTTTTGAACCAATACAGGTGATATGGTATTTTTGCCATTCGCCAGCAGGTCGAGAGACTCGGCGTGAAGGGGCAACTGTCGAGTATATACTTCCGCAAAATTGCCATGGTTGTAGGTCTTTATATTCAGCGGAATAATCATCTAAAATCTGGATTTCACTGCCTTCAAAAGCAGGATTTCCCTCTTTCGGTGCACGAATAAATACGCCACTATTGCCGCCGGGAGGAACACGGAATTCCAATTCAAGTTCGAAATCGCCATATTCGTCTGTGGT
>ENA-UOYA01002318-UOYA01002318.1-activated-sludge-metagenome-genome-assembly--contig:-NODE-2318-length-18516-cov-6.864796_pt1 | contig 18516 bp, 14 predicted proteins | sample MGYA00238163_ERZ764804 | MGnify/ENA primary metagenome ERZ764804 (study PRJEB28919, sample SAMN05720223) | activated sludge metagenome | isolation source: Anaerobic digester | place: Hong Kong... | reverse complement strand
CGCTCGCATAATAATCCAGGAAGAAAAGTGGCTCAGCGCCCTGCACGATGAGGTCATTGGCGCACATCGCGACAAGATCGATGCCGACTCCGTCATGCTTGCCCGAATCGATGGCGAGCTTGAGCTTGGTGCCGACGCCATCATTGGCAGCGACCAGAAGCGGATCATTGAAGCCCGCCGCCTTCAAATCAAAAAAGCCGCCAAACCCGCCCAGATCGGCGTCTGCGCCGGGCCTGCGTGTGGCCTTTGCCAGCGGCGCGATGGCGCGAACAAGGGCGTTGCCGGCGGCGATCGAGACGCCTGCCTTGGCATAGGTATAGGGTTCGGGTGAATTGTGCTTGGAGTCCATTTCTTGGCTGCTAGCGATATCGCACTTGGAATTCCACGCCCAACTCGTCAAAAGGCGCGCGTGAAGTTCCTGTCGCGACAAATTCGGTCCGTTCATATCGCTCTGGCGCTCGTTCTCGGCGCGACTGCGGTTGGCGTCTATGCCCAGCTTGAAGGCGGCGAGCGCGGTGTTGCGCCCGTTGACAGCGCAAGCAATTTCGAAGTGCGCGGAATCACCGTTGATGTCGCCGCACGCAATGCGGACATGGCCCGCACGCGCGGCTGGCGCGAGGCCCAGCGGCTCGGCTGGAAGAAGCTCTGGGAAGAAACGCACGGCACAGGCGCGCCCTCGCTGGGTGACAGCGCACTTGATTCGATTGTGTCGGGCATCGTCGTTGAAGACGAGCAGATCGGCCCGAACCGCTATATCGCGCGTCTTGGCATCCTGTTTGATCGCGTGCGCACGGCAGAAATTCTGGGCGTCGCGGGCAATATGCGCCGCTCGGCGCCGCTGTTGATCATCCCCGTCCAATATAGTGGCGGCTTGGCGCAAAGCTTTGAGACGCGCACCGAGTGGCAAAAGGCCTGGGCGCGCTTCCGCACGGCAGACAGTTCGATTGACTATGTCCGCCCAACGGGTGGTGGCGCTGACCCGCTGTTGCTGACGGCCGCGCAAACGCAGCGCCCCGGCCGCCGCTGGTGGCGGATGCTGCTTGACCAATATGGCGCGGCAGACCTGTTGCTGCCGCAGGTGCGGCTGGAGCGAACCTATCCGGGCGGGCCGGTCTTTGGCCATTTCTCGGCATTTTACGGGCCGGATGCCAAGCCGCTTGGCAATTTCACGCTCCGCGTCGCCTCTTCTGCCGCCATCCCCAAGCTGATGGATGCAGGCGTCAAGCGTATCGACTCGATCTTTGCGCAGGCTCTTGCAGCCGGAAAGCTGGCGCCGGACACCTCGCTTGTCATCGAGACGCCGGTGGAGGAACCGACGACCACAGACGCCGAAACAACCGATGAAGCGCTGGGCGTTGCCGAAGATACCGCGAACACCCCGGCGACCAGCCAAGCTGCGGCAACGCGCAGCTTCTCTGTGCAGTTCGATACGCCTGACGTGGGCAGCGTCACCTCTGCCGAAACGACGGTTCGTGCGGTTCCCGGCGTGCGCAGCGCGTCCACCACGAGCCTTGCGCTTGGCGGCGTCTCTGTGATGCGCGTGTCCTTTGATGGCGATGCTGACATGCTGCGCATCGGCTTGAGTGCACGCGGCTATCGTGTCTCCGTGTCGGGCGACACGATCCGTATCCGGCGCTAGTCGATTTCGATGAGCCAGTTCGGGCTGCCGTTTGATTGGCCGGCAGAAGAAGACCAAAGCGATTTCATCGTGACCGCCGCGAACGACGTAGCGGTACGACATCTTGATCGCTGGGGAAGCTGGCCAGTACGGGCGAGCCTGCTGACCGGACCGCGCAAAAGTGGCAAAAGCCTGCTCGGCCGGATATTTGCTGCACGTTCCGGCGGGCGCCTGATCGACAATGCCGATACGCGCCCCGAGGACGAACTGTTCCACGCCTGGAACGTCGCGCAGGAAACGCGCGTGCCGTTGCTGCTCGTGTCGGAGAATGCGCCGCCTCAGTGGGAAGTACGCCTTCCTGACTTGCGATCACGTTTGCAGGCGACACCGATCGCAATCATCGACCAACCCGACCGTCCCCTCATCGAGCTGTTGCTTGCAAAACTGCTCGCAAAACGCGGGCTCGTCGTTGCGCCGGACGTCGCGGCATTCATCTCCGCGCGGCTTGAGCGCAGCTACGTTTCCATCTTTCGTGCGGCCGATCTCATCGATGAAGCATCACTGTCACAAAGACGCGCCATAACAATTCCCTTTGTCCGCGATGCCCTGATGCATGGCGGGCTGATTGACAGGGAAGGGGTATCGCGTGAACAGTCGGAAGATGAACCAGACAGCACCATTTGACTGGCAGGCCAATCCCGCTTCCGCGCCTGAAACGCGCCGCTTCTTCAACCGGGAACTGAGCTGGCTCAAGTTCAACTGGCGCGTCATCGAAGAAGCACAGAACCCGGCCCATCCGCTTCTGGAGCGGCTTCGCTTTCTTTCGATCTCGGGCAGCAATCTCGATGAATTCTTCATGGTCCGCGTGGCCGGGCTGCGCGGACAGATTCTTGAAGGCATTGACGAACGCTCGGTCGATGGGTTGACGCCCACGCAGCAGCTGGATGCCATCAAGGCAGAGGCAGACGCCCTGATGCGCGAGCAGCAAGTGCAGTGGCGGACGTTGCGTGATCTGCTCGCCAAGGCGGACCTGCAGGTTCTCGAAGCCGACCAGATCGATGCGGACGCCTCAGAATCCCTGCGCAAATACTTCCTTGATCAGATCTTCCCGGTGCTGACGCCGCAAGCGCTTGATCCGGCCCACCCGTTTCCCTTTATTCCCAATCTCGGGCTGAGCCTCATCTTCGATCTAACGCGCCTGTCAGACGGTGAAACGGTGCGGGAATTGATCATGTTCCCGTCCTCACTGCCGCGATTCATTCGCCTGCCGGGTGCGCGCGGCCGGTATGTGGCGATTGAAACCGTCATCCGCCATTTTTCGGATCGGCTCTTCCCCGGCTTCGAGATCAAGGGCTCGGGCGCCTTCCGCATCATCCGCGACAGCGACATTGAAATCGAGGAAGAAGCCGAAGATCTGGTTCGCTTTTTCCGCAGGGCTATCAAACGGCGTCGGCGCGGGCGCGTGATCCGCCTCAAGGTCGAGGCGGGGATGCCCAATGATCTGGCGCAACTCATCCGGCGCGAGCTAGGTGGAAGCGACACCATCGTTTCCGAAAGCGATGGCATTCTCGGCATTGGCGATCTCTCGCTGCTGGTCGACGAAGACCGGCCTGACCTCAAATTCCCGCCATATTCTCCGCGCTTTCCGGAGCGTATCCGCGAGCATGATGGCGATTGCTTTGCCGCGATCCGGCAAAAGGACATTGTCGTCCATCACCCCTATGAAGCATTCGACGTGGTGCTGGCTTTCCTCAATCAGGCCGCAGCCGACCCCGATGTTGTTGCCATCAAGCAGACGCTTTACCGCGCGGGCAAGCAATCGGCAGTCATCCGCGCGCTATGCGATGCTGCCGAAGCCGGAAAGTCCGTCACCGCAGTCGTTGAACTCAAGGCGCGCTTTGACGAGGAGCAGAACCTCCACTGGGCGTCGCAGCTTGAGCGCTCGGGCGTTCAAGTGGTTTATGGCTTCATAGACTGGAAGACCCACGCCAAAATTTCCATGGTTGTCCGCCGCGAAGCCAAGGGCGTGCGCACCTATTGCCACTTCGGCACCGGCAACTACCACCCGGTGACTGCGCGCATCTACACGGACCTCAGCTTCTTCACCGCCGATCCGCGCATTGGTCGGGATGCCGCCAAGGTCTTCAACTACATCACCGGATATGTGGAGCCGCAGAAGCTGGAAATGCTCACCATGAGTCCGCGCGATCTGCGCAAGGACCTCATGGCGCTCATCGACGAGGAAATCGCCAATGTGCGTGCCGGAAAGCCGGGCGTCATCTGGGCCAAGATGAACTCGGTCGTCGACTCAAAGCTGATCGGCAAGCTCTATGACGCCAGCTGCGCGGGCGTGCAGATTGACCTCATCATCCGCGGCATCTGTTGCCTTCGTCCCGGTGTTCCCGGCATGTCCGAGAACATCCGCGTCAAATCGGTCGTCGGGCGCTTTCTCGAGCACAGCCGCATCTGGTGTTTCGGCAATGGCGCGGAGCTGCCGAACCGCAAGGCGAAGGTATATATTTCTTCAGCCGACTGGATGCAGCGCAACTTTGACCGGCGCGTCGAATATGCGCTTCCCATCGAAAATCCCACGGTGCACGACCAGATCCTCGATCAGGTCATGGTGGCGAACCTCATCGACAATGAACAAAGCTGGACGTTGCTGCCCGATGGTCGCTATGAACGCGTCCAACCCGGCGACAAGCCTTTCAATCTGCACCGCTATTTCATGACGAACCCCTCTCTTTCCGGCCGTGGCGCGGCGCTCGCATCGAGCGATGGCGTGCCCAAATTGAGTTTGACGCGCCGAACATGAGCGTCGGGCAACGTTCAGCGATCATCGACATCGGCTCCAACTCGGTCCGCCTTGTCGTTTATGGCGGGCCGCCGCGCGCGCCGTTTACGCTGTTCAATGAAAAGCTTCTGGCAGGGCTCGGCAACGGGCTGCAGGAGGGCGGCAAGCTCTCCAAGGGCGCAATGGAAACCGCGCTGGGCGCGCTCACCCGCTTCCGCCGCCTCGTCGAGATGATGGGCGTCAGCGACGTTCAGGTCGTAGCGACCGCTGCCGTGCGGGAAGCCTCGAACGGCGAGGAATTTCTGGACCGGGTGGCGGGCATCGGATTTACGCCACGTATCCTCAGCGGCGAAGAAGAGGCGATTGGCGCAGGCTATGGTGTCTTGTCGAGCATCCCCGATGCCGATGGCGTGGTGGGCGACCTTGGCGGCGGCAGTCTTGAACTGGTCCGCATCAGCAATGGCCACATCCTGAAGCAGATTTCGCTTCCGCTCGGGTCGCTTCGCCTTGCTGCCATCCGCGCCAAAGGGCCGTCCGCGCTCAACCAGACGCTCAAGGAAATGCTCAAGGGGCAGGGATGGATCAGCGAGGCGGCGGGCCGCCCGTTCTACCTTGTCGGCGGATCGTGGCGCTCGCTTGCGCGCCTGCACATCCATCGCACCGGCTATCCGTTGCCGATCCTTGCGAACTACGAAATGCCCGCGACGTCAGCGGCACAATTGGTGCGGATGACCTCCAAGCTCGACAAGTCGATTACCAAAACCGTTCCATCGCTGTCGGCTTCCCGCATTCCCGGGCTCAATGATGCCGCCGCGCTGCTCGCCAGCGTCGTTCGGCAACTGGGGCCATCAAAGCTGGTCACCTGCGCCAACGGCCTGCGCGAAGGGCTGCTCTTTTCGCGTCTCGCCGATGATGTGAAGGCACTCGACCCGCTGCTGGAAGATGCGCGTGCGGAAGGCGACAGGCAGGGACGTTTTGACCAGCATGGGCGCCTCATCCATCGCTGGATCAAGCCGCTGTTTGACGACGAAAAGCGCCAATATGCGCGCCTGCGCCACGCCGCGTGCCTGCTCGCGGACATTGCCTGGCAGGCGAACCCCGAGTTCCGGGCAGAGCGCGGCGTGCAAACCGCCCTTCAGGGGAGCTGGACTGGCGCCTCGCACCGTGACCGCGCGATGCTGGCCGCGACGCTGCACGCATCCTTCGGTGGTGGCGATGCCTTGCCCGACATGCTCGCCCGGCTTGCCACCCCGGCGGAACTCATCATGGCGCAAAGCTGGGGCCTGGCCATTCGATTGGCGCAGCGGCTGAGCGGCGGCACCGAAGATCCGCTGGAAAACAGCCGCCTTGCCTTGCTGCCGGAAACAGTGCGGCTCACTGTCTCACCCTGCCAGTCAGAGCTTGTGAGCGATCAGGTGCAACGCCGCCTCAAGTCGCTCGCCAATGTGATGGGACGGAAGCCCGAGATCGTGATCGAAACGATCAGCTAGGCTCTTCGTCCGGAGCCACTTCGGCTTCCTCGATACGCGTGATGCGCAATTTGCCATCGACAACGCCAAACGCCATGCGCCCCTCGACGAGATCAAGCGCATCGCGCCCAAACTGTTCGAACCGCCAGCTTTCAAGAATGGCGAGGCCCTTACGATTGCCAGCGGCAAGCATGTCGAGCTCATCGGTTCGTGCGAGCAGGCGCGGCGCGACATCGATTTCACGCGCGCGGATCTTGAGGAGGAGCTTGAGCAGATCGGAAACAAGCGCACCTTCCTTGCCGAGGCCGGGCTTGCGATCATCGCGCGCGGGCATTTCATCGGCGGGGAGGGGCTTGGCATTGGCAATCGTGTCGATCAGCCGTCCGCCAATGTCGTTTGACGACCATGAAGTGGAAAGGCCGCGCACCTTTGAAAGGTCATGCTGCGCGCGTGGTGGATGCATCGCGAGGTCGGCAAGCGTCTCATCCTTCATGATCCGACCGCGCGGGATGTTCTTGCCGCGCGCCTCAACTTCGCGCCACGCGGCAATCGCCTTGAGGCGGCCAAGCACTTCGGCCTTGCGGCTGGCAATCTTCACGCGCTTCCAGCTCGTCTGCGGGTCGGCGACATAGTTGGTCGGGTCTGCGATGCGCTCCATCTCGTCGTTGAGCCAGACGCCACGACCGGTCTTGCGGAGCTTGTCGAGCATCATCGGGAAGATGACGGCAAGATGCGTCACGTCCCCAATGGCATAGTCAATCTGACGCTTGTCGAGAGGGCGTCGCGCCCAATCGGTAAAGCGCGCGCCCTTGTCGAGGGGGATGCCGAGCCAGGAATCGACAAGGTTCGAATAGCCGACCTGTTCACCTTGCCCCAGCGCCATCGCCGCAATCTGCGTGTCGAACATCGGGTGCGGCGTCTTGCCGGTGAGGTTGCAGATGATTTCGATATCCTGACCACCGGCATGGACGACTTTGAGGACATCCTCATTGTTGGTCATCAGCTCCAGCAGAGGCGCCAAATCCAGCCCGTCCGCCTTGGGATCAATGGCCGCCGCTTCATGCTCGTCAGCCACCTGAATAAGGCACAGGTCAGGCCAATAGGTGTTTTCGCGCATGAATTCGGTATCGACAGCAATGAAGGGCGATTTTGCCCAGCGGTCGCAGAGTTCCGCCAATGCTTCGGTCGTCGTGACGAGGTCGTGAATCTTCATGACGAAAGCGACTAGCCGCGAATGACGGCGCATTCCAGCTTTGCATCCCGCAAAGGCATGAATTGGCTGTGAGCAATTGCCGGACAAGCCCCGAAACTCTTGACAAATTGACGCCGCGCACGTCTAGGCGCGCCATGCATATTTATCGCTCGCACAACTGCGCCCAGCTTCGCAAATCCGACGTCGGCTCCACGGTTCGCCTTTCGGGGTGGATTCACCGCAAGCGCGACCACGGCAATCTTCTGTTTGTCGACCTGCGCGACCATTATGGTCTGACGCAGATCGTGACGGACGTAGACTCGGAAGCCTTCAAGGTTCTCGAAAGGGCGCGCGCTGAATCGGTCGTGACCGTAACAGGCGAAGTCGTCGCCCGCGCGAGCGAAACGGTGAATGCCAATCTGCCGACCGGCGAGATTGAAGTGCGCGCGCGTGAAGTGACGCTTCAGTCTGCCGCGCAGGAATTGCCGATGCCCGTGTTTGGCGATTCCGAATATCCGGAAGACATCCGCCTGCGCTATCGCTTCCTCGATCTGCGCCGTGAACGCCTGCACAACAACATCGTGCTGCGCTCCAAGGTTATCTCCTCGGTCCGCCAGCGCATGATCGAGCAGGGCTTTACCGAGTTCCAGACGCCGATCCTGACGGCCTCGTCGCCTGAAGGTGCGCGCGATTATCTGGTGCCGAGCCGTGTTCACCCCGGAAAGTTCTATGCGCTCCCGCAGGCGCCGCAGATGTTCAAGCAGTTGCTGATGGTCGCAGGCTTTGACCGCTACTTCCAGATCGCACCCTGCTTCCGCGACGAAGATGCGCGTGCAGACCGTTCTCCGGGTGAATTCTACCAGCTCGACTTTGAAATGAGCTTCGTCACTCAGGATGACGTGTTCAACGCCATCGAGCCCGTTCTGCATGGCCTGTTTGAAGAATTCGCCAATGGCCGGAGCGTTTCGCCCTTGCCGTTCCAGCGCATTCCGTATCGTGAATCGATGCTGAAATACGGTTCCGACAAGCCTGACCTTCGCAACCCGATCATCATCACCGATGTCTCTTCCTACTTCGCCAAATCGGGCTTTGGCCTGTTTGAGCGCATCATTGAGGGCGGTGGCGTTGTCCGCGCGATCCCCGCGCCGAATACCGCCGACAAGAGCCGCAAGTTCTTTGACGACATGAACGAATGGGCACGCGGCGAAGGCTTTGCGGGCCTTGGCTATGTCACCCGCAAGGGCGGTGAATTTGGTGGCCCGATTGCCAAGAACCATGGCGAAGAAGGCATGAAGGAAATTTATGAGGCTCTTGGCCTCGGCCCTGATGATGGTCTGTTCTTTGCCGCGGGCAAGGAAGGGCAGGCAGCGAAGCTTGCAGGTGCAGCACGCACCCGCGTTGGCGAACAGCTCGGCCTCATCGACCCCAACAAGTTCGAATTCTGCTGGATCGTCGATTTCCCGATGTTCGAATATGACGAGGAGGCAAAGAAGGTCGACTTCTCGCACAACCCGTTCTCGATGCCGCAGGGTGAGCTTGAGGCACTGGAAACCAAGGACCCGCTCGACATTCTGGCCTACCAGTATGACATCGTCTGCAACGGCGTGGAGCTGTCCTCGGGCGCGATCCGGAACCATTTGCCCGAGATCATGTACAAGGCGTTCGAAATCGCCGGCTACACGCAGGAAGACGTCGACACCAACTTTGCGGGCATGATCAACGCCTTCAAATTTGGCGCGCCGCCGCACGGTGGCTCGGCTCCGGGCATCGACCGCATGGTCATGCTGCTGGCCGATGAACCCAATATCCGTGAGGTCATTGTCTTCCCGATGAACCAGAAGGCGGAAGACCTGATGATGGGCGCGCCGGGTCCGGTGACGGCCAAGCAGCTCCGCGAACTCAACATCCGGATCGTCGAGCAGACCAAGAACTGATTGTCCCAAATTTGGGCGGTTTGAAACCGCCCCAGTTTGGCGCTTGTTCTGACGCGAAATCTGTTCCTAGGCTTTCGCCATGGGGGCAAAGCTCAAACCTTACGAATCCGGCGAGAAGTATGACGGCGATTACGACGCCGATCTGCGCGCGCTACAAGAGCGCCTCGCCCGGATCCAAGCTTCCTACATAACCTACGGAAACAGCGCGATTATCGCGGTTGAAGGCTGGGATGCCTCGGGCAAGGGCGGCGCCATTAGTCGGCTGACCGCAGGCTGGGATCCACGCTGGTATGAGGTGTGGCCGATTGGCGCGCCGACTGAGGAAGAGCGAGTCCGCCATTTCCTCTGGCGCTTCTGGAAGCGCCTGCCGGGCAAGGGCGAGATCAATATTTTTGATCGCACCTGGTATGGCCGCGTGCTCGTGGAACGCGTCGAGGGCTTTTGCAGCAAAGCCCAATGGCAGCGCGGCTATGATGAAATCAACGAATTCGAGGCACAGCAGCGCGACAATGGTGTCGTCCTCATCAAGATCTTCATGCATGTGACGCAGGAAGAACAGGACGAACGCCTGCTCGCGCGACTGAAGGATCCGTGGAAGCGCTGGAAGACAGGACTGGAGGACTATCGCAACCGCGAGAAGCGCGAGGCCTATCTCGAAGCGTATCAGGAGATGTTTGAACGCTGCGACACGCGCTGGGCGCCGTGGAAAATCATCGACGCGAACAACAAAAAGGCCGCCCGCATCGCGTTTTTGAAGACAGTGGCAGATCAGTTGGAAAAGCACACCAACATGACGCCGCCGCCGCTTGATCCGGAACTCGAAAGCGCGGCACGCAAGGCCTTGGGCGATATCGGCGACCTCGATTGAGGGCTTTCTCGCGCGTCAGGCGTACGAAATTTCCATCACTTCATATTCGATTTCGCCTGCCGGAAGCGTCACGCGCCGCAAGTCTCCAACCGCTGCTCCGCGCAGCGCCCGCGCGATTGGCGAATTCCAGCCAACGCGTCCTTTTTCCGCCTCCGCCTCATCGTCGCCGACAAGCGACAAGGTCCGGTGCCGATCATTCTCGTCGGCAATCGTCACCGTTGCACCAAACCAGACGCGTGACTTGTCAGGCTGCCCGGCGGGGTCGACGACCTTTGCCGCCTTGATGCGGCGCGACAACCAGCCAAGCTCGCGATCTATCTCGCGCAAGCGCTTCTTTCCGTAGATGTAATCGCCATTCTCAGACCGATCGCCGTTACCAGCCGCCCATGAAACTGTCTCAACGAGCTTGGGCCGTTCTCGGGCAAACAGGTCTTCATAGCGCGCGCGCAGCGCCGCAAAGCCTTTAGGCGTGATGTAGTTGGGCTTGTCGATCATCCGGGATAGCGCTTGCCGAGATAGGTCGAGAGCGGCGTCGCGGACTTTACGGTCGCACGGGGCGGGTTGAGCATGTCATACACGACCGCATTCTCCAGCACCCGCTGCACATAGTTGCGCGTTTCCGAAAGCGGGATTGCCTCGATCCAATCGAGCACATCGACATCGGCGCGGGGATCGCCATTGGCACGCAGCCACTTGTTCACATTGCCCGGCCCCGCATTATAAGCGGCGACGGCTAGCACATAGCTGCCGCCGAACATGTCCATCAATTGTCCGAAATAGGTCGCGCCCAGCGACACGTTATATTGCGGGTCGCCCAGGCTCGCATAGTTGTAGGAAAGGCCCGCGCGCGGAGCTGTCTGCTTCGCCGTTGCGGGCATGAGCTGCATCAGCCCCCGCGCGCCGACACGGCTCGTTGCCTCCTTGTCAAACTGGCTTTCCTGCCGCGAGATTGCATGGATCATCGTCCAGCTTCCCGCATGTTCAGGCGGGACCGTAATCTGGGGAAAGGCAGCGGCGGTATAATCGCTTAGCCCCACGTTGCGCGCATTTCGTCCGACCAGCACATTGAGATCGGGTCGGCCCACCTTGGCCGCGAGTTCAGCCGCGAGCACATGCTCGGCATCGGTTTCCACGGAAGTTGCAAGGCTGCGGACAAACAGGCTCTGGTCGCTCCAATTGCCTTGCTGCCCGAGTGCCACGATGGCGCGCACCAGTGAGCGACGCCCGAAAGCTGCGCGTTCCGACGCCGAAATTTCGAGCGTCCGCCCCGTTGGCGTCAGCATCGGCTTGCGACCCAGCCGTTCGGCAGCAAGCTGGCCATGGAACTGGTCGAAAAAGCGCGCGGCATTTTCAAACACTTGCCGCGCCTCGGCCGTCTTGCCCGCTGCATCCAGAGCGCGACCTGCCCAATAGAGGCCCCGCGCCTGTGTCTGGTGCGATTTTGCGGCATTGGCATATTGCTGGAACATCACTGCCGCATTTGCAGGCTGGCCAAGGCGCTTGAGCGCAGCCGTGGCAGCGAGCCATGTCAGGTCGGTATAGGCATCGCGCTCCGCAAAGGGCCTGTCGCGCACGATGGTGCCGGGCGCATAAGTCCCCGAAGCCCGACTGGCGATGTCATAGGCCACCTGCCAGTCGCCATCATTTGCAGCGTCTTTTGCCGAAATGAGCAACATCTGAAGCCACACGGCGGGGGCGGGGGGGAAGGCCGACATTGGAATGCTCTGGCGCAGCATCTGGCGCGCGACGCCGCCTTGCCCCGTATTGCGCAGCCACCAGATATAATCGGCAACAAAGCCCGGATTTGCTCGGATCTTGCCCCCGGCATAGGCGAGCTTGTCCGGCGCATCAGGCGCCTTGCCGAGAAGTGCAAGCCGGACATCAAACATGGGGCGATTTGTTGCACTCGTCATGCTTATCTGACGGGTGGCAGCACTTGTCGAGCGTGCCCAAAGCAGCGCGTCCATCCGCGCGTCATGGTCTTCAAGGCGCAGGGCCGAGCCAAAACGCGTCAGCAGCCGCGTTTCATCGTCGGACGAAAGCGCGCCTCCGGTCCAAGCCTTGCGCGCAGCATCGACTGCCTCGAAATTGCGATCCTGCTCATCCAGAGCTTCGGCATAGCGCAGCCAGGCGGCCGATGACTGGGGCGGATATTTGCGGAAGAACGAAATGATCGCGCTTGCGCTGTCGACATCAGGCCGGATCGCGCGTTCGGCATTGCGCCGCATCGTCGCCTCGCCCGGCCAATCCTCATAGACCGCCATGAAATTGGCATAGCTGGAGAAGGGCAGATTGTCGGCGCGGCGCAGCATGTTCCATTGCGCGAGCGGTCCAGCCATCGGGTTGGACGTCATAACAGGCGGCGGAGAAACCGCAGACGCGGGGGCGGGGCTTGCCAACGCAGGGTCATCGGCCTGCTGGGCAAATGCGGGCCAGGACAACAGCCCAGCCGCCAGAATGATCGGTCTAATCAAGACGGACTTCACATTGCGAGACAACATACTGGACATACTAGGGTCGGCATCCTTATTTGGCGCTGAACGACAGGCCGGTCCTGCGCCTTCTATGGCGCAATGCGGCAATCAGGTGAAGGGCTGCCCCAGATGTTTTCGGGTTCAATTCCGGCGTTGGTAACGCCTTTTCGCAATGGCGAAGTCGATGAGGCTGCCTTTCGCAACCTTGTGAGCTGGCAGATTGCGGAAGGATCAAGCGCGTTGGTGCCCTGCGGCACCACCGGCGAGAGCGCGACCCTCTCCTATGACGAGCATTATCGCGTGATTTCGCTGTGTATTGAGGAAGCTGCGGGTCGTGTTCCCGTGATCGCGGGCTGCGGCTCCAACGACACGGCAACAGCCGTGCGCCACATGGCTTTTGCCAAGTCGGAAGGTGCCGCCGCAGCACTTGTGGTGGCCCCTTATTACAACCGCCCGAACCAGGATGGCATCTACGCCCATTACGCCCATCTGGCCGAAAAATGCGACCTGCCGATCATCCTTTACAACGTACCGGGTCGCACGGTGACGGATCTGCTGCCGGAAACGGTCGCAAAGCTCTCCGCGATTCCCTCAATTGTCGGCATCAAGGACGCAAGCGGCAATCTGGCGCGCGTCGGCACGCACCGTCTCGGCTGCGGAACCGATTTCTGCCAGCTGTCCGGCAATGACGATATGGCGCTCGGCTTCAATGCCTCGGGTGGCGTCGGGTGCATTTCGGTGACGGCCAATGTCGCGCCGCGCCTGTGCGCCGAATTTCAGAAGGCCTGCCTTGATGACGACTATGCGCTCGCCCGCACGCTCAACGATGCGCTGCATCCGCTCCACGGCGCGCTGTTCTCCGACGCATCTCCGGGACCGACCAAATATGCGCTGACGCGTATCCTGAGCGACTTCCCGTCGGAATTGCGCCTGCCGATGACGCCCGCAGGCGAGGCCTCGCGCCGTGCCGTGGATGCCGCGCTGGAGCATGCTAGACTGATCTGATGGCACGGCCACGCCCCAGCACGTTCGACAAGGTCAAGACCGTCGCCGAGAACCGGCGCGCGCGCTATGACTATTTCATCGAAGACACCTTCGAGGCCGGCATCGCGTTGACCGGCACCGAAGTGAAATCGCTGCGCTTTGGCGAGGGCTCGATTGTCGAGGCCTATGCAGAGATCAAGGATGGCGAGGTCTGGCTGGTCAACGCCAACATTCCGGAATTCAGCCACGGCAACCGCTTCAACCATGAGCCAAAGCGCCCCCGCAAGCTGCTGTTACACGAGCGCGAAATCAACAAGATGCACGGCGCAGTGGCGCGCGAGGGCATGACGCTGGTTCCGCTGTCTGTCTATTTCAATGGGCGCGGCCGGGCCAAGGTCGAGCTCGCACTCGCCAAGGGCAAGAAGGCGCATGACAAGCGCGAGACGATCAAGGCGCGTGACTGGAAGCGTGAGGCCGCGCGCATCATGCGAGATCGCGGATGAGCCGCCTCAACAAATGGATTCGTTCGCAGGCGCCTAGCCGCGAGAGCTTTGAGAAGAGCCGCTTTCTTCGTCCATTTGCGCAGCGCGTCTTTCATCCCGCCCTGTGGCGCTTCACGCGGCGGTCCGTGCCACGAGGCGTTGCACTCGGCCTGCTCGTCGGCATCTTTCTGCTCATTCCCGGTGTGCAGATTGCGGGCGCCGCGTTGCTCGCCCTCCCGGTGCGCGCCAACATCCCCATCGCTGCGGCCATGACCTTCCTAAGCAATCCGGCGACGACACCCTTCATTCTTGCCGCCTCGCTGTACATTGGCAATGCGACGCTCAATCTCGGCGCGGACCTGACCCAGTTTGAAGCCCTGCTTGCGCGCAGCGCGCCGCTCAGCGCCTGGGCGGAATGGGTCGTCTCGAGTGCCGCACCCGCGTTGCTCTGGGGGCTGTTCGTCATTGCAACCGTATCGGCGGCCATTGGCTATGTAATCGCCGTTGCTGTCTGGCGTTGGTGGCTGGTGCGCAAGTGGCGGGCGCGCAGCAAGCACCGCCGCTCCGTCGCTTGACGACAGCCGCGCAAGCGGGAAAGTAGCGCCAACGTGCGAAATCTTGCCATCTTCTCGAATGAGCCGCCCACGGCCAAACGGACAAGCCTTCCGGTCGAGGAAGAGCGCAACCTGTTGCTGATCGTCGGATTGGCCGCAGCTGTGTCCGCTGCGATCATCTTCTGGTTTTCAAGAAGCGGGCCGCTCGCGGCTGGCTTTTCGGCGATGATCCTCGGTGGCGCGGCGCTTGCACTTTTCATTCGTCGGCTGGCGCCCTCGGCACCAGCGGAAGAAAGCGATTGCGACTGGAGCCTCGTGCGCGATGCGGCCGAAGCTGATGACGCAGCTGTCGCCGTCACCGACAGGACGGGTCGCCTCGTTTGCGCCAACATGCGCCACGAAACCTGGTTTGGCGGCCCGGTGGCACCACCCGCCGTTCTCGTTGATCAGGCGCAAAATGATCTTCTGGCCGCCGCCGCACGCACGGCTTGGCGCGATGGGCGCGCCGTCGTCAACGGGCTCAGGCGCGATACGCTGCTGCTGGACGCCAGCGTTCAACGCAGCGGGCGCGGGGAGAGTCACCTTGTCTGGCGCTTCCGGCCTTCGGTCGAATTTGACCTGCTTGCTGAAGCGCGTCGCGTGATTGCCGGCCCTGCGGGCGAGCGTTTGGGCGAAGCGGGGATCATGACCGTTCTCATCGGTCCGGAAGGGAACATCCGCGCGGCCAGCCGGGTCTTTGCGATCCGTGCCGCAGGCCGCTCTGAAGCTCTGGTCGAAGGGCGCGAGTTCGTTTCCTTCTTCGAAACCGACAGCAATGGCGTCCTGCGCTTTGTGCTCGAGGGACGCACCGGAATGCCGCTGCGCCTTCTTCAAATCCCCAGCGATCCCGGAAATCCGGATGCCGCGACGATGGTCATCCTGCTGGATGACGATTCCAACCGCACCAGTGCCGATCCCAATGTTGCCGTAAGCATGCAGGCAATGATGGCCAAGCTGCCTCTGGGCCTTGCACTTGCAGACCGGGACGGTCGCTTCCTCTTCCTGAACGACGCCTTTTGTCGCGCCGTGGGCCAGCCCATCGGCGCGCGCCCAATCTACCCCGGCGACCTCGTCATCCGCGAAGACAAGGCCGCCGTTGCCGATGCCGTGCGACGTTTTGCCATGGGCCAGCCATCGAGCGGCGACATCGCGGTGCGGCTCGTCAGCCTGCCGGAAGAGCCGGTTGCGCTGACGATTGCGAGCGTCAAAGGCCTTGGCGACGCCGCCGTCCTCCTGTCGATCAAGGATTCGAGCGAGGAATCGCGGCTCAAGAAGCAAGTTGCGCAAGCCACCAAGATGCAGGCTGTCGGCCAGCTTGCAGGCGGCGTGGCGCATGACTTCAACAATATTCTCACGGGCATTCTCGGCCATTGCGATCTGATGCTGATGCGGCATTCGCCGGGCGATAGCGATTATGACGACATCCAGCAGATACGGAACAATGCCAACCGCGCCGCTGGCCTGACGCGCCAGTTGCTGGCCTTCTCGCGGCAACAGACGCTGCGGCCGCAGATTCTTCAGCTTCCCGACGTTGTTTCGGAAATCTCGAACCTTCTGAAGCGGCTGATGGGCGAGACGGTGGAACTGATCGTCAAGCACGGCCGCAATCTGGGGCCGGTGCGCGCCGACCCCGGCCAGCTTGAGCAGGTGATCGTCAATCTGGCCGTTAACGCGCGCGACGCCATGCCGCGCGGTGGGCAATTGACGATCCAGACCTATGCCGTCTCGGCCGCCGAAGTCCGCAAGATCGGCAGCGATATCCTGCCTGTGGCCGATTATACCGCGCTCAGCGTGACGGATACCGGCACGGGCATTCAGCCGGAACTTCTGTCCAAGATTTTCGAGCCCTTCTTCACGACCAAGGAAGTCGGCAAGGGTACTGGCCTGGGGCTGTCCACGGTTTACGGCATTGTGAAGCAATCGGGCGGCTTCATCTTTGCGGATTCGAAAGTGGGGGAGGGGACGAGCTTCGTCATCTACCTGCCGGTGCATATCGTCGAAGCGGGGCAGAATGCGGAGCCGACCAAGGCGAAGGAAAAGCCGGAAGAGCTGTGGGGCAGCGGCACCGTCTTGCTGGTCGAGGACGAAGACATGGTCCGCGCGGTCGCCGAGCGGGCGCTGACCCGCCACGGCTATGACGTAATCACCGCAACCAACGGCGAGGAAGGGCTGGAAATCCTGAAGGACCGGGCAGACATCGATATTCTCGTCTCGGACGTGGTGATGCCGATGATGGACGGCCCGACGCTGGGTCGGCACGCCCGCGAACTTTTTCCGGAGATGCCGCTGCTCTTCATGTCGGGCTATGCAGAAGAACAGCTGCGCCGCTCCATCGCGCTCGACAATGTTGAGTTTCTTCCAAAACCCTTTTCTGTTCAACAGCTTGCTGAGGCCGTGCGCAACGCGCTGCCACGCTGATTGCGCTTGAGAACAAAACAGGAAAAATATTTTCGTTCCCCTCTTGTTCAATAGGAACAAAGCCGATACACCCTGATCATCGCATTGACGATGCAAGCGCAACAGCTACGAGGGGACGGGCCATGTCGGCACAACTCAAGCTTATCGAAACGGAACGTTCGGCAGCCATGATGGATAGAGAAAAGGCACTCGAAGCGGCGCTTGCGCAGATTGATCGCGCATTCGGCAAGGGCTCGGCCATGAAACTCGGGTCGCGTGAAGCGATCGAGATTGAATCAGTTTCAACGGGCTCGTTGGGGCTCGATATCGCGCTCGGAATTGGCGGCCTGCCGCGTGGCCGCATCGTCGAGATTTTCGGGCCGGAAAGCTCCGGCAAAACGACGCTGGCGCTGCACGCCATCGCCGAAGCGCAGAAGAATGGCGGCACAGCGGCCTTTATCGATGCCGAGCACGCGCTTGACCCGATTTATGCCCGCAAGCTGGGCGTGAACATCAACGAGCTTATCGTGTCGCAGCCCGATACGGGGGAGCAGGCGCTCGAAATCGCCGACACGCTCGTCCGCTCGAACGCCATCGACGTTCTCGTCATCGACTCGGTTGCCGCTCTTGTCCCGCGCGCTGAAATCGAAGGCGAAATGGGTGACAGCCATGTCGGTCTTCAGGCGCGCCTGATGAGCCAGGCGCTGCGCAAGATCACGGGTTCAATCAACCGTTCGCGCTGCCTTGTCATCTTCATCAACCAGATCCGCATGAAGATCGGCGTGATGTACGGCTCGCCGGAAACGACGACCGGTGGCAATGCGCTCAAATTCTACGCGTCGGTTCGCCTCGACATCCGTCGTACCGGCCAGATCAAGGATCGCGAGGATATTGTCGGCAACGCCACGCGCGTGAAGGTGGTCAAGAACAAGGTTGCACCGCCCTTCAAGCAGGTCGAGTTCGACATCATGTATGGCGAAGGCATTTCCAAGACCGGTGAAATCCTCGACATCGGCGTCAAGGCCGGGCTCATCGAGAAGTCGGGCTCGTGGTTCAGCTACGACTCGATCCGGATCGGTCAGGGGCGCGAGAACGCCAAGACCTGGCTCAAGGAAAATCCCGAAATGGCCGCCAAGCTTGAACAGCAGATCCGGAGCAAGACCGAAGCTGTCGCGGAAGGCCTGATGGTAGAACCAGAGGCGGACGACGATCTCTGATCCACAAGGGCGCCTGCACTTTGCCGGCACCCGATCAGGATAAGCGTTGCGTCTCAAGCAACAAAAGGCCCGCCATGCCCGGCGGGCCTTTTTCTATGCACGGGTAATGTGCTCATATGGGCAAGGTCAGGCTGCAATCCGCACTGCCTGTGCCTTCACGATTTCTTCGGCCTGCTTGCCGCCGATCTCCGCCAAATGATCGAACCGCGCCTCGAATGTCGCCAAACCCTGGCTCAAGGAACGCAGTTCCGAATCAAGCCCGTGCAAGCCCGCTTCGGGAAGGGTCGCATCGATCTGCTCCCAGCGCTCCCAGTCCGGATGCGGACCAAGGCCTGCAATTTGCCCACGGCGGGCCGACACGACCGATCCCACTTTCGATCCCGTGCCGGGCGGTGCGGCGACTGTCAGTTGCCAGACGGGCTCGAGCAGATAGGGGGCGCATTGTGACAGCGCTTCACTCATCGCGATGCGCCCTGCCGTCCGGAATGCAATCT
>ENA-UOYA01002317-UOYA01002317.1-activated-sludge-metagenome-genome-assembly--contig:-NODE-2317-length-18523-cov-6.232402_pt1 | contig 18523 bp, 21 predicted proteins | sample MGYA00238163_ERZ764804 | MGnify/ENA primary metagenome ERZ764804 (study PRJEB28919, sample SAMN05720223) | activated sludge metagenome | isolation source: Anaerobic digester | place: Hong Kong... | reverse complement strand
CGATCAGCCGGTTGGTGGCGTTGTCCTCGACGACGAGGATGTGAAGACCCTCGAGCACGCCCTCGACGGCCTCGACCACGGGGCCGGCGGCTTCGGCGGGTTCGGCGGCGACTTCGATCCAGAAGGTCGAACCGACGCCCTCCTGAGAGGTGAAGCCGACCTCGCCGCCCATGATCTCGGCCAGACGCTTGGTGATCGCCAGGCCCAGGCCCGATCCGCCGAACTTGCGGGTCGTGGAGGCGTCGCCCTGGTCGAAGCGCTCGAACAGTCGCGACTGCGCCGCCTCCGGAACGCCGACGCCGGTGTCGGCGATCTCGAACCGCAGGCGCGGGCCGGTTTCGTGGGCGATGGCCCGGCAGGCGACGGCGACGCCGCCATGCAGGGTGAACTTCACCGCGTTGCCGATCAGGTTGAAGAGCGCCTGACGCAGCCGGACCGGGTCGGACCAGATCCAGCCCACGTTCGGATCGACGTCCACGTCGAGCGACAGGCCCTTGCCCGCCGCCTGTGGCGTCAAGAGGCTGATGACGCCGTTGATCAGCTCCCGCGGATCCACCGCCTCGAACTGAAGCTCCAGTCGTCCGGCCTCGATCTTCGAGAAGTCGATGACGTCGTTGAGCAGTTCGGCGAGCATCTGGCCGCAGGACAGAGCCTCGTTGAGCAGCTTTCGGCCCTCGTCGCTGAGGTCCTCGGACTTCAGCAGGTGCAGCACGCCGAGCACGCCGTTCATCGGCGTGCGGATCTCGTGGCTCATATTGGCGAGGAAGGCGGCCTTGGCCTCGGCGCCGGACTGGGCGGCGCGCTCGGCCTCGATCAGGGCCAGCTCCTGCCGCTTGCGCGCGTCGATGTCCTGCACAAGGCCGACGGCCTTGATCCAGCGGCCCGAACCGTCGCGGGTGATGTGGTGATAGAGGCGCGTCCAGCGCTCCTCGCCGGTCTGGGTGAGGATGCGGGCCTCGAAGCCCTCGTTGGCGGGGGCCAGGCCTTTCTGGATGTCGAGGAAAGCCTGTCGGACGTGCGGCAGGTCGTCCGGATGGAATCGGGGGAACTCCAGGCGTCGCACGGCGTCGAAGTCGGTCGGCTCGCCGATCATCCGCCGCAGTTCCGGCGAGGCCCAGAACGTCTTGTCGATGTGGTCCACCTCGTAGACCCCGGCATCGGCGGCGGCGAGGGCGATCTTCAGGCGGCGCGAATTGGCCTGGGCCTCGCGGCGAGCGCGCACGGCGGTGGAGATGTCGTCGAGATAGATCAGGATGCCGCCGATGCCGCCGTCCGCATGGCGCCAGGGGCGCATCTCCCAGCGGATCGTCTGCTCGCGTCCGCGGCTGTCGATGAAGCTGTCCTCCTCGCGGCTGAAGGCCTGGCCGGCCAGGGCCAGCTGACAGGTGCGCAACAGCGCGTTCGGCATGCCGGGGAAGACTTCGGTGAGCGCAAGGCCAAGGTGCGGCCGGTCCGACAGGCCGAAGACCTCGACCCACTGGGGACTGACGACGCGATAGCGCAGCTCGCTGTCGAGCATGGCCACTGCGAAGGGCGCGCCCTCGATCAACTGGGTGGCGTCGCGGCCCGCGGCCAGTTCGGAGACGTTCTGGGCGATGCCGACCAGACGATGCAGGCCGCGCCGCGTCGGCTCGGTCTGGAACGAGGATCGAAGGGTCACCCAGCCGCCCGACTTGGTCCGGACCCTGTGCTCGACGATGGCGGGCCGTCCGAGCTGGACCCCTTCGCTGAGGGCGGCGCGGATTTCGGTCGCCCTCTCGGGATCGAGGATCGCGACGAACTTGTCGCGGGAATCGACCTCGTGCGGTTCGTAGCCGGTCAGCTGCAGGAGCTCCTGCGACCAGCTCAGCTTCTCGGTGATCGGGTCGTAGATCCAGGTGCCGATGCCGGCCGCGGCCGACAGCATGGCCCGCGCCCGGCGGGAATCTTCCAGCTCGGCGTTGCGGGCTCGCGAGTCGCTGGCGTCGCGGACGGATCCGACAACCATGCCTTCATGGAGAAAGTCGGCGCGCAGTTCGCTCCATCGCCAGCCGCCGTTGGCGTGGGCCAGGCGGACGAAGCCGGCGTTAGTGGTCCCAGGCGTCAGCACATCGGCCGCCGCCGCGAACTCGACGGCGTCTTCCGGGTGCACCATGTCGTGAAGCCGGCGGCCCGCAAGCGTCGCGGGCTCCCAGCCGAGGAACGCCTTCCAGGCGGGATTCGCCAGGGCGATCCGGCCGTCTGGTGTCGCGGCGAACAGAAGCTCGCGGCTGTTTTCGAACAGCCACGAGATCATCCGATCCCGACCCAAAGGCGTGGCTTCGCAATCGCCGGCCACTTCGCCCCCCCTAGTTGCGGGGGACGATATAACGACTAAGCGTAAACGTAAGATTTGCCGAACGGCGTTCGCCGATCCTCAGAACGCATTCTCGCCGGTGATCGCGCGGCCAAGGATCAGGGCGTGCACGTCGTGCGCGCCTTCGTAGGTGTTGACCGTCTCGAGGTTCGCCGCGTGGCGCATCACGTGATAGTCGCCCGAAATGCCGTTGCCGCCGTGGATGTCGCGCGCCTCGCGGGCGATGGCCAGGGCCTTGCCGCAGTTGTTGCGCTTCATCAGGCTGATGGCCTCCGGAACCCATGCCCCCTGGTCGATAAGGCGGCCAAGGGCCAGCGCGCCTTCGAAGCCGAGGGCGATCTCGGTCTGCATGTCGGCGAGCTTCTTCTGGATCAACTGGCGCGCCGCCAGCGGCTTGCCGAACACCTTGCGGGTCGACACGTAGTCGCGGCTGGCGTGCAGGCAGAAGTCGGCCGCGCCCATCGCGCCCCAGGCGATGCCGTAGCGCGCCTTGTTCAGGCACGAGAACGGACCGCGCAGGCCCGAGACGTTGGGCAGCATCTGGTCTTCGGGGACAAAGACGTCCGACAGGGCGATCTCGCCGGTGATCGAGGCGCGCAGCGAGAGCTTGTTCTGGATCTTGGGGGTGGAGAAGCCTTCGGAGCCGCGGTCCACCAGGAAGCCGCGGATCGTCCCGTCGAGCTTGGCCCAGACCAGCGCCACGTCACTAATCGGCGAGTTGGTGATCCACATCTTGGCGCCGTTCAGCACGTAGCCGCCGTCGACCTTCTTCGCCACGGTCCGCATGGAGGCGGGATCGGAGCCGCCGTCCGACTCCGTCAGGCCGAAGCAGCCGACGATCTCGCCGGTCGCCATGCCGGGCAGGTACTTGCGGCGCTGCTCTTCGGAGCCGAAGGCGTAGATCGGATACATGACCAGCGAGGACTGCACGCTCATGGCCGAGCGGTAGCCGGAATCGATGGCCTCGATCTCACGGGCGATCAGGCCGTAGGCCACGTGGTTCACGCCGGCGCAGCCGTACGCCTCGGGCAGCGTCGGGCCGAGGAAGCCGAGGGCCCCCATCTCGTTCATGATCTCGCGGTCGAAGCGTTCTTCGGCGAAGGCCGAGACGACGCGCGGCAGGAGCTTGTCGCGGGCGTAGGCGCGGGCGCTTTCCCACACCATGCGCTCGTCTTCCGAGAGGCGGGCGGCCAGGTCGAGCGGGTCTTCCCAGTCGAAGGTCTTGGCGGGCGATCCGGTGTCGAGGGCCATGCGCGGTCTCCTGGTTCCCATACGTCAGGGGCAGGGCGCGCTTATGACCTCTTTTTTTCTCTGCGTGTAGAGGCTCCGCGCGGTTTTGCGCGGTCGTCAGTCGGCGCGGCCGCGGGCCACGAACCAGCCGTTGCGGAAGCCGTCCTGGGCCTTGCCGTACAGGAACGCCTGGCCCTGCGGCGTCGCGAGCCGCCCGCCGGCCGCCAGCAGCACGGCGTGGGCCGCCGCGATATCCCATTCCATGGTGGGGCCATGACGGGGATAGATGTCGGCCGCCCCCTCGGCGATCCTGCAGAGCTTGATGGAGGAGTCCATCGCCTGGGTGGTGTCGAAGCCGTACTCCTCCGCCAGGGCGCGCAGCTGGTCTTCCTTCATCGTGTGGCTGATCAGCGCGACGGCCTGGCCCGCGCGCCAGGGGCGCGCCTCGACCGGCGCGGCGACGCCGCCCTGGGCGCGCTTGAAGGTGCGGCCGTCCCGGGTGAACCAGGTTTCGTCCGAGGCCGGCGCGCAGACCGCGCCCGCGACGGGGCGTCCATGATCGATCAGGCCGATATTGACCGTGAAGTTGGGATCGCCTCGCACGAAGGCCTTGGTGCCGTGCAGCGGGTCGACCAGGAAAAAGCGCGGCCCGATCTCGTCCGGCGTGCCGAATTCGCTGGCGTCCTCCTCGGACACGACCGGGATGTCGGGGAAGGCGGACGCCAGGCGCTCGAGGATCAGCGCCTCGCCGCGGCGGTCGGCTTCGGTCACCGGGCTCTCGTCGGCCTTGCGTTCGACGTTCAGGCCCGAGCGCCACAGCGGCAGAATGAGGCGCCCTGCCTCTTCGCAGATGTCAGCCAGAATCGGACCCGGATCGCTCATCGCTCGTCTCGTTGCTGCATCGGCCCGCGGCCGGGCGACTTGTCTAGAGGGCGGCGCCGGTTTTCCCAAGGCGCAAATCAGGCCAAGTTCCCGGCCATGACCGAGACCGTTTCGCCAGACGACGCTTCGCCAGAAAACGCGGCCAGGCCGGCCCCCCGCACCGCCGAGGTGACGGCCTATCTGGCGGCGCGCATGTGCCACGACTTCATCAGTCCGGCCAGCGCCATCGTCTCCGGGCTCGACCTGCTGGAGGATCCCAGCGCCCAGGACATGCGCGAAGACGCCATGAACCTGATCGCCTCGAGCGCCCGCAAGCTAGCCGACATGCTGTCGTTCACCCGCGTGGCCTTCGGCGCATCGGCCTCGGCCGAGACGTTCGACGTCCGCGACCTGGAGAAGCTGGCCCAGGGCGTCTTCGCCCACATGCGCGCCGGCCTGGATTGGCGTCAGGGTCCCGCCTCGGTGAACAAGCCCGCCGCCCGCGCGCTCCTGAACCTTGCGCAGATGGCCGGCGCCGCCCTGCCCATGGGCGGCGACGTCGTCGTTCACACCCTCGAAGGGGACGGCGTCCTCGACATCCGCGTGGAAGCCAAGGGCGCGCGTCCGCGCCTGCGGCCCGAGGTGATCGGCGGCCTGCGCGGCGAACCGCACGGCGAAGGTCTGCACGGCCACTGGGTGCAGGCCTATTATGTCAGCCAGTTCGTCGCCGACGCCGGCGGTCAGGTGGCGGTCGAGCCCGCCGAGGAACTGATCGTCTTCTCGGCGCGGCTGCCCCTGTGATCGATCGCCGCGCCCCAGGCGGCGCGGCTCATACGCCTCCTTAACCAACGGCGGGCCAGAACGGGTCCGACTGGAGGGGAGTGCGTTGAAGACCTGCCTTGTCGTCGACGACAGCCGCGTGATCCGCAAGGTCGCGCGCCGCATCCTGGAGGACATGGGCTTCGAGATCGCCGAGGCCGCCGACGGGATGGAGGCGCTCGCCTGGTGCCGGGCGGCCATGCCCGACGCCGTTCTCCTGGACTGGAACATGCCGGTGATGAACGGCATCGACTTCCTGCGCCACCTGCGTCAGGAGCCGGGCGGCGATCGCCCGACCGTGGTCTTCTGCACCGTCGAATCCGACGTCGCCCATATTCGCGAAGCGCTCGAGGCCGGGGCCGACGAATACATCATGAAGCCGTTCGACGGGGACATCATCGCCTCGAAGCTGGCCGAAGTGGGGCTGGCGTGAACATCGAGGATCGCGTCCTTGTCGCCGAACTGTGCGCCGCGCGCGCCGGTTTGAAGATCGACCCGGAAAAGACCTATTTCCTGGAAAGCCGCCTGGCGCCCGTGGCGCGCCGGGAGGGTTTCGTCTCGATCGTCGACATGGTCGATGCGCTCCGCAACCGCAGCGAGGAGCGGCTGGTCTGGGCGGTGGTCGAGGCCCTCGCCGCCGGCGAGACCGCCTTCTTCCGCGACCGCGAGCCGTTCCGCCTGTTCCGCGACGTGGTCCTGCCCACCCTGGCGAAGCGGGTGGAGAGCCGTCCGATCCGCGTCTGGAGCGCGGCCTGCGGCTCGGGCCAGGAGGTCTATTCCCTGGCCATCGAAGTCGACGAGCATCGCGCCCAGCTGGGCGGGGCGAAGATCGAGCTCTTTGCGTCCGATCTCTCGGAGCGCGCGCTGGAAAAGGCCCAGTCGGGGCTCTTCACCCAGTTCGAGGTCCAGCGCGGCCTGCCGATCCGTCGTCTGGTCGCCCATTTCGAGAAGGTCGACGAGATGTGGGCCATCGCGCCCAAGATCCGCCAGATGGTGCGCTGGCGGCGGGTCAATCTCGTCAGCGAATTCTCCGGGGGCGCCCAGTTCGACGTGATCTTCTGCCGCCACGTGCTCGGCTCGCTGATCGAGCCCATGCAGGTCCGCGTCATCGAGAACCTGGCGCGTGCGCTAGCCCCGGACGGCTTCCTCTTCCTGAGCGAGGGCGAGGCCCCGACCGGCTTCGCAAAGGCGCTGACGCCGGTGGCCGGCGCGCCAGGCCTCTTCGTCCGCAACCCCGCCTGGCGCGCGGCGGCGGCCTGATCCATCCGAGATCCGGACATGCGAAGGGGCCAGGCGCGGAACGCCTGACCCCTTGCGTCGGCTGTGACGCGGCCGAAGCCGGTTCTTAGTGCTGGGCGTCGCGGGCGGTGTCGGTGACGGCGTCGCCGGCCGCCTTAACGTCCTGGCCGGCGCCGGCCACGGTGTTGCAGGCCGCCGTCAAAAGCGCCGCGGCGACGAAGGCCAGGGTGACGATCTTGCGCATCTGTTCGATCTCCGCGTGAGTAGGTGCGGATCACGAACGCCTACGCTGCAGCCTGGTTCCCGGTTTCCAGGGGCGGCTCCAGGCCGTCGTCCAGCGCCGGCGTCGGGAACACCAGTCGCGCGGTCAGGCCGCCCTCGGCGTTGCGCACCAGCTCGCTGCGTCCGCGCAGCTGACGGGCGAAGGCGGTCATCAGCGTGCGGCCCACGCCCGCGCCGTGCAGCGCCCCCTCCGTCGCCTCGCCGTCGTCGCCGATCTCCAGGACCGCCTCGTCCCCCGTCACCCGGAAGTCCACACGCAGCAGGCCGCCGCGATCGGCGAAGGCGTGCTTGAGGGCGTTGGTGATCGCCTCGACCGCGAACAGGGCCAGCGGCGCAAGGCGGTCGGGATCGATGACCAGGGCGTCGACGTGCAACTCGGTTCGCACCGAGGGACCGTGCAGGCTTTCGCCGATGATCAGCTGCGCGGTCAGTTCCTGCAGGAAAGGACGCAGGTCCACGCGCTTCAGGTCGGGACCCTGGTAGAGGGCCCGATAGACCAGCGCCAGGGCGCTGATGCGCTGGCGCGTGTCGGTCAACGCGGCACGCGCCACCGGGTCGCTCAACGCCCGCTGCTGCATGTTCAGTAGGCTCGAGATGATCTGGAGGTTGTTCTTCACCCGGTGATGGATCTCGCGCATCAGCGCGTCCTTCTGGGCGAGGCTCTCGCGCAGCGAGGCGTCGCGGCCGACGATGGCGTCGGCCATGTCTTCCAGAGTCTCGGCCAGTTCGCGGATCTCGGGCGGCATCTGTTCGGCCTGCAGCGGACGAACGCTGAGCCGTCCGCGCGCGTAGAGGGCGGCGATCCGCTGCAGGTAGATGATCCAGCGCAGGATCACCCGGTCCGTCACCACCCAGACCGCGACGAAGGCGAGGGCGAAGGTCAGCAGCGGAAAGAGGACGCCGGTCAGCGGATTCAGCCGCGCCCAAGAGAACAGCCCGGGCGAACGCGCCGACAGGATGACGAAGACGTCCTCGCCGACCAGGGGCGAGGCCGAATAGACCCTGCGCTCGCCGCTGGCGCCCTCGGCGTACCAGATCTGCGAGGTCTTGGCCGCCGACCGCCGCCAGGCCGCGGGCAGTCGCGAAAACGCCTCAGGGTCGGTCGCGCCGATGAAGGCGCCGGCGCTGTCGACGAGGGCCACCTGGGCGTCCGGCGGCAGGGAAGGATCGGAATTGCGCGGTTTCAGGCTGTCGAGCGAGATGACGGCCGCCAGGGCGCCGTCGAACTGGCCCTCGGCGTCCTCTGTCCTCACCGCCGCCAGCACCGCCGGCTCGTCGGCGTAGCGTGCGCCCGGCGTGCTGGTGATCACCCGAGATTCCCCGGCCTCGAGGCGCTTGAACCAGGCGCGGCCGGCGCGCCCCGAGTCTGCGGGAACGCTGCCCGCCGCGCAGGCGACGCGGCCGCGGCGATCGAAGCGCACGAGATTGGCGTATTCGGGAATGCGCCCGCTGACTTCGGCCAGGCGAAGGGCGCAGGCGTAGCCGAGCGAGTCCGGCGCCAGGGTGTGCAACAGGATGTCGGCCGCCTCCATGCGCGCGCGGGCCGCCGCCGCGCTGCGCTCGGCGGCGAAGCCGAGGTTCTGGCGCACGGAGGCCGCCTCGCGATTGAAGGCCATGGTCGACTGCATGACGCCCAACGCCAGCACCGGGAGCAGGGCGGCCGCCAGCGCCGCGGAAAGGCGGAAGCGGATGGTCGAAAAGTGGGTCCAGCGCCGGCTCATCGCGATCCTAGCGCGGACCGCTCAGACGCTCCGCGTCCGCGAGCAACGCGCCCATGGCCTCGCCCGCCGCGCGGCCGTCGCGTGTGTAGACGCCGGTCTCCAGGATGGCGTGCAGGGCGCGCCGGGCGCGGCTGACGCGGCTCTTCACCGTGCCCACGGCGCAGCCGCAGATCTCGGCGGCCTCTTCATAGGCGAAGCCGCCGGCGCCCACGAGGATCAGGGCCTCCCGCTGCTCGGGCGGGAGCATGTGCAGGCCGAGCCGCATCTCGTCGAGCGCGACGGGGGCTTCGGGGTCGTCGACCGCCACCAGGGTGCGCTCGGCCGCATCCTGGTCCAGCTGGCTCTGGCGCCACGAGCGGCGCTTCTCGGAATAGAACTGGTTGCGCAGGATCATGAAGGTCCACGCCTTCATGTTGGTGCCCACGCGAAAGCTCGCCCGGGCGTCCCAGGCTTTCATCATCGCGTCCTGGGCCAGGTCGTCCGCCATGGTGGCGTCGCCGCAGAGCGTCCGCGCGAACGCCCGCAGCTGTGGGATCAGATCGACGAGCGCGGTCCTGAACGCCTCTTCGTCATGGGGGAGCAGGCCGGGTCCCGGCGTCGCCCTGCCCATCACGACTCGCCTGTCGACGTCCGATCCGCGTCGCGCAGGATCTGGAGGAATTCGTCGGGCACGGGCTCGTTGACGACTTCGTCGAACATCTGGCGCAGGCGAACGCCGATGGCCTGCTGACGAAGCCGAGCTTCGTCCAGCGCCACATGCGTCCGTCGCCGCTCGTCGGCGGAAGTCTGTTCGATCATGTTCCTGGCGGCCCGGCCTACGACCGGGCGCCCCCTCGATAGCTTGTCGTCGCCCGTCAACGCCCCGTTCCGTAACCGGTTCCCGAACTATCGGCTCTTACCATGCAGAAAACTCCTGGACCTGGGAACCGGTTCCGCTTTCGCTCGTTCAGACGTGATGGCGGAGGGGCGGTCGCGCGGGTGCGCGACGCCGACGCATACGAACACTGCGTCTTGTGAAGAGGTCCACCTTGAGTCTGCTTGCCCGGCTGGCGCCGCACCTGCCTTATGTCCGACGCTACGCCCGCGCCCTGACGGGCGATCAGAAGACGGGCGACCACTATGTGCGCGTCGCGCTCGAAGCCCTGGCCGCCGGCGAGCGCGTGCTCGAGGCCAGCCTCACGCCGCGGGTGGCGCTCTACCATGTCTTCCACGCCATCTGGTGCGGCACCGGCGCTCAACTCGAACCGGCCGCTGTCGAGGACGCGCCTGCGGGCGACGCCGACAGCCGGCTGATGCGCATCGCGCCGCGTTCGCGCCAGGCCTTCCTGCTCACCGCCCTCGAGGGCTTCACGCCCAGCGAGGCCGCCCAGATCCTGGACACCGACTTCGGAACGGTCGAACGGCTCATCGCCGAGGCGCAGTCCGAGATCGACGCCGAGCTGGCGACCGACGTGCTGATCATCGAGGACGAGCCGGTCATCGCGGCGGACATCGAGGCCCTTGTCACCGAGTTGGGCCACGCCGTGGTCGATATCGCCGCCACGCGGTCCGAGGCGGTGGACGCCGTCTCGCGTCGGACGCCCGGGCTCGTCCTGGCCGATATCCAGCTCGCGGACGGCTCCTCGGGCATCGACGCCGTCAAGGACATCCTGCGTGACTTCGACGTGCCGGTGATCTTCATCACGGCCTTCCCGGAGCGGCTCCTGACCGGCGAGCGGCCCGAGCCGACGTTCCTGATCACCAAGCCCTTCCAGCCCGAGACCGTGAAGGCCGCGATCAGTCAGGCCCTGTTCTTCCACCCCAAGGGAACCGCCCGGCGCGCCGCCTGAGGGCGGCCGCCGCCAGGGGCCGGGCGCGCCTTTCATCGCATCGGCGGATCGGCCGGCGTCTGCCGGGCCTGCGGCGCGGGGGCCTGGAATTGCTGGGCCTCCTCCAGCCGATCCTGCGGCCCCGGCGAGCCGGTGGCGAGGCTCGGCGCGTACCAGAGCCAGGCCGCGATCAACCCGGCGAAGGCCAAGGCCGTCGAGACGACCAGCACCCAGAAGACGTCGCGACCCAAGGCGCCCTGTCGCGCCCGTGTGGAGTTCATGCGGCTTCTGTTGAAGAAAATCGTGCGGGCCATGTCCGTCTCCCTTCCCGTTGACGCGCCCGGCCGGGCGCGGCCGTGCGCCCTGGGAAAACCCCGGACATGGCGGCGGCGTTCCCGTCTCCAAGCGCGGCCTGGTCTTGGCGACCGCGCGAGCGATTTTCGTCGGCGCAGCGGGAACGCGGAGCGAGATCGTCCGTTTTGTTGAGGCGGAGGCGGCGACGCCCCCCCCGACTTGAGGCCGGCGATCATGCCGGTCTGCCGTCTCCGCACCCCTTTTCTCGATGATGCTTGACTGAGCGGGCCGCCAGGTCCGCTCTTTTTCTTTTGGCCGGCCGGCAGGCAGGCTGCGCCGCCGCCGGAGCGACGGCGCGGCGCGCGCTCAATACCGGGGGCTGCCGTCTTCCCAATAGTAACGGCCGGTACGGGAGTCGTAGTAGTAATAACGACCCGCCCGCTCGTCGAAGTACTGCCGGCGATTGGACTCGGCCGCACCGCAGCCGCCGTCTTCTCGACACCCCTTCAGGGCGCCCGCTCCGCCGCCGACCACCGCGCCGATCGCCGCGCCGGTTCCCGCGTCGCCGCCGCCGACATTGTTGCCGATCACAGCACCGGCCAGGGCGCCGAGCGCTGCGCCTCCCGCCGCGTTGCGTTCGACGTTGCCGGTGGTCGAGCAGCCGGCGAGAATCAGGCCCCCGGACATGGCGATCGCCGACAAGCCGAGAGAAATCCGAGACTTGGACATTTTGTTCACTCCTCCAGCGCCCCGCCAGTAAACCCAGCCTCAACGTCAGCGCCGCGCGCCGGTTCCCGGAACTGCGGGGCGGCTCTACCGTTACGCACCCACGCCCGGCGCCGGGCGCCAGTCAGGAGAGGGGCCATGTCGGGTCCGCAGTCGCCGCGCCGCGTCGAAATGGTGGTCAACCCCGCGTCCGGCGGCGTCGGTCCGGACGCGGCCTCGGAGGCCGAGCGGCTGCTGGCCGAGCTCGGCGTCGCCGGCCGCGTGCAGGCGCCGGATCCCAAGGACATCGAGGCGGCCCTGCGCACGGCGATCGACGCCGCGCCGGACGTGCTCGTGGTGCTCGCGGGCGACGGCACGGCCCGTGCGGCGGCGGAGCTCTGCGGACCGGACGGGCCGGTGCTTGTCCCCCTGCCGGGCGGGACGATGAACATGCTGCCCTACGCCATCTATGGCCGGACCACCTGGCCCGAGGCGCTTCGCGGCGCGCTGACGGACGGCGAGGTCCAACCTCTCGCCGGCGGCGAACTGGAGGGACGACTGTTCCTGGTGGCGGCGGTCCTCGGTGCGCCGGCCCTCTGGGCGCCTGCGCGCGAGGCCATGCGCGCCGGTCGCCTGAGCCTGGCCTGGTCTCGCGCCCGCCGTGCTCTGAACCGGGCCTTCTCGGGACGTCTGCGCTACGCCCTCGACGGGGGCGCGAACGGCAAGACCGAGGCGCTGGTGCTGATGTGCCCGCGCACATCGCGCGGCTTGGACGACGAGGCGCGCGTCCTGGAGGCGGCGGCCCTCGACCCGTCCGGCGCGGCCGAGGCCTTCAGGATCGGCGTCCACGCCCTCGCAGGCGACTGGCGGGACGATCCCTCCGTGACCGTGCGACCGTGCCGCGGCGCGCGGATCTGGGCCTCGGGGCAGATACCGGCGCTGATCGACGGCGAACTCGTGCGCCTCACGGCCGGGGCGCAGGCGCGATTCCGCCCCCAGGTCGCGCGCGTCCTGGCCCCCGCCAAGGCGCGGCCGTGACACGCCTTCGCCTCGCCCATCTGTCCGACATCCACTTCGGCGACGAGAACGTCGAAGCCGTGGCGGCGGCGACCGCCTTCGTCCGCGAGGCCGCGCCGGACCTGACGATCGTCAGCGGCGACCTCACCCGCTTCGCCGAGCGCCGCGAGTTCGTCGCCGCGCGGGCCTGGCTGGATCAGCTTCCGCGGCCCCTTCTGGTCACGCCGGGCAACCACGACGCGCCCTACCTGGCGTGGGCCGAACGGATCTTCACGCCCTTCTCGCGCTATCGCCGCCACGTCGGTCCGGCGGCCCGGCAGTCCTTCGAGGCGCCGGGTTTGGTGGTCGAAGGGGCCAACACCGCTCGCGGCGCGCAACTGCGGCTGAATTGGTCGAAGGGGCGGATCGACCGGCCCCAGGTGCGGCTGGCGGCCGAACGGCTGGCGCGCGGCGCCGGCCTGAAGGTCTTCGTCTGTCACCACCCGCTGGTGGAACTCGCCGCCGCGCCCATGACCGGCAAGGTTCACGGCGGCCGCGAGGCGGCCGAGGCCCTGGCCCGGGCCGGCGCCGATCTCATCCTGACCGGCCATGTCCATGCGCCCTTCGCCCTGGCCTATCCGTTCGGCGACGGACGCACCTATGCGGTGGGCGCGGCCACGTTGTCGGTGCGCGAGCGCGGCGCGCGGCCCGGGTTCAACATGATCCACGCAGAAAGGGCGGCGATTCATGTCGCCGCCCTCGAGTGGACCGGTTCCGGCTTCGAAGCCGGTCGGGAATGGCTGCTCGATCGCCGCTAGAGCGGCGAGCGACCGCGCGCCAGATGCATGACCAGCGACACGACGAACAGGACCAGGAACACAAAGAAGAGAATCTTCGCCACGCCCATCGCGGCGCCTGCAATGGTAGTGAAGCCAAGAACAGCGGCGATCAACGCCACGACGAGGAAGGTCAGAGCCCAGCCGAGCATTTGCGTTTCTCCGAATTAGCGCACAGGGCGCTGTGATCTTGTCGGAGCAGCGGCGCTTAACCTCCACTCCGACGGCTCAACGCGCCGCGTGTCCGGTCGTTCCTTGACTGTTGCATGTTCGGGCGCGCTCTAGCTTGGAACGGGCGGCGGGTGCCGCCACGGATCGCCCGAGCCCTGGGCCGCGGCGTACTGGGCGGCGGCGAAGCTCCAGTTGGGCAGGACGTCGAACCAGCCCTCCAGGAACCGCTTCCGGTCCTGCTGATAGTCCAGATAGTAGGCGTGCTCCCACAGGTCGCAGACCAGCAGGGGCGTCAGATCCGGTCGATTCAGCAGGTTTTCGCCGTCGTGGGTGGACAGAACCCTCAGCCGCGATCCCTCCGCCGCGAGCCACACCCAGCCCGAGGCGAAGTGCCCCGCGCCTTCCTCGACCAGCGCCGCCTTCAGCCCCTCAAGACCGCCGAACGCTGTGTCGATGGCGGCCTTCAGAGCGCCGTCGGGCGCGGCGCGGTCGGGCGTCATGGCGGTCCAGAAGAAGGTGTGATTCCAGACCTGGGCGGCGTTGTTGAACAGCTTGCCCGGCTCGGCCGCCAGGATCACGGCCTCGAGGCTGTCGAGACTGTCTAAGCTGTCGCCCCTGTCGCGAAGGATCTGGTTCAGCACCTCGACATAGCGCGCGTGGTGCTTGCCATGATGGGTGTGCATCGTCCGCGTCGAGATCACAGGCTCGAGCGCATCGTGCGGATAGGGCAGGTCGGGAAGGATGAACATCGGCGCTCCGGGGTTTCATCGGGGAGTCAGCGTCGTCGGAACGACGCCGTGCCCGGAAACCCCTGGAGGCGGGAAAGGTTCGCGGCGAACCTAGCTCTTGCGGTCCGCGCGGCCGGCCATGAAAGCGCTGACGGCCGTGGCCGCAAGGCGCGGATTGCGGGCGACGACGACCCCGACGGCGACGATGGCCGCGGCGGCGAGAATGGGCTTCTCACGCGCCAGCGACACCAGCTTGGCCGTCGGCGATCCCTCGCTCGCCGCGCGCCTGCGCGGGCGGGTTCCGGCGGCGATAACCAGGGCGATGACGGCGAAGATCAGGAACACGCCGCCGGCCACCGCGCCCGCGGCGCCGGCCGCGCCCAGGAGAGGGCGCAGGGCCTCGAACAGCCCATAGGCCGCCGCGACCACGCCCACAGCGGCGAGCGTGACCAGCACGACGGCTCCGATGAAGCCCAGGAAGGCCTTTTCGATCAACGTCGGCGACCGCCGGCGAGGATGAGGCCGATCAGAACGCCGACGCCCAGCGCCGCGGCGGCCGAGGCCAGCGGGCGCTCGCGAACGCGTTCGGTCACATAGCGCTGCGCCTCGTCGATCTGCTGCCCGGCCGTTTCCGCATAGGCGCGGCTCTGGGCGCGCACCTGCTCGACGGCTTCGTGGGCGGCCTTCTCAAGGCGCTTGGCGGCTTCGTTGAAGCTGCGCTGGGCCTCGGCGCGAATCGCATCCACGCCCTCGGACGCGGCGGCCGCTGCGGCCTTGGCTTCGTCGATGGCTTTCTCGGGCATGGAGATTCTCCGGGGCAGGATACGGGGCTCGGCTTCAACGCCGCTCAATTTAGGCGGTTCCGGAAGCTTCGCAACGCCGTGCAAATACGGAATTCGCAAAGGACCGGCGAATTTGGGTGCGCGCCCAGTCGCCTCCGTCGAGCGCTCGTCCTATGCTTGTCGCCATGGCGCTGGAATCCGCAGAACGGGGAACTGACCGCGACCGCCTCGCGGCGGTGATCGACGCTGCGGGTTGCGGCCGTCTTCAGTGGCGGCGCGACGACGACCTGTGGACACTGAGCCCCAAGGCCTCCGAAATCCTCGGGTGCGCCGACGCGAATCCCACCCTCCGCGGCTCATGCTCCATTTATGACTGCGTGCATCCGGACGATCGCGAGCGGGTGAAGAACGCGGTGGGGGCGGCGCTCGATGTCGGCGACGCCTTCGACCTCGAGTTCCGCGCCGTGCGCATCTCCGATTCCGAGGTGATCTGGACCCGTCTGGTGGGCGTCGGCGATTATGACGCCGACCGCGACGTGGTCGCGGTGACCTGCCTTGTCGAGGACCTCAGCGAGCGAAAGCTCGAGGAGGGGCGCCGGCAGACCCTGATGGCCGAACTGGACCACCGGGTGAAGAACGTGCTCGCCGCCGTCCAGGCCCTGGCGATCCAGACGGCCAAGCGGACGACCTCCCTCGAAAGCTTCCTGCAGACCTTTTCCGGACGACTGAAGTCGATGGGCTCGGCCAACGAGCTCTTGACCGCGGCCCGCTGGCGCGGCGCGGCCATCGGCCACCTGGCCGCCGCCGAACTCGGCGGCGTGGCGCCGGGCCAGACGCGCTGGGAGGGGCCGGAGCTGTTCCTGACGCCGCGCGCGGCCAACGCCCTGTCCCTGGCGCTCCACGAGCTGGCGACCAACGCCTTGAAATACGGCGCGCTTTCAGTGTCGCAAGGCCGCGTCGATCTGCGCTGGGGTCGGACCGTCGAGGGCGGGTTCGAGCTGCTGTGGATCGAGTCCGGCGGCCCCAAGGTGACGCCGCCGCCGCGCCAGGGCTTCGGCTCGACCCTTCTGAACCAGGTCACCGGCCGCGAGCTGAACGGCGACACTGCGGTGGAATTCAATCCGGGCGGGCTTCGCGTCCGCGTGCGCGCCGGGGCGGGCGCCCTGGTCGATCGGCCGGAGACCGTTCCCCAGGCGCCCGCGCCGCGTCCCGCCGAAGCCGCCCCAGCCTCCAGCGACGCGGTGGACCTGAAGGGGCGGCGGATTCTGATCGTCGAGGATGCGGTCCTGCTGGCCCTCGAACTGGAGACCGGCCTGCAGGAGGCCGGCGCGGAGGTGATCGGGCCGGCCGCCGAGCTCGAAGAGGCCATGGCCCTGCTCGACCAGCCCCTGGACGCGGCGGTGCTCGACGCCAACCTGAACGGCCAGTCGGTGACGCCCGTGGCCGAGGTTCTGGCGTCGCGCGGCGTGCCCTTCGTGTTCGCCACCGGTTACGGCGGCGCGGCCGGCGCGCCGGCGGGCTTCGACGCCCCGGTCATCCGAAAGCCCTACGACGTGACCCAGGTCGCCGCCGCCGTGGCCGAGTTGCTCAGCTAGATCACGCCGCCCGCGCGAAGGGCCGCGATCTTCTCCGCATCATAGCCCGCCACCGCGGACAGCACCTGGTCGGTATGCTCGCCGAGCGCCGGCCCGGGCCAGCGCACCTTGCCCGGCGTCGCCGACATCTTCGGGAAGGCGTTCTGCATCTTGATCCGGCCGAACACCGGGTGCTCGGTCTCGACGATGGTGTCGCGGGCGACGAACTGCGGATCTTCCAGCATGTCCGGGGCGCGGTAGATGCGCCCCGCCGGCACGCCCTTGGCTTCGAGCAGGGCCAGGAGGTCGTCGAGGGCGAAGCCGCGCGTCCAGTCGGCGACCAGATTGTCGAGTTCGGTCTGGTTGGCCCCGCGCGAGGCGTGGTCCTTGAAGCGCGGGTCGCTCGCCAGGCCCGGCTGGCCCATGGCGTCGGCCAGGCGGGCGAAGACGGTGTCGCCGTTGCCGCCGATCAGGATGAAGTCGCCGCCGGCGCAGGGATAGGCGTTCGACGGCGCGATGCCGGGAAGGATCGAGCCCGACCGTTCGCGCACATAGCCGGTGATGTCGTACTCGGTGATCAGGTTCTCCATCACGCCCAGGACGCTCTCATAGAGGGCGGCGTCGATCACCTGGCCCTTGCCGGTGCGGCTGCGGGCGTGCAGCGCCATGGTGATCCCCATGAAGGCGTGCATGGCGGTCAGGCTGTCGCCGATCGAGATGCCCGCCCGGGCCGGCGGGCGGTCGGGCTCGCCGGTGATGTGGCGCAGGCCCCCCATGGCCTCGCCGATCAGGCCGTAGCCGGCGCGCGTGGAATAGGGTCCCGTCTGCCCGTAGCCCGAGATGCGCGCCATGATCAGGCCGGGATTGTCCTTGGCGAGGGACTCGTAGGACAGGCCCCATTTCTCCATGGCGCCGGGCCGGAAGTTCTCGATGACGATGTCCGCCCTGGCGATCAGGTCGCGGGCCAGGGCCTGACCCTCGGGCTTGCGCAGGTCGACGGTCACCGACCGCTTGTTGCGCCCGATCACCGGCCACCAGGGCGACAGGCCCTTGGGCAGGCTGCGACCCCACTGGCGCATGGGATCGCCGGACTTGGGATCTTCCAGCTTGATCACGTCGGCGCCGAAGTCGCCGAGAATCTGGCCGCAGAAGGGGCCGGCGATCAGGCTGCCCATCTCGATCACGCGAAGATCCGAAAGCGGCCCTTCGGCCCCAGCTCCGTTGGTCACGTTTGCAGTCTCCCCGGAACGCATCACGCCGCCGTGAGTTAGGCGACAGCGCGTTGCAGACGCTCGCCCTCGGATTGTCAATCTCTTTGGAGTCTCGCCCATGAAACGCCAACTGCTGATCGTCAGCGCCGCCCTGGCCGCCCTGTCGATCGCCGCCTGCAATCAGAAGCAGGACGCCAAGACGCCGGCGGACGCCGCCATGCCGGACGCCAACGCCGCGGCCACCGTCCCGACGCCGGCCGACGAAGCCGCCGCGCCCGACTTCGCCATGAAGATGGCCGACAGCGACATCTTCGAAATCGCCGCCGCCAAGCTGGCCGCCAGCCGGGCCATGAACTCCGAGGTCAAGGCCTTCGCCGCCGACATGATCAAGGACCACACCAAGTCCAGCGACGACCTCAAGGCGGCCATCGGCGCCTCCGGCCAGGCGATCAACCTGCCGACGGCGGTCAGCGCGGACAAGCAGTCCAAGCTCGACGACCTGGCCGAGAAGAAGGGGGCCGACTTCGACAAGGCCTATATGGAAAACCAGGTCGACGCCCACCAGGCTGCGCTCGATCTCTTGAAGCGCTACGCGCAGGACGGCGACGTCGAGCCCTTGAAGGCCTTCGCCACCAACACCGGCGCCGTGGTCCAGCAGCACTACGATCACGCCAAGGCTCTGCGCGACTCGCTGAAGTAAGGGTCGAGCCAGCCCTGCGAAGAGAGGCTTCCGGCGTCCCCGGAAGCCTTTTCTTTGCGCGGCGCAGGCGGGCGCGCTACGCCTTGACCATGACCGAATTCGTCTTCGCCCCCCCTGCGCCCGCCACTGTTCCCGTCGAGGGACAGGCCGCCGTATTCCCCGTGCGCCGCATCCTTTGCGTCGGCCGCAACTACGCCGCCCACCGCCGTGAGATGGGCGGCGACGACCGCG
>ENA-UOYA01002314-UOYA01002314.1-activated-sludge-metagenome-genome-assembly--contig:-NODE-2314-length-18533-cov-7.962767_pt1 | contig 18533 bp, 17 predicted proteins | sample MGYA00238163_ERZ764804 | MGnify/ENA primary metagenome ERZ764804 (study PRJEB28919, sample SAMN05720223) | activated sludge metagenome | isolation source: Anaerobic digester | place: Hong Kong... | reverse complement strand
GAAGGCTGACGATCTCAAAGGCAAAGGCGAACCGGACTCCTTTCTGCGCTCGTTTCACAAGGATAGGCTGGAACTGACAACAGAACGAAGCGGGTTACTTGTCCAACTCGCACATCGCTATACGCAAGACATACAGACCGTGGACCGCAAAGCACTCGCGCTGATTCGCGCCGCCAAGTTGAAATATCGCCCCTCCGCTGGCGTGGAAGCAGGTAAAGTTCCATCTCCACCACAGGAATTGAAGGATTTGCAGACCGAGCGGGATCAAACGACGTCTAGCTACATCAAGCAGATCGAGGATGCTTTCGGTCCGTCCGATTTCAAGTATTTCGACGTTTTGGTCCGCAGGCATGTCGAGGCGGGATTCAAGATTCCGAGGGGTGGCTCCGGAGGAGGAAAATGAGAAGCCGAAACGCGCTGCGGCATTGGATTGTGTTACAGGTTTTCGTGGCGCTTGCAAGCATGGCAGTTCCCTCCGGGGCGCAAACCCTAGGTATGTACTCAAGTTGGTCGTATGATGAGGGCAGCCGCCAGGTTGAGATGTATGGCCGTACGTATGCCGACTACAATTCACAGTGGTATTATGATTTGGGAGTCGCTCTGGTACTTTCGATCTATCCCAATGGACCCGATGGGTCGTGGTACGCCGTGTGTAATGTTAGCTCTTCGTCTACCAATGAGGACGCTGAGGCATCATGCTCCTATACGGTTTCGGGCAGTCCCTATCTAGTATTCGACTCGTTCCATAGTCTCAACGCGACGTATTATTGGTATCAGCTGTTTCCGTGCTATCCTTACGACTGCTACGACTGGGCGGACTACTACGGTTTTAGTCTGCTCGGTACGGGTGGAACATATAGCGAGAATCAGGTCTTTTATCCTCCCGGCACGGCGACAGCTATTCCAGAGACGGCCGCGAAATCAGGGTACGTTCAACGAGAACAGCAGGCTGGAGCGTGCTCGTATCCGACCGCAGAGAGTACAACGGCTTGGGGATTCTCATCAAGTTATCCGTATGCGGGCCAATTTGCCCAGCAGTTGTCAGGTGGATCCTTCGATGGGAGACGGATTACGGAGTCTTTCGGTAGTTCGCAGGACGGCTGTTACTTTCCTGGGTCGGAGTACGCGCCGGTCTCATCACTACCAGCAGGAACGTGGTTTGCTGGTGCCGTCAGGGACGGCTCGTACAACTACTTGTATGCTCTTTCGAACGGCTGGGGTTACGATTACGTCGGCTTTCTCCAGACGGCGATGCTGAACTATTACTTGGATCACCTTCGTAAAACCGGGACAGCTTCGTGCACTATGAGTTTTGTCCAGAATATGTATATGTATTGCGGTAGGACTTCGGGCCAGTATTACAGAACTGACCCGTTGTCGATCACGCTTACAGCTTCAGGAATCGTCGCTTCGCGTGCCGAGGCTAGTACTTCGCGCACGATTCCATAAACATAGCGCGAAGATGCGCTTACTTTTGACAGATGGCTAATTACAACTTGAAGCAACTTATTTGGCGAATCACCCTTTGGTTGGTAATCAGCGTACCAACGCTCGGTGTTCTTTGTGCTCAATCGGTGCCGAAAACGAGTCTGGACTCAATGCCGCTTCAATATACCGGTCCTCGCCTTTTGCGGGATCTTGTTCGCGATCTCACGGCGAAGTTCGGATGGCGCATAAGTATCGAGGAACCACCTTGGGTGATAAGCCAGGGGACCGGACCGCTATCGAGGAAAGAGGCAAGAACGGTTTCTATGAGTGTGAATGGTTCACGTCTGAGCCTCCCCGAGGGCAAGCTCAGTTTGAATGATGTGTTCGCTGCAAGGTACTCCTCAGCTCAGGCACTAATTCAGGCATGCCTGAATGCGTTTGCCAAACAAGGAAACCAGGGCGGGTACGTCGTTCGCGTGTCCAAAGACATGTTACAAATCATTCCGGACCCCGAATCGCCCGCGGTCCAGACGGCAGGGCAGTCGTTGCTGGACTATACAATCTCGGTACCGGTGGAGAAGCGGTTTCCGCGCGAGCATTTCGCTGAACTATGCAAAGCCATTCAGCGGGCCAGCGGCATCGAATGCATAGATTCCTGTTCGGGTGCCGAGCTGCACTTCAACGAGGTGTATTTGTCATCAGAACCAGAGACCGTGGAATGGGGTTGCACGGAAATGAACGCGCGTGAAGCTTTGGAAGATTACTTATCTCACTCTTTCACCACATTGACATGGCACCTCATGTGTTCACCAATGGATACTGGCGATCGTTCCTGTGTTCTGAGCTTGGTGCCGTTGGAATTAGAGGTACAAACCTCCAAAGGCCGGGTCAGAAGGGCAGTTTACAATGACCGGGGCTGGCGTTTCCCTTATCCGCCGCCGCCGCCTCCGCCAGAGCAACAATAGACTGCGGCGCGCTTATTTTGCGGCTTCGATGTTCTCGATTGTGACCGTATCGCCACTCATCGAGCCCGTGATCTTGACCTTCTTGCCATAGAAGGATGTGACCTTGGACTTGTCAGTCAACTTGTAGACTTTCTTGTCCATGGCGACGAAGACAGGCGCCGCGCCACCTTTGATGCAAGATGTCACACAGTTAGTCGACGCCTGTGAGCCGTCCATGTGTTTGGCGCCACAGTGCGAGTCGGAGATGTACCCAGTGAATTGCGCGCCCAGCAGGGTGGCCGCAAAAAGCAGGCACACACAGACAACCATAGTGAGTTTTTTTCATGTGCTCCCCTCTCTACCCGCCATTGTACATCTGCCCTGAATACGCAGGATCAGACCGCGCTCAGGCCGGGGCGATTCAGGATGCCGGTGTTCATGACGCCGCCGCGTATGGTGAACACACCCGGGAAGCGCGCTTCCCAAGGCTTGTTCGCCGCCGGGAAGTACTGGCGGGCGTTGGCCTCGATGGCGGCGACGCCGGGGATATGCGCCGCCAATCCCGCCGACTGGATCAGTGAGGCGCCCGGGCAGGTCAGGTCCTGGACGCACAGGAACATCTTGTACTTCTGCGCCGCGGCAGCCATCAGCAGGGCCTGGGTTTGTCCCTTGCAGGCCTTAAGCGCCGCGCCGGTGTAACCCATCTCGCGCGCCAGCATCAGGCTCTCCAGGTCCGTCAACGATTCGTCGATCACTACCGGGCGTAGTTTCGACGCCTCATGCATCACATTGGTGCGGTGCGCCTTGAGGTCACGAGCGGTGGGCTGCTCGATGTACTGGATGCGGCCGAAGCCGGCTGGAGTTTTCTCTTTCACCTGCCGCAGAAAGTCCAGCAGGTAGCCGACGTTCGGGCACTTCTCGTTGAAATCGAGCGAATAGAACCAGCGCTCGACGCGGCGCGAAGCCTGGACGGCGCTCGCTACACGGTCCACGCGCACAACCCGCTCGACGTCCCAGGCAAGGTCGTTGCCGTTGAGCTTGATCTTCAGGTGAGTGAGGCCATCCGTGCGAATCCATTCGGGCAGCGTTTCCGGCAGTCCATCGTTCAACCGGTGCCGGATGTCCGAATCCTCGATCGGGTCGAGCGCGCCGATCAAGTGATACAGCGGCATGGACGGCTTCGGCGCGCGCAAGGTATAGCGATTCAGGTATTCGCCCTTGAATTCCGGTGTCAGATAACGCGCCAGGTCGTGCCGCATGAAGTCCGGACCGTAAGTCAGGTAGCAGTTGCGGCCGTGCAGTTTTCCGTATGCGTCGTGGATCGCGGCATCAAAGGCACTGGCAACCACCAGAGTGGCCAGTTTCGGAATCGGATCCGCCAGTTTCTGTGCAGTGGAGATTTCGCCCGCGGCCTTCAGGTACTCCGGTTCGAGGGCCACGTTGATGTCCACCGGATGGCCGTATTCTTTGTAGCCGCCGGTCAGCAGAGTGATCCGCTCCGCGAGCGCCTTCATGGCTTCGAGCGTCCGCTCCGGCCCCATCGTCTTGGACGGATAAGACCAGATGTTGCCGAGCGGCATGGACCCGAAACCCTTGGCGGTGCGGCCAGCGCGCATGCGCACTACACAATCGACATTGAGCAGCGTGGACTTGTCCATCACGGCGCCGCCGAACTTGAGCGGCGTACGGAACGAATACTGCTCGTAGCTGTGGCGGATCTCTGCGATGGAGATTTCGGGGCCGCGCGCGGCTGCCGTTACAACAAAAGGTGCGGCGAGGGCCGCCAACGCTTCACGTCGGGTCAGTCTTTTCATGAGGTTGCCTAACAGTCAGTTCGCTTCCCTGGCGGCCGGATTCATGCGATCCCGAAGCTTAATCAACAGGTACAGGAAGGCGAAAAGGCCCGCGGCGAAAGCGGCCAACTCCCACATGTGAGTTCGAAGGAACTCGAGCGAATGCTCACCCACCTGGGCGCCCAGCCAAGCCATGCCGAAGTACCTGGGGATGCGCGCCAGGAGAATGGTGACGCAAAACCCGAGGGGTTTAACCCCGAGCGCGCCGGCGCATAGTACGAAGACCTTGGTCGGCAAGGGGATCGGGACCAGGGCCGGGATGAAGACCGTCAGCAGACCATAGCGCTTGAACCAGCCGCGCAATTTCATGGCCTTTTCAGAGGATGCTTTGCGTTCCAGGTACGCCTGACCACCCTTGCGGGCCGCATAGAACAGCGCGATGTTGCCGATCAGGGAGCCGATCACGGCCAAAGTCGCCGCCAGGTATGCTCTGGGCGGATCGAGCACCGACACGGACACCAACAACACGTCCACGCCGTCGGGCAGGGGAACCCCTGCGGAGTCGATGGCGGATAATACCACAACCCCCGCCGGCCCCCAGCCAAGCAACGTTTTGAAAACTTGCTGCAGCAATCTCACCCGGCCGTGCATTGGCACGGACCGTACCATTCTAGCCGAGAATTGTTCTGGCGTGGCAACTTATTCTCCAAGCAGCCGCATGAGTTCGCCTTCATCGATCACGGGAACCCCTAGCGACCTCGCTTTCTGGAGCTTTGAACCGGCATCCTCGCCAGCCACCACATAGTTGGTCTTCTTACTGACAGAGCCGGTAACCTTGCCGCCTGCAGCCTCGATCTTCTGCGTGGCCTGCTCCCGGGTCATGGACGGCAGGGTGCCCGTCAGCACGAAGGTGAGTCCGGCGAGCGCGCCGCCGGTCTTCTTTTTCACTTCCTGTTCAAACTGCAAGCCGGCCTCGCGCAGGCGCTCCACCAGCTTGAGGTTGCGCTCTTCGCCGAAGAATTCCACGATGCTCTGGGCCACCTTCGGCCCCACCTCTTCGGCCTGCTGTAGCGCGTCGATGTCCGCTTCCCGGATCTTGTCGAGGCTCCCAAACGTGTCGGCCAGAATTTCGGCCGTGCGTTCGCCGACAAAGCGTATACCCAGGGCGCAGATCACCCGGGGCAGGGGCTCGCGCCGGGAGGCGTCGATATTGGCCAGCAGCTTTTCGGCCGACTTGCTCCCCATGTGCTCGAGTTCCACCAGTTGCTCTCGCTTGAGGTGGTAGATATCCGCCACGCTCTGGACGAGCTTGCCCGCAACCAATTGATCCACAAGAGCTTCGCCCATCCCGTCGATATCCATGACGCCGCGCGAGGCGAAATGCAGGATCGACTCCCTCAACCGCGCCGGGCAGTTCGTGTTGATGCAGCGGCGGGCAGCTTCACCTTCCTCGCGTACCACGTGGCCACCGCAAACCGGGCAGGTCTCCGGCATGCGGAAGGGACGTCGATCAAGTCCGGGACTCTTGACGCGCACCACCTTGGGAATCACGTCCCCACTGCGCTCGATGATGACCGTATCGCCGATCTCGACGCCCAACCGCGCGATCTCGTCCTCGTTGTGCAAGGTTGCGCGCGACACCGTCACGCCGCCCACGTTCACCGGCTTCAGATGCGCCACCGGCGTCAGCGCCCCGGTACGGCCCACCTGGACCTCGATGTTCTCGACAACTGTCGCTTCTTGCCGTGCCGGGTACTTGAAGGCGATGGCCCACCGGGGTGCCTTGGCGGTCCAGCCGAGGGCGCGCTGCTGGGCGATGGAATCCACCTTGGCCACCACGCCGTCGATTTCGTAGGGCAGATCCTCGCGCTGTGCTTCCCACTCCTGGCAGAAGGCGATCAGTTCCTCGACGCCGGCGCACAAGCGCCGCTTCGGATTCACCTTAAAACCGAGAGCCTGGAGCGTGTCGAGCGACTCCCAGTGAGTCTTGCAGTATGGCTCACCGTCGGCCAGCAGAAAGTATGGGTAATAGTCCAGGCGGCGCGAAGCGGTCACCGACGGCTCGAGTATCCTGAGCGATCCAGCTGCCGCGTTGCGAGGGTTGGCGAACTGCTTCAGTCCCTGCTCGTCGCGCTCCAGGTTCAGCCGCTCAAACGCCTTACGATTGAGAATAACCTCGCCGCGCACTTCGAACACCGGCGGTCCATCCTTGACGCGCAGCGGCAGCGACCGGATCGTGCGCGCGTTCTCGGTGACGTCTTCTCCCACTTCCCCGTCTCCGCGCGTGATGGCTTGCACGAACACCCCATCGCGATAGTGCGCGGCCATGGACAGACCGTCCATCTTGAGCTCGGCCACATAACGATATTCGACGCCGCCCAGCAGTTCGCGCACGCGGCGGTCGAAGTCGCGAAGTTCGCCCTCGTTGAGCGCGTTGTCCAGGCTCAGCATGGGCGAACTGTGCCTCACCTTGACGAAGCCTTCCCGCGGGGCGCCGCCGACGCGCTGCGTGGGAGAGTCGGGCGACGCCAATTCCGGATGTTCGGTTTCGAGCCGTTTCAACTCGCGCATCAGGGCGTCGTATTCGGCGTCGCTGATTTCGGGCTGATCGAGCACGTAGTACAAGTATTCGTGGCGCCGCAGTTCGTCGCGCAGTGTTTCGACGCGTTTCTTCGCCTCAGTACCCATCGGCGACTATTATAAGAGGGAAGAAGCGGAGCGCGTATCGCTACATATACGGAAGCTGTCCTGATCTACAATCCGGTTGCCGGCAGGATCAAAGGCCGGCGTATCGAAAGGCTGCATCGCGCCATACAAGTGTTGGAGCGGGGCGGCCAGCGCGTGCGCCTGGTGCCGACAGAAGGGCCGGGCACGGCGGGCGCTATCGCCAGGCGGGAAATCGAAGCAGGCACCGGCCTTATCCTGATAGCGGGCGGCGACGGCACCCTCAATGAGACTCTGCCGGGCATCGCGGGGACGGCAGTGCCGCTGGCGGTGCTTCCCGCCGGCACGGCCAACGTCCTCGGCATCGAACTCGGATTTGGGAACGACATGCTCCGCGCCGCGGAACAGCTTCCGCGGCTGGTCGAGCGCCGGATCGCTCTGGGCGTGTTGCATGCGAACGGAGCGCCGGGGCCGCGCTACTTCCTGTCGATGGCCGGTGTCGGCGTGGACGCGGCGGTCGTCCACGACTTGAACCTGGGCCTCAAGAAGAGGCTGGGCAAGCTGGCTTACTTCGCCGGAGGTGTGCGACAGACGGTGCGCCGGTTCGACGAGTTCGAAGTGTCATTTGAAGGCGTGCGGCGGCGGGTCTCGTTCGCCCTGGCCAGCCGCGTGCGCAAGTACGGCGGGAACTTCGAAATCGCCCGCCGCGTGACCCTGCTCGACAACCATTTTGAGGCGGTACTGCTCGAAGGCGGCGGGATCTTCCGATATGTTCCATATCTGGCAGGAATCCTCGCGGGACGCCTCGAAGGATGCCGGGGCGCCACCTTTGCGGACGTGGCCGGCCTGGAGTTGACTGCGACGGCGTCTGCCGGCGTCCACGTGCAGGTGGATGGAGAGTACGCCGGCCGGCTGCCGGCGCGGATTGAACTCGCTCCCGCTGCTTTGTCCTTACTGATGCCGCCGGAGTATGGTGAACTTTAGCCCCGAATGGATCAACTGACTCACACTCTGGTTGGGGTGATGTTGTCGCGGGCGGGACTGAACCGCACCGCGAGCGAGGTGCGTTGGATAATGCCCGTGGCGGCCCTGGCTCCGGATCTGGACGTAGCGGCGTTGAAAGCCGGCTCGCTCACTTACTTCCAGATTCACCGTGGCTTGACGCACGCCCTGGTGATGGCGCCCGTCATGGCGGCCCTCGCCGTCGCGCTGGTCTGGCTCATCCTGCGCCGGAGACTGCGCTGGGGACCCGCATACCTTGCTGCGCTCATCGGGGTAGCCAGCCACCTGGCGCTGGATTGGACCAACATTTACGGTACGCGGTTCTATCTGCCGTTTTCCGGAAAGTGGATCGGTCTCGGCATTCTCAATGTGGTGGACGCGTGGATCTGGATGGTACTGCTGCTCGCTGTCGCGGCCCCATTCCTGGCGCGGCTGGTGAACTCGGAGATGGGCGCGCGGTCGAACGCCGCCCGCGGCTATGCCATCTTCGCGTTGAGCTTCATCCTGGTGTACGCTTTCACATGCTGGGTTCTGCACGGCCGGGCTGTGTCGGTGGTTGAATCGAGGATTTACGAAGGTGACGTGCCAGTGCGCGTGGCCGTGGTCCCGAATCCGGTAAATCCGCTGCGCTGGACCGGCGTTGTAGAAACCCGGGGCTTCTTCATGGTTCACCGTGTGGACCTGTTGGACGAGTTCGATCCCACCGCCGGGAGGCTCTACTACAAGCCCGAGCCCAGCCCAGCGCTGGAGGCTGCCGCAAGAATTCCTGAGTTCCAGCAATACGCGAACTTTTCTCCGTTCCTGCTGTGGCGCGTCTTCCCGGGACTGGTTGAAGGCGCGGAAACGCGCGTCGAGGCCATGGACCTGCGCTTCGGCACCCCGGAACAGCCGCGCTTTGTCATGTCCGCACTGCTCGGCGCAAACCTCGCTCCCCTGCGCACGACGTTCTCCTACGGCCGCCCAAGGAATTAGGTGCGAATATGGGTTGCATGGAATACCCCATGTACATCGGCGGGAACTGGGTTTCAACGCCGGACAGGCAGACGATCGAACTGCCGTATGACGGCACGCCGGTGGCTACGGTCTACCGCGCATCAGCCGAAGAGGTGAACAACGCTATCTCGGCGGCAGCGGCTGCCGCGCCCGCGATGCGTGAAATGAGCCGGGATGAGCGCGCCACGATTTTGCGCCGCGCCTACGACAAGATGCTGGCCGCGCGCGAAGAACTGGCCATGGCCGTGTCGAACGAATGCGGCAAACCCATCCGCGAGGCGCGCGCGGAAGCGGACCGCGCAGCGCAGACCATCCTGTTTTCGGCCGAAGAGGCGCACCGGCTGCAGGGAGAGATCGTGCCCATGGACGCCTCGCCGGGCGGCAAAGGCCGCTGGGGCATGACTGTGCGCGAACCGCTTGGCGTGATCGCGGCCATCACACCCTTCAACTTCCCGTTGAACCTCTCGACGCACAAGATCGGCCCGGCCATCGCCGCGGGAAACGCCATCGTGCACAAGCCCGCCTCGGCGACGCCGATCAGCGCTTTGCTCATGGCGCGCATATTCTCCGAGTGCGGACTGCCGCCCGGGGCCTTGAACGTAGTCACGGGCCCGGGCGGCCTCATCGGCGACATGCTGGTCATGCACCCGGACGTGGCCATGGTCACCTTCACGGGCAGTGTCGATGTGGGCGTGCGCATTCGCAAGCTGGCGGGTATGAAGCGTGTAACGCTGGAGTTAGGCGGCAACGCGGCGCTGATCCTGGAGGAAGACGCCGACTTGGACGTCGCCGTGCCGCGCTCGGTGGTTGGCGCCTATGCGCACTCGGGGCAGGTGTGCATTTCGATCCAGCGCATCTTCGCACATCGGAAGATTCGCGACGAGTTCCTGGCGCATTTTGTGGAAGCAACGCGCAAGCTGCGGATCGGACACCCCCGCGATCCGGAGACCGACATCAGCTCGCTGATCACGATGGGGGAGGCCGAGCGCGTGGAAAGCTGGATCGAGGAGGCGCGCCAAGCCGGCGCCGCCGTGCTCACTGGCGGCATCCGGAAGCGCGCCACCGTCGAACCCACCGTCCTAGCGGAAGCTCCGGCGGGGGTGCGCGCATCCTGCCGCGAGGTGTTCGGGCCGGTGGTAGTGGTGAACTCCTACGACACGCTCGACCGAGCCATCGAACGTGTGAACGATTCCGACTACGGCCTGCAGGCGGGCATCTATACACGCGACATGGAGAGAGCCTTCCGCGCCGCGCGCCGCATTCGCACAGGCGGTGTTCACATCAACGAGGTTCCGGCGTACCGCGTGGACCAGATGCCCTACGGAGGCGTCAAACTGAGCGGCACGGGTCGAGAAGGCCCTCGCTACGCCGTCGAAGAGATGACGGAAGTGAAGCTGATCACTTGGAAAGTGTGAGAGCGCACGACCGGCAGGGCCCTCCGATCGCTACACTGATCTATTGATGATCAGATCTCTTTCGGTTTGGGCGTTCGCTTCGGCACTGATTCTCGCATTCGGGGCCAGTGCCGCAGGCGGTTCGTTACGTGTTTCGGGTTTGCGTTGCGAGTATCGCACGGATCCTATCGGTGTCGACGTGGCGCGCCCCCGCCTGAACTGGGTGCTCGACTCGGCGCGGCGCGGTGAGCGCCAGAGCGCCTACCAGGTTCTGGTGGCGTCGAGCGAGCAGTCGCTGGCAGCCGGTAGAGGCGACCTGTGGGACAGCGGCAGGGTCTCCAGTTCCGACAGCATCCAGGTGGAGTACCGCGGCAAGTCCCTGGTCTCGCATCAACGCTGTTGGTGGAAAGTGCGCGCCTGGGACGCGGATGGCAAAGTTTCCGCCTGGAGCGCGCCCGCCCACTGGGCCATGGGGATGATGGCGCCGGCGGACTGGAAGGCGCACTGGATTTCCCGCGCGGTCTCCAACACCCCGGAGACTCCCGCCCCGTTATTCCGCAAGGAGTTTCGGATTGCCAAGCCCATCCGCCGCGCGGTGGCTTACGTTTCCGGCCTGGGGTTTCAGGAGACCCGCCTGAACGGATACCGCATCGGCGACCGCGCACTCGAGCCCGCCTGGACCGACTATCGCCAGCGCATCTTCTACTCCACCGACGACGTGACAGCCTTACTCAGGCCCGGCGTCAACGCCATCGCCGCCATGCTGGGCAACGGTATGTATAACGTGATCGGCGGCCGCTATGTGAAATTCAAGGCGAGCTTCGGCGCGCCTGCATTGATCTTGCAGCTCCACGTCGAATACGCCGATGGCACGGCGGACGAGATCGTGAGCGACGGGAGTTGGAAGACCGCCCCTGGACCCGTGGTTTTCAACTGCATCTTCGGCGGGGAGGATTACGACGCGCGGCGCGACGCGAAAGGTTGGGACCGGCCCGGATTCGACGATTCCCGTTGGGAGCCTGCCACTGTTGCCGCCGGTCCCGGCGGACGCCTGATTGCCGCGAGCGCACCCCCGGTGAAGGTGACGCGGACATACCCTACCGTGCGTGTGACGCATCCCAAACCGGGTGTTTCGGTCTATGACCTTGGCCAGAACTTTTCCGGCTGGCCGCGCATCGCCGTTCGCGGGCCGGCTGGCGTGCACGTGAAACTCGTCTGCGGAGAACTGCTTGACGGGGAGGGGCTGGTCACGCAACGCAGTTCAGGCGGTCCTAACTGGTTCACTTACACCCTGGCGGGCGGCACCGAAGAAGACTGGCATCCGCGTTTCACCTATTACGGGTTCCGCTATGTGCAGGTGGAGGCGCCGGCGAACGTGGCGGTGGTGCGCGTCGAAGGGCAGTTCCTCCACGCGACGGCCGAACGCGTGGGCTCATTCTCGACGTCGAGCGCTGTGGTGAACCGTATCCACAAGCTCATCGATATGGCCGTGCTCAGCAACTTTCACAGTGTGCTCACGGATTGCCCGCACCGCGAGAAGCTGGGCTGGCTGGAAGTGTCACACCTCATGGCACCATCCATCATGGCCAACTACGACGCCGCTGCGTTTTACGCCAAGATTGCTGACGACATGGGACAAGCGCAGACCGCCGGCGGCCTGGTCCCCGACATCGCGCCGGAATACGTGGTCTTTCAGCGCGGCTTCCGCGATTCGCCGGAGTGGGGCAGCGCCTTCATCATCGCGCCGTGGCTAGCCTACCAGCGTTACGGGGACCGCCGCGTGCTCGAGCGCCACTACGATGGCATGGCGCGTTACGCCCGGTACCTGGGCGGCAAAGCGGAGGGTCATATCGTTTCACACGGGTTGGGCGACTGGTGCGACATCGGTCCCGGTTCACCCGGCGTCTCACAGCAAACGCCCGCGGGCGTCACTGGGACGGCCATCTACTACTGGGACCTGCGTATTCTCGCTAATGTTGCCCGTCTGCTGGGGCGGCGGGACGAGGCAATGCGTTACGAAGTGCTGGCCGCGGATGTCCGTAGAGCCTTCAACCGGCGCTTCTACCACAGCGCTCCCGCCGGTTACGCCAGCGGAAGCCAGACTTCCAATGCTATGCCGTTGGTGTTGGGCCTGGCCGAACCGGCGTGGCGCGGCCAGTTGGTTGAGAACCTGGCCGGCGATGTGCGCGGGCGCGGTTATTCGGTCACGAGCGGCGACGTCGGCCACCGCTTTCTGTTGCGCGCGCTGGCCGAAAACGGGCGCTCCGACGTGGTCTATCGAATGGTATCCAAGACCGGCACCCCGGGTTACGGCTACCAGATCGAGCACGGAGCTACATCGCTCACCGAGGCTTGGGACGCCAATCCGAAACTCTCGCAGAACCACTGTATGCTCGGCCACGTCGAGGAGTGGTTCTATGAATTCCTGGGAGGTATTGCTCCGGCGCCGGATGCGGCAGGCTTCGACAAGATCGTCTTTCAACCGCAACCGGTGGAGGGCATCGACTGGGTCGAGACCACCTACCATTCGATTCGGGGCGAGACGGCCTGCCGCTGGAGGCGGGAAGGGAACCAGGTACGCATCGAAGTACGCGTGCCGGTAAATGCTACGGCGCAAATCTACGTCCCCGCGGAAACGCGGGATCAGGTGACGGACGACGGAGCGCGGTTCCTACGGGCCGAGCCGGGCCGGATGGTGTACGAGGCCGGATCGGGAACCTATCGCTTCCGTACTCGCCAGGTTCACTTCAAGTAGTCGAACAGGCTTGTCTGCGGCATCTTGGCCTGCGCGGCCAAGGCGGCGTCGCGGTGCGTCACCGCTTGCGAGAGTTCCAGGATGGCCTCGGTAATGTCGGCGTCCTGCAAGTCGCTGAGCGTGGTCTTGTATTGCGTCTCCAGTTCCGAACTTGACTTGATCGCGGCCGCCACGGTCTTCTGAACACTGCCGTAATAAGATAACTCGGAATTGAGATGATTCTGTGCGGAACGCAACCCTTCCATGGCGCTTTGAATGGCTGCCGTGTCGTTCGCTTGAATCGCCAGCCGCAGGTTGTTGACCGCCAGGAACACGCCCTTGCCGGCGGCTGCGTTGTCGAAGATGTCCGCGGCGGTCCTGCTGTAGGAGAAGGTTGTGCCGCTGGGGTGCAGGGCCTCGCGCGTGCATACAGCGCCGTCATAGACGCCGACGCCGTTGGCTTGCGTAAGATCCACGGCGTAGGGAGCCGCTAGGTCGTTATCGCCGTGGAAAATGTAGCGGCCTTCCTGCGAGGTGTTGGCGAGCTGCACCAGTTGTCCAAACAGGCTTTCGACCTGATCGGCAATCGCCAGCCGGGAAGCGGCGGTCTCGGTCCCGGTGGCGGCCTGCGTTCCCAATGTATTGATGCTTTCCAAGACTTTCACCGCATTGCTTAAAGCCTGCTCAGCGATATCGGTCTCGGATTGAACTCGGGAAAGATTGCGGCCAATTTGCGAGGCGCGTTCGAGGTTGACGCGTAAGGTGAGGATATTGCTCACCTGGTCGGGATCGTCCGAGGGAACGCTAACCCGCATGCCGCTCGTGACATGCTGGGTGGCGCGCTCGGCGCGGTCGAGAATCCTGTTGTACGCAATCAGGAACTTCTCGTCGTTCGGTCTAAGGCCTTGAATCATGCCATCCTCCGGTCGCCGTTACTGAATCATGCTCATGAGCGTGTCGGTCAATTCATCCAGCGTGCTGACCAGCCGGGCGGCGGCTTGGTAGGCCCTTTGGTATTCCATCAGGCGCGCCGCTTCTTCGTCCAGCGAAACGCCCGAGATGTCTTCCCGCATGGAGCGAGCCTGTGCCAGCAATCCCTCCTGCGTGGACTGATTCGTTTTCGCCTGAGAGAGATCCCGCCCGACTTGGCCTGCCAGGCTCCCATAGAAACCCGTCAGGGTAAACCCGTCGATCACCGTTTTCTGCCCCAGTTCAGCCAGGAGAACGATGTTCGTGTTTCCTCCGGCGGAGGCCGGAGGGGCCGATGCGAGCTGATCCGGCGTGATACTGGTGACCGACAGCGTGGCGGCCTCGCTGCCGGAGGCGCCATAGGTGAACAACGGGTGCTGGCCGGCGGGGTCCAATCCCGTCGCCAGAATTGAGTTCACCTGATCGGCGGTAGCCGCCGCCAAGCGGTTGAGTTGCTGCATGTACTGGGGGATCTCGCTGTTCTTAACCTCGATGATGCTCGCCAGCCGGCCGCCCTGAATTTGGTCCGTAACGCCGCGAGATTGCGCGTCCAGGATTCGAATCTGTTGGCCTGAGACAGCGGCGGTGACCGGATATTGACGATCGCCGATGAGCGTCAGGGTCTGTCCGCCGATGAACAACGTGTAGGAATTGTCGTCCGCCTTGATGGCGGTGAAATCCGTGTATTCAGCCAACTGTTCGAGCGCGGAGTTGACGGTGGCATCCAGTCCTGCATCGTTTGCACTGGAGGCATTGGCGCGGACCTGCTTGTTGTAATCCAGTATTTGTCCCACCAGCCGGTTGATGTTGCCCACGACACTGGTGGCCTGCGAGTTCATATCGGCAGAAGCCTGCATGAGGCCGGCTGCGGTTTGATTGAAGCTCTGGGCCACTACGCCTGCCTGGTCGATTACGCTTTGCCGCGCCACTTGGTCGTTCGGTGAGACGCTCCAGCTCGAAATGCTCTGGAAAAAGTCGCTCAGGGCGCCCGGAATACCGCTTTCACCGGTCGCGTCGAATAACATCTCCACCCGGCCGAGGTCGGTGGCCTGCTGCGAGTAGCGTCCTTGGGAGCCCACGTATTGGCGTACCGTGCGTTCGGCATATTCGCTGCGCAAAGACCGCGCTTCACCTAGCGTGACCCCTCCAGGAAGTCCTGTCTCGATCTGAAACGGTTGGGCCAGGAGCGTCAGGCGCTGCTTGGCGTAGCCGGGGGTAGACACATTGGTGACGTTGTTTTCGACCACCCCCATGCCACGCTCGAACGTACGCATGGTGTTGGCCGAAGCGAGGAGACTGGCCATCAGGTTTCCCATCGTCCTACCCTTCCGCCGACAGCCGCGCGGGCGGTTGCCACACGCCGGGTTGGCCCGCCGGTGTGTAGCCCGTAGCTGCCGCGGCCAGAATTTGTCCCAAGCTCTGATAAAAAGCCGCCGCGCCATTAATCAATGCCGTCACCTGCTCCAACTCGCGCCGGATCCCTTCCAGTTCCCGGCGCGCATGTTGTGGATTTGAATATGGTTCCTCCCGCAGCGCCTTTTCGAAGCTCTCCAGGCAGCCGATGGCGCGCTCCAAGCGGGGGCGGCACCGGTCGTAGGTGTCAGGGCCCGGCGACAGCAATAACTGCCTTACGGTGCCAATTTCCTGGCGCGCGTCCGAAACCCAAGTCCGCCGCTCGCTGATGGTTATCATGCGGCCGGTTGGAATGCCGCCGAGATGATGGCGCGGCTAACGAGCATGGCGTCTGGCTGATAACGTCCAGTCTGGACGTCCATGCTCAACTGTTCAATTCTCTGCGTGTGTCCCGGCGCCTCCATGCCCGCTAGAGTGAGCAAGTTACTGGCCAAATTGGATAACTGGATGGCATCACTCGATTTCGAAGCCTGGCCGCTACGTCCGGCCTTGCCTGATGTTCTTACCCCGTTTGTCGACTCGCTACGCCCGGTCCGCGATTCGGTTGTATTTATCTGTCCCTGTTGGTTGACTCTCATGTGTCACCAGACCACGCTTGCCATATCGACGCCCTAAGGGTCCGGACACAGGGAATAAGTACAAAAAGTACTACGGGAGATCCTTCAACCGGAGGATTACCGAAGTCTCCCCGTTCTCGTCCAAGTCCACGGTTGTACCCTGACCGGCGGGCCAGGCAGCCTCGCGCATCTCCTCCAGCGAGTAACTGCTCAACACCTCATACCGGCCGGGTGCCAGTCCCGCGAATTGGAACTTACCGTCCTCGTTGGAACGGGTGCCGCGGACGCCTCCGACACGGGCACGCAGTTCCGTATCGACCGGATAGAGGGACACCGGAACGCCCGCGGCGGGCTGTCGGGCGTCCGCCAAAACACGCCCGGACAGGCTTGCGGGACCAGGCTTGAGCAACACCGTGAGTTCGTGTTGTTCTCCCGGGCTCAACGAAAACTCGTAAGCGTTCTCGCCAATGCGCGCATTCCCGTAAGACGAGACGTAGAGGGATGGGGGCGTGGAAGCGGCGACCTCCCACCGGCCCGGGCTGAGTGTAGCGGACTCGCCGCACAATAGGCGCCTGGGATTGTTATCGAGGGGCTCGCGCCGCCGCAGGAAAGCCGACACTCCCTCCGCCGGACTGCCGCCGCGCACCTCACAGCGGAGTTGCACGATGGGCGAAGGGGTCAACTGGAGCCTCACCTTTTCGCGGCCCGGCCCCACGTTCACGCGTAAGCAGGCGGACCACGCGTGCGCCTGGTCAGTGGATTGGGCCAGCAGATCGTAGCTGCCCGGGGCCAGTTCGGCGAAGTTGAAAGAACCGCCAGGGGTGACCCGGGCCGTGCGGGGTCCGGCGTCGGTCTGGAGTGTGACGTCCGCTGCCGCCGGACCGATGAGCACGCCGTCGAGCGAGGATAGGCGGCCCGGGATGGGTTCTATGCGAATTCCCGAGGCTTCTTCGTCCAGGGCGACGTTCACGGTCCTGGCTTCGGCCGCGCGCAGGGCCTGGCCGAAGTATGTGGCTAGCAGCGCCTCGCGACCATCGAGTTCGCGCGCTTCGCTGCGAACGTAATACTGACCAGGTTGCAACCCGGAGATGCGGAACGCGCCGCGATCGTCGGTGTATCCGCTGGCGGCAAACCGGGGCGGCGTTCCGGTGCGGTAGGCGGTCACCGGGAATTCAGCCAATCCTACGAGGTTTTCGTCCTGCACCTCGCCGGTGATGACGCCCAGTTTCCTTAGGCGCAGGTCCGCCGTAAAGCTGCCGCCGTCATTCAGAACGATGGGAGTTCCGGACCTGGCGGACGGCTTTTCACCGAAACAGGCTGTGGCGAAGCCGCGGCGCTCGCCCCGCAAAAGGTATGCACCAGCCGGAAGACCGGTGAAGCGAAACTGGCCGGTCGAGTCGGTCCAGACCGACTGTGTCACTTCCCGGCTCGATCCGGAGGTGGATTCCACGGTGACACGGGTGCGGGCGAGCACACGTCCGGAGCGGTACTCGGTGGCCGTGCCGCTTATGATGGCGGCCACGGCCTGCGGCACCACCAGCGCCATCCAGATGAAAGTCCTCACATGCCGATTTTACCGAGGCGGAGGCGGCCGGTCGCGTCTTGCGCCGTAACAATCGCTAAAACCCCCGCTTTGGCTACCGATGAAATAGATAGTACTGCTGTGGCAAGGAGATCCGATGGCAGTTGACGTACTGATTGTGGACGACTCAGCGGCAATTCGAAAGATTCTGCATAGAGTACTGACGCAGGCGGAGGTTCCCTTGGGGCAAGTGCTCGAGGCGGGCGATGGTGTGGAAGCCATTGAGAAACTGACGGCGCAGCCCGTCAATCTGGTCCTGAGCGACATCAACATGCCCAACATGGACGGACTTCAACTACTTGCGCGGATTAAAGCCAACGCCGCGTGGAGCAATATGCCGGTGATTATGATCACAACCGAGGGCAGTCAGGCGAAGGTCATGGAAGCAGTTCAACTGGGGGCCGCCGGATATGTCAGGAAGCCTTTCACGGCGGACCAGATCAAGGAAAAGCTGGCCGGTCTCATCTGACGCCGGTTTCAATCCCCTTTCGAGGTGAGCGAATTGACCCAGACGATAGATCAGGGAAAGATTGTGCAGTCGGTGTGCGCGGCGACGGTCGAGGTTTTCACGACCATGCTGGGCATGGACATTCAGGCCGGAGAGCCCTATGTGGAAACCAACACGCGGGGCCCCTCCGATGGTGTGGCATCTCTGGTTGGAATGGCCGGTGCATGGACAGGGACAGGAAGCATCAACTGCTCGGCCGCTTTCGCCTGCAAGATTTGCTCGCAGTTTCTGATGGCGGAATATCATTCGGTGGACGAAGAGGTTCTGGACGCAGTGGCGGAACTCGCGAACATGATCATCGGCAATTTCAAGAACCTCATCGAGCAGGATCTTGGCCCTTTAATGCTGAGCATCCCCACGGTAGTGTTCGGGCGCAATTTTTCAACCCGCAATCTAAGCAAGCACGAGTGGACGGTGGTCCCTTTCCGGTGCGGCGACGAGCGTCTCGACGTGCAGGTTTGCCTGGTGCCCAGTGGCGAAAAGATGCACGCGCTGCGTCCTGGATACAGTGAGCCATATTCGGTCCATTGTTGAGCGGGGACGCGAATGGGT
>ENA-UOYA01002313-UOYA01002313.1-activated-sludge-metagenome-genome-assembly--contig:-NODE-2313-length-18534-cov-8.008713_pt1 | contig 18534 bp, 19 predicted proteins | sample MGYA00238163_ERZ764804 | MGnify/ENA primary metagenome ERZ764804 (study PRJEB28919, sample SAMN05720223) | activated sludge metagenome | isolation source: Anaerobic digester | place: Hong Kong... | reverse complement strand
GAAAACGATAACACGGAGAGGTGTCCGAGTGGTCGAAGGTCCATGACTCGAAATCTGTTGGGCAATGTGGAAGTCGTGCAGCCGAAAACCTTGATTTTATGCGGTTTCTATTGCACTCGGAGTTCGAATAAAGGTAATTTTTGAGTTGTTCTATCCGAGTTCTATCCGAGGCAGTTTTACAAGTTAATAATATCTGGAGGAGTACCCAAGTGGTGAAGGGGTCGCACTCGAAATGCGATAGGTCGGCAACGGCGCGTGGGTTCAACCCCCACCTCCTCCGCCATGGAGCTGTTAATTTCAAAGATTAGCAGCTCCTACCTTTTTAAGCGGCAAAGATTTTTCAATGATTTTTGCGGTTTTTTTCTTGGATTGATATTCCAAATGACCATAGGTATTGACCGTTGTGCGGATGTCGCTGTGGCCTACCCAATCCCTGATACGCTCCATAGGCACTTCATTGGCCATCATCAAGCCTACGCAGGAATGACGGAGGTCATGAAATCGAACATGGGGCAATCCGGCTTTCTTGAGCAAATCTGCATGCCTGTTGGTGATGTAATTCGGATCAATGATTTCACCCAGGGGATCAACGCAAATATATCCCAGCCATTCGTTGCTGTAGGAGTTGCCGCAAAGCTCCCTCAACTCCTTGTTTTCAGCTATTTTAGCTTTTACTCGTTCCTCAACATAAGGGATTAGGGGATAAGTACGGTTGCTCAAATCCGTCTTGAGCTTGTCGGACGGAATGTATATTTTTTTCTTGTCGATCACTGCTGTCGTTACAGTGTGATTTGCCCTGAAGAATTTGTGCTTAAAATCAAATTGAGATTCTCTAACTCCAAGACATTCACTGCGCCTCATCCCATAAAAGCCGCCCAGCAATATGGGGATTTCAATAATATCACCCACAATAAATTCGAGGTAATACTGCATCTGTTCGGCATTGAGAGTAGCTGCATTGTATTTCTCGATTTTGTGCAGGGTGATGGCGCTGTTCGGATTCACGCTGATCATCTTTTTGCTGACGGCATAATTCAATGCCTGGTTGATAATAGTGTAATCCTTGGCAACCGTAGCTTTCTTCTTACCGTGTTTAAGCCGGTAAGCATAATGTCCCTTGAGCAGCTCGGGTGTAATCTCCTTGACAGTGCATCCGTAAGCCTTGAAGGTCGGATATAAGTTTCGCTTGATGTTTTCCGCATATCCGGCCCAGGTATTGAGCTTGATCGTCTTGTCAAAATTAAAGTCTTCGCCCACAACGATGTTATCCGGGTGTCTGAATTCAAGCCATTCGTTTAATAAATCCGCAAACAAGGGATTCGCTGAATGGTTGTCATCAGAATTGTCCTGAACAACTTTCTTTTCAGGTGTTTCATGCTCGAAGGTCTTATCAGCCACACTATTTTTCACGTCAAGCGAATATTGGATTCTGGCCGATAAACATTTGTTTTCAGCTTCTGCTTTATTTTCTTCGATTGCAGGAAGCCCTGTTGAAATCCAAAGCGGTTTGCGTTTCCCGTCCTTATCCTTTCGATTGAGAACGATGTAATAATATCCCTTCTTTGGGGATATGAACCCTCCTATCAGTTCATCCTCGGTCAATCTGACCAATTCCAGCATTTTGGTGAGTTCCATATGGTTCCTCCTTTCAAATTATTCACTCACCTGCCGTTGACATGATGAGTGTAACATAATAAAAAAGGCTCGTAAAATGTGCAAATATCATTTTATTCGCTGTCGCTGCTTGCGCCTATTCTCAGATAACTTAATAAAAATGGCTTTGGGATTCTATATGCCCGCCCAACCTTTAGATACTCTATTTTATTTTCCTGTATCAAACCGTATCCTGTCTTTAGGCTAATGCCAAGAATTTCACACATTTGCTTCATATCAAGCACATCGGGGTATCCCCTCAACATGATCCGGTAGGCTTTTTCTTGTGATAATTTTTCTTTAACCATAGTTAAGCCTCCTTTTCATTTGCATTCTATTTTTAATTCGCGCAGCATGAGATGCGCCTTAGATTGTACACGTATATACGCTCGCATTAAACAGGCGCACCTCTATACTGCACTTCTGTTTTGGTTTTATATTAATTATGGCTTTAACCGGCGGACAGTGGCTAACCGCCCTCATAGGAATTCCACCTCCCCGTCAGCGACCGGGGCGCACTCTGGGACCTAACCTCGACTATGCGCAAGTATCATGATCCCTCCGTATGTGTCATCGCCTTAAATGCAGCCGGCATTTATTTATTGCATCGGCATTGATCGCTCGCACCTTGCCTTCATCCAATCCATAAATGGCATTGATCCTTCGGCTTCAATCCGTCATATTGCCGGACAGGTGGTCCTGGCGTACCTGCAATCTGGCTTTCCTTCACAGGACATACGGGGAAAGTACCGGATAAAACACCTATTCAATTGTCAAGGTTCTGTTGAGGGGGGGTAGAGCATGTCCCTCTATTAATCAGCAGATTTTTTGGGCAAAAGTTAACCCTACCAGGAATTATTTTTTAAAAATTTTTCTATGCTTTTTAAGCCTTGCTCAATGGAATGTGTAACAGCAGATTTGCTCACGCCTTCAATCCTGGCTATTTCCGCTTTGCTCATGTCAAGGAAGAAATGGGCATAGATGCGCTTTGCCTGCTTTTCCGGCAGGCTGCTGATAGCGGCATACAATTCCTGATTGCTCAGCTTTCTTTCATAGATTTCATCCGGCGATAAAACCAGCAGGATGATATTCTTTTCAATACCGTCGCCAGCGTCAAGGGAATAATATGCTTTGTAGACACGCCTACGCTCGAAGTCTGCATGTTCCTTTTGGCTCAGCTGTTTAAACAACGTAAAAATCTCATCCGGTACTTCAATAAAATAGTCAGATTTATAGAACGGGTAGTAATCCCGTAAATTGATCCTTATCATAAATGAACCTCCGTTTTGGTTTTTTGGTAGAGAAAAACCAAAACAGAGGGAGGGGAGCGGCAACCTGGTGAATAACTGAAAAGTATAAAAAAGTCAGGCTTGTCCGCCTCGAAAGATTGGATAAAATAGTAAGGAGATTTTTGGCGTATCAGTCGAGAATATGAGTATTTTGTCAAAAAGAAAACCGCAATTTGCTTTTTACAAATTGCGGTTTTCCAAGTTATATAATATGTCTTGAGTTGTGGGCTAATTGGAGGTAGCAGTTTATCCCATAAAAAAAGAAAGTAACTATAGCCTTCTAAACTTTTTATTTTGACTCCTTTACATAAATTTATTTTTCATCTATCAGCACCTCACTCACTTAAAATGAAAAATAAAAGTTACGATAATAACATTGTCGATATTGCAGTGATATATTGTCGAAATATGTACATTGCTCCTAATACTCTCAAACTAGCAATTGTTTATAACTGCGCATTAGAAAACTGCCGCTAAAAGGACAGTTCTAGACATATGTAGTTTCTGCGGCAGCCAGACTGTCATAGTGCTGGTAAGCACCTTAGACCCTATGGCTTTGCGTCCCTGTCTTTTGACAGGTTTGCCTTTAGCGCTGATTATTCAATCGTTATTAAAGGCATCACCACTTTTGTAGGCAGAGGAAACTGCAATTGTTGTAATCACATCATTTGTGGCTATATAAATATCTCTAAATAAAATCTTGTGATATATTCAAATACATTAATTAGCTATCGGTCATACCATTTAATTAGGCTTGTTCCCCAGGTCAAACCTGCTCCAAATCCGACGAACAACAGAATATCACCCTTTTTTATTTTGTCATTGTTACATGCCTCAGACAAAGCGACAGGTATAGACGCTGAAGACATATTGCCGTAATATTCGATATTGCAATACATCTTTTCCGGGGGTATCTTCAGCTTTTCCGAAACAGCGGCAAGTATTCTTTTGTTTGCCTGATGCGGTATTATCAAGCTTATATCCTCCATTGTTAACCGTGTTTTATCAATAATCTGATTTATCATGTTTTCAAAAATCCTTATTGCAAATTGAAAAACTTCTCTTCCGTTCATTACTATTGTATTCAGCCTGTTATCCAAAAGCCCATGAGTTAGAGGTTGTCTTGAGCCACCGGCAGGTACTTTCAATAAATCCGCTCCTGAGCCGTCAGCACCCATTATACTTCCTAAAACGCCAAATCCCTCCGGTACTTTCCCTACAACAACTGCACCTGCCCCATCACCGAATAGAATGCTTGTATTAATGTCATTGTGATTTGTAATTTTAGAATAAGTATCTGCTCCAACCAGCAGCACATTGTTATATTGCCCTGACGATACATAACTTACGGCAGTATCCAGTCCATATATAAACCCGGTACATGCTGCTGAAATATCAAAAGCAGCTGCATTGCATGCACCAATTCCGTTTTGGACCAGACACGCAGTTGATGGGAATATCATATCCGGTGTTGTCGTAGCAACGATAATTAAGTCAATATCCTCAGGCAATAGGTTTGCCTTTTCTATTGCCGCTAATGCTGCTTTTATCGCCAAGTCCGATGTAGCAGTATTATATTTGGCTATCCTTCTTTCTTTAATTCCCGTTCTTTCTTCTATCCAGTTTTCCGTTTTCCCAAAACGTATAGCCAATTCATGATTAGTCATGATTAATTCGGGTAAATAATATCCATATCCTAAAATCCCCACGCTTCCCACAGGTGTATAATGCCCCTTTCTATTTTAAATACTTGTTATATCTCAACGATTTTAAAGAATAGCCATAATGACTCACCTCCAATTTAATTCGTACGTCCGTTTTAATCAAGCCATATAATAAATTAATAAATTCTTTTAGATAGTTTATCGCCATATTTCATTCAAATAAGACTTTCAATGTCGATAACGAATCAATCATATCTTCTTTTTCATTAGCCAGTATTACCTGTATGGAAGTTCCAAATAGAGTACCTAACATCATTCTGGACAATATAATAGGCGATTTAAATTTCTCTTTATCAGAAAAATCATTAATAATGTATTTTTCTATTAAGCCGGCTAAGCTATTGAAAAGATCATTTAGAAGCTCTTTTAAAGATGCTGACCAAAGAGCCATACTGGTTAAATCAAAAAGAAGTTTGAACAATTCAGGGTTTTTTCTTAACATTTCTTGGAAATATTTAATTAAGTAAGTTATTCTTTCCTTTTCTGACTTTCCTTTTTTCAAGTTATCTTCAATTTCATTCAAATACTGTCGAGCCAGTGTTTTTACTATTTCTATAAATAACCCTTCTTTATTCTTATAATAATAGTTTAATTGACTTAATACAACACCTGCTTCATCTGCAATATCCCGTAAGGAAACATTTGCATAACCTCTCGCAGATATGCATTTAAAAGCTGCATTAAGTATCTTTTGAGTTTGATTCATGTTTTCTAATTCATTAGGCATCTAATATTCCTCCCACATAATTCGGACAACCGTCCAATTCTATTATAGAGCAAATTTATATGAACTGTCAAATTTTTGGAGTCAATATTGCCTGTTGGAACTATATTGTAAAAAACAAGTCATCACAGCAACTCCACTTTCTCATTTGTGGCTAATCATGTAATCATCCATATTATAAAGCATTTGTTTATCTTCGTTAATTTCCTGAGTGGATATCACGTAAATTTTTTACTGCTAAAACAAAAAGAGAGCCAATGGTTTTTAAGACAAAAATTCTTGTATCCTCATCAATACCTTTAATTGCTTTGAGTGCAGCAACAGCTTTTTTCTGCCAATCGCCTGTTAAGTCATAAAATGTTGTAGCACCTGTTGCTTTGATAACCTGATAAAGAGTATCAACAAACAATTCCCGCTTGCTGTCGTCTAAAGAGCTAATCCATTTATTCAGCATTGTATTCATGAACATTGCACTGCTTTTTACTGTTTGGACATAGCAGAAATCACTGTCATCAACCAGCCATGAGAAAGGATCATGCTGCATAATCCAGATACGATTGCTCTTTACTACAGAATAGTTTTCCTGATGCTGCAAAAGCATTCCAATTACAGATGACTGTGGTAAAGTTTTATGTATCCGATCCTTCATGCTCAAATATTCGCGGCATAGAAAGATTTCATCCCTGAATCCAGGACCATCATGGCTAAAAACATGGGTGATCCTGTTTTGGATAGGCTGATGGCATTTTATAGAGGAGTAGACTGCAATATTTCCACCTTTTGAATGTCCTCCGATTTTTAAATCACATAAAATCAACTCAGCTACAGCGTTCAGATACTTTACGCCTTCTTCCTGCGACGGAACCGGACTGATAAAGGCCATGTTAAAGTCTTCCTTCCATCCGACAAAAGTTGAGTCGGTTCCGCGATAAGCAATGTATGCTGTTCCGTCATCCAGCAAATATGTGATAGCGGAAAATTGCTTCTCCGCTTTGAAATCTATTTTATTTACATAAAAAGTCATCTTGACATCACGGAATCTTGGACTGCCTGCAAGGGCATACAAAAGTCTCCGATTACTATCACTATCTCTTACACCATGAAACATCGCATTAAGGTTTTCTCTATGTGCTATCTCTGCTATACTGACCGGCTTTGCTGTGTCTGATATGCCGGGTACGAGGCCGTCAAAATGCAGATATGCAAATTGTGACAAAACCAGGCTGTCAACTACATTAAATTCCTTTTTTTGAAAATTGTCACTTTCTTCGGCTGCATAATCAATTATATTTTTCATGTCACTTCCTCCCAAATATGCTTTTGGAAGATTTGCTTCTTGCGATCAATGATACTATTTATGCCGTCAAAGGCTAACACACCCGCAATTTCAGACACCTCTTCCAAAGAAATTTCTCTTTCAGAATTGAACCATTCTTCATATATGGAAAGAGTTCCTGATGCGACGAATTCAATCGCATAAGACAAAACTTCTTTTTTCATATTGATTTCGTTTTGAATAATATCAATAATTTTATTTTTTAGCATCTGCTTTATTTTCTCCAACAATTTGCTATTTGATGTTGACTGTACCAAATGTTTATAGAAGTCGACATCAGTGTTAATGATATTTGTAAGTTCTTTAAAAATCAAGTAGGGATTGTATCTGTTCTTCATAATATCATAGCTGGCCAATATTTTATCCAACTCTCCTGTTATATCATTTTCAATCTCATCTAGAACAGCATTAACATCCGCGTAATGAGTATAAAATGTTTTTCTGTTGATATCTGCTGCATCGGCAATTTCTTTTATGGTTATTTCTCTAATGTTCTTTTCACTCATGAGCTTAATGAATACTTTCTTTATCGCTTTTTTTGTTTTGACGCAACGCCTGTCAGGCTTACCGGACAGCTGCAAATTGTCCATATCAGTCCCTCCTAAGTAACACTTATCAATTGTTTTGTGGCATAAGCAACATATAACGAGAAAATTAACCATTGAAGTAAACACCTATATGTATCATAATATACACATGGGTAAAAAGCAACATTAGAATATTAAAGCAAATGGAACAAAATAAAAGGATAGTATACAAAGTAGTGTATAGGCCGTCTTTTTTTGTTTCCGATATGTCTGGCAATATTTTTTCTATGACGAGGAAGGTAAAATATGGAGAAATATAAAAATGATATGCCTCTTCATATTGCAATGATTATGGACGGAAATGGCAGATGGGCGAAAAAGAGAATGATGCCAAGAACCTACGGGCATAAGGAGGGGTGCGAAAACTTAAAACGAATATCCATGGCGTGTAACGATTTAGGCATAAAATATTTAACAGTATACGCCTTCTCAACTGAGAACTGGAAACGTTCTGCTTCGGAAGTTGCCACGCTGATGGATTTGTTTAATAAATATTTGGAGGAAGCTTCATCTCAATTTATTGAAAATAACATCAAGATTAAGGTTATAGGAGACAAATCAAAGCTTAGTCCAAACCTCCAGAGACTGATTGCCCGAACGGAAACAATAACTTCGTCACATACGGGATTACATTTACAAGTGGCATTCAATTATGGTGGACGGGATGAAATTATACGCGCCATCGAAAAAATTATGACTGATGTGTCAAAATCAGAGGAAATTAAGGTTACTGAAGAACTATTCTCAACATATTTAGATACGGCTGGTGTTCCTGAACCAGATTTGCTCATTCGTACCGGAGGTGAAAAAAGGCTGTCCAATTATTTACTGTGGGAATTAGCCTATTCAGAGCTTTATTTTTCAAATACTTTATGGCCAGATTTTACAAAAGAAGAACTGGTAAAAATAATAGAAATGTATCGATATCAGGAACGACGTTATGGTAATGTTACGGCAATATAAATATATTACGCTTACTTCTATTCTTTTTTAATAATTTTATAATATTTCAAAGAATACATAAAAAATGCAAAAAGTGTTGCCAGAACTGCAATGATTACTAAAACATTTATAAGTAAATCAGTAGTCGAATTTTTGAAGAAGTCTGCTCTTCTTACGAGGATAAAAGAAGTGATTGCAAAGTAGAAGATTACCGTTGCCAATTTACCATACCAGCTTGCAGATATCATGATATTCCTTTTCTTTAGGATTATCATGCCGATTCCCATTAAAGTTTCTTTGACTGCCACGATAATAGTCACCGGTGAAAAAATTATATTCTGCGATGAGAGGAGGATTAACGCAGTAATTAGCATAAGCTTATCTGCGATGGGATCAGCAAGCTTTCCGAAGGCTGTAACCATTTTATATTTTCTGGCAATATACCCATCCAGGATATCGGTAAGACCACTAAATAAAAAGAGAAATACTGCTAATTGATAGTTTTCCATATGTAAAAAGTATCCAAACACAGGTACTAATAAAAGCCTAAATACTGTAAGTACATTTGCAGCGTTCAAAATATTACCTCCCGGCAGTTTTGATCTATTGCCCAAATAAAAGCCACATACACAGTCTTTAAAAGATCTATTTGTTTTTTTTCAGTAGTCTTAAAATTCCGTGAATCAGTGAATCCGCATCAAGCTTATATATCCTGAATAGATCACTTCGCGTACCCTGCCCGATAAATTGGTCCGGAAAGCCAAACATTTTTAGCTCAATATTAAGCCCATATCTGTTTAACAACTGCAAAACATTGCTTCCAAGTCCTCCTATTATAGAATGATCCTCAATCGTCACTACTTTCTTTGTTCTCATTGCAGAACCGATTATCAATTCTTCATCCAAAGGTTTCAGAAATCTAAGATTGAGTAAATCAACAGAGATTCCCTTGTTTTTCAGTATCGTTGCTACTTGCAGGGAAGTGTCCACCATATTCCCGGCCGTGGCGATGGTAATATCGGTACCCTTGCAAATTCTTATCCCTTTATGCCAGGTTACAGGGTCTTTGACATCCGATAATATAGCCTTGCCTTTTCCTCTGGGATACCTTATTGCAATGGGTCCATCATGTTCCATAACGGCATACCTCAACATCTGTTCAAGCTCTCTGTAATCGCAGGGAGCTTGAACAGACATATTGGGTATGTGACTAAGGTATGACAAATCATAGATTCCCTGATGTGTTTCACCATCCTCACCTACAACACCGGCCCTGTCTATGGCAAATGTCACATGCAAATTCTGCGCCGCAACATCGTGGAGAATTTGATCATAAGCCCTCTGCAGGAATGACGAATATACTGCGAAAACAGGTTTAAGCCTGCTTTTTGCCATACCTGCCGCAAAGGTCACGGCATGCTGCTCGGCAATACCCACATCAAAAAATCTTTTCGGATATTTTTTTGAAAACTCGTTGAGTCCCGTACCGTCCGGCATCGCAGCGGTAATGGCTACAAGCTTGCTTTCTTCTCCGGCAAGCTTTACCATTTCTTTTCCGAAAATATCCGAATAACTATCTTCTTTATCATTGTATATTTCACCGGACTGTATTTCAAAGGAGGATACGCCGTGGAAAACATGGGGATTTTCCTCCGCAGGTCCGTACCCCCTTCCTTTTTGCGTAGCGACATGAATCAAGACGGGTCCTTTTATAAACCTGGCTTTTGAAAAAATATTGATAAGCTCATTCAGATCATGCCCGTCTATGGGACCAAAATACTTAAACCCAAGATCTTCAAACAAGGTCCTGTGCATGAGCATGTATTTGACTGAACCCTTAATTCTATTCAGGCCTTCGACAAGGGGTTCACCAATACCGGGTATTCTATTAAAAGCCTGTTCTAAAATCTCTTTTGCCTTGAAATAAGCAGGCTCTGTCCTTATTTGCGCCAAATGCTTTGAAAGACCTCCAACATTTTTTCTTATGGAAAAATCATTATCATTCAGGACCACAATCAAGTTGTTCAATGACCTTCCGGCATCGTTTAATGCTTCGAAAGCCATTCCTCCGGTAAGAGCCCCATCACCAATTACTGAAATAACCGAGTAATTTTCGTTTTTGATATCCCTTGCCTTTGCAAGGCCCAGTGCAGCAGATATTGAAGTACTGCTGTGCCCGGTATTAAAGGTATCATGCTCGCTTTCCTTTGTTTTGGGAAAGCCGGAGATGCCGTTTAGCGTCCTGAGTGTCCCGAATCTTTCCTTCCTGCCTGTAAGGATTTTATGCGTATAAGACTGATGCCCCACATCCCATATGATTTTATCTTTTGGGGAGTCAAAAATAAAATGGAGTGCAATCGTAAGCTCTACTGCACCCAAATTTGAAGCCAGATGGCCTCCCTTCTTTGATACTGTTTCTATCAGAAGCTTTCTGATTTCTTCCGCCAATTGCTTCAATTGCATTCTATTCAGTTTTTTGATATCGCTTGGCGCGTTGATGCGTTCTAAAAGATTGTCCACCGGAGCTTTCCCTTTCCTTCTCCTTTTTATTTTCCACTTCCGCCTTCACATTCTTTTTTATAACAAACCTGTTCATGAACATTTGCTGGGCTATCTGATAAATATTTCCTACGATCCAGTAAAGCCCCAGTCCGGCAGGTACGGTAAAAGAAATGAATCCGCTCATGACGGGAGATATCAAAGCCATATTCTTTTGCATGGATGCCTGCATTTGATTGTCGCTGGTCTGAGGGGTCTGCTGCATAGAATATTTCACAGATATATAAGTCGTAACCGCCGACAATAGCGGAACTAAAAGCAAGATTAAATTTTGTATGCCTGTAGTGGGATCAAAGAGTTTATGATAATCCCATGTAGGTATTGCGCCTAAATTAACTCCAATAAAATTCATATTGAGCAATTCGTCTCCATTTAGTAGTTGGCTTACATCGGCTAATGCTTCCGGATGCTTCCCAAAGTAAGTGATAATGCTCAAATCACGCATGTTTGCTATCCTATCCGGACCTGCCGGTATCTTTTCAAATAATTGTCCGATCACCTCGGGTGATTTTCCAACCATATATTTTAACGGCTGTGAGATTACGTAATACAGTGAAAATAAAATAGGCATCTGAATCAGCAGCGGCAAACAGCCGCCGGCAGGGTTTACTTTATTTTCCTGGTAAAGTTTCATCATTTCTTCGTTCAGCTTTTCCTTGTCGTTTTTATATCTCTTTTGTATTTCCTGCATTTGAGGCTGAATTTCACTGAGCTTTGACGTTGAATGATACTGCTTTATATAGAGCGGCAGTAAAAGTGTTTTTACGATCACCGTCAGCAGTATGATTGCAATACCGTAATTTTTAAACGCAAGCATATCATAAATATATTTCAACACGTATCCCATGGGGATTGCAATAAAATCAAGCATCACATACCTTCTTTCGCACATTGCAGCATTTTTCATAAATTCATATTTCAAATATCTCTTTTAGTCTATTAACATTTTTAATGCTGCCAAATTTGATCCTTTCCGTGGATGCACAGTATTTATCTGCCAACAGCACAATGAAAGTTTCCTTGTACCTTGGCAATTTTAAGGTTAAAGGCCACATATGTTTTTGTATGATGTCCTTTTCTCGATCATTCAAATTAAAGTACTTGTTTGCATTTTGCAATGCAATATAGGGATGAATAAACCCGTGCAGCCCTCTATATGGTTTTCCAATATGCCAGTCGTACAGGAAAAAATCGTGAAGCAGTCCCCCTCTGGCTGCCGAACGGTAGTCAAGTCCCAGCCGCCTGCATATCAGATAGCTGCTGTATGACATATTGAGGCTGTGTTCGAGACAGTTTACATCACCATGCTGCATATAATTTTTCATCGACCTTAACATTTCATGTTGAATCAGGTCGCGGATACATTTTTCATATTCTCCGTCACTGAAGGAATCTGCTTTTAAGCTCAACTTTGATTTTATCCATTCTATCATTGAGGATGCTCCTTATATCACAGTTTATAATGCCGGCATTCAAAATTAACAGCCGGGGGAATGCAAGAAAAAACCTTTTATACCGAATGATCTTTTCATAATAACGATTGACCGGAACAAACGAGCAATTTAAAACCACCTTTCTTAAATCCAGGGCATCCAAAACCGACTTGGCCGTGTCTGCCAGGAAGTATAAGAGCAAAAGTGCTGCCAAGTAACCTTTGACGGATGCAGGTATTGAAAAAACCACTCCCGAAACTTCAGGATGCACAACTTGCAGCAGCACAAACGCCAGCAAACCCCATAGGAGTGAATATTGCAGGCAAATATACCCGTGAAGGTTTAAAGCATTATTGCTGTAATCCCACCACTTGCAGTTAAAAAACCTTTCCAAAAGAAATCCTGTTACATATTCCAATGCAGTGACTAGAATCACAGCAAACAATATATTGATGATAAGGGCAGTAAAAGAATTTTCAAAAAATCTTGAAACCCATTTGGAGGACTGAAGAATCAGAACAGCGCCAAAACCATAAATGGGGCAGACAAATCCGGTTAAAAATCCTCTGTTTATGATTTTTCTTTCGTTTATACTGGCAAAAACAGTTTCCATCGCCCATCCCAGGAAGGAATAGATCGTAAAAAACAGCAGCAAATCGTTAAATTCCGCCATATATTCATACTCCTTTCCAAGCACTGTTCTCAGTGTCTTGATTTGAACATTGAAATAATCAGTCCTAAAATAATAATTACGGCTATTGCCAAGCCTGCTTTCAATACTGTAACGTTTAGTAGATACATTTCACTTCCTGCTCCTGCGCTTAAACCGGAGCCTATAATAATTCCGGCAATAATGATGCTTACGGCAAGAAGTACCACACTAAAGGACATTCTGTTAAAAGTTCTCTCAAATCGCCTTTGAATGCTGTCCATATCTTTAATTTCAAATTGGACGGCAAAATCCTCATCTTCCATTTTGCCTAAAAAGTTCAGCATTGCGGAGGGAAATTCCTTAAACAGCTCCCTGTAATTCCATAAGCTTTTTTTAATGTCATTACTCATTCTTTCTGCCGAAAAGGATTGATACAGCAGCTTTTTTGCAATGGGCTTTGCCACAACAAGTGCGTTGAGATCCGGGGCCAGCTTTTCCAGCAAGCCTTGAAGGGTCCCAAGGGTCTTGGCTAGCAAAGCAAATTCACGGGGAATTTTTATATGGTTTAAAAATGCAATGTTGAATGTTTCATAAAGCAATTCTTCAATCTTTATCTCATTCCAGGGCATAGTCAAATATTTCTCAATAATTTTGTCTACATCTTTTTCAAACTTTTTTATATTGCTTCGCTTGGGCATTGTCTCCAGGTCGATAATGGACTTAACAACCAATCTGCTGTCCCTGGAGGCAACCCCGATGAAAAAGTTCGATATCATCCTTTTCCGCGTCTCGTTCAGGCAGCCAACCATTCCCAAATCAAGAAATACGATTGTACCGTCCGACAGAACTTGAATATTCCCCGGATGAGGGTCTGCGTGAAAAAATCCATCTCTTAATATCTGGTTGCATATGGATGTAGCGAGTTTCTTAGCCAGCACCCTTCTCTCAATACCCGATTGATCCAACGCGTGATAATCATCCACCCTGATGCCTTCAATATACTCCATGGTAAGGACACGCTTTGTAGTATAAATCCATTTTACTCCCGGAACTGTAATGCCTTCATCCTGACTAAAATTCTGTTTGAAGGTCTCGGCATTTTCCGCTTCTTTTGTGAAATCCAATTCATTTTTTATTGTGTTTTCAAACTCAAGCACCATGCCGCTGCAGTCGTACAATTTTCCATATTGGGTGTGATGGTCAATAAAACCTGCAAGGTCTTTTAAAATATTAATATCAAGGTTAATGGTTCTTTCGATTCCGGGTCTCTGGACCTTAACCGCAACCGGTTTCCCCGAATTGAGCCTTGCACGGTGGACCTGGGATATGGAGGCCGCAGCCACCGGTTTCTCGTCAAATTCTTTATAAATGTTTTCCAGCTTCTCCTCAAATTCATCTTCAATTACTGATCTCACTTCGGAAAAGGAAAATGGCGGCACTGAATCCTGAAGCTTTTTAAGCTCTTCAACAACATCAGAGGGAAAAATATCCGACCTTGTACTCAAAATTTGGCCTAGCTTGACAAAGGTAGGTCCCAGTTCTTCTAAAGACAGCCGTAGTCTTTCTCCTGTTGAAAGCCTGGAACTGCCGGACTCAGCACCGGTATTTGAAATCCTCTTTTTTATCTTTAGATAGTGAAAAATACCAAGCTGATCCATCAGTAATCCAAAACCATGCTTCGTAAAAACTGCTATGATTTGCCTGTATCTTCTGATGCTATTCCGTCTGTTAATCACCATATCATTCCTATCCTATATCTCACTGTCTTATCAAAGCGTTACATACCCACTGCTTGCCGTCCTTCAGCAGTTGCCTTCTCATTTAATCTGTCGGCTGTCTCAGCCCATTTTCGGGAAACATCCTGGCATTTATCCGTTAGGTCGTCTACTGATTCTTCATCCAGAAATTGTGTTGATTTTGCCCCTGACTCATGCACCATTTGTTTCAGCTTATCCGGGTTGTCCAACAAAGGACACGGGCGCAAGTGATTTTCATTAAAGGGCTGGTTCATCTTATACTGCATAAACAGCGGAGATTTCAGTGCTTCAAGAAGGCTTACCTCTTTAATATTGGCATTGGAATAATGGATGAAGGCGCAGGGCTCAACATCTCCGTTTGCATTGATATGCATATATGTTCTGCCTCCTGCAATGCATCCACCGGAATACTCGCCGTCATTCCAGAAGTCTATCAGAAAAATCGGTTTTGTAGCTCTGAATTCTCTCACCTTATGGTACATGAGTTCACGCTGTTCGGGAGAAACCATCAACTCCGTGCGGGCGTCCTTTCCCAAAGGCATATAGGTAAAATACCATCCGAACTTGCAGCCTTTTTCAATCATCAGATCGGTATACTTTTCGGAGCCTATGACATCCACATTAAAACTGTGGTAACAAGTTGAGAATCCAAAGGGCAGCTTATGGGCCTTTAAAATGTCCATTGCTTTGATTGCTTTGCTATAGGTTCCTTCTCCTCTCCGCATATCCGTCTCTTCCTCGTAGCCCTCAATGCTTATCGCCAGCAAGAAGTTGGATACTCTCAGAAGTTCCTTTGCAAAAGCCTCATCTACCAAGGTGCCGTTGGTAAAAGCCAGGAATGTGCAGTCATTGTGCTTTTCTGCCAGCTTGATAAGGTCATCCTTTCTTACCAGGGGTTCTCCTCCCGAATAAATGTACATATAAATTCCAAGTTCCTTACCTTGTACAATAATACGGTCCAGATCGTCAAAACTCAAAGAAGCGCTCTTGTCATATTCAGCCGCCCAGCAGCCGATGCATTTCAGGTTGCATTTTGTCGTTGGGTCCATCAGGATTACATTGGGAATATTGCAATTGTATCTTTCCGAGTACACCTTCGCCCTTTGAGGAGAGAAGATAAGGGTATTGACAATAAAATTGCTCAAAAATTTCTTTAGCACCTGCGGGTGTATATCCTCAAACAAGCTGCGGATATAAATATTCCAGTTATTGTCCTTGTCCGGCAGAACTTTTTCCAACGCATCATAGGTTTTTTTATACGCATCCTTTGTATCTATTTTCCTCACCCAATTCAGGATATTGTTCAGGTTTTCCAAAGGATTTTTTTCAATGTAGTTAAATCCCTGCTTCATTACATACGTACTGACTATTTGCCTTGTTGATTTCATATCATAATCCCCCTCGTTAAATATAATTCGTACGTCCGTATTAATTAAGCAAAAAATAAAGATTCCTTTATGTTTATTTTGCATTTCCGTCTTTAGCAATTCCCTGTTCCCGAAGCACTTGCATAATTTGCTCTCTTACAATTTGGCTGATTTCGTCCTTTGTAACAATGTCTTCCTTCTTTGCCACATTCACGTAATTCAAGGCTTCCGCAACTTCATCTTTAATCAGTTTTTTTAGTTCGTCCCTCTGTTCTTCCCCTCTTTTTACCAGTTCAACTGCAAACTGCCGCGCGTCTTTTTTTGCAATCTCACCTTTGCTCACCAGTTCTTCCACCAGTTCTTCCACTTTTTCTCTTGAATACACAAAAAGCCCTAATCCTAAATTAATCGATTTTTCGAATAAATTTGTCATAAACGGTCCTCCTCATTAATTTAATATCATTCCTATCAGATTCAAGGAATCGAAAGCTTTGTCTTCATCCGAATCGAGCATAATTTGAATCGAAGTACCATACAATGCACCAAGAACCAGCTTAGCCACTGACCTCGAAGAGTATTCGCGCAAATTTTTATTAATTACCGTTCCAGCCAATATACTCTTCTCAATCATTTCCGATAAATCGGCAAATAAGTTTTTCAATTGCCTCCTGAAAGACGGCAACCATAAGGATTGCGCTGTAAAATCAATAAAAAGCCTCAAAAGCTCCGGATTTTTCCTTATCAGTTCATTAAAATACTTTACAAGTGAAGCAATTTTTTCTTTAGTATTTTTAGTAGATTTCAATTTCTCCTCTACTTCATGCAAATATTGGTGCATCATCATTTTTACAACTTCGGTAAATAATCCCTCCTTGTTCTTGTAATAATAGTTCAATTGGCTCAGCGCAACCCCGGCTTCATCGGCAATATCCCGCATGGACACATTGGCATAGCCTCTTGTGGACAGGCATTGAAAGGCTGTCTGAAGTATTTTCTGGGATTGGCTTGTCTTTTCAATTCTCTTTTCCATACTTATATCACCCCTTTATGTTAATTCGGACGTATGACCTAATTTGATTTTAGCATATAATCACTTATATAGTCAAGATGATAGTATGTATCGTTAATTTTTTGAAATTGTCTCTGTCTATTAATGCCAGCGATAACGGCAATTTTGTACGCTTCATTTTTTCCATTTCATAGTCGATACTGTCGTAAAAGCACCGCCAATTGTGCAAGCCTGTCAGCGGATCTTTGTTTGCTCCATGGTGAATCCTCTTAACAAGAGTACCTATCAGAACACCTGAACATACATTGACAAGCAATAGTATCAGCCAGAACATCCACTGCCACCGGTCATATAAAATATCATGCATAAAAAATAAGCATATAATTATGGCAAACCCCGTTACCGATAAGATAACGGGGGCTAGCCTGTAAAACCAATCTTTCATATTTTATCACCACTTTTCTCCTGTTACGTATTTAAATTTGTTTGTAAAAGTAAGTATAATAATCCGGAATAGCATATCAATTGTATTGTCTTTGCAAAAATATTGCATTGACGATTTTGGGATTTTATAGAATATTTAACGCGAGTGTGTATTTTTAAACCTGTTCCGCTTTTCTTCCACAGGTATTGCGCCTAATGCAATCTCTTCATAATTTGCCGTACCTTTGCTCTGGCAGGGAACAATCCCTCTTTCCGCCATAGAAGTATAGCTTCCGCCGCCAACAATTATGTGATCCAGAACTTTGATCTCAAGGGGATGAAAAATGTCAACCATTCTCTGTGTCAATGCTCTGTCTTCCGGAGAAAAATTTTTGGACCCTCCGGGATGGTTATGGGCTAAAATCATTGCATTGCAATCACAGGCAAGGGCATATTTTAATATTTCTCTTGGATAAACCGCCGTTTGTCCGATACTCCCTTCCGACATGGTCTTTGTTTCGATGATGTTATTGCCGCTGTCTAAAAAAGCCACCATAAACCTTTCTTTATCCTTTATTCCTCCCAAAAGGGCTAAAAAATATTGGCCTGCTATGGTTGATGAATTGAGCGTGACCTTCTCGTTGCTCTCATAGATTTTCAAAATGTTGTAAGAGGCAATGAACTCATTGAGTAGCCCTATTTTTTCAAGCTGTTTTTCATTCGGCTCCATAATGTGAGGATGCTCCAGGATGTTGAAGGGGTTATTTGTTTTTACATACTGCTGAACCTTTTTGTATGGAAGTCCTGTTAGGTTTGTCAGCCCTTTTAAAAACTTCTCGGTATACTGCATATCCTGCTTCATGTTAAGCATGCCTCCCTTCTTCATCAAACATCTCAATGATGGACTTTATACTTTTCAACTTTTCACAAGTCTCAAGGGGTAAATCAACTGATTCAAGATGCAGGAAAAAGGTTTTAATGCCCATACTTTGAAAGCACATATGAATTTTTTCTTTTGTATCCACATCCAGGTCAATCAACTCAGCCAATAAACCCACGCACTTTATATATTCCATTTC
>ENA-UOYA01002309-UOYA01002309.1-activated-sludge-metagenome-genome-assembly--contig:-NODE-2309-length-18544-cov-7.339607_pt1 | contig 18544 bp, 14 predicted proteins | sample MGYA00238163_ERZ764804 | MGnify/ENA primary metagenome ERZ764804 (study PRJEB28919, sample SAMN05720223) | activated sludge metagenome | isolation source: Anaerobic digester | place: Hong Kong... | reverse complement strand
TCGTTCTGTCCCACCCGGACCTAAACCTCGAGATCGAGGGCCACACCGACAGCAAGGGCAGCGACGAACTGAACCGAAGGCTCTCGAAGCAGCGAGCGCCCAGCACGCACAACTACCCATCGGTCACGGCTTGTCCCCAGACTCGGTCACGGCTTCGGCTTCATGAAGAGCGTGCCAGTACTGCAGAGTTCGCAACCTACGTGGCGATATCCTCTTCGACCACTTTGAAGCCCATCAAGTTGCCCAACCTCCTGATGCCGCGCATGTGGTCACCATAGAACACCGCGCGGTGCAGCATGGGCATGGCGCCGGCGTACTTCGATATGTCGCCAATTGTTCCCGGCGGCACAATGGCGCCGCCGCCCCAATTCAGGTACAGGTGCCGGGCATCGCGCACGGACTGGGTGAACTGCGTGCGGCAGGCCAGCGGGCTGGAACCCGTCTCGGTGATCTTACCGGGGACGGCGAGCATGGTGTCCAGGTTGACAAGTTTCGCCATGGTGACCGGTTCCCCTACCTGCCATTGCACCTGTAGGGCGACGCCACCCTGACTGTCTGTCTGGTTCCGGATGAGGAACGGCATGCGGCTCCCGTCAGCCCGCTGTGTGAACGAAGTGCAATGGAACTGGACAACGGCGTTCTTGGCTTCGTCGACGACCGGATCGGTAATGAACCCCGGCGTGCGGAACGCATGGGAGAACAGCAGCATGGTGAGTGTCGAGTCGATATCGCCTTCGCACGCACCGACTAGCCCCAGATCGTTGAGCTTGCTGAAGGTCAGGCAGGCCCGGGGGTTTCCCATGCAAGCGGCGCTGCAGATCCCTTGGGCTCTTTCTTTGATCATCAACTGTTTGACCGCCAGGTAATACCGGGCCGAATCGATGATCTCCTGGCGCGTGGGCTCAAGGATTCCGATGGCCGGTTTGATCCAGTAGCTCTCTGCCTCGGCTTCGGCAGCCTTGGGATCGACCGACTTTGCGACTTCCAGAACTTCTTCATTCTTGATCGTGATCAACTCGGCGCCGAGCTTCCTCCTTACCTCTTCAGACGAACAGGCGGCCTTCGTCCCGCGCGGGCCGTTCACGGCCAGAATGCGCGTCTGCTTCATCAGGGGCGGCACTCGCAGCAGGCTCACGGCTTCCTCGAGTTCCCTCCAATCGGTGGTGGAGAGCAACACGACTTTCCGGTTCTTCCATTGCTGATGCCACATCCACCCGTGCCCGCTGAACGGCTGGAAGAAGGAGACTGCCGGCTTATCGACCCCGAAGCTGAGCTTTTCGAGCGTGGCGTAATCTCCGCCGTGTCCAGAGAGCCAGATCAGCACCATGCCGTCGGCTGACGCCGCCCTCGCGGCTACTTGTTCCACGTCCACTTTCGGGATAGTCTCCCCGCCAACGAACTGCACATCGCCAAGCTTCTTTTCCAGGCCCTGGAGGTAGTTGTCCATCTTTGTGACTTCCTCCTGGCCCCAGGTCAGGTATTGGACTTGCCTGCCGGCGGCGTTTGTGAAGGCGCCCGACCGGCCGATGTAAAGCTTGTAGATTCTCGCCGGCCGCAACTTCGGCCACTCGTCCTTATCCGAGGACGCCGCCGCGCGGGCAGCGGGCTGCCCGGCCAGCATGAAACCAGCCGTTGTGCCGGCCCCCAGGAACTTCCTGCGGTTCAGCTTAAAGAAGCTGCTCATCGTCTACCTCCAACAGAGATCGCCGCCCATCTGCCAACGGGCGGAGTCGGTATCTGACTAAAGTACACTTTCGCGGGCCGGATGTCCACGAAGATCCCGAATCGGACTCAGCGCAGCGGTCGCATGATGATCTGATCGGACTTGCAGGCGCCGCGCAGCACGTCGGCAGTGCAGGGCCGCCCTTGCAGATCCTTGGTGAGACAAGCGCGCACCTCTTGCAGATAACGCCCATTCCAGCTGCAAAGGACGACGAGGCCCTGGTCACCGAGTGTCGGATTGGCGAGGGCGAAATCGTGCCGGAGTTGATCCGGGCTGACGGTAATCTGACGGAGCGGAGCCTTGTATCGCTGAGGGATGTTGACGCTGTTGAAGGCCTGTGCAGCCTTCTTGAAATAGTCTTCAGGCGAGAGCCCGCTGCAAGTGCCGTGCCGAGCCCACTCGTGAGCCACCAGCCGGGGACTCGGCATAATAGCCAGCATGTTGTTGATGGTTCCCTGATCGAGCGCTTCGGCGGAGCAATTCTGCGGCCATCCCCCGCGTTCGTATTGCGGCCATAGCCCATGCAGGACGAAGGCGAAGCGGCGGCCGGGTCCGCACTGCAGATCGTCGTTACGGCCCGCCGCTGTGGCGCAGAATCCGGGCGACCACGACAGCGACATTACATAGAAGTCGAACCCGCCGGTGGAGGGTTGCGCGGCGGAAGCGGCGGGTTTCACGTTGCAAGGAAGCAGGAGCAACGTCGCAGCGAGGCAAGCGGCAAGGCGGCTGGTCACAAAGGCGATCATACCGCGCCTTGAACGGAAAGATATGGAATTCCGATATACTCTCTCTTTCTGGAGGTTGGCATATGAGGAGCAGTCCCCGCCCGCCGATCGCGGCGAGTTCGACGAAGTTGAATGGTTACTTGATCAAGAGCGCCATCGCCGCGGCGCTCGGCGGACTGCTGTTCGGGTTTGACACGGCGGTGATCGCGGGCGCTACACGCGCCCTCACCGATGTGTACCAGTTGACGCCCGCACTGCTTGGCATCACCGTTGCCAGCGCCCTGTGGGGAACCGTGCTGGGGTCGATCCTGGCAGGTGTCCCCGCAGACCGATATGGCCGGCGGTTCAGCTTGTTGGGGATGGCGGCGTTTTACTTCGCCTCCGGCCTCGGCTGTGCATTGGCGTGGGATTGGAGTTCGCTTGTGCTGTTTCGCGTGATCGGAGGCCTGGGGATCGGCGGCTCCTCCGTGATAGGTCCGATGTACATCGCAGAGATCGCGCCGGCGCGCTGGCGCGGGCGCCTGGTGGCGCTGTTCCAGTTCAACATCGTGAGCGGAATCCTGTTGGCCTACCTCTCGAATTATCTGGTGGGCTTGGCGGGCCTCGGCGATGCCGAATGGCGCTGGAAGCTCGGTGTGAGCGCGGCGCCGGCGCTGCTGTTCGGCCTGATGGTGCTGACGATTCCCGAGAGTCCCCGGTGGCTGATCAAGATGCGGCGTGTGGAGGAAGCGAAGGAGATCCTGCGCGAGACAGGAGAACCGGATTACGAGAACGAAACTCGCGACATCATCGAGTCGATTGACGTCGAGCACGGCCGGGCGGCCGAGCCGCTGTTCCAAAGGAAGTATCGCAAACCGATCCTGTTGGCGATTTCCATCGGGATGTTCAACCAGTTGGCCGGCGTGAACGCGATCCTGTACTACCTGAACGACATTTTTCAGTTCGCCGGCTTCAGCAAGATTTCGAGTGACCGGCAGGCGGTGGCCATCGGGGCCACGAATTTTCTGTTCCTGTTGGTCGCTATGTCGGTGATTGACCGGCTCGGCCGCCGGAAACTCCTGTTGATCGGGGCCGCTGGTACGGCGGCGTGTCTAGCGGGTGTTGCCGCTGTCTTTCTTTCGGGCCATGGCCAGTACCTTCTGCTGTGGCTGCTCGTCGCCTTCATTGGATTCTTCTCTTTCTCGCAGGGAGCCGTCATCTGGGTGTACCTCAGCGAGGTTTTTCCGACGCGTGTCCGCGCCAAGGGCCAGAGCCTCGGCAGCTTCACGCATTGGTTTATGAACGCCATCATCTCAGGCACTTTCCCGATGATGGCCGCAATGTCCGCCGGCGCCCCGTTCGCATTCTTCGCAGCGATGACTGTCTTGCAGTTTTTCGTCGTGCTCTTCTTCTATCCCGAGACGAAGGGACTGTCCCTCGAGCAGATGCAGAAGGAACTTGCCGCCTCCTGAAAGAGGACGCTTCGGTCGCCGGCCTCAAAGCGGAGATATAGGTCTACTTTGCTGTTACCGAACTCCGCTCTTGCAGGAACCGGTCCACGTTGTCCTTGTCTATTAAGGTGGCCCCCGTGTCCACGAAAGTGGGAATCGGCGAGAAGGAGTCCCGCGACCAGACCTTCGTCAACGAAGGCAGCGGATTGTGGTGCAGATCATCCAGCAGCTTGAGCCCGTAAAACGCCATTGTGAACGGTTTCTGGGCGATGGTGGCTGAGATGGTACCCTTCTGAATTCCTTCCAACGTCCTTGCATCCGTGTCCATGGCCACGACTACTTTTCCCGACACGCGCTTCCTCTCCAGCACCTCGGAGACTTCCGGACCTGCGATGGAAGCCAGGCAGACGAAGGCGTCTACCTTCACGTTCTTCTCGATGAGCTCGGTGGTCTTGTCGAAAACGACGCGCGGATCGCCCTTGATATCGACTACTTCGGCAATCTTGATCTGGGGGTAACCCTCGAACACGTCCTGGTAACCGCGCAGCCGGTCGTTCAGGTTAGTCTGCTGCGGCATGGTGTAAATCACGACGCTGCCCCTGAACTTGAGCAGGTTGGCTGCCCGGCGGGCTCCCATGGCGCCGGCTTTATAATTGTCCGTTCCTATAAACACCAGGCGGCTGCTCTCAGGCGCGTCCGAATCCATGGTGATGACCGGGACGCCTTGGGCGATCGCCGCCGCGATGTCGTCCTTCAAAACGGCAGGGTCGCTCGGGGACACCAGAATGCCAGAGGGCTTCTTTTTCAGTACGTCCTGAAAGTGTTCGTGCTCAGCCTTCGGATCGTAGGAATCCGGACCGACGGTCTCCGCCTTCACATGCAGTTGCGACGCCGCTTTGTTGAGCCCTGCGGCGGCCTCCTGCCAATAGGGAACCTTGACGTTTGTCGCGATAAGGAAGTACTTCTCATCTGGAGCGTGCTGCGAACTCCCGCAGTTAAGCAGCGGCAGAATCAGCACAACGAAAAGAAAGAGCCACAGTAGTCTGGACATGTGTTCCTCCTGCGCAGAGTATAGCCGAGTTGGCCGGCGGTGGGAACGGCCAGCTGACGGATGTACAATCGGTGGCGCGTAGGGAGGCTGCCATGCAGGGAACGGTTTCGTTCACGCTCAATGGGAAGCCGTGCGCGTCACGACGGACGACGAGCGCATGCTGCTGTGGGTCCTGCGTTGCGACCTCGGGCTCACCGGCACGAAGTTCGGCTGTGGCGAGGGGTTGTGCGGAGCGTGCACGGTCATCGTGGCCGGGACGCCGTGAGATCCTGCTCCACGCCGCTCAGGGGGTGGGGCGGGGGAAACCCTCCGGGGCTACATCCGTTCAGCGTCGGTCCGTGACGCGCGCCGCCGGTCAACACGAACACCTTTATCCGCGAGTCGCAGATTGACATCATGGCGACGAAAGCGGGCGACGATCCTGTGGAGTTCCGTTTAGGCCACCTTGCCGACGTACGCATGCACAGCGTTCTGGAGTCCGCCGCAAAGCAGTTTGGCTGGAAGACCGGCCGGGCTCCCAGCGGGCGAGGCATGGGTGTCGCCTGCGCCATCTATCTGGAGACCTACGTGGAGGCAATGGCGGAGGTGGCGGTAGACAAGGGCACCGGACGCGTTGAAGTGAAGCGCGTGATCTGCGCGCAGGACCAGGGCTGCATCGACAATCCAGACGGTTCGCGGCAACAGATGGATGGCAGCATCAGCATGGGCTTGGGCTACGCGCTGGCCGAGGAGGTGCGTTTCAGAAACGGTGAGATCCTAGATCGTAATTTCGAGACCGATCGGACCCCTCGCTTCTCCTGGCTACCGAAGATCGAGACGATCCTGATCGAGAATCCGGGAACGCCCGCTTCGGGATGTGGCGAACCTCGCATCGTCAACATGGGCGCCGTGATCGCGAATGCAATCTATGATTCCGTGGGAGCCAGGGTGTTCCAGTTACCGATGACTCCGGTCCGCATCCAGAAGGCGCTTAGGCGCGGGTAACCACTTGGGATAGGAGCTTCAAAGCTCCAGTTTCCCCTGGTAGGTCATATCCTCGACGTAAAAAGACTGCTCAAACTTGAGACGGCCGATTTGTCCATCAAACTGCAGCCGCTTGTCCTGCCTCGTGATTTCATTCGAGCGTGGAAACAGGTAGACAATGACAGGCCCATCGTCCCGCTGTAAGACCTGGACGCTGGAAGGCTTGAGATCTTTCTTCCCTTCGCGCTTGATTGAGGCCTGCTTCTTGAGTTCGCTGGCAAGATCCTTTGAATCGCCGCGGACGATCCGGTTGGGAGTGCCGTAGACCGCGATGGCGTAATGGTCGGCATCCACGGTAGGCGCGTTGGTTTCGCGCGCCTTCAGTTCCGCTTCACGGACCGGTAGCGCGCTTTCCCAGCGGAGCTTGAGGGAAGGCGGTTCGCCGCGTCCCGCGCCCGTTCCATCATCACCTCTCCGGCGCTCCCCGTCGTCGGGATAGCCGCCGCCGGGCCCACCCATTCCGCCGCGCCGTCCCATGCCGCCCATGCCGGGTAGTCCGATTCCGATTCCGCCAATTCCAATGCCCACGCCGCGCCCCATACCTCCGCCTTGCCTGTGTTGGCCGCCATTCGCGGGTTTGACCATGGTTGGTTGGACGGTCTTCACCCAGGGTGAATCTGTCAGGACCTGCTTGGCATCGTCTTCACTCCATTCGGCGACGCGTTTGTCCTTCCAGGTTTGATCACCAGCCGCCAACAGAACCAGGGAAAACGGCAGGATTGACAGTCGCCACTTGTAAAACATAAGTCATTCCCTCTTGGGACTCGTCCTCTAAATGTGAAACGCGGCCCGACGCTGCAGAGTTACAAACAAAGGCTTTCATGAGCAAGGATCGTCTTCGCTTACGGTTCAGGACCGCGCGCGGAGGAAGTGAAGTGCCAGTCTGCTTAGTATGCGCCGGCCACGCCCATCGAGAAAGGCCCAGGTCAACGCTTTGAGGACGCGCGGCGGCCGGTAGGCCGGGTTCTGCTGCCTTCGGCGTTCGATCATGCCAGCCAACGTGCCGCGCGGATCTTCGCGGAAAGCGTCGAGCATCGCGGCCTGGTGGACGCAGGAAATAGTGCAGTAGGGGGTGCAAGGCTTCATGCGCGCACCCTCCTGTTTCAAGTGATGGCGAGTGTAATGTTCGAGCGGGATCCCCGGGTGGCCCCGCTGCTGCGAACAGTAGTGGACCAAGCCATCCTCGCAAATGTAGAGGAAGCGGCCGCCGGCTCGGCAATGCCAGTCGTTGGGCAACCCGCGCGCGGTGTTCCGCTGAAACCGGTCGTACTGCGCGAACGAGAACAGCGACTGCTCGAACGCCAGAATCCGCTCGTAGATGCAGGCGTGGTCGGGTGCGAGCGGCCGCAGATGTCCGCCGCCGTCGTGCAGGATGCCAACCGTGCTGGTCAGGCCGAGCGCCCTTGCGCGTTCGGCGATTGTGAGCGCGTCGGTGGGATTGCGGACCGGGCCACCCAGAACAGAATTGACGCTCACGGCGAATGTGGCGTGCGCGGCCAGCAACTCAAGCTTGCCGTCGAGGACTTTCAGGCTCTTCTTCGAGGTTTCGTCGGGCGCGACGTTGTCGATGCTGATTTGGAGATAATCGAGGCCAGCCTTGTTAAATCGCCGGATGCGCTCGCGGGTGAGGAGATAGCCGTTGGTAATCAGCGTTGCAATGACGCTGCGGCGGCGGATGTGGCGGATGATCCCGTCCAGTTCAGGGTGGAGCATTGGTTCGCCGCCGCTGACAGTGATGATGGTGGTTCCGAGCGCCGCGAGCAAGTTGATGCGATGCAGCATCTCCGGAAGGGGCACGGGAAGCGAGGTGGCATCGAATTCGTTACAGTATGAGCAGGCCAGGTTGCAGCGGCGGATCGGCACGATTTGGGCGACGATCGGATGATCCGGCGAATGCATGGCGCGGGCGAACATCCGCGCTTCGCGCAGGCGCCTGCTAACTGCGCGTACGCTGCGCTGAATCCTGGATCCGAATGACCCGCGAACCTCGCGCCCCATCATCCACATTGTATCGGGCGGGCTGACCTACCAAGCCAGGGGCTCCGTAAGGTAAGATGCACGGGGATGGCATAGCCAGATCCTTTGGAGAAGACATGAACCGCCCAACGAAAACTGAATCCAGTATTCCGGTTTCGCGTCCGAGCCGGCGGAGCTTTGTGAAGAGCTTCTCGCTGGCGGCGGGCAGTGCGTTTCCGGCGATTGTTCCTTCTTCGGTCTTTGGCGCCGCTGCGCCGAGCAACCGCGTAAACCTGGCGGCATTCGGCGTGGGGGGACGCGGGACGGCCGACACGGATGCCGTCAATACGCACCCGGATGCGCGGTTCCTGGCTGTTTGCGACTGTTACGAGAGCCGCCGGCTGGCTGCGAAACAGAAATGGGACAAGCTGTATGGCGGCGACTACGTCAAGATGTACAGCAATCCCTGGGAAGTCCTGCAAAGGACCGACATTGACGCGGTGGTGATCGCCACCCCGGATCACTGGCACACGCCGCTGGCGATTGCGGCAGCCAAGGCGGGGAAGGACATATACGTGGAGAAGCCGCTCAGCGTGGCCATGAAGTGGTCCTGGCGGCTGCGGGACGAAGTCAAGAAGAACAACCGCGTCGTGCAATACGGCACGCAGCAGCGCTCCAACAAGGCCTTCCGCTACGCCTGCGAACTGGTGCGCAACGGTTACATCGGCCAGGTGAAACGCATCGACGCGTGGTGCGCGGACATTTCCACGCAGTACTCGGCGGCTTCGGTTTACAGGTACGGTTCGCTGCGGCCGATTCCGGTGCCGCACGACCTGGACTTCGACTTGTGGTGCGGCCCCTCGCCGCTGCGGCAATACACGGCCGATCGCTGCACACCCTTCGGCGCCTATCATATTTACGATTACGCGCTGGGGTTTATCGCCGGCTGGGGCGCGCATCCTCTCGATATCGCCCAGTGGGGACTGGATGCAGACAACACCGGGCCGGTCTACTACGAAGGCACCGGTTCACTTCCTCGATATGGGCTGTTCGATACCACGGAAAGCTGGGACATCCACTGCTACTACGCCAACGGTGTAACGATGCGGTTCATGGACTTTCGCACAGCTCAGCCCGCGGTCACCAAGTATCTGCCGCGCTGGAACGATCACGGGACCACCTTCTTCGGCAGCGAAGGGTGGGTGAGCGTGGACCGCCGGGGAGTGCAGACCAGCCGGGAGTCGCTGAAAGAAGTTGTTTTCGGAGGCAAGGACAAGCGGCTCTACGAAAGCGACCACCACCAGAGGAACTTCGTGGATTGCGTGAAGAGCCGCCAGCAGGCCATCAGTCCGCTGGAAGCGGCCATTCGCTCGGACACCATCAGCCACCTGAGCGACATCGTGGTGAGAACCCGCCGCCCGATACAGTGGGACCCTGAACGCGAAATCATTATTGCAGACGAAGCGGCTTCGAAGATGCTGGATCGCCCGATGCGCCCCAAGTGGGCGCTGTAGTCCTGCGCGGAAGGGCGCGCTGCTCATATGGGAACGGAATGTCACCGCGTCGGCCTGATCGGGTGTGGATGGATGGCGCCCTTTCACGCGGCGGCTTTGCAAAGCCTCAGTGATCGTGCGCGCGTTGTGTGGGCGGCAGATCCCGTGCGCGAGCGCGCGGAGGCGATCGCGCTTCCGATCGGAGCACGCAGCCTGACGGACTACCACGAGGGATTGGGAGAGGTTGATTGCGCGTTCGTGGTGGTGCCCCACAATCTGCATCACCCGATCACCTTGGATTGCTTCCGCGCCGGCTGTCACGTGCTGTTGGAGAAACCCATCGCCACGTCTGTCGAGCAGGCCGACGAAATGATCGAGGCGGCCGAGCGCGCCGGCAAGACATTCATGGTGGGGTATCAGCATCGATACAAGAATTGCGTGCAGCAGTTCAAGAAGATCCTCGACAGCGGCCGCTACGGCAAGCCCTTTCTGTTGGAGGGCGTCATGGACTCCTCAATGAAAGGTTACGCATTGGGGTGGATTGCGAGCAAAGAGACTCTGGGGGGCGGGGTATTCTTCTCCTCCTCTCCGCACCTGTTGGACGTGATGCTTTTCGTTGGCGGAGAAGTGCAGTCCCTGCGGATGGTGGGCACGCGCGGCGGCGTCTCCATGGAAGGTGAAGATACCGCGGCCTGTGTGATGAAGTTCCGCAACGGCATGATCGGCTTGCTTCGCGATACGTGGGCTTCACCTCGGTGCCGTACATGGTATAGCCTGCATGCTGCCTGCGAGAAAGCTCACGTGACACTGACCACAACTCCCCTGGGCGACCTCGCCCACGATGCGCATCGCTGCGCCTGGGTGACACGCATCGTGGCCGACGGGGAAGCCGAGGAAGTGCTTCTGGAGAGTGGCGAGGGCCTGGACGTCGTACCCGAGATCCAGCACTTCTTCGATTGCGTCGACTCCGGTAATAGGCCTCAAACGGACGGGCGCATGGCGCGGAAACTGATCGCCCTGATTCTCGAGGCGTACCGTGACGCGGAAACGGACGGCGCGAACTGAACCGGCCACGAGCTAGTCCAGGCGCGGTCGGCTTCATGAATCGTGACTAAGGCTTACGCAAGACAGGTGGGGCACCCGAGGGCGTGGCTTCCACGTGCCGGTTCATGGTGTCGTTCCAGGCGTTGTGCACTTCCACTGGAAAAGTCGGCAGGGCAGCTTCGATCTTGGAGCGAATGTCGGCGACGATATCCGGGCGATCCGGCGCCAGATCGTAGTCTTCCCCGGGATCGGAAACTATGTTGTAGAGTTCGGGCGCAGGCAAAGGAAGGTTGAGGCGGCCGTCCGGTGGGTCCGGTGCCCACATCGAGCCGTTCTGGCGAGCTATGTGCAGTTTCCAGGGGCCGACGCGGGCGCATTGCAGATCCCAACCCTGGAAGTAGAAGAACGGGGGCCTATCCACGCTTTCCGATTGACCCGAGAGGAGAGTGGCAATGTCCACCCCGTCGAGTAGAGTGGACGGCAGGGAGGCTCCGGTCAAGCGGGCCACGGTGGGCAGAATATCTAAAGCGGCGGCGGCTGCCTGGATTGTGCGGCGTGCTGGAAAGATGCCGGGCCAACGCGCCAGCAGCGGCACCCTCAACCCACCGTCGTAAGTCTCACCTTTGCGGCCCCTCAGAGGGCCGGGGCTCCCCAGATACCAAGGTCCATGGTCGCTGGTGAACAGAACCACCGTATCCTGGTCGATGCCTGCGTCTGTAAGCGCGCGGAGCACCTGTCCGACACTCCAGTCGATTTCCTGCACACAGTCTCCGTACGGACCCAGACCGGACTTACCACGGAAACGGCTTGAAATACCGAGAGGGATGTGCGGGGCGGTATACGCAAGGTACAGAAAGAATGGCGAGCCGGCCGTAGCGTGGATATAGTTCACAGCTTGCTCGGTGAATAACGTGGTCAGTAAGTCGTTGCGGGGTGCCGGATCAATAATGTCGCAGTCACGCATCAACGGTGGGCACATGTCGTTGCTGTAGGGGACGCCAAAGAAGCGGTCGAACCCGCGGCGAGTTGGCAGGTAATCAACCTGCGAGCCGAGATGCCACTTGCCGATGCTCATGGAGCTGTAGTTCTTCGTCTTCAGCACCTGCGGCAGGGTGGTCTCCGCGAGCGATAAGCCTTTTGTGTCCGAGGGAAACAGCACGCCAGGCACTCCTACTCGCGTGGCATAGCGGCCCGTCAAGATGCCGGCGCGTGCCGGCGAACACACGGCACCTGCCGAATAATAGTGGTTGAAGCGGACGCCCTCCGCGGCGAGACCATCCAAATTCGGCGTCGGGATGGCCGATCCGTAACAGCCCAGGTCGCCATATCCCAGATCGTCGGCAACGAACAGAATGATGTTGGGGGATGAGGCGGATTGCGGTTGTCGCATTCGCCGGTGCACCGTGGTCGCCAGACCGGCATTCAAAAACATACGCCGTTGCATTCTACCTCCTGCGAAAGCCGTTACCGGCCAGCGTTTCGATTCCCATCTGTAGCCCAAAGCTGCTCGATCCGCAGATTATGGAACATAGAGGCTTTGCATCCGGAAACTCCGGTAGACCGGAGTCTGATCCTGCATCTCATAAGCGATGTCCCCTGAAGGCGTCACTTCGACGGCGCGGCTTACGCTGGGCGTGCCGCCCAAGCCGTTGAGCCAGCCCAGTTCGAAATGGTAATTACCGTTGGGAAGTAGCGCAGCTGAACCCAGGGCAAGTGAGTACGCGCCCAGGTCGGCGTTCAACAGGAGCGTTGCCACGTGGTTCTGTTCATCGAGCTGAATGGCTTGACCACGGCTGTGCGCGTTGGAATCGGTGGCATAACGGGTATTGCCATTGTCGAAGACGAGCAGCTTCGTGGGATCACTGTTATCGAAGTTCGCGTCATGCTGGTGCGAGAACCAGGGATATGGATCGCCGGAGCTAAAGGTGAAGTCACCATCTTTTCCAAGCCGCCACAGGACGCGCCCGGATCCGGTGCCGTTGCTATAGAGAATCTTGATCAGCCAATCCTGGTGCCGGGAGGAATAAAGCAGATTGCCATCGGGAGTGAGCTGCACGGAGTTGCCGTGCAGCCAGTCGTTGGCCGTCGTCGCCAGGTAGAACGGCGGGCAGCCGCCTCCCGCCACCGTGCATGTCTCTTTCTGTACCGCTAGGCGCGTAATGTCCAGGTGATCGAACGCATCCCAAGCCCAGACGACTTTGAGGTTCCGATCCAGCACTACTATCATGTCGCCTAACACATCCACTAGGCCGGCGCCTTGCACGTTATTCAGGACTTGTTCGACATTGGCGAGCACAATCAAGTTTCCGTCCGGCAGCCGGCGGGCGTCGTGATGGAAAGCGGTAATGGGGCGGCGGCCCATGCTCACCAGTTGCTCGCTCACGCGCGGCGTTTGTCTCCTGAATGGTATTGCCGGCGAGATCGAATTCCCGCACGATCTGGTGCGAAGCATCCGCGCTACTGTCTTGCAGAATTCCCAGGAAACGCCCCCAAGGTTCCGGATACGTGATAAAGGAGCTGTTGCCGGTGTAATACCACAGCAGATTCCCGTTCAGATCGGTGGCCATGTTCGGAACTGCCAAAGTACTCTGCAACAACACGCCGTTGACAGCCGGGGATACGGGCGGCTTAAGAACAGTGGAGTCGGGCGCGGAGATTGCCGCGGGACCCGTCGTCAGTGTGAGTGTCGGGCCATCCAGGCGCTCGGACCCGGTGTCGACCGTGTGGTGCACCGAGTACTGCGTATTGGGCCGCATGCCCGCAAGATAGAAGTTGTTGCTGACCCAGTTGCGGCAATCTTTATACGGTGTGTACTGGATACTGCCGCTTGGATCCTGGAACTGCACTCTTATGCTGGCGCCGGCGGGACAGGCAGGTGCGCTGTAAAGGAAGACCAGCGAATGAGCTGTGGCCGAGACGACTGGCTGACCCTGCGTCACGCGCGAAACTACTTTGAAGCTGAAACTATCCCCATGCGGTGCATCTCCGCGCGCTAGCAGCTTTCTGCTCAGCGGGTCCCGACCCGACGGTGTTTGTCGATCCAGTCGAAGGGAGTGCGCATATCCGCTTTTGGATTAGGGAAGTCGATTCAGAAGTTGCCGAACGAGGAGCCAGCCATCCCTCCTTTCGATGACGGTCGCCTCATCAACGCCGATAACCGCTACCCCTGCCGCGAGCATTTCACCGAAGGTCGACTCGAGCGCGGCCGGGTCAAGGGGGTCCGGGACTTCATAACGACGACGAATGCACTTCGGTAGCACGCGAAGTCTGTCGCGAAGAGTGTAAACGTCCTTCGTTGTCCATACGGCGACGCCGTCAACGAGATTATCCCGGAAGAGACAAGGCAGAGCCGCTTCCACATAGGGTCGAAGGCCGGGTGCCCGCTTGTCCGACCCTCGCAGTTCGAGGATCAGGCGACACGGCCTTCCACTCGAATCGGTGACCGAACGGACCCTCTTGAGGTATGCCGCCAAGTACTGCGCCTGGTAGGCTACCCAACGAGGATCGGAAGGAACAATTTCGGCTTCAGGCGAAAGGGACCTGGCGGCCCGAAAACTACGGGTGATGGGCGCTTCAAAGCCAATGCTGCCGTTCTCAACGATGTACAGACCGTCTACACCTTTTGCCACCAGCTTCCGAATGAAGCTCAGGCGAAAGTCCTGAACCTCGGGGAACACCAAGCTGGCCTGAGTGCCTCGTCCTCGCAATGGGCAATTCGGGTCCCGATGTTCGGCGACCTCCACTGGACTCGGCTTGCCGCCAGGTAAAGGACAACGGGTGGTGTATGGATGTTTGAGAAGGAAGGAGTTGTGGGTCTTCTTCTTCGGGCCTCCACAGCCTCCGTGGCTATCGGTCTGATCGTACCAAGCCAAGATCTCCATGCCTCGGCTGTGGGCGTAATCGACGGCCGGGCTCAAGGATTCCCATGGTCCAAAGTCGGTGCTATCGGCCGCAGCGAGGGAAGCGGTTCCGCCACTCTCCGCCGCCCCCGTCTCGGTTGGGTAGTCACGCCCGCGAGTGTTGCACCGCCAATAAACAGTTCGAATCCCGGTCTCAAACACGCTATCCAGGAGGCTGCGGACTCCGCTCATCCCCCAGGTGCGCAGACTCCTTCCCCAGTTATTGGAGAAGTCGATCATGGTGAGGTGCATCGCGAAGCGACGGCTCCCGCGCTCGCCGCCCGAGCACAACATCGACGGTATGAACGCCCCAGTTGCCCTTTCAAGGAACTCTCTACGCCTGGTTCCTCTCATAGCTCAGAAAATCAGTTTCGCACCGAGCTGAATCTCCCTCGAGGGGTCGGATCTCGAAACGATGCCAAAGTTGCTCTGGTCGGCGGCGGCACCCAGATTGTTGAAATTAACCTGGTTGAAAGCGTTGAAGGCTTCCAGTCGCAATTGCAGTTTCAAGCGCTCGTGGATGCGTGTGTTCTTCATCAAAGCGAGGTCTGTGTTGTGGATGCCCGGAATCTGCAGAAGGAAAGGTGCGGCATTGCCATAGCGGTCCTCGGGAGGTTTGACGAACGTCTTCCCGGGCGTAGGATCGAACCAGAAGTTCCCCGTCACGACCTTGCCATTGCCGCCCGTAAAGGTTCTGACTGTACGGGCATCCATATACGTGAAATCCCCGACCCGGTCCGGTCGCCTTGAGCCGGCCAACGTCGATATGCTGACATTGAAATACCGGCCCGTCTCCAGGCTCGTTATGCCGCTCAAACTCCAACCGCCCAGTAGGCGCCCCAGTATCCCCCTCTGCGCAGTGAAGAACGGGAACTGGTAAATGAAGGAGTAGTTGAAGACGTGAGTTCGGTTATAGTTCGCGTATGACCTTTCGTTCCGGTAGTTGTTGTTGTCTTCCGGCTGGGAGTTGATGTCCCATGCATCCGTCAAGGCCTTCGACCACGTGTAGGCCAGACTATAAGTGAGGTCCTTGGCATACCGTCGAGTGGCGCTGACCTGGAGAGCATGATAGCTGGAGCTGGCGCTGGTTTCCCACAACAGTATGTCCGTGTAACCTTGATACGGGCGGACGGAGTTCTGGTTGACGGTGAGGTTCGCCACGCGGACTGCTGGCGTCAGTTGGTTGATGTTGATACGTCTCATCAGGTGTCTGCCTTGGGTGGAGACATAGTTGACATCAAGCAAAGAGTCCGTCGGAGCTTTCCACTGGAAACCGAAGTTCCAGTTGTAGACGGATTGCGCCTGCATGTTTGGGCGTAAACCGGACACGGAGATAGGAAAGTCGGCACTACGGCCACTTCCCAAGTCCTCCAGGTTGCCGTCGAACAGCGACACGGTCTTCACGAAGGGAGGGTTCTTACCTTCATCCTGGATCATCGATTCGGTGAATCTCTCATATGCGATTCCGGCGGCACCGCGAATCGCGAATATGCCACGGCCAGTGAGATCATAGGCAAAACCCAGGCGGGGGCCGAATTTGTTCTGATTGTCGTAAAGCCCCCTGGGAAGACCGCCAAATAAGGACTTCGCTTGTGGATCCGTCGGGGCAGTACCGGCGTTGGGGAAGTTGCTTCCTGCCACGACGATGCCGTTGTAAGGCTTGCCCACGCCGGGCATCAACTGCCCGGCCGATGCGCCCGTCGCGATCGTGCGCTGGGCGTTGGCGAAATCGAACCGTCCCGGATCAAAAGTGGATATCGTGTTGTCGCTCGCAAAAGTCGGCGTAATACGGTAGAAGCGCAAGCCCAAATCTAGAGTCAGCTTCCGCGTGACTTTCCATGTGTCCGCCGCGTATGCTTCGAACTGACCAAATCGAGCGTTGCTCCACTTGTCAACATTCGTCTCGCGATATTCCTGGTAGTTGCCGATGAGCATATCTAGAACGGCACTTCCCGTCGTGTTGACATTCCCCGCCGGATTGAAATTGATGTAGCCGGTCAGATCAGACTGAATCCGAGCGTTCCTCCGGAACCGGACGTAAAAACCTCCCAGCTTCAGGTTGTGCTGGCCCACCAAGTAACTCCAATTGTCACGGACTGTGAAGTCCCAGCTTCTTCCTCCAGTCGGGAAGGCTCTCGATCCCGGGATCTGTGTGTACCCTTTCATGGCGATGGCAGGAAAGCCATAGACTTGCTGATCGTTGCCGAACAATTCATGTAGATTCAGACCAACAGCCTTCGGGAATGCAAGATCACCGAAAAACACTTGGCCTCGTCTGTTGAAAAATGACTGAATGGCGAATTCGTTGACCTGCCTGGGCGATGGGACAAACGTGTGCGCCAACTGCATGTTGGGGTTGTCCTGTCTTGAATCGCCTCCCACAGTTGGCAGATCGCCATTTGCCGTCGCGTCAACCGTCGAACCGCTGTCCAAGACGTACCTGAGGTACAAGCTATGTTTTTGAGAATGATGGTAGTCGATCCTGATGATATCCTCGCGGAGTGCCGTACTCACCGGGTTGTTGAATGTTGTGTTGGATGGAACACTTTGGTCGATGTACACAGAAGCCATAGGCTCTACGGCATCGTAGACACTCATCATTGCTTTGCCGTTTGCCGTCATGTATTGCAAAGGGAGGATGTTTCTCCCCGTAGAGTTTCCTGGCGTAGCGCGCGATGGATCCTCAATCGGCTGTCCACGGAGTGAGACCACCGGGAAATTTGCCGGGTAACGCAGGGTTTGGGAGGTCGTAATAATTCCTGCACGTTCGGCGTGTGTGGGCATGGTCGCGATCCTCACCTTCGGCGTGGTTCGCCGTTGGTAATTCTGACCCGCGAAGAAGAATAGCTTCTTCTCTCCGGGCAGCTTCGGGAATGGCACCGGGCCGCCTAGCGTCCAACCGAAGTCGTGCGCCAGGGCGAAGGCGGGTGCCGGCAGGAAGAAGTTCCGCGCATTGTAGCGACCTGTCCGAAAGAACTCGAATAGGGAACCATGGAACTCATCAGTGCCGCTCTTGGTCACATAGTTGATCTGCATTCCGTTTCCACGGCCCAGTTCGGCAGGGTTGCCGCTTGCGTTGATCTTAACCTCGTCAACAAAGTCGGGACTAACGTTGTTGTTCAACTGGCCGAAATTCGTGGCGTCCAGATTGTAGCTGCCGTCCAGGTTGAAGGCGAATGCCTGGAAACGAAGTCCGTTTGCATGAGTCAGGCCGAATCCCCCGCCGGTCGTCGAGCCAAAGTACTTGCTCGTAAAGCTCAGTCCGGGAATTGTGAGCATCAGTTGGAAGAGATTTCTACCATTCAAGGGAATATCCACAACTTGCCTCGCGTCGATCAGCCGACCCAAGGATCCTGATTCCGTTTCTACGTGCTGTGTAGTAGAAACCACGTCTATGACCTGGCTGATGTCTCCTACTTCAAGTTGCGAATTTACTGCCACGCGTGCATTGGCGCTCAGCATGATTGCCGAGACGGTGTATCCCTTGAACCCAGCCCGGCTTACCTTCACGCTGTATCTTGCTGGGGGCAGACTCTGGACGACATAGAAGCCGCTCGCATTCGTGGTGACGCTGCGCTCGATACCGGTCAACTCATTGATCGCCGTGACCTGCGCTTCGGGCACACCCGCACCCGAAGGATCTGTCACCGTCCCGGAGATTTCCCCGTTTGTTACCTGCGTCAGCGCGACGCCGGCGAATACCAGCAAACCCAGGGCGATTACGCATACCACGCCCACCACTTTTTGATTGTTGCCTCCCATGAGACTCCCTCCCATTTGCCGTGGCGATCTGGCCAGACTGACGCCATGTTTAGCCCTGATCTTGGCAAGGCTCTGAGCGGTGCTCACCTTCGTACCGCCGCGGAGCGTTTATCCACCTGAGTGAGCAATTGCTCACATGAGGGTAGATATTTACATTTATACTTATTATCACCGTCTGTAGCCGCTGTCAAATGAAAACTCGCAAGGAGACCATCCGCCTCATCTATCTATTGACACGGGCAACCGGATTGTCCTAATGTTGTCTAGCAATATACGCCTACATCTAGGCATTTGCTCACCTGCTAGCCATGGATCACATGAAGCCCGGCATCGAAATTCCCCGCAGGACGTTCCTCAGAACAGCTGGCGCAACCTTCGCCACCGTAGCCTGTGACGCGCGTCCTGCCCACGTAGCCCCGCCCACTGCCGTCGGCTCAA
>ENA-UOYA01002307-UOYA01002307.1-activated-sludge-metagenome-genome-assembly--contig:-NODE-2307-length-18553-cov-6.703427_pt1 | contig 18553 bp, 16 predicted proteins | sample MGYA00238163_ERZ764804 | MGnify/ENA primary metagenome ERZ764804 (study PRJEB28919, sample SAMN05720223) | activated sludge metagenome | isolation source: Anaerobic digester | place: Hong Kong... | reverse complement strand
CCGCCCAAGAAAGGAAGAAGGTCACGTAGCCGGCGCCGAGGAGACCGTGGCCGAGAGCCCCAGGCGGGGCCGGATCTACACCACCACTCCCGAGACGGTGCGCGCCGCGCTGCTGGCCTCGCGCCGGCGGCCCGATCCCTTCGCTCCGGGCGAGGCGGTGACGCCGGACAATTACGGCCGGGTCGCGGACGGACTGCGCCGCGATCTGCGTGTGGCCCAGGTCATCTGCCTGCAGGCCTGAGCCGCTAGTCCGCCGTCTCGGCCCGTGGCTGGCGCGCGGCGACGAGGAAGGCCAGGACGATGCCGATGACGCCCACCGCCGCCGAATAAAGGAAGAAGGTCACGTAGCCGGCGCCGAGGGCCGCGGCGGGAACCTGGGCCTTCTCGACCGCGCCCGCGAAGGCCTCGGGCGGCGTGCGTGCGAAAAGGCCCGAAAGCGCCGAGGCGGGGCCGCCGCTGGCCGCCGAGGCCGCGGCCGCCTCGACGATGCGGCCCGACTGCGAGGCCAGCAGCTTGCCCGGCAGGGAATAGAGCGAGGAGAACAGCGCGTACTGGGTCGCCGTGAAGCCTTCGCTGGTCAGGCTCGACATGTAGGCGATCAGGCAGGTGCCCGAGAACCCGGAGGCGACATTGTCGACGCCGATCGCCACGAAAAGCGCCGAGAGCTGCGGCCCCTGCACCGCCAGCCACGCGAAGACGAGGTTCGACAGGGGGCCGGCGAAGGCGCCGATCAGCAGCGCCCGGATCAGGCCGAGGCGCGCCACGGCGTAGCCGCCGAGGAAGACGCCCAGCATCGACATGACGACCCCGAACACCTTTCGCACCTCGGCGATCTCCAGCTTGCTGAAGCCAAGGTCGAGATAGAACGGGTTCATGATGTTGAGCACGAAGTCGCTCAGCCGGTAGAGGCAGATGAGGGCCAGGATCAGGCCGGCGGTCGCATGGTGCCGGGCGAAGAAGTCCTTCAAGGGGTCGCCGAGCGCCGCGCCCAGATAGACGCCGGGCCGGGTGCGTGCGCCGGGCAGGGGACGGGCGGCCAGCACGATCAGCGCGCCGCCTGCAGCGACGCCCGCCAGCTGAATGAAGACGCCCCAGGGCTTTGCGGTCCAGGCGGCGGCGAGGGCCTCGCCGCTCGCCGTCTGTCCCAGAGCGCCGAGGGCGCCGGCCAGCAGGCCCGCGTCGCCGGCCAGCCCCGACCCCAGGATGAGCGCGCCCAGGACGAACAACAGCAGACGGCCGATCCACTCCGGAATCTCCAGAGCGGGGCGCGAGGGGACGTCGTCGGCGTGAATGGGCCGGATGGCGTGGGACTGCTCGCGCGGCGCGAACAGCACGGCCGCGACGCCCACGGCCATGAGGCAGGCCATCACCGCATAGGAGAAGTTCCAGCTATAGGCCTCTGCCAGGAGCAGCGGCGCGGCGCCGGCCACAATCATGGCCAGGCGATAGCCCCACTGGTAGGCGGCGGCCATCGCGCCCTGCTTCTCGTCGGGCGCGGCCTCGATGCGCCAGGCGTCGACGACGATGTCCTGGGTGGCCGACGAAAAGCCGACGAAGACGGCGAACAGCGCCATGGCGCCGAGGCCGCTCTTGGGATCGCTCCCGGCCACCAGCCATAGGCCGGCGATGATCAGGGCCTGGCACGCGAGCATCCACGAGCGGCGATGGCCGAGCCATGCGGTGAGGCCGGGGATGCGCGCGCGGTCGACCAGGGGCGCCCAGAGGAACTTGAAGGAATAGGCCAGGGTCGCCAGGCTGAAGAAGCCGATCACCTCGAGCGACAGGCCCGCGTCGCGCAGCCACGCCGACAGGGTGTCGAAGATCAGCAGGTTGGGCAGGCCCGAGGCGAACCCCAGGCCCAGCATGACCAGGGCGCGGCGTTCGAGGAACACCGCCAGGGCGGCCATGGCGCCCGGCTTGCCGGCGGGCGATTCAGTCTCGTCGGCGGACGTCACGGCGCGTGCGGACCCAGCTGGGCGGGGGGCCGCTCCCCCCGCGGTCAGCCGACCTTGGCGCGCGTCGATCCCGCCGTAAAGGCGGCCTTGCCGAGGTTGCGGGCCAGGGCCGCGCGCAGCGCCTCGGGCGACAGCGGCTTGACCAGGAAATCGTCCATCCCGGCCGCGAGACAGGCGTGCCGGTCCTCCTCGAAGGCGTTGGCCGTCAGGGCCACGATGGGCGTGGTCGTTCCGTCGGCCCGAAGCCTGCGCGCCACATCGACGCCCGACAGGCCCGGCATGCGCATGTCCATCAGGATGAGGTCGTAGGCGCCGACCTTGACGGCGGCCAGGGCCTCCTCGCCGCCCCGCGCGTGATCGACGGCGCAGCCTTCGCGGCCCAGCAGGGTGCGGGCCAGCAGGGCGTTGATCGGATTGTCCTCGACCAGCAGGACGCGCGCGCCCGGCGCGGTCGCGTTGCGGACACGTTCGTCGTCGTGGATCGGGGCGGGGGTCGCTCCGGCCAACGGGTCGGCCAGCACCCGCGCCGCGAGGCTTTCCCGGCGCAAAGGCTTGATCAGGTAGCCGGCGAAGCCCGCCTTGCGGTAGCGGGCGATGCGGCCGCGCTCCTCGGGCGCCAGCAGGATGATGGCCCGACGCCCGTCCGGCGCGGACAGATACCGGCGGGAGCGGGCGAGCGCCTGGTCCACCAGGAGCACGTCCGTCGCCTCCGTGGCGGCGAGCAGCGAGGGCAGGTCGGCGGCCAGGACGGCGGTTCCGCCGCAGGCCTCGATCTGGCGGCGCGCGCCTTCCAGCACGATGGCGCTGGGACTGGCGACTCCGATGCGCCGGCCGGCCAGGCGGTCGCCGCGGTCGCCGCCGTCCAGCCGCTCGAACGGCGCCTCCAGCCAGAAGGCCGCGCCCTTGCCGGCCAGACGGGCCGCGGTTCCGACGCCGACGTCGCCGCCCATGGCGCGGGCGAGCTGACGGGCGATGGCGAGGCCCAGCCCGGCGCCGGCCGAGAGAGTCTCCTCGCCCTGCTCGGCCTGGGCGAAGGCCTCGAAGATGGTGGCGCGCGCGGCCTTGGGCACGCCGGGCCCGGTGTCTTCCACGGTGAAGCGCAGCCGTCCGTCGCGGGCGGCCTCGGCGACGATCAGGACGCCGCCCTCGGTGGTGAACTTCACGGCGTTGCTGATGAAATTCAGCAGGATCTGCCGCAGGCGGCCCTCGTCGGCGACGATTCGACCGACGCCGGCCGGCGCGGACCAGGCGATCTCCAGGCCCTTTTCGCGAACACGCGGGCTCATCAGTTCGCAGACCGTGCGCAGCAGGGCCTCGACATCGACCGGCCCCGGCTTCAGCTCGATCTTGCCCGCCCCCAGCTTTGCGAAATCCAGCACGTCGTTGACCAGGGTCAGCAGGTGCTCCGCCGAATCCCGCAGGGCCGCGACATAGGTGCGCTGGTCCGCGGCCAGCCGCGTGCCTTCCAGGATGCGCGCCATGCCGAGGATGCCGTTGAGCGGCGTGCGGAACTCGTGGCTGAGCGAGCCCAGGGCTTCCGGGCTTATCGGCGCAGCGCCCCGAAGCCGCCGTGCTTTGGACGTCTTCGGCGCGAAAGGTGGGGTCGTGGCCATGGCGGAAGCCTAGCCGGCGCGGCTTAACGCCCGGTCAAACGAGCGGGTCAGGCGAGACCGGTCGGAACAAGCGATGGCGTGGAGCGTTAGCGTTTGGGGGAGCCGCGAGGCGTTCGTAAGCAGCGGAAGGTTGAGCCTGATGACGACGACGACCCAGACCATGGCCGACGACGATTTCAAGACGGAACTGACGGGCCTCATTCCCAGCATGCGGGCCTTCGCCCGTTCCCTGGCCCGGGATCCCGCCGAGGCGGACGACCTGGCTCAGGACGCCCTGCTGAAGGCCTGGACCCACCGGCAGAGCTTCTCGCCGGGCACCAATATGAAGGCCTGGGTCTTCATGATTCTTCGCAACCAATTCTATTCCGAGAAGCGCCGCTCCTGGCGGCGGCAGCCGCTGGATCCCGAGGTCGCCGAGCGCACGCTGGTCGCCGCCTCGAATCCCGACGGCGTGCTCGAGCTGGACGAGGTTCGCCGCGCGCTGGCCTGCCTGCCTGACGATCAGCGCGAAGCCTTGGTGCTGATCGGCGCCGGCGGCCTGTCCTACGAAGAGGCCGCCGAGATCACCGGCGCCGCCGTCGGCACGGTGAAAAGCCGCGTCAGCCGCGCGCGCGACCGGCTCGCCCGGATTCTCGAGGGCGGCGACTACGAGGCCGACGACGTGGCGCCCCATGCGGCCATGGGCCTGATCATCGCCCAGATGGAACGCCTCAGCGGTCTCGCCGCCTAGAACTTCAGGCGCAGGCCGACATTCAGCCGGGGCGAGCGATCGCCCGAGGCGAAGCGGTCTGCGCCCAGCGGCGCCGCCAGTTCCGCAGAGACTTGCGCGTGACCCACCTGGCCGCGCAGCCCGACACCCGCCGACGACAGGGACCCGCCGCCGAATCCGCCGGACTGATTGGTCACGCGGCCGGCGTCGGCATAGCCATAGACGTGCGCGTCCCGAAGCAGACCCGCGAGCTTTCCGAAATGTCGGCGAAGTTCGATCGACGCCATGGCCCCGTCGTCGCCGAAGCGCTCTGCGTAATCGTAGGCCCGTCCGAACATCGGCCCGCCGAGGGTGATTTCCTGCGAGGCGAGCAGGGCGCGCGAGGCGATCTGGGCGAGGGCCGCCAGCTTCAGGCTGTATTGCTGGCCGACCGGAGTCCAGAAGCTGGTCCAGGCGTTGGCGCGGGTAAAGACGCCCCCGCCGTCCGACCGCGAGGCCCGCGGGTCGCCGCGACGGGTGTCGCCGGAAAGCGCAAGGCCCCGCGTCACCGACAGCCCGCCGTCCAGACGCGCCGCGCCCAGGGCGCGCGAGCCGGACAGGCCGATCGTCGCCGTCGTCACGGCGTCCTCGAGGAGCGGCGCGCGCGCCACGGTCTGCTCGGCCTGAACATGCGCCACCTCGCCGTTGAGCCAGACGCTGGACGCCCGGGTGCGCTGCAGGGCGTGGCTTGCGAAGACGGCGGCGTAGAGGTTTTCGCTCTCCAGGTCATACCGGCGCAGGGCGCCGCCCGGCCGGGCGCGGCCGGACGAGATCGCGACGCCGGACTGCGTCGCCCCGTCGGCGCTGGTGCGGACATAGCGACCGCCGATCCAGGTCAGTTCACGGGGCTGGTCGACAGAGTTCAGGGCCTGGAGCGAAAGGGCTCCGGCGCCCCTTTGCAGACCGTCGGCCTCGACCATGGCGCCGGCCCGCCAGGGGCCCAGCGTTTCCGGGCCGTAGCTGTCGGCGGACACCTCCCAGGAGATCGGGCGCAGTTCGGTCTCGACGATCAGCACGCCCCGTCCGGACGAGCGCTCGTAGCGGGTGTTGCGGATCTTCACCCCCGGCAGGTCGCCGGCCAGCAGCAGCCGGCGCTCGACGGCCTCGCGCCGCGGGGCCGGTCCGACCACGCCCTGAAGGATCTGACGAAGGCGCGGATTTTCGGATCCGACGATACGCACCTCGTCGACGGCGCCTAGATCGAGGTCCACGCGCACGACGCCCAGTCGAACCGCCTGGGCGGGGACCTGCGCACTGGCGAAAAGATAACCTTGTCGACGCGCGAGATCGGCCACCGACCGAGCCAGACTGCGCAGCGAGTCGCTGGATGCTTCCTGGCCGATATAGGGTTCGTAGGCGGCTGACAGTTCGCGGGCGTCGAGGCGATCGCCGCCCGCCACGCTGACCGCGCCGATCATCACGCCGGCCGCGCCCGCCGCCGCATCGTCGGCGAGGACCGGGGCGGGCATCGAAGCGCCGGGGTCGGCCGGGCCGGTCGCCGCCTGGGGCGGCGCCTGCGCGGGTCGGAGATCGAGCGCGGTCGCGAGGGCGTCGGGCGCCTGCTGGGCCAGCGCGAGCGGCGCAAGCAGCGCAAGCGCAGTCATCACGCAGACGATCTTCAATCGCAACACGCGCACAGCCCCGGGAATACAGTGTCTCAGGGTTAACGGGAAATTGTATCCGACCTCTTAAGCAGTCGTCTTGAGCCACAACCCGTCTTTCGAAATCAGCATGCCTCGAACGGAATAGAAAGGTTACGCGAGCTACTGCAAGGGCGCGTCACATCGTTGGCGGAACGCTTTCGGGTCCCCAGAATGAGCAAACTTGTTCTAGCATTGGCCGTGTCACTTCTCGCCACCACCGCGCTCGCCGCGCCGGCGGGATGGCGCATCTCGGAAAGCTCCGGGACGGTGCGCGTCACCAGCCAGGGCGTGACCAAGACCGCGTCCGGCGGCGCTGAGCTCGGTCTCGGCGATGCGGTCGCCACCGGTCGCGACGGCCGGGCCGTCCTGGTGCGCGGTCAGGAATTCATGATCGTCGCGCCGAACAGCCGGGTGCGCATTCTGGCGCCCGAAACGCCCGACACGGTCACCCAGATCTTCGAAGAGCTGGGCAATGTGGTCTTCAAGATCAACAAGAAATCGACGCCGCACTTCGGAGTCCAGACCCCGTATCTCGCCGCCGTGGTCAAGGGTACGACCTTCAGCGTCAACGTCACCGAGGCGGGGTCGTCGGTGCAGGTCACCGAGGGCGCGGTGCAGGTCTCCACGCCGGACGGCCTGCAGTCCCGCATGCTCTCGCCGGGCATGATCGGCATGGTGGGGCGCGACCTGCCGACCCTGATGATCGAGGGGGATCCTTCGGCGTCGGGTCGCATCGCCGCCGCGGTCGCGCCGACCGCCGTCCCGGCTGAGCCTGCCCGGAAGACGGAGGGGCCCGCCATTGTCGCGGCGGTGTCCGAAGGCGCGGTCTCGCTCAGCAGAGCGTCCGACGGCCTGATCTCGGGCGACATGGTGCAAGGACCCGCCGAACCGGCCGCCAGCACGCCGTCCGACGCCCAGGTCGCCTCGACCGATCTGGGTTCCACGGGCGGCGGCGCGCCGCAGGATCCGGCCGCCGCCGGCGGCCGCTCCGCCAGTTACAGCGACGGGCTGGCGAGCAGCTTGACCGGCGCCGTCTCCAAGACCGTCGCGGCGGCGACTGCCGGTGCGTCCGGCAATACGAATGGCGGCGTTCCCGGCGACACGGCTTCGACGACGGTGGCGGCGCTCACCCCGCCGGTGGGCGGCGACGGCGGGAACGGTCTGGGCGACAGCGTCGCCTCGACGGTGGCGACCGTGACGGGATCCGGCGCCGGAAACGGTAATGGAAACGGCGCTGGCAATGGCAATGGTAATGGCGTGGCGAACGGCCTGACGGACACGGCCGCCTCTACAGTCGCCTCCCTGACCGGTTCCGGGAATGGCGGCGGGGGCGGCGTCGCAAACGGCCTGACCGACGCCGTCGCCTCCACCGTCTCGTCCCTGACCGGATCCGGCAACGGCAACGGCGCCGGGGGCGGAAACGGCGGCGACGACGCTCACGGGGTGGTGAGCACGCTGACCAACGGGCTCGGTTCGACGGTCGCGTCGGTGACCGGTTCGGGAAACAGCAATGCCGGCGGCGACGATCGCGGCGTGGTCGGCGGGGTCACCGGACCCGTCCATTCGGCGGTGTCGTCGCTCGTCGGCTCGGGGCGCACGAGCGAAGGCGGCCACACCGGCGAGGGCGACTCGCGGATCGCCAAGGCCCTCGGCCTTGTCCGCTAGGCCGTCGGAGCCACGCTGAGCATGCCCTCCTCGCGCAACCGTCGTCGCGCTGTCTCCTGGCGCGCGGCCTTCATCGCGCTATCCATGGCGATCGGCGTCGTCGTGGCCCTGACCGGCGTCGGACAGGGGCTCGACCTTGCGCTGCGCGAAACCCGCGACCGCTTTCATCGCCACCCGGCGAGCGGCGAGATCGTGGTGGTCGAGATCGACGCGCGCAGTCTGCAGGCCGCTCAGCGCTGGCCCTGGCCGCGCAGCCGTTTCGCGGACTTCGTCGACCGGGCGCGGGACGCGGGCGTACGCACCCTGGCCTTCGATGTGGACTTTTCAGGCCGCTCCGAGCCGGGCCAGGACCAGGCCCTTGCCGAGGCGCTGCGCCGCTTCGGCGGCGGCGCGATCCTGCCCACCTTCCGTCAGCGGTCCGGCTCGAAGTCCCATGACTTCGTCGAATCCCTGCCGATCCCTGTCCTGCGCGACGCGGCGTTCCTGGGATCGGTAAACGTCCATCCCGGGCGCGACGGGATGATGCGGTTCTACCCCTATGGCGAGGTCACAGGCGGCGTGCCGCGGCCCAGCCTGGCCGCCTTGCTTGGCGAGCGTTCGGGCGCGGTCGGCGATCAGTTCCTCATCGACTACGCCATCTCGCCGGACACGATCCCCCGCGTGAGCTTTCAGGACGTCCTAGAAAAGCGCGTCGGCGCCGAGGCGCTGAAGGGCAAACGGGTGGTCGTCGGCGCCACCGCCATCGAGCTCGGCGACCGCTACGCGACGCCGGGCTACGGCGTCCTGCCGGGCGTCGTCATCCAGGCCCTGGCCGCCGAGACGCTGTTCCAGAAGGCCGACCTGCCGAACCTCGGACCCTGGCCGCTCTTCCTGGTCGTCGTGGCCGGCGGGCTGATCTCGGCCGCCACCCGCAACCGCCTTCGCCAGGCCGCCGCCCTCGCCGCGATCTTGGTGATCGTCGTGGGCGCGCCTCTGGTCCTCGAGACGGCGCACCTTGCGACAATGGAGACCGCGCCCGCCCTTGCGGTCATCCTGGCCGCCATCGTCCGGCAATCGGTGTCCGCTGTTCTGGCCAAGGTCAGCCGAACTCGCCTGAGCGACGCCGAAAGCGGCCTGCCCAACACTCAGGCGCTGATCGAGACCTATCGCGGCCAGACCCGCAGTCTGGTCCTCGCCGTGCGGTTCAACCGATTTGACGAGGCCTGCTCGGTGCTCAGCGAGACGGAGCGGCGCGCGCTGGTCGCGGCCATTGTCGAGCGGCTGCGGACCTCAACCGGCGGCGCGCGCATCCACCGTGGCGGCCGCGACCTGTTCCTCTGGGTCGTCTCCGAAGAGGAGGCGCAGGTCCTCGAGCCGACCGTCTTCGCCCTGGCGGCGCTGTTCCGGACGCCGATGTACCTGGAATCGCGCAGCCTCGTGCTGAAGCCCGGCTTCGGGGTGGCGCGCTGCGCCGCCGACGCCGCCCTGGACGCCGATCTCGTCGCCAAGGCCGAGCTCGCCGCCGCCCAGGCCGTGGCCGGCGGCGAAATTCTGCGCGAGCATGACGAGGCCCTCGGGCGCAAGGCCGACGAGGCGGTGTCGCTGCTCGCCGACGTCGAGCGGGCGCTGGCCGAGCGGCAGTTCTGGGTCGCCTATCAGCCGAAGGTCGACCTCGCCGCCGACCGCATCGTCGGGGCCGAGGCTCTGGTCCGATGGGATCACCCGACCAAGGGGCCCCTCTCGCCGGGCGTCTTCGTTCCATTGCTCGAGGCCGAGGGCCACGCCGCGGATCTGACGCTGTTCGTCCTGTCGCGTGTGCTCGAAGACATGACCGCCTGGGGCGAGCGCGGCCACCATCCCGGCGTCGCCTTCAACGTCTCGGCGACCCTGCTCGGCGACGCGGCCTTCGCCGAAGCGGTCGTGGCGCGGGTCGCCGCGGCCGGCCTCGAACCCTCGCGGGTGACGGTCGAGGTCACGGAGTCGGCGGCGGTGTCCAACGCCGACGCCGCCATCGCCACCCTGGAGCGCTTCCGGGCCGCCGGTCTGCGGATCTCGGTGGACGACTACGGCACCGGCCAGTCGACCCTGACCTACCTCAAGCGGTTCCCCGCCCATGAGATCAAGATCGACCAGAGCTTCGTGCGCAATCTGGTGAGCGAGCGCCACGATCAGGTTCTGGTGCGCTCGACCATCGGGCTCGCCCACGAGCTAGGCCTTAAGGTCGTGGCCGAGGGAATCGAGGACGTCGAGACCCTGGCGCTTCTGCGCGAAATGGCCTGCGACACCGGCCAGGGCTGGGCCCTCGGCCGGCCGGCGCGACCCGACGACTTCATCGCCGCCTTCGCCGCAGCCCCCGTCGCCGCCGACCGCCCCGCGGCCGCCTAGACGAAGCTCATGCCCGTCTTGAACTCGCCGAGGGCGTCGCCCGAGGCGTCGCCGTTGGTCTGTCCGCCGTCAACCGGAATGATGGCGCCGTTCACATAGGAGGCCCGCTCGGTCGACAGGAAGATGGCCATGTCGGCGATCTCGTCCTTGGTGCCGTAGCGTCGCAGCGGGTTGTGGGCCTTGGCCCGGGCCTCGGCCTCGGGCGTGGGGGCGAGGCGCGCCATGCCCTCTGTGTCGGCGATCGGCCCCGGCGAGATGGCGTTGACCCGCACGCCGCCGGGCCCCCATTCCAGGGCCAGACATCGGGTGAGCATGTTGATGCCCGCCTTCGCCGCGCAGACATGCGCCTGGTAGAGCGAGGCGCGCTCGGCCTGGGGCGCGGTGATCGAGATCAGCGAGGCGCCCGGCCGCTTCAGGAACTGGAATGACGCCCGCAGCACATGGAACGTGCCCATCAGGTCGATGTCGACCACCGTCTTGAATCCGTTGGCGCTCATGCCGAGAGCCGGCGCCACGAAGTTGCCGGCGGCGCCGGAGACGACGATGTCGATCGGGCCCAGCTCGTCGTGCGCCCGCTTGAGCGCCGCCTCGACGGCGGCGTAGTCCCGAACGTCCGCCGCCATGCCGAGCGCGGGGCCGAAGGCGGCCACCTCCTTGGCGGCGGCGGCGATCTTCTCCTCGCTGCGACTGATCAGGGCCACCTTGGCCCCCGCGGCCGCCATGCGCTTGGCGATGCCGAGATTGATGCCGCTGGAAGCCCCGGCGATGAAGGCGACCTTGCCGGCCAGTTCCTGGGTGTCGGTCATGTTTCTCCCCGTTCGTGTTCGCTTTCGACGACAGGGTAGACCTCGCGGGCGCTCGCGTCAGGCCTGTTCGAGGACGCCGTTCGACTGCCGGTAGGCCAGGGCCTCGGCCACGTGCACGCGCCGCACCCATTCCGTCCCCTCCAGGTCGGCGATGGTGCGGGCCAAGCGCAGCGTCCGAGTCCAGCCCCGGGCGGTCAGGCCGCCGGCCTCGGCGGCGCGGGCCAGAAGCGTGCGGGCGGGCGCGTCCAGGCCGCAGATCCTGTCGAGACCCTCGCCGGCCGCGTGGGCGTTCAGGGCCTCGTCGAGGCCGAGCGCGCGGGCGCGGTCCGCCTGGACGGCGCGCGCATCCGCCACCCGCCGGGCGGCCTCGGCCGTGCCTTCGGCGGGCGGCGGCAAGGCGAGATCCGCAGCGGTGACGGGCGGCACGTCGACGGTCAGGTCGATCCGGTCGAGCAGCGGCCCCGACACCCGGCGCTGATAGTCGGTCTGGCAGCGGGGCGCGCGACCGCAGGCCCCCTTGCCGAGGCCGCCGGCGCCGCACCGGCAAGGGTTCATGGCGGCGACAAGCTGGAAGCGCGCCGGATAGCGGACATGGGCGTTGGCCCGGGCGACCACCACCTCGCCGGTCTCCAGCGGCTGGCGGAGGGAATCCAGGGCCTGGGTCCCGAACTCCGGAAGTTCGTCCAGGAACAGCACGCCGTTGTGGGCAAGGCTGACCTCGCCGGGCTTGGCCTTGATCCCGCCCCCGGTCAGGGCGGCCATGCTGGCCGAGTGGTGCGGGGCGCGGAACGGCCGCGCCCGGGTCAGGGCGCCTCGGGCGATCAGCCCCGCCACCGAATGGACCATCGATGTCTCGAGAAGCTCATCGGCGGACAGCGGCGGCAAGAGGCCCGGCAGGCGCGCAGCCATCATCGACTTGCCCGACCCCGGGGGGCCGCGGAACAGAAGGTTGTGGCCCCCGGCGGCGGCGATCTCCAAGGCCCGCTTGGCGCCTTCCTGGCCCTTCACATCGCGCAGGTCGGGCGCGGCGGCGCCGTCCAGCATCGGTCCCGGGCTGGGCGGCGACAGCATCTGCCGGCCGCGGAAGTGGTTGACGAGCGACACCAGCGACGGCGCCGCCAGGATCCGGGTGTCGCCGGCCCAGGCCGCCTCGGCGCCGCAGGCCTCGGGGCAGATCAGACCCAAGCCCTGGCCGCCGGCCGCCACCGCTGCCGGCAGGGCGCCGGCGACCTGGGCGATCCGCCCGTCCAGGGATAGCTCCCCTACGGCCGACCAGCCGTCCAGCGCGTCGGCGGGCAGGACGCCCATGGCCGCCATCAGAGCGAGTGCGATGGGCAGGTCGTAATGGCTGCCTTCCTTCGGCAGGTCGGCCGGCGCAAGGTTGGCGATGATCCGCCGCGCGGGCAGGGCGAGGCCCAGACCGGCGAAGGCGGCCCGCACACGCTCCCGGCTTTCGGCCACCGCCTTGTCGCCGAGCCCCACGACGATGAAGGCGACTGCGCCGCCGGCGAGCTGGACTTCGACGTCGACGCGGCGCGCTTCGACCCCCTCGAACGCCACCGTGACGATGCGAGAAACCATGCCGATCCTCGTTCCTGCGCCCGCAAACTATCCACAACCCCAGCACGTGGAGCGGGTCTAATCAAGAACGAAAATAGAACTTTCTAAGAAGATGAAACGAGTCCGTCACATAGCGGGCCAAGCTTGAGCGGATCCGAAGAAGTTCGCGCTAAGCGGCGCCTCCGTTCAGCCTCGCAGCTCGACGACCCGGTCCCACATGACTTCCGTCGCGTCCACGCCGGTAAACCGCTTCAATTGTTGAGCTCCGGTCGGGGAGGTGACGTTGATCTCGGTCAGATAATCGCCGATCACGTCGATGCCGACGAAAAGCAGGCCGCGGCGGGCCAGTTCCGGCCCGATGATCTCGCACAACTCACGGTCGCGGGCGGTCAGTTCGACGGCCTCGGCTCGGCCGCCCACCCGCAGGTTCGAACGGATCTGGCCGGCGTTGGGCACGCGGTTGATGGCGCCCACCGGCTTGCCGTCGACCAGCAGGATGCGCTTGTCGCCCTTGGTGACCGCCGGAATGAATTTCTGGGCGATGACCGGCTCGCGGCCGATCTGTTCGTGCAGCTCGAGCAGGGCGTCGAGGTTCGGGTCGTCGGCCATCAGCCGCGCCACGCCCGAGCCGCCGCCGCCGTAGAGCGGCTTCAGCACGATGTCGCCGTGGTGGGCGCGGAACTCGTAGATCGCCTCGACGTCCGAGGTGATCAGGGTCGGCGGCTGGACCCCCGGAAAGCCCGTGACGAACAGCTTTTCAGGGGCGTTGCGGACCTCGGCCGGATTGTTCACCACCAGGGTCCGGGGATGGATCTTCTCCAGCATGTGGGTGGTGGTGATGTAGGCCAGGTCGAAGGGCGGGTCCTGGCGGAGCAGCACCACGTCCATTTCCGACAGATCCACCTGCTCCCATGCGCCGAACGACACGTGGTCGCCCTTGACCGGCTGGACCTTGCAGGCGCGGCCCCGCGCCATCACCCGGTTCCCGTCCAGGGCCAGGCGGTCGGGCGTGTAGACGAACAGCTCGTAGCCGCGCGCCTGGGCCGACAGCATCATCAGGAAGGTCGTATCGCCCTCGATGTTGATCCGCTCGATGGGGTCCATCTGGACGGCGACCTTCAGCGGCATGGGGCTCTCCTGGCTGTGCAGTCCGTCAGATAGTCCGACCGGCCCCGGAGCGCCAGCGGCCTAGTTCAGGCGCAGCCGGACCCGTTCGCGCTGGGCGCGGGCGGCCAGGGCGGCGCCGCCGTCCAGTTCCGAGGCGCGCGCCAGGGCCTCGAGCGCGCCGGCCAACGCGCCCTGGCCCTCACGGGCGGCGGCCACGTCGAGCCACGGGCGGTGGTCGTGCGGATCGATCAGGGCGCGGCGAAGGGCGGCCCGCTCCGCCCGGGCGAAGTCGCGGGCGGCCTGGGCGCGGGCGAAGATGTTGTTCTGCAGGCGCATCAGGACCTGCCGGTCGGTGGTCGGCGCCATCAGCTGGTCGAGGCGGTCGGCGACGCCGGGCGGGAGGCCGGCGTGCAGGGCCCGTCGCGTCAGTTCCGACGGCAGGACGATGCGGCCCTCGCCGTAGGGGTCGAGGGCCATGGGTCCCTCCGCCGTCTCGATGCGCAACAGGAAGTGACCCGGAAAATCCACGCCGCGCACGTCCAGGCCGCAGCGTCGGGCGACATGCAGATAGAAGACGCCCAGCGCGACCGGCAGGCCCTTGCGCCGCTCGGCCACGGCGATCAGGTCGGCGTTGTCCGGATGGTCGTAGGTGATCAGGTCGCCGCCGAGGCGCAGGTCGCCGGACAGGGTCTCGGCCAGGGCCTCCTCGGGGCTCTCGAACTTCAGGCGCTCGGCCAGGCGCGCGATCCCCTCCTCGGCCAGGGCCCGGGCCGCGGCCGGGTCGCGATCCGGCCCCTCGTGAAGGGCGCAGGCCAGCGCCGCTTCGAACAGCGGAAAACCCTCGTCCGGCGAGGCGCCGGCCTCGATCAGCAGGAGCTTGGCGTCTTCACGCATGGCGCCGTCCAGTCCCCGGGCGGCGGGATCGCCCGTCTAGTCACCGTTCCACGCATCCGGCCTATGCCGGGGCAGACGCCCGGGTGCAAGCGCCACCAGATCGAGGCGAACCGCCGCACCCTGCAGGGCGGGACGCCGCGCCGCGATCTGCGCGCCCGCCCGGCCCAGCCGCTGGCGCTGGGCGGGGGTCACCGCCTCGAGCGCCTCTTCGAGGCTACGTCGACGTTTCACCTCGACGACGGCCAGCACCCGTCCACGCTGTGCGAGAATGTCGATCTCGCCAAGGGGCGTGTCGAGCCGCAGGGCCAGGATGCGGTAGCCCCTGGCCAACAGCCAAAGGGCCGCCAGCAGTTCGGCGCGCCGCCCGGCGGTCCGCGCGGCGGCCCCGCGGACGCGGCGCGCCTCGGTCACGCCTCGCCCTTCCGCAGCTCCATGGCGCGACGGTAGAGGTCACGCCGCGACAGACCGAGCGCCTTGGCCACCTCGGCCGCGGCGTCGGCGGGCTTCAGCCGCGTAAGGGCGTCCATCAGGGCCGTATCGGCGTCGGCGGCCGACGCCTCGGTCTCGCGGCCCGGTCCCACCACCACGACGATCTCACCCTTCGGGTCGGCCAGGCGCGGATCGGCCGCTAGCTCGCCGAGGGGGCCGCGCAGCACGGTCTCGTAGAGCTTGGTCAACTCCCGGGCCACGGCGGCCTCGCGCGGGCCGAAGACGGACGCCATGTCCGCCAGGCTGGCCGCGACGCGCGAGCCGCCCTCGAAGAAGACCAGCGTCGCGCGCACGCCGGCCAGCTCCTCGAAGAAGGTCCGCCGCGCCGCCGACTTGGGCGGCGGGAATCCCGCGAACAGGAAGCGATCGGTCGGCAGTCCGGCCACCGTCAGGGCGGCCAGAAGGGCCGACGGGCCCGGAATCGGATGCACCGCCGCGCCGGCGGCCACGGCCTCGCGCACCAGCCTGAAGCCGGGATCCGAAACGAGCGGCGTGCCGGCGTCGGACACCAGCGCCACGCGCGCCCCCTCGGCCAGCGCCTGCATCACCCGCGGCCGCATGCGCTCGGCGGCGTGTTCGTCGTAGCGTTCCAGCTTGGCCTTCAGTCCATAGGCCGAGAGCAGCTTGGCCGAGACCCGCGTGTCTTCGGCCAGGACAAGGTCCGCCGCCGCCAGGACGTCGAGAGCCCGCAGGGTGATGTCGCGCAGATTCCCGATCGGCGTCGCCACCAGATAGAGGCCCGGGGCGAGCGGTGCGTCCGACAGGGCCGGGGCGGGAGGATGACGGCTCATGGCCTAGGCATCGGACGGCTGGGCGGCGATGGCAAGGGCGGCGATGTTGAGGGCGGCGTCAGGCGCAGAGCTCGGCCGTCACGCGGTCGAGCAGCAGGCGTCCCGCGCGGCTGGCGCGCAGGCGGACAAGGTCCGGCTCCAGCAGGCCGAGGGTGCGAAGCTCGGCGACCCGAGGCGAGCGGGGCGAAAGGTCCAGGGCCGCCAGCTCGGCGAACGGCACCCCTTCGTCGATGCGCAGGCCCATCAGGAGCCGCTCCTCCGCGGCCTCGCGGGGCGTCAGGGCTTCGTCGCCGACGACGCCCGTGCCGTGCTCGCGCACGGCGGCCACATAGTCGAGCGGGCGGCTAGCGGCGACCGTGGCGCGCCGCGTCCCCGCGCGGGTCAGGCGGCCGTGCGCGCCGGGACCGACCCCGACATAGTCCCAGCCCCGCCAGTAGACGAGGTTGTGCCGCGCGCGGGCGGCTTCGCCTCGGGCGTGGTTCGACACCTCGTAGGCGTGGAAGCCGGCCTCCTCGAGGACGATCTGGGCGGTGTCGTAGAGATCGGCGGCGAGGTCCGGCCCCGGCGGAACCAGCGTCCTGCGCCCCACCGCGCGATCGAACGCGGTGCCTGGCTCGATGGTCAGCTGATAGGGCGAGACGTGCTCGGCCCCCATGTCGATCGCTCGGGTCAGCTCCTCGCGCCAGGCCGCGGCGGTCTGGCCGGGCCGGGCGTAGATCAGGTCGATGGACAGGCGCGGAAAGGCGGCGCGGGCCGCCGCGGCGGCGCGACGGCCGGCGGCGGCGTCGTGGTTGCGCCCCAGCATCTTCAGGGCCGCGTCGTCCAGGGATTGAAGGCCGAGGGACAGTCGGTTCACGCCCGCATCGGCGAAGGCGGCGAAGCGGACCGTCTCGGCGTCGGTCGGATTGGCCTCGAGGCTGACCTCCAGGTCGTCGTCGGCGGTCCAGAGGGCGCGCGCTGTCTCGACCATCTGGGCGGCCAGGGCCGGATCCATCAGAGACGGCGTGCCGCCGCCGAAGAAGATCGACACCAGCCGGCGCGGCCCGGTGAGCGCGGCGTGCGCGCGAAGGTCGTCGAGAATGGCGCGACCGAGCTCGGCCTGCTCGTCGCGTCGCCCCCGGTCGCGCACCACGTTGAAGTCGCAGTAGGGGCAGATCCGCGCGCAGTAGGGCCAGTGGATGTAGACGCCCAGCGGCGTCAAAGCAGGGCCGCCTTCAGCTTCTCGAAGGCCCGCGCCCGGTGGCTCATGGCGTCCTTGGCCGCGGGGTCCATTTCGCCAAAGGTCGTCTCGTGGCCGTCCGGCGCGAAGATGGGATCGTAACCGAAGCCGCGCTCGCCGCGCCCGGGAAACACCAGCCGCCCGTCGACCCGGCCCTCGACCACCACCGCCGGCCCGTGCGGCCAGGCGACCGCCAGGGCGCAGGTGAACCAGGCGCGCGCGTCGTCCGACCCGCTGGCGGCCAGGCGGTCCTCGACCTTGCCCATCGCGAGGGCGAAATCCTTCTCGGGTCCCGCCCAGCGGGCCGAATAGACGCCCGGGTCGCCGTTCAGCGCCGCCACCGAAAGGCCGGAGTCGTCGGCCAGGGCCACGAGGCCGCTGGCGTCCGCCGCCGTCCGCGCCTTGAGGAGCGCATTGCCCGTGAAGGTCGCTTCGGTCTCCTCCGGCTCGGCGAGGCCGAGGGCGCCGGCGGTGACCAGCTCGAAGCGGTTGTCGAGGATGGCGGCCAGTTCGCGCGCCTTGCCGGGATTGTGCGTGGCCACCACCAGCCGGGCGCCGGGTTCGAGCTTCAGGGCCATGTCATCCTCCGGTCGGTCGCGACGCTGCGCTGATATAGGCGCGGGCGCCCGCCGTTAAGCCCCGTCAGGACGCCCCATCGCCAGGATCGCTCCCGGCACGAACTTTGCTGCATTGCGAAACGGTAATCCATTGCAGAAGTTTAATATTGTTTTTCGATAAATTCCTTGATCGGAAAACGATGCCTGCGTATTGAATATCGACATGAACACGCGGCGACGCCGCACCTCGTACCGCAACGCAACAAACTGGAGATTCAAGATGACCGCTCAAAAGCTGATGACCATTCTCGACCGCGCCGCCATGACCGTCGCCGTCCTGCTCGCCTCGCTGCCCCTGCTGACCGTGGCCGCCGGCGCCTCGATCCTCTAACCTGCCGTCCCCGGGTCCGCCCCGGGGATGGTCGGCTCTAAGCGGGGATTGGAGATCGGATGCGCGCCTTGGGACCAGGCTCGGTGTCGAGCTTTCTGAAGGTGATCCTGGACGTCGTGTACTTCGCCCTTTGGGCGGGGGTCGGCGTGGCGGGCCTGCTGACGCTCGCGGCGTTCCTGATCGCCTTCAACCCCGAACTTCTCAGCCACATCCAGCTGACCACCGCCGACGGCGCCGAGATCATGAGCCGCGGCCCGGTGGTGGCGGCGGGGCTCCTGGCCGCCACCCTCTACATGGGCGGCGTCCTGGTGATCGTCGATCGCCTGCGCCGGATCTTTTCGACCCTGACCGCCGGCGACCCTTTCCATCCGGAGAATGTCACGCGGCTGCGCGTGGTCGGCCTGATGCTGGCCATGCTCGAGCTTGGCCGCTATGCCGTCTGGACCGTCAGCGCCTGGCTGATGCCGGCCGTCAACGAGGTCGAGCCGACCTTCAGCCTGACCGCCTGGTTCTCCGTGCTGGTGGTCTTCGTCCTCGCCGAAGTGTTCCGCGAGGGCGCCCGGCTGCGCCGCGAAGCCGAGCTGACGATCTAGGCCGCCCATGCCCATCCGCGTAAATCTGGACCGCGTGCTGCTCGAACGCCGCATGTCGCTGACCGAACTGGCCGACCGCGTCGGCGTCACCATCGCCAACCTGTCGATCCTCAAGACCGGCAAGGCGCGCGCCGTGCGCTTCTCGACCCTGGCGGCCC
>ENA-UOYA01002302-UOYA01002302.1-activated-sludge-metagenome-genome-assembly--contig:-NODE-2302-length-18602-cov-5.217340_pt1 | contig 18602 bp, 21 predicted proteins | sample MGYA00238163_ERZ764804 | MGnify/ENA primary metagenome ERZ764804 (study PRJEB28919, sample SAMN05720223) | activated sludge metagenome | isolation source: Anaerobic digester | place: Hong Kong... | reverse complement strand
CCGAGCTTTACCAGCTGCTGTAATGCTTTTACTTCTTCTTGGCTACTATCACGAGTAAAGCGGTCTATCTTATCAAAGACTACGTAGCATAAGCCAGTTTGTTTGTGGATGTGTTCAACGAGCTTGCCGAACTTCTGCCGCTCGTCTTTATGAGCACTTTCGTCAAACTCGTGATACTCGTAGGGTAGTTTCTTCTGTTCGGCATATCTTTCAAGCCGTAACTTCTGAGCTGGCAACGCTTTTCGCTGCTCTATGTCTGACACTCGTGCGATTAAGATTATCTTAGTTTCCATAATACTTACTCCTTACTAACTTAACATTACTTACCAGTATTTTCAATGTTTGATAGAAAATCTGACATTTTTGTTGGGGTAAATCGTTGTAGTGCCTCGTCTATATGTACAAAGGCTGTATAACGATGTGCTTGTGGTGCGTTTAGTAGCGGTTTTATGCGATACCACGCTTGTTTGCCATAGCGAGCCTCTAGCGTATTTCGCAACCCGATTACACCTGCTTGGCTGGCGATGAGCATACCTGCAACTGCTGCAAGAGCAGCTTGTGGCGTAACGTCATCGTTTGCCTCAAGATAGTTTTGTAAAAGCTCGTACGGCTGCTTTACGTCTAGTGCCAGCATATCTACATTGGCTGTCAGCTTTTTCCAGTGCTTGAGCAGTACGTCTTGGCACAACTTCATCTTGTACAGGCTTTCAAACGTCCATTGCTCCAAGTCGGGGTAGGCTCGCTTGATAGAGGCTCTACCGACAAAACGTACCTCGTACCTGAATACTTCCATTGGTCGGTATTCAGCTAGACCCTCAAGCAAATTGAGTTGCACCGAGCTGTCTTTTTCAAAAGCCCGTTTGTTGCTTTTCTTTGCTTTTAGCAGGTCAGCCATTTTGTCGTAAAAGGCTATATCAAGTGAGTTGGCGTGAATGTGTACCACGTGTCCATCACGAAAATCTGTCTTCTGAAAATCGTATGTCTTGCTTACATCCAGCTTGCCCATAGTATTGAGGATTGTTTGGCACGAAGTGTAGTCAAGAAACACGATGTTCTTGGACGGATGCCAAGCCGCAATATCAGCGTGAGCAAGCTGTGGTTTGAAGAACCGATGACCGAGCAGTTCGTATAACGCACCTTGCAGTGCCGTGAGCAGAGCGTCAAAGTCGTCTTCTGTCAGCTCATCAAAGTTGTTACCAAACAGCATCTTTGGTGCTGAAAACTCAACTGCCAGTTCGTACGTTACCGCACCGAACTTGCGTACTCGCTTGTACATCGTTAGTCGGGGCATATACTTGCCCATCTTGGCGTATGTTGGCGAGGGATTGAGAAACGTCTTACCGTAGCCTCTGCTGTTTACGAGTTGCTCAAGTGTGATTGGCGTAAACCTGCTGCCGTCAAAAATGAGCGGGTTATGTACGGGTATGAGTAGTTTTACTGTGTCTACCATATCGTTCATCACTTCTTTCAAATAACTCAACGCACTTAGCAATAACTGCTTGCTCAATCACTCTGCCAGCCTCTTTGGTTACTGGATAAAAGTAGTTGAGCTGGCGTGAGCCAATTTTCTTAGTTGGGTAGGTTATGCGATAGCCTGTACCGTCTAGCCGCTGGTGTACGCCAAGCGAGCCAATGAACAACTGCCCGTCAATTAGGCAGCTGGCAAAAGCTACAAGCCCGTCAGTCGGTTTGACTGGCGTTATGCTCACTTCGCTAACTTTCATATCGCTCCCGAAATTTGACACATTCTTCTTGGCATTCGTCGCTTTTGCACGGACTTTCAAGTAGAAAATCAATCTGCGTACTCAAGTCCCTTAGCCAGCAGTGGGGTAAGCTGCCGATACTAGAACGAAGTGCTTTTGACCATTCGTCTGAGCTTACCTTTCCAGGCAGGGTATCAAGTGCGTCGGCAATAATCTGTTCAAGCTGTTCGGCTTCCGTGTTCCAGATGAAGAACCTTACCGCATACAGCTGACAATGCTCACACCAGTTACTAAATTGGTCAGCAATCTTAATCATTTGTTCGTCGTTCATTTTCAATGCTCCCTTGTTCATTACGTTGCTTATGTGCAAAGTCCATTTGAATAAGCACGTCAAAGAAACCCGTAAGGTTACGGATAGCCTCATCACTTAACTCAGCATCCACGCCATCTTTTGCGGCATTATTCTGTGGTTTTGCTGGTTTATTAGCCTTCTTTTGTTGGTGGTTATTCTGCTTGCCTTGCATAATACCCATTACAAAGAACAGCCCATTTAAGCTATTTAAATCTGTGGATAAAGATGACTTCTACAGATTGAGATATTCTGGATTTACGTAAACCTCAATACCATCGAGTATGAAGAAGTTGGGCATAGTATTGTTTGTATCTCGGAGTACCTTGTTGTTGAGCTGGTGTATGTAGCTACGTATTTTGCTAATCCAGTCTTGCTCGTCATCGGCAATTCGCTCGCCGAAAGCCTCAAATATCACATCCTCAATATCCCAGCGTTTTGTAATGTTTTCTGGTGTACTTAGCAGTACACGGGCAAACTGCGTCTGCTTTGAGCTGACAGTTACGGCAACCTTAAATGGACCAATCTGTATAGATGAACTTGTACGCTGGAAGTGAACTGACGATGGTGTTAGCAGGAGTTTGCCTGGCTGACTGTCTTTGACCAATAGCTGTTGCCTCAGTTCACGTACCTCTTGCTTTAAATCATTAAAAGCCAGCAATAGAGTAGCGTTGTCGGTAAAAGTTATATTGCCGACAGTGTTTGATTGGGTAGCTATTGCGGTTGCAGAAAGGTCATCATCCTCTGTGGTTACTTTGTCTAAGGTAACGCCTACAGTTTCCGAGCGACTAAACTCAATGCTTGCTGTGAGTGAGCCAATATCAAAACGTAAATTACGTAGTATGCGTTCGTGTGCCGTATGAAAATCAGCAAACATAGTTCTTGCTATGAGTGGTGCTTGGAAAGCATCCTGAATGCTTTTTATTGAAGCGATAAGGTTTTCAGTAGGAAATGTAACCAAGGATTTTTGTATAGCGGCTAGTGCTATAAATTGGTTCTGCGTAAATAGGGTGCTCTTATAGATTGCTTCTATCGCAGGTGTTATTGTTGCTTGAATATCAAATGCTCTATTTATGGCTGGCTGTATCGCAAGTGAGGTTTTCTGCATATCAGCCACAATTCTGAGCATTGGCGAAGTATCTATAGTCTGTAACGCTTGAAAAGCTGGCGTCACTCTATAGATGCCTTCAATAGCCTTGGTCATTGCACTAAAGTCATATTGGCTACTCAAGGTTGCAGCCATTTTTTGCAACTGTTCGTGTGCATCGTCTAGTTGCCGCTGTTGGCTACTTGTAAGTGTTGAGCGGTCTTTGGCACTCAATTCTTTGTACTCACGCAACGTCAAGCCAGCAGTCTTAGGTAATTTAATGACTGTAGGCTTAGTGGCAGTATCTTTGGATTTTACGTCATTTTTCATCACATCGCTCTCATCTCAGACTGTTAAGTCGTGTATAGTTATAGTATGCCACAAAGAAGGAAAAAAGAACCAAAGCTACTAACACTCAAACAAGCGTGTGAGCTGTTGAATTGCCATCCTAATACTCTAAGGGCGTGGGATGCTAAAGGCTACTTAGTAGCCGTGCGTTTCGGCACACGTGGCGATAGACGATACAAAAAAGAAGACATTATGAAGCTACTTGAAAAGAAAAAGTGATGAAAGAGAGATACCGCAAAAAAGCACTTTTACTCTCTTTTGCAACGGTTGGCTACAACCTTGTTGAGGGCGTTGTAGCCGTACTGGTAGGTATAGCTACAAACAGTTCGGCATTACTGGGTTTTGGGCTTGATAGCTTTATTGAAAGCCTGTCAGGAAGTGTGATGATTTGGCGGTTTGGGAAAAACCGCAGCGAAGAAGACGAGGAACGAGTTGAACAAAAAGCTCAGAAACTCGTTGCCTATACCTTCTTCATTCTTGGTGCGTATGTGTTGTTTGATGCAAGCAAGCAACTGATAACACACCAAGAACCAGAAAAAAGCCTGTTTGGTATTGTGGTTGCAGTACTATCACTACTCATTATGCCTGCTCTTACGCTTGCCAAGTATCGCACGGGCAAACAGCTTAAAAGTAAGAGCCTCATAGCGGATAGCAAACAAACTCTTGCCTGTGTGATTATGTCTGTAACTTTGCTTCTCGGCGTTGGTCTTAATTATATCTTTGGTCTTTGGTGGGCTGACCCTATCGCTGGCATTACCATAGCTCTACTGCTGTTTCACGAGGGTAAAGAAGCGTTAGAGGGTAAGGGAGAAGACTGATGAGCCATAATCACGACCAAAACAATAACGATGGAAGTATAAAGTTCGGGCTAGTGCTAAATACTGGCTTTACGATTGTTGAGTTTGTGTTCGGCATCTTAACGGGCAGCCTTGCTCTTATCGCTGACGCTGCACATAACCTAACTGATACATTTACGCTTTCGGTGTCGTTTGCCGCTAACCGTCTAGCTAAGCGTGAAGCAAACGATAGTAAAACCTTTGGCTATGGACGTGCAACGATACTAGCAGCCTTGCTCAATGCGAGTGTAATGCTCGCTGTTGCAGCCTTTATCGTCATTGAGGCTATTCAGCGATTTGGCGACCCTCATCCAGTAGAGGGCGGTGTCGTGGCTGTTGTTGCCTTTGTCGGTATATTGGTCAACGGTTCAATCGCATACGTGTTATCAAAGAACCGTAAAGACTTGAATATGCGTAGTGCGTTTGTAGATATGGCGTTTGACGCACTATCTTCGCTCGGAGCTGTAATTGCTGGTTTGATTATCTGGCTCACAGGCATAACTTGGGTAGATAGTGCCGTAGGTTTGGTTATCGCTGCTTTATTGGTCTACAACACGCTCAAGATACTGCGTGAAGCAGTGCAGATTTTACTGGAAGGCACACCTGCCGACCTTGATATTGCAGCCGTAACAGATTCCATCGTAAGCACCGACAAGGTAATGAAGGTAGATGATATGCACGTATGGGCTATCCGCTCTGGCTACAACGCACTTAGTTGCCATATTGTGATTGACGAGAAACAACTACCTAACAGCCGTGACATAGTAGAGGCGGTTAAAGCCAAGCTACGCAACGAGCAGAACATTCAACACGCAACGATTGAGGTTGAGCTAGAGGATTGCACGACACACGATGAACACGAAAGCCACTAACGACGATAAGCCTAAGCCGCCTAAAGTTGAGCCTAGCAAAAACGAAGACAAAGAACGTCACGAGATGTTCACTAGGATGGCAATAAAATCCGTCGCTGAACTAAGAAAGCACCTTGACCCTAACAGTATAGATAATGGTCGTATATACCCGCTCTATATACCAAAAGCTCGTGATTACGTTATTTCTGGGATGATGAACGAGGTTGAAAAGGCTGCGATAAGCAGTATGGTTACATCGGGCTTTATTCTTGAGAGCAATGCCCAAGAGATTACTGACGAGCAACAAAAAGAGCAGGATAAAATGAAAGCCGAAATGCCCGAACTTGAGGGCAACATTTTTCAATCCCGCATAGATGAGATGGTTCTGTGGGAGCGTAAGCTAACAGAGCAGCTGGTTGATATTGTCGGATTTAGGCACATTCAGAAAGACGACTACTATAGGCACTACGTTCTGCTGAGAGAAATAGAGCGACTTGAGAAAATATCATCTGATTTTAAGCACTATCACGGTGCTAACAATAAGAATATTGAACATCAGCTCACTGATTTAAGAAGTGAAGCAGACCAAATAATGGCTAAGTTAGACCCTGCTAAATGTTGGTATGTTGAAGCTGCTACATCCAAAAAGAACGCTCGTTATAAAATAGCTAGCTTTAAACAGAGGCTTGATAGGGTGCTGCCGTGGATGACGCCAAATCAAAGGCTGATGGCGGGTATATCTTATGGTGAATATAGTGTCCAAAGCTCAAATCTGCATCCTGGTCAGGCGAAGATAAAGGACGAAAAGCCGACAATGAAGGCACTGGATAACCACTTTATGCGAGTAACTATGCTGGCAGCTGAGGTTGTTATCGGGGCAATGGACGCTATGAGTATGCACAATAAAAAAGGTTGGTTGGGCAACTTGGCAAAAACTAACAAGGCAAATACTTACCCAGCTACTCTCATTGCTAAGTTAACAAAACCAGGAATAGAAAAAGGCGACTTTGTTCTGGCTTATGGCGACCTAGCCGAAGTGGTAAAAGTGAATAAGACCAAGTTCGGCTACCGTAGTTTCAGAGTTAAGTATCTTGAAAGAGCACCAATACCCAGCATACCCGTAGATGAAATGCCCGCTCGGTATGTCAAGTTGTATCAAAAACGAAAGCCTATTGCCGATGAAGTTACCAAGCTACTGAGCAGTGATGGTGCTCCGAAACCGTCAGTGTTGCGTGTTAACAATGCAATCAGGAAAACGATTTTAGATTTTTGGAATAATATTGGCGGTAAAGAGTTTGCTCACGGTAAGAAAGATGAGGGGTATCAGAAGATGGGCGAATACCTTGAACAGATGAAAGCAGAACGGAACAAAAAGAAGCACTAAAAAACGCTTGGCAAAAGTTGCCCCCAAAAATTCGGCATTTATACGGCGGAGTGTAATTTACCCAGAATAAAGGGCAACTACCCCCTACCCTATGATTGTTTGCATAGTACCCCTAGGGGGTATATAGTAGACAGTATGATAGGTGACATAAAACAACGTGCATTGCACCGAGCCAAGATACTTGAGGGTCAGATGCGAGGCGTTCAAAAGATGATTGAGAACGAAGACTACTGTATGGACATTCTCACGCAGAGCCTAGCAATTCAAAAGTCTATTGGTTCACTCAACAAACTGATACTTGAAAACCACGTACGGACGCACATTAAAGAAAACCTTAGTTCCAGCTCAGAAGATGAGCAAGAAAAAGCCGTAGCCGAACTGTTAGCTCTGTACGAGCTGACTAACGTGAGGAGCAAGTAACAATGAAGTTACTGGCAGCCATTAAGCACACGCTTGTTCTTTTGGCTGTTGTTTTGCTCAATTCTATTAGCTTTGCTGGGCATACCACTGCGATGAGTACAATGTCGCACGAGATGGGTGGGATGAGCCACGGCTCAAGCGACGCAACTTCTTGTGCTACTCTTTGTCGCACGGCAGTCATCAATAAAGAAGATAACCTCATCAACGACGATGAAAGCGAAGACGATACCGAGCCAGCAACACCATTCTATATACAGAACCAGCCATTAAGATTAGATGAAAAATCTGTTTCACAGCGGCTTTATGCTACTGAGATAAAACCGCCGCCAAAGATACCGATTTATATACTCTATGGTGTTTTCAGAACGTAGGAGTTGCTTGTACTAACAGGAACTATCTAACGTAACTTTGGAGAACCTATGAAGAAGAACAATATAATCATCGTCGCTATCGTCGCAGTTGTGGCAATTGCAGGTGTCAGTATTTACGCCATCAGCAAGAACAACGACCACGGAATGATGGACGACAACAATATGATGAGCAACAACTCATCGCAACAGTCAGCAGCAGGAACGGTAGATAAAAACTCGTCAGACTATAAAATGTACAGCCAGCTCACAGGCGAAGACTATGACCGAATGTTTCTTGCCAATATGATTGCTCATCATCAAGGGGCAGTTGATATGGCAAACCTTGCATTGACCAGTGCCAAGCACCAAGAGATTAAAGATATGGCTAACAACATCATATCCGCACAGACAAAAGAAATTGGCGATATGCAAAACTGGCAGACGGCTTGGGGTTACCCAGCGAGTAGTGGCAGTATGATGGAAGACCACTCATCAATGGGGATGATGAACGATATGGCTGGTATGACCGACAAGCTCAAAGGTTTAACTGGCGACGCATTTGATAAAGCGTTCTTGTCATCAATGATTGAGCATCATCAGTCAGCTATCAATATGGCATATCCAGGTCAAACAAATGCCCAGCACGAAGAAGTAAAAACACTAACAAAAGCAATTGTTGATGCACAAAGTAAGGAAATTGCTCAGATGAAGCAATGGCAGAAGGATTGGGGTTACTAAAAGACAATGGAACATTCGCACCACGAACACCAACATTCTGAGCATCAGGAACACGATAAGCACGCTGGTCATTCAGTGGCTATGTTCAAGGATAAGTTCTGGCTTTCTTTGCTTTTGACCATACCTGTACTTGTATACAGCGAAATGATACAGCAGTGGTTGAACTTTACGCCGCCCGCCTTTCCTGGCTCGCAGTACGTGCCTTTCGTGTTCAGTACCATCATCTTTTTCTATGGTGGTTTGGTGTTCATAAAAGGTGCGTGGAGTGAACTAAAAGCCAAATTGCCAGGTATGATGACGCTCATCAGCCTGGCAATTATCACGGCTTATGTGTATAGCGTAGCAACGCAGTTCTGGCTTTCTGGCGAGGGCTTCTTCTGGGAGCTGGCAACCCTAGTAACGATTATGCTGCTAGGGCATTGGCTTGAGATGGCATCGGTAGCAAAAGCCGAGGGGGCTTTAGATGCTATCTCTAGACTACTGCCAGACAAAGCTGAAAAGCTCATCAACGGTAAGCCAAAACAAGTCCTAGTTAGCGAACTGAAAGTTGGCGACTTGGTACTGATACGCCCAGGCTCTCGTATACCTGTGGACGGTGTAATCACAGATGGCAAATCGTCAGTTGATGAAGCTGCTATCACTGGCGAAAGCAAGCCAGTCAGTAAGTCAGTAGATGATGAAGTTATTGCTGGTACTGGTAACCAAGACGGCTCACTGACGGTAAAGGTTACCAAAATCGGTCAAGACACAGCACTCGCTGGAATTATGCGTCTTGTCGCTGAGGCTCAAAGCTCAAAGTCTAATGTTCAGGTGTTGGCAGATAAAGCAGCATTTTCCCTTACTATCATTGCTATCGCAACGGCTGTCATTACCTTTGTTTACTGGCTATTCGCTAAAGATACGGCTTTCGCACTTGAACGCTCGGTAACGGTATTGATTATCGCTTGTCCACACGCACTTGGTTTGGCTATCCCATTGGTTGTATCAATATCAACTGCTATATCTGCTAAAAGTGGTCTACTCGTCCGTAAGCGTCTGGCACTAGAAGCTGCTCGCAATATAGATTGGGTGCTATTTGATAAAACAGGTACGTTGACCAAAGGCGAACACGGGGTAACAGATATTTGGGCTACAAAAGGGTACACGCAAGAAGACATTTTGCATCTAACTGCCAGTCTTGAACAAAACAGCGAGCATATTGTAGGTAAAGGCATTGTCAGCGAGGCACAGAAAAAACACGTTCATTTAGATAAAGTTGATGACTTTTCTGCTCTGCCTGGACTTGGTGTTAAAGGTAAACTGCACGGTAAGGATAACTTCGTAGCGGCAAGCTATCGCTATATCAAAGAGAACAAACTCAAAGTACCTAGCGACATTGAACAGTATTCAAAGCAAGCCGCAAAAGAGGGTAAGACCGAGGTTTATTTGATAAAAGACGGCAAAGAAGTTGTCGGGGCAATTGCCTTAGCAGATGTTCTACGTGAGCAGTCAAAACAAACCATTGCTGCACTCAAAGCCGAGGGCGTTAAGACCGCTATGGTTACTGGCGATAGTCAGGATGTTGCGGACTATGTTGCAAAGCAACTGGGTTTAGACCAGTATTTTGCTGAGGTACGTCCTGAGGACAAAGCAGCTAAAGTTAAGGAACTGCAAAAAAGTGGCAGCAAAGTAGCCTTTGTTGGCGATGGCATAAACGATGCTCCTGCTTTAACAACTGCTGATATTGGTATGGCTATTGGGGCTGGTACGGATGTGGCTATCAAATCTGCTGACATTATCTTGGTTAAAAGCGACCCAAGAGATGTGATACGAGTTATTCACTTGTCCAAAGCGACCTACCGCAAGATGGTTCAGAACTTGGTGTGGGCAACTGGCTACAATGTGGTCGCTATTCCATTGGCAGCAGGTGTGCTTTATGGCTCAGGTATTGTCCTGTCGCCAGCTGTTGGTGCTATCCTAATGTCGTTTTCTACTGTAATTGTGGCTATAAATGCCCAGTTATTGAGGCGTGTTCACTACCATCCTGGTCATAGCCACTAAACTGTCATCGTAAATTGGCATAAAAAATAGGCATTGCTGCCTAGTGGTTTGAAAATCTGTGCGTGCCTATATCAAATTATCGGCTAGTCGGAATTGTTCAGCCAGATGTTTTAGCTTATAATCCTCTTGAGCAAGCGTAGCTGCCGTTTGAAATGCGTCAACTATGCTGCACCATGAAAAGTGCCACCCATAGCGGTGGCTTTTTTCATGGTTTGAGATATGTGATTTGTAACTCTCGACCTCTTCAAAAATAATAAGCGTCGAGATCCTCTTGACCGCGCAGCGGTTAAGAGTTAGAGTCTCTTAACCCGCACCAATCTAAGAACCGCCATTTGGCGGTTTTTTGATTGGTGCGTGGCTAGTCTCTAATCCTCGACCTCGTAGAGGGAGGGAGTGAGAAATACCAGTGGCATTTTGCAAGGAAACCTTCTCTTGCAAACTTGTTTGCAAAGGCGAAGTTTCGGGCCCGTGGAGCGTGGGAGAGTCTTCGTACTTAACCCGCACTATGAAAAGTGCCACCCATAGCGGTGGCACTTTTCATGATATTTGCATATTTTATCACCCGCGTACAATGTCAAGAAAGGTTACTATTTGCGAATCGGCATCAATAACGTCTATTATTAACATCATGAAAAACACTAGCCAAACAAAAAAGCAATTTATCATAAAACTGAGTCTAGCTATAGCCATTGCCTTGCTTGGTGGGATTGTTGGATATTTAATTGGAATCAATAAAAGTGATAGTACGCCCAAGCAAAATGTGCCGGGTTACATAACTGCCGAAGCCGCCACCAATCAAGTAAACAACTTTTATCAACAGTACCTAAACCCCAAAAAAGAGTCACCAGAAGCATCACGAAACTATTATGTCAGCCAATACGGCAGTAAAAACCTCGTTTTTTATAAGACTTATTACCAGCATGGTTTTGACCCTATTGTCTGCTCTGTTACTATGCCTATTTCGGTGACCGCAACTAATGTTCAGCCTGGCGCTGGCGCAACAGTAAAAGCAAGAGCAACATATCTTGATGGTACAACATCCGACATAGGCTTAACACTCGTGCTTAGTTCGGAAGGTTTTAAAATCGACAGCATCACCTGCCCTGATGGTAAAGGAAACTTAGCGCCACAAACATAGTATTATTTCCGTAGCCGCACTTTGGCCGAGGTATATATCATGAGACATATGAGTATAGTGGGTTTTAATCTATTGGCCGAATAGGAGCGTCAGCATCTGCGTGCATATGCACTTGCTTGCGTAGCTATGGAGTTTATGGGTGCACATCAAGAAAAATACATTATTAATGGCAACGATACGGAAGAAACGGGCTACTGGCTCGGCTTAGGGCGCGAGGGCCTACGTAAGGCTCGGTAGATAACAAGCTTCTTGCTTTTGAGCAAAGCCGGGATGCTTGGTGCGCGCGATAGGCTACCATCAATCAATGCTCCAAAAAGTTTAAGTAAATTCTGTAGCTCCGCACCAATCTAAGAACCGCCATTTGGCGGTTTTTTGATTGGTTCGTGGCTAGTCTCTAATCCTCGACCTCGTAGAGGGAGGGAGTGAGAAATACCAGTGGCATTTTGCAAGGAAACCTTCTCTTGCAAACTTGTTTGCAAAGGCGAAGTTTCGGGCCCGTGGAGCGTGGGAGAGTCTCTTAACATTAACTTGAGATCTCAGAATAATATGCAGATGTTTTTTGTCTTTGCCAAGCTACGCTTGAGCGATGGCGGATAAGCCTGTTACCATAGCAGGCAACTTCTTGAAATGTAAAAAAAATTTGACATTGTGTTAAACAAACTTTACATTAAATGCATTATGAAAAAGCAAAAACTCGGCTACTATGAAAAAAGAAGCATCATGACTATCATCGTTTATTTGCTCGTATATGCGAGCATGTTTTATGACGCAATTGTCTACTACAAGCTGCAAGAACCAAAACAAGAATTTCTTAGTTTTTGGGGAAACCAATTTCTTGAACTGTTTCTTTGCCTTATCTTTGTGTATGTTTTATCCTATTTTGCCTTTAATATTATTAACAAAAAACTTACTGGCGAAAGTCGCCCAAAGATAAAGGATGAGCGAGATAACACAATAGAGCTCAAGGCCATCCATATTGCATACTACACATTCATTCTTGGTGTTTTTTGCGCCATGCTTTCGGCTTTGTGGGTCAAAAGTTTCTCCCCTATCTTTCTAATTATTATGGCAACCTTTCTAGTATCGGGCATCGTTGCAGAAGTTACCCGTATTGTCTCGTACAGAAAGTCTTCTTAAAATGGCTAGGCATATTCAAAACAAAATCAGATTCTTGCGTTTTGAGAATGGTGAGATGACCCAAGAGCAGCTTGCGAACCTTGCCAAGGTGACGAGACAGACAATCGCCGCCATAGAAAACAATAAATATTCGCCCTCTTTAGAGCTTGCATTCAAAATTGCCGATGCGTTTGAGATGCCACTGTGCAATGTATTTTCGTATGGGTCAGGCGAAAATTTCGAAGATGTCCATAAAAACAAAGGGGGTGGACCACGAAAGCGCAACGGACAGAACTATAAGTAATATATAACTAGGAGTCTAAAAGATATGAAAGTCACATATGACGAACAAAAAGTAAATGTACGCGTAAAGCTTGCCACGCTATGGACGAGTTTTATGTTTTTGTACATCTATGTAGATTATTTTCACTTGTATATGCCCGGTGCACTACAGGATATGCTACAAGGAAAGGTATACAAATTCGACATTACACAAGCGTTTCTTACGACAGCACTCGTTTCTGTAGGTATTTCGGCCCTTATGATTTTTCTTTCGGTTGGGTTACCGGCAAAGACTAGTCGCTGGGTTAACCTTATTTTGGCAGCCCTGTTTGTGCCGTACACATTGTTTAATCTAGCTGGTGAGTCGTGGGTACATATGTGGTTGGGTGCAGCTATAGAGGTCGCCCTGCTAATTGCCGTTATCTACTATGCCTACAAATGGCCCCGCCAAAATAGCACTGGAAAATAAATAACGCCCGAATTACGGCCACACAAAACCGTCGTTTATCGGCGGTTTTTTAGTTTGGTCTTTAGATTATGGCTCTAACTCGAGACCTCAAAATAATAAGTGTCTAGACTCTCTTAACCCGCACCAATAAAATAGTCCCACGAAAGTGGGGCTTTTTTATTGGTATGAGCTATGTGGCTGTAAATTCTCGACCTCGTAGAGGGAGAGAGTGAAAAATGCCAGTGGCATTTTGCAAGGAAACCTTCTCTTGCAAACTTGTTTGCAAAGACGAAGTTTCGGGCCCGCGGAACGTGGGAGAGTCTTCGTACTTAACCCGCACCAGTTTAGTTCACCTATTAAATACGCCTCTAGGGCGTATTTTTGTTACTATTAAGTCATGAATAGATATAAAATCGTCGTTACTGTTCCGGAAAACGAAGCAGATGCGCTGAGAGAAACTATCGGCAATGCTGGAGGTGGCAAAGTTGGTAACTACACTCATTGTAGCTTTTCAGTAAAAGGCACTGGACGATTTTTGCCCGTTGACGGTGCAAAGCCTACCATTGGGCAAGTTGGAAATCTAGAAGAAGTTGCCGAAGAACGCATTGAAATTACCTGTGACAGCGAGAATGTTAAAGCTGTCGTGGCTGCAATCTGTGAAGCTCATTCGTATGAGGAACCTGTAATAGATGTTTATGAATTGGTAGAACTATGAGAGTGTTAGTTTTTGGCGACAGCATAACCTATGGAGCTTGGGTCACTGACTTATCTGTGTATTGGTCAAGAAAAGCCAACAGACAGCCTAGGGTGTAATTCTCACGTAATCGAAACAGTCCATCACTTAAAATCTCCTGCTCTTTATGGTGCGTTGGCTCAATACCAAACAAATACATTAAATCAACGACAAGACACCCCTGATTGCTCTGTTGCTTGTAATTCATGTGGCCATTATAGATTTATATATTTTATTATCAAGCTTTACTAAAAACGCTTGGTCATTTGACCCCCGAAAATTCGCCACTTACACAGCAGAGTGCCATTTAACAGAGGTGGAGGGGCATACCCCGCCCTATATTAAGGTACTTACTCTCCACATTCAGATAAAATATAAGTATGAGTGATGCAGACAAAAAGTTCAGAAAAATCTCGTGAACAGAAGGACCGTAATTTCAAAGTGCAAAAGATGAATAAGAACCCCAACTGTAACATGCTCTGTGACGCATTCTAAGAGCTTTGGACAAGCTTTAGAGTTTATGTTGAGGTATTGTGTGGCTATTCCATTTTGTCCCTGTTATTATGTAACAATGAGTGAAGTCTGGTCTGACCTACATAAAACATACAAGCAACAAGATTGGATTGATAAGCCCTCTATATTTGCAGAGCAAGCAATCAGGTATTTCCCGAAAAAAGGAAAGGTATTAGAGCTTGGTGCAGGACAAGCCCAAGACGGCTGTTTTTTTGCTTCACAAGGTTATGAAGTAACGGCTACAGATATTGAAGATACAGCACTTGAACTTGCCAAGCAGAAGGCTGCTGATAAATCAGTGCAAATTGACCTTAAGAAAGTTGATTTGCGTGATGAGTTGCCGTTTGAAAGCGAAAGTTTTGATGTTGTCTACGCTCATTTATCACTTCACTACTTTGATAGAGAAACTACATTAAGATTATTCGGCGAAATACAGCGGCTACTAAAGAAAGGTGGGGTTTTCGCTTTCTTTGTAAATTCGGTCAACGATCCTGAATATGGGACTGGCAAAGAACTAGAGCCAGACTATTTTCAAATTGATAAAACGGCTAAGCGTTACTTTAGCGAAAAGACAGCACGAGAGTTTGGACAATGGTTTGATATAAACCTACTAGATGAACTAGGAGAAACGTATAAAGACAGTGCTAAGGGTGTGCATAATCTAGTACGCTTTGTTGGTGTTAAGCCACTCAACCCAAGACCTTTCAGGTTAGCGATTCCTTATGCTGGTGCAATCATTGAGCGTACTCATAATGGTACGAAAGAATTGTTAGTGCAGACTCGATGGAAACCCCATGCAGACCCGCTGTATTCAGGTACGCTTGAGTTTCCCGCTGGGGTATTAGATAAGCCATTTGAAAGCGTTTACGATACGGTAGCAAGAGAGATAAAGGAAGAATCTGGACTTACTCTTAAATCAATTAGTGGTGACAGTAAGACCAAAATTTATAGCCCGAAAGGCACAGATGAAATTATTGCGTTTAGACCATTCTGTTGCACCCAACAATTAAAAGACGGCAAGCCTTGGATAGGTTTTGTGTTCATTTGTGAAGTTGAAGACGGTGAACCAAAGGCACAGTTAAGTGAAGCAAAAGATGCTAAGTGGTTACCTGTAGATGAGGTGAAAAGATTATTTGAGAAATCACCAGAGCAATTTTTTGGTCTTGAGTTACCTGCTTGGGAATACTACTTCAAGGAACAGATATGAAAACAATAGCGATTGATATAGACAATGTACTGGCTGCTTCTGCAGAAAGTTTTGTCGTCATAAGCAACAAGCTGTTTGGTGACCACATAACCGTTAACGATTTTAACGAAGACTGGCAAAAGATGTGGGGTATAGACCATGAAGAAGCTGTACGCCGAGCGAAAATACTATTTGAACACCAATATCAAAAAGGATACTTACCTACTGACGGTGCTTCAAAAGCGATTAACGAGCTAAGTAAACGTTATAATCTGGTGCTTGTTACATCACGAAAAAAGATTTCCGAAGACTTGACACGTAATTGGCTGAAGCAGCACTTTGAGTATCCATTTGAGGAGATTGTGTTTGCGGATTTTTGGGATGACGATAATGAAAATGCAAAGGACGGACATCTACGCCACAAGGGAGACCTGTTTGCACAAGTTGGTGCTGATTTTGTCATCGATGACCAGTTGAAGCACTGTATAGCGGCAGCGGAACAAGGGATGCAAGTAATTTTATTCGGGAATTATTCATGGAATCAAGCCAACGAGTTGCCAAATGGTATAGTTCGGTGCAAAGGCTGGGCTGAGGTCGTCAATAGCCTATAAATCAATGTCATTACCCGTCATTGTATAATATGTTTTTTAACAGGGGGTGGGCGAAAAAACACCAGCTCTTGACAAGCACCTCTTTCGCTAAAAAATACTTCCTACCCCTGTTAGCGTATGTCGTGCAATCATTGTGCGACCTAACTCGGTGGGTTACGGAGTTGTGATTTAGTTAAAGTTAGGTAGTTGTTTATTCGTTCTTGTAGTTCAGGGTGTAGAGAACTTATATCGGGGTAATGGGTTCTTTGATAATCTTTACCGCCTCTATCATACTTCCGATAGAATGACGTTATGCTCTCTACTACCCCGTGCTTATATAAATTAGTCATCCCGTTTGGAAGTTTTGAATATAACGTAAATGTTTGATGGAGTGAGTCATTATCAACTATAAAATCCTGTTTCAAGATTTTACGCTTTAAGTCGTAGACTACTATACCTATCACCTCATCTCTAGGATTCACTTTAGGGTAAGAAATGGATATGCCATTAAAGCCGACGAATTTGTGAACAAACATAACCTTCAATGCACCTAAGAAATTCTCATGACTCAAACACCAGTCAATGAGCTCATCCCGTAAGGAGTTATTTTTAAGATATTTGACAATATCTTCGTTCGTCGGTATGGGTTCCATTCCAAACATATACTCATTATAGCTAATAAATAATTATCCGATTATCAGACCATGACTCCGTAATAGCGGGAAAACTGAAAGAGGGGTTATTTATGGTATGTTCGAAAAGCTTGAGAAGATTCTGTAAATGTGCACCAAATAAAATGCTCCAGCAAGTCTGGGGTCTTTTATTTGGCTAGGTATTTATGTGACTAGGCGTATAATGAATCAAGTTACGCAATTATTATCAATTCAAGGGGAGACAGATACTATGGTCACAGGATACTGCGTCAAGTGTAAAGAAAAAGGTGTTGAACTAACTGCGCCAGAAGTTACTCAGACCGCTAAGGGTGGCTACATGGCCAAAGGTAAGCACGCTAAGTGTGGCACAACTGTTTGCGCAATGATGTCTAAAGACAATGCCGAAAAAGCAGTAAAAGACGGTGCAAAAAAAGCTTACTAAGCTTTTACGTTAGCTATATAAAAAGCTCCTATAATAGGGAGCTTTTTTATTTGCTAAAATAGAAGTACTAATACGTAGTAAGGGGTAAAATTTACATGGCAACAATCAACCCGTACATTAACTTTAACGGCAATGCCGAAGAAGCCTTTACTTTTTACAAATCTGTTTTTGGCGGCGAGTTTATCAACATTATTCGCTTTAAAGATTTAGCTGGCCCTGATTTTACGGTACCAGAAGCCGAAGCAGATAAAATTATGCGAATTGTTTTACCAATAGGCCCAAATACACTCATTGCTAACGATGTGCCAGCAGCCATGGGCCCCGTAAATGAAAACGAAAACAGATCTAAAATAGCCGTTAGTGCAGAAACCCGCGAAGAGGCCGAAAGAATATTTACCGGGCTTTCTGTAGGCGGTGAAGTAGAAATGCCACTCGGTGAAAGCCCATGGGGCACATACTTTGCAATGTTCCGCGACAAATTCGGCATAGAGTGGACAGTAGAATTCGACCCAAACAGTAAATAAGTAAGCTAAGGGTAGCTTACTCTATCTGTTGAAGGTTAAGTACGAAGCCATTCTGCTATCATTATTACAATGAAAACAAGCTACGTAACAACAATTTTAGGTTTTGGTAACCACGCCGCAATTGAAATACCATCAAAAAACTTGCAAGAACTAGGTGGTAATAAAAGGGCACCGTTAAAAATTACCTTAAAAGGCTATACGTACCAAAGTACAGCTACGGTAATGGATGGTACATGTATGGTAGTGTTCCCAACAAAAGATCGTGAGGCCTCGGGCGTCGTTGCGGGCGACACGTTAACGGTGTTGCTCGAGCTAGACACCGGCTATAGGAATGTAGATATACCAGCAGAGCTAGTAGCCGCTCTAAAAATGAATGGTTTAACCAAAGTGTTTCACGACTTGGCATATTCAAAGCGCAAAGAGTTTGCTCGGCAAGTTACCGATGCAAAAGCAGAAGACACAAGAACCCGCAGAATAGAAAAAATCATCAACCAACTTAAATAGTAGACTAGAACTTATACCGTAATTATTGCCGCTCCCTATAGATTGTGATTAAATACAACTAACGTGGTTGTCATTCACAACTATGCGCTGCCCTTTCGGCGAACAACATAGTAAGACACCAAAACCACTGATGAATGGGTACGCTTGCGCCACGGCCGAGGCGTCGTCGACCTCGCGCGGCAGCGAGCTCTCATCAATTAACAAGGGGAGCTTATGGCACACAAAAGCACCAACCTTAAAGACATAGAGGCCGAAACCGGCTGGAGCTATGACGAACACCTAAAACACTGGCGTTCGTGGGGCTCGTGGTTTAGCTGGGGCAGCCCAGTTGGCCTAGGCCTGTTCTTTATATCTATCGCTGCATGCA
>ENA-UOYA01002301-UOYA01002301.1-activated-sludge-metagenome-genome-assembly--contig:-NODE-2301-length-18610-cov-6.222474_pt1 | contig 18610 bp, 12 predicted proteins | sample MGYA00238163_ERZ764804 | MGnify/ENA primary metagenome ERZ764804 (study PRJEB28919, sample SAMN05720223) | activated sludge metagenome | isolation source: Anaerobic digester | place: Hong Kong... | reverse complement strand
AAAAAGAAACTCAACAATAACAAGGTAATTTTTTTCATAATGAAATTTAGTTGATTGATTAATTTTTTTTTGGGTTTTGAGGCTCAAATTTAGAAAAAAATATGAAAAAAACAGGAATTAATTTTTTTTAATTAAAATAAATTCGGTTAAAATGGGAATTTTTAGTATAATATTTAATTTTGCAAAGAATAAATTGCAAGGATGTTAGAAAAAGAAAAAACAATTTTTGAAAAAACTGTAATTGTTGGTATTGTTACTCAATCACAATCTGAAGACAAACTCAATGAGTATCTTGATGAGTTAGAATTTTTAACATTTACGGCTGGAGGAGAAGTCGTTAAAAGGTTTTCTCAAAAAATGGATAAACCAAATCCCAAGACTTTTTTGGGAACTGGTAAAATGGATGAGATTGCATACTATGTAAAAGATAACTCTATCTCAACGGTTATTTTTGATGATGAATTATCTCCTTCCCAACAAAAAAACATCACTAAAATATTAGATTGCAAAGTCCTTGACAGAACCAATCTTATTCTTGATATTTTTGCTCAAAGAGCGGAAACATCCTATGCAAGAACACAGGTCGAACTCGCTCAATGTCAATATTTATTACCACGATTATCGGGGATGTGGACGCATCTCGAAAGGCAAAAAGGAGGAATTGGTCTTCGTGGACCAGGTGAAACAGAAATTGAAACCGATCGAAGAATTGTTCGTGATAGAATTTCTTTGTTAAAAGAAAAAATCAAAACAATCGATAAACAAATGGCTATCCAAAGAAGCAACAGAGGTGCAATGGTTCGTGTTGCGCTTGTTGGGTATACCAATGTGGGTAAATCTACTTTGATGAATGTAATTAGCAAAAGTGAGGTTTTCGTTGAGAATAAACTTTTTGCAACTTTAGACACAACTGTTCGCAAAGTGGTTATCAAAAACTTGCCTTTTCTACTTTCGGACACTGTAGGTTTTATTAGAAAACTACCTACTCAGCTAATCGAATCTTTTAAAAGTACTCTCGATGAAGTTCGCGAAGCCGATTTATTGCTACATGTAGTAGATATTTCTCATCCCGATTTTGAGGATCACATCAACTCTGTTAATCAAATTCTTCAGGAAATAAAAAGTGCTGACAAACCTACTATAATGGTTTTTAATAAAATTGATGCCTACAAAAATCTTGTTATAGAATCGGATGATTTGGTTACAGAAAAAACCACCAAACATTATACTCTTGACGAATGGAAATCTACTTGGATGAACTCATTAGGGCAAGAAAACACGCTGTTTATTTCTGCAACAAACAAAGAGAACTTTGAAGAATTTAGAGCAAAAGTTTATGAAGCAGTAAGGAAAATACACATTACTCGTTTCCCATACAACAAATTCTTGTATCCTAATTATAAAGATGCTATAGAGGAATAAAGCCTATTGCAGATAGAAAATATACCCTACATTGAACCAAATATTCCAATCATTGGCTCTGTTTTCTGTATAGATTGTTGGGTCAGGATTTAAACCGTCAACCCAGTTAGAGAAATAGTATTGAACTCTCAAATCAACCATTAAATCTGAAAGCTCTGAAAGTTTATATCTAGTTCCCACACTACTAACTATTGACCATACTGTTCCTGCTTTGTTAGTTGTAGCATTATAATATTTAATAGGTGTAGATATTGGAGTATTCAAAGGACCAAGCGTAGATGAAGCTTCTGGATCATAAAAACTAAATTGTCCTCCAAGACTAATAAATGGCGCCCAAGCACCAATAGTTGATGAAAAATCTCTAATACTTAAAGGAAAATATTCCAATTGCATACCAATATTAGTAACTGCAGTACTTCCTCTCATAGCTCTCAATTGTTCAGCAAAAAGTGAAGTTTTCTTAGGATCAACCCATTGTCCAAAGTGTTGTAATTTCGTTTTGTTGTATGAAAGCTCACTTCTTAGCTTGAAGTGGTCATTAAAATAAGTTTCTGGAGTGTAACAATTACACTCTGCTCTATAAGAAAAATTAAGATAATGAATTAACCCAATTCCATAGCCTGTATTACCTGAGTTGGTTTCAAAGTCATGTCTTTCACCGTAGTCAGACTGAAAAGCAACAGGACCAACAATTACTCCTATTTCATGTGAAAAACCAAACTGCGCTTTCGCTGAATTTGACAATCCTAGCAAAAAAGCAAAAACGATAATAAAATATTTGGGCGTTTGCATACTATTTAATTCATTTCTCGACAAATATATAAAAACATCATTCAGAATTAAAATAATTTCAAAATTTGTTCATTTTTATACCTTTTCTTAATAGATAAAGCCAAAAAAAAACAGCCTAAGAATTCGACTAATCAATCATTTTTTACTGTAAAATTCAAGATGGTAACAACAAATTAAAAAAAACACATACTATATTTCAATAAAATGTATATTTGCCTGACTTTACGAAAACGATTTAAACAAACAAATTACAAATTAATATTATGTCACAAAGTGTTAATGCTTTTTTAGAATCTGTTGCTAAAAGAAATGGGAATGAACCTGAATTTATGCAGGCAGTAAAAGAAGTTGCAGAAACAGTAATTCCTTTTATTGAAAACAACAAAAAATACCAAAACAAAATGCTTTTGGAAAGAATGGTTGAACCAGAACGCGTTATAATGTTTCGCGTTACTTGGATTGATGATGCTGGCAACACTCAAGTAAATAGAGGTTATAGAATTCAAATGAACTCTGCAATTGGCCCATACAAAGGAGGTATTCGCTTTCATCCTTCAGTAAACCTGAGTATATTGAAATTTTTAGCATTTGAACAAGTTTTCAAAAACTCTTTGACAACACTTCCAATGGGTGGTGGAAAAGGCGGTTCAGATTTTGATCCAAAAGGAAAATCAGACAATGAAATCATGAAATTCTGTCAAGCATTCATGACGGAACTTTCTAAACATATTGGCGCAGATACTGATGTTCCTGCTGGAGATATTGGTGTTGGTGGACGTGAAGTTGGCTACATGTTTGGTCAATACAAAAGATTAAGAAACGAATTTACAGGAGTTTTAACTGGAAAAGGAATCACTTTTGGAGGTTCATTAATTCGCCCAGAAGCTACTGGTTATGGTGATGTATATTTTGCACAAAGTATGCTTGCAACAAAAGGCGACAGTTTCACTGGAAAAACAGTTGTAGTTTCTGGTTCAGGAAACGTAGCTCAATATGCAACGCAAAAAGCAACACAACTAGGCGGAAAAGTAGTAACAATGTCAGATTCATCAGGATATATTTATGATGCTGACGGAATTGATGCTGAAAAATTAGCGTATATAATGGAAATCAAAAACGTAAACTACGGAAGAATTTCTGACTATTTAAATAAATACCCAAGTGCAAAATTTGTTTCTGGCAAACGTCCATGGGAAGTGAAATGTGATGTTGCTCTTCCTTGTGCAACTCAAAATGAGTTAAATGGTGAAGAAGCTCAAATGCTTGTAAACAATGGATGTATATGTGTTTCTGAAGGAGCAAATATGCCTTCAACACCAGAGGCAATAGAAGTATTCCACAAAGCTAAAATATTATTTGCTCCAGGAAAAGCTTCAAATGCTGGTGGAGTTGCTACTTCTGGACTAGAAATGTCGCAAAACTCTCTACGCCTTAGCTGGACAAGAGAAGAAGTAGATGAAAGATTAAAAAGAATCATGTCTGATATTCACGAGTCATGTGTAAAATATGGCTCCGATGGAAACGGATACGTTGACTACGTTAAAGGTGCTAACGTTGCAGGCTTTGTAAAAGTAGCCGATGCTATGCTTGCCCAAGGAGTCGTGTAATAATTATAACCAACCAAAACGAAAATGCCTCAATTGAGGCATTTTTTATTTTAAACATATTAAAGTTTATCTTTTTCCGTTATATATATTTGTAGTCAAATAATTTTATGAAAAAACTATTCTTTTTATTGGTTAACTTTTGGTTGTTCACTTGTTTTGGACAACAAAATCTTCAATGGAAAGGATATTTTTCATTCAATCAAGTAAAAGATCTGTCTGAATCTTCAAATAGAGTATTTGTTGCTGCTGAAAATGCCATTTTTACCAAAAACTTCGCTACAGGAGAAGTAAGAACTTCAACAACTCTGCAAGGTTTATCTGGAGAAACCATTACTGCCATGTACCATAGCGATACTTTCAATAGAACCGTTCTTGGCTATCAAAATGGGTTGATGGTGGTTGTAAATGACTCCGATGGAAGTGTGTTGAATGTAGTTGATATCATAAACAAATCTATTCCAAACAATATTAAAAAAGTAAATCATTTTTTTGAATACAACGGAATTCTTTATGTATCATGTGATTTCGGAATTGTACAATATAATTTGGCGAATTTAGAATTTGGCGATACCTATTACATAGGTCCAAATGGTCAAGAGATTAAAATTCACCAAACAACAGTTTTTAATAATGAAATCTACGCAGTATCACAATATAATGGAATACTCAAAGCTAATATAAACAATCCTAATCTAATAGATTTTGCACAATGGCAGACTTGGGATTCAGGTTCATGGAACGGAATAGTTTCTTTTAACAATCAAATTTATGCTTCAAACAATAACAATCGTGTGTATAGAAATAATGGTGGCGGATTTGTTGAAGTTTTGAACATTGGTCAACCTATATTAGATATAAGAACTTTTGGTGATTACATGATTGTAACTTCTGCAAATCATGTTTATGTATTTAACTCTTCTGGGATTCAATCAAACCATATTCAATCTTCTTTGATAACAGAAGAAACGGTAACTTTTACTTGTGCAACAGTTCAAAACAATACCATATATATAGGTACAGACGACAATGGTTTAATAAGCTTACCTATCAATACAAATGATTATGAGATAATAATGCCTGATGGACCAAGTAGAAATAAAATTTTCTCTATTTCATATAATTCAAATACTCTTTGGGCTGTATATGGCGGTTATGATATTTCATACAATCCATACACATACATAGGTTATAACCTAACACAATTTGGAGTTAGTAAGCTATTTGAAAATCAATGGAAAAATATTCCATACAGCGAAGTGCTAGGTGCAAAATCAATTTCAAGAATAACCATTAATCCCAATGATGCTAATCAAGTTTTTGCAAGTTCTTATCATAATGGGCTATTGAAAATAGAAAGTGATGTTCCTACGGAAATACTGAATGGAACCAATTCTGGTTTAGAAAGTTTAGACACAGGAAATTTAACAGAAGCCATTAGAATAGGTCCAACTACATTTGACAAAAATGGTAACATGTGGGTTATGAACGCCAGAATAAAAAATGGTTTAAAAGTTCTGAAATCTAATAACCAATGGCAATCATTTAACATGGAAAATATCCTGCAAGACTACAGTTCAAACGGAGATTATGCTGCATTACTTGTAGATAAAAATGGAACGAAATGGATAGCTTCTAATAATGATGGGGTAATTGCTTTTAACGAGTCAGCAAATGAGTTTAAAAAAATTATGGAAGGTGAAGATGTTGGAAATCTACCATCCAATGATGTTCGGGCAATGGCTATTGACAACAGAAGTCAATTATGGATTGGGACAAATAAAGGGTTGAGAGTACTTTCTAGTATTGGAGCATATAACAGTGACAGTCAAATGAAAGCTAATTCAATTATTATTTTAGAAGACGGATTGGCTCAAGAACTACTCTATGAACAGTTTATAACTGATATCAAAATTGATGGTTCTAACAGAAAATGGATTGGAACTGCAGACTCAGGAGTATTTCTATTTTCTTCTGATGGACAAAAAACAATTTATCATTTCACAAAAGATAATTCCCCATTACCAAGTAATACAATCAACGACATCGATATAAATGACGAAACAGGCGAAATCTTTTTTGCCACCGAAAAAGGCATGGTTTCATTTTTAGGAACTTCAACAAAACCATCAGATAATTTAGACAATGTGTATGTTTATCCAAATCCGGTTCGTCCAGATTTTGTAGGAACAGTAAAAATAGCTGGATTGGTTTCAAAAGCAAATATAAAAATAACTGATATTGGTGGAAACCTTGTTTATGAAACCACTTCAGAAGGTGGAACTATCGAATGGGACACAAGTGCTTTTGGAAAATACAAAGTTGCTTCTGGCGTGTATATGATATTTGTTGCTTCTGAAGATGGCTCTGAAACTACTGTAAAAAAAGTAATGATAGTTAGATAAAAATCCAACACGAAAATCCCAAATTCCAATGTTGGTAAAAACCAAAGCCATAGTAATTTCTTCTATTAAATATCAAGAAAAAAGCTTGATTGTAAAATGTTTTACGCAAAGCGACGGGTTAAAAAGCTATTTCGTTCAAAGTGCTTTTTCCTCAAAAAAATCCAATCAAAAAATCGCTTATTTTCAACCTTTGACTCTTCTAGAGATTGAGGCAAACCATAAAAATAAGGGAACTCTTGAGCATTTCAAGGAAATAAAATTGGCATATAACTACCAGAGTATTCCTTTTGATATTACAAAAAGTTCCATAGTTATTTTTCTTTCAGAGATTTTAAATTACAGCATTAAAGAAGATGGAAACAATGAAAACCTTTTCATTTTTCTAGAAACAGCACTTCATTGGCTCGATAATCATGATGAAATTTCAGATTTTCATCTAATCCTTTTGCTACAATTAACCAAATTCCTTGGCTTTTATCCCGAAATTCCAAAAAAAGAAAGTAATTATTTTGAAATGATTGAAGGTGTTTTCACTCCATACAGTGGTGTAAGTTGTATAACAGCAAATGAAACCATTTTGCTAAAAAAACTTATGGAATTGAAACTTGATTTACCACAAAAGCTTTTTACTGTAAATGAAAGACAAATTCTACTCAAAATTATAGTCGATTACTACGCCATTCATATAGAGAATTTCAAAAAACCTAAATCTTTGAGTGTTTTGAAAGACGTTTTTTTATAATTCTAGAAATATTTCTCTCTATTTTTTCTAATTCACAAAAACTCACAAGTCATAACTCATAAATCATAACTATTTATTACTTTCGCAAACTGATTTAAGAAAGCGACAAAAATGAGTACTAAGTTTACTGAATACAAAGGACTTGACTTGCCAACTGTGGCGTCTGAAGTTCTTGATTTTTGGAAAAAAAATAACGTCTTTGAACAAAGTGTAACTTCGCGTGAAGGAGCAACACCTTATGTGTTTTTTGAAGGTCCACCAAGTGCAAATGGTTTACCTGGAATTCACCACGTGATGGCGCGAGCTATTAAAGATATTTTTTGTCGTTATAAAACTCAAAAAGGGTTTCAAGTAAAACGAAAAGCTGGTTGGGATACACACGGTTTGCCTGTTGAATTGGGAACCGAAAAAGAATTAGGAATCACCAAAGAAGATATTGGCAAAAGCATTTCAGTTACTGAATATAACGAAGCGTGCAAAAGAACTGTGATGCGTTATACTGACGTGTGGAACGATTTGACCGAAAAAATGGGTTATTGGGTAGATATGGAAGATCCATACGTGACTTATAAATCCAAATACATGGAAAGTGTTTGGTGGTTGCTGAAACAGATTTATGATAAGAATTTGTTGTACAAGGGTTATACTATCCAACCGTATTCACCAAAAGCTGGAACCGGATTATCGTCTCACGAAGTAAACCAACCTGGAACATATAGAGATGTTACAGATACAACAATCGTTGCGCAATTCAAATGCCTCAACCAAACCTTCTCCAAAGGAGAAGGAGTTAACACAATTTCTAAAGCATTTGGTTTAAATTCTCCTCCTTTGGAGGAGTTAGAGGAGGCTTTTTTCTTAGCTTGGACAACAACTCCTTGGACATTACCATCAAACACAGCTTTGACTGTTGGTCCAAAAATAGATTATGTTTTGGTTAAAACATTTAATCAATACACTTTTGAACCGATAAATGTTATTTTGGCTAAAAACTTAGTTGGGAAACAGTTTGGAGGGAAATACTTTGTTGCCGAAAACAATGATGATTTTACAAATTTCAAACCAGAAGACAAAAAAATCCCTTATCAAATTTTAGCCGAATGTAAAGGTGCTGATTTAGTTGGAATTCGTTACGAGCAATTATTAGAATGGGCAAAACCATATCAAAACCCAGAAAATGCTTTTAGAGTGATTGCTGGTGATTTCGTAACAACTGAAGATGGAACTGGAATTGTACACACAGCTCCAACTTTTGGTGCAGATGATGCTAAAGTTGCCAAAGAAGCAACGCCAGAAGTACCGCCAATGTTAGTTTTAGACGAAAATGGAAATCCTGTTCCATTAGTAGATTTACAAGGTAAATTTGTTGACGGATTAGGAAATTTTTCTGGTAAATACGTTAAAAACGAATATTACAATGATGGTGAAGCTCCAGAACGCTCAGTCGATGTGGAAATTGCCATCCAATTAAAAGAAGAAAATAAGGCTTTCAAAGTCGAAAAATACGTGCATAGTTACCCACATTGTTGGAGAACGGACAAACCAATTTTGTATTATCCTTTGGATTCTTGGTTCATCAAAGTAACCGAAATCAAAGACAGAATGTTCGATTTGAACGAAACCATCAACTGGAAACCAAAAGCTACTGGTGAAGGTCGTTTCGGAAATTGGTTGAAAAATGCTAACGATTGGAACTTATCGCGTTCAAGATATTGGGGAATTCCATTGCCAATATGGAGAACTGAAGATAAAACTGAAGAAATAATTATTGGTTCGGTAGAAGAATTGTATACTGAAATAGAAAAATCAATCGCAGCTGGTTTCCAAAAAGAAAATCCGTTCAAAGGTTTTGTAATTGGAAACATGAGTGAAGAAAACTACGCCTTGGTGGATTTACACAAAAATGTAGTGGATAACATCGTTTTGGTTTCGCCATCAGGAAAGTTAATGAAACGCGAAAGCGATTTGATTGACGTTTGGTTCGATTCTGGTGCGATGCCTTATGCGCAATGGCATTATCCTTTTGAAAATAAAGATTTAATTGATGAAAACAAAGCGTTTCCAGCTGATTTTATTGCGGAAGGTGTTGACCAAACTCGTGGTTGGTTTTATACTTTACACGCTATCGGAACGTTGGTTTTTGATAAAATAGCTTATAAAAATGTAGTTTCAAACGGTTTAGTCTTAGACAAAAACGGACAAAAAATGTCCAAACGTCTTGGAAATGCCGTTGATCCTTTTGAAACTCTAAAAGAATATGGTCCAGATGCTACGCGTTGGTACATGATTTCCAATGCCAATCCATGGGATAACTTGAAATTTGATATCGAAGGTGTTGCCGAAGTTCGCAGAAAATTCTTCGGAACGTTATACAATACCTATTCGTTCTTCAGTTTGTATGCTAACATTGATGGATTCAAATATGCTGAAGCAGAAATTCCATTAAACGAAAGACCAGAAATCGACCGTTGGATTTTATCTGAATTACACACTTTGATAAAAACGGTTGATGAAGCTTATGCAGATTATGAACCAACAAAAGCAGCAAGAGCCATCTCTGATTTTGTTCAAGAGAATTTGAGCAATTGGTATGTTCGTTTGTGCAGAAGAAGATTCTGGAAAGGCGAATATGGAACCGATAAAATTGCAGCATATCAAACACTTTACACTTGTTTGTTAAACGTAGCAAAATTGTCAGCACCAATCGCACCATTTTTTATGGACAAACTTTATACTGATTTAGTTAATGCAACTGGAAGTGAGCGTTTTGCTAGTGTTCACTTGGCAAATTTCCCTGTTTCGGTTGAAAACTTTGTTGATAAATCGTTAGAGAGCAAAATGATGAAAGCACAAACGGTTTCATCTTTAGTTTTATCTCTTCGTAAAAAAGAAATGATAAAAGTACGCCAACCTTTGCAAAAGGTTATGATTCCTATACTTGACGAAAATCAGCGTACAGAAATTGAGGCAGTTTCCGACCTAATAAAAGCCGAAGTAAACGTTAAAGAAATCGAACTTTTAGACGATGCCTCAGGTGTATTAGTAAAGCAAATTAAGCCAAACTTCAAGACGCTTGGACCTCGTTTTGGAAAAGATATGGGTTTGATTTCCAAAGAAATACAAAACTTTTCGCAGGAACAAATAACAGAATTAGAAAGCAAAGGATTGTTAACGCTTGTTATTTCAGGAAAAAGTATAATTTTAACATCCGAAGATGTCGAAATAAGTTCACAAGACATTCCGGGATGGTTAGTTGCTAATGACAAAGGCATAACAGTTGCTTTAGACATTACAATAAATGAAGAATTAAGAAATGAAGGAATTGCAAGAGAATTAGTAAACCGTATTCAAAACATCAGAAAAGATAGTGGCTTTGAGGTTACAGATAAAATAAAAATTACTTTGCAACCTAACAGCGTTTTAGAGAAAGCGGTCAAGGAAAATGAAAGTTACATAAAATCTGAAACACTAACTGACATTTTAAGTTTTGAAGAGAATAATGGTACAGAAATTGAGTTTGATAACATCACAACCAAAATAATAATATCTAAAAATTAAGATTATGGTAGAAGAAAAAATTAGATACTCAGATGCAGATTTAGCAGAGTTCAAAGAAATTATTTTGAAAAAGATTGAAAAAGCGAAAGCCGATTTAGAATTAATAAAAAGCGCTTACATGAACGATTTAAACAATGGCACAGACGACACGTCGCCAACGTTTAAAGCTTTTGAGGAAGGAAGCGAAACAATGTCTAAAGAAGCAAACTCACAATTGGCTATTCGTCAGGAAAAATTCATACGCGATTTGAAAAATGCTCTTTTTAGAGTTGAGAACAAAACCTATGGTGTATGTAAAGTAACTGGAAAGTTAATTTCTAAAGAACGATTGAAAATTGTTCCTCATGCTACCATGAGTATTGAAGCAAAAAATTTACAGCGATAAGACATTTGTATTAAAATATTTAACGCTCCTTTTGGAGCGTTATTTTTTAGAAAAAAAGATTATTTTTGCCCATCAAAAAAACCAAATAATGTCACTAAGAGGTTCCATTTTATTTATCATTGTAATACTTGTTATAGATCAAATTTCTAAGATTTATATTAAAACCAATTTTGTTTACAATGAAACAGTGGATATCACTAATTGGTTTAAGATTATGTTGATTGAGAATGAAGGAATGGCTTGGGGAACAAAAATTCCTGGACAATATGGCAAGTTAATCCTCACAGTTTTCAGAATTTTTGCCGTAATTGGAATTGCATACTGGCTTTACGATTCAAGCAAAAAACACAGCTCAAACTTTCTAATGGTTGCTATCTCATTAATCTTTGCAGGTGCTGTTGGGAATATTATTGATTCTGTTTTTTATGGTGTTCTTTTTGATGACAGTTATGGCCATTTAGCAACATTATTCAGTGAAAATCCTTATGGAACTTGGTTTCATGGTAGAGTTGTAGACATGTTTTATTTTCCTATTTGGGAAGGAAATCTACCTTCATGGTTGCCAATTTGGGGAGGAAAAGAGTTTAAGTTCTTTAACGCAATTTTTAACGTAGCTGATTTTGCAATTTCTACTGGTGTTGGAATTTTGATTGTATTCAACAAAAAAGCGTTTGCTAAAAAGACTTCTCTTGGAAATGCATCATAGCTGATGGTGTAACACAATAATCCAATCGAATATCATTTTCTGAAACATCATCTATGGCTTCTTCAGCATCAAAAAAAGACAATCCAATCTTTTTGGTTTCGGGTTTGCATTCTGATAAAAATTTATCATAAAATCCTTTGCCATAACCTACTCTATTCCCTTTTTTATCGAAAGCTAGCAAAGGAACAAAAACCACATCTATTTTTGAAACAGGAACTTCAATTCCATCTATTGGCTCAGGAATGTTATAATCGTTTTTCTTGAATCTTGTATTATCAGTTAGCAAATAATGTGTCATTTTCAAGGTGGTAAAGTCACTTTTTGAAACTACAATTTCTTTATCTTTTCCAGCTAAGATTTGGAGAATAAATTCGGTGTCAATTTCTTTTTGTTCTTCAATAGTTAAAAACAAATGAAAATAGGTTTTGTTCCAAATGTCTATCGATAGCAATTGATTTGCAATGGCCAAACTTTTATTCTCTATTGCTGCTGGAGATAACCCTTGTCTTAACTCTTTGTACTTTTTTCGTAACTCTTTTTTAAGCATAAACAGACGACTTCAATTCGTCTATAAAAGTAGTTAAATGTTGTACTTCTACGTGATTCATGAGAACAATTTTGTACCATTTATTTTCATGATTATGTGTTTCTGGAACTAAATCATACTTTTCAGCAATTTTTTTTGGTATAAATTCCGAGTGAATTGTAACGATATTCATGAACGGATTACGGAAATACTTAATTTCTAACTTATCCAATTCTTTACACAAAAATTGCGTTCTCATTTGCAAAACGCTAACCTTTTCAAACCATTTGTGTGGTCCATATGTGAATAAAATCATCCAAACCGCAATCGCATTGGCACCAGAACGACTTCCGCAAAGCGTTAAATCCATTCCTTCTACATATTGTGCTTCTTTGGTTAACACATTTTCGATTAATCCTTTTCGGCAAATAAAAATTCCTGTACCATAAGGCGCTTGAAGCATTTTGTGCGCATCAATTGTAATCGAACTAATGTTTGGATTAGTGAAATTTATAGTAGAATTTTCATTGCTAAACGGATAAACAAATCCGCCATAAGCACCATCAATATGAAGTTTGAAATCTAAATTGTGTTTTTCAAGAATAGAAATATAATCTTCAGGATTGTCAACCGAACCAAATATTGTTGTTCCCATATTAGAAATCACAATGAAATATTTTTTTCCATTGTTTTTTGCTTTGACAATGATTTCTTCTAAAGCTATTTTGTCAATTACTCTATTTTCTAACGAAACCGGAATTTTCAACCAATCCAATTGCAAAAGATTTGCGCCTTTCGGAATGGAATAATGTGTATCTTCTGAAGCCAAAATCACAATTTCCTCTAGTTTAGCATCCTTTTTATACATAAAAAAGTTGCGATACATCCAAATGGCTTGAATGTTAGCTTCCGTTCCACCTGGAGAAATATAGCCATCAAAATCATTGGGTTTTGATTTAAAAACATCAACCGCAAGAACATTCAAAACCTCTTTTTCTAGTTCGTGAGTTCCTTTAAAAGCACTTTCAGAATCGCCCAAAGTATGACATCCGATATGATTTGGATTAGCAACAAAGGTTTGCAAAACAGGTGCGTCTTTCAAAAAGTCGGCATCATAAAATACTTTTCCATCCAATTTTGATGCAGGATAACCCAATGAAGTGTCTTTTGCAAAATTGACATTGGCTTTTAAAGCGTTTTGTATCTTGGTTTTACGTTCTTCTTTTGGGAGTTTTTTCCAATAAATCATACCTATAATTTTCGCCAAAACTACTTTAACAGACTAATATAAAACATGATAAATGTTAGTTTTATTAATTGACTTTTTTCAATTTGTTTTGTGATGAATTTAAAGTTAAATTTGTTTGAAGAAAAATTACAGAAATCTTTTTCTTTTCTCTATTTTCTTAAAAAATGAATAATCCATCTTTAGAACTTCAAATACAAACACTTCCCGATAATCCTGGAGTATATCAGTATTATGATAAAGAAGGTAAAATTCTATATGTTGGAAAAGCAAAAAACCTCAAAAAACGCGTTTCTTCCTATTTCAATAAAGTGCATGATAACGGAAAAACGAATGTACTTGTTCGCAAAATTGTAACCATTAAACACATTGTGGTTTCGAGTGAGCAAGACGCACTTTTGTTAGAAAATAATTTGATTAAAAAACTCCAACCACGATACAATGTTTTATTGAGAGATGATAAAACCTATCCTTGGATTTGCATCAAAAAAGAACCATTTCCAAGAATTTTTCCAACACGTAGAATGATAAAAGACGGTTCGGAATATTTTGGACCTTATACCAATTTCAAAACGGTAAATACGATTTTGGATTTAATTAAAGAGTTGTATCCATTGCGAACTTGCAACTTCGATTTAAGTCCGGCAAACATTGATAAAGGTAAATTTAAAGTGTGCTTAGAATTCCATATTGGTAATTGCAAAGGCGGATGCGAAGGCTATGAATCTGCGGAACATTATCAAATTCAAGTCAACGCCATTCGTGAAATATTGAAAGGAAATTTCAAAGAAAGTTTGAAAGATTTCAAAACCAAAATGCAGGAATTTGCAGCTAATATGCAATTTGAAGAAGCGCAGCAGATTAAAGAAAAAATAGAAATTCTCGAAAATTATCAATCACGTTCTACAGTTTTAAACCCAAAAATTTCCAACATCGATGTGTTTTCCATTGTTTCCGACGAAACTATGGCTTATGTTAACTTTTTACAAATCGCACATGGAGCGATTATTCGTTCGCATACCTTAGAATTAAAGAAAAAATTAGACGAAACCGATGAAGAACTTTTAGAATTGGCTGTTGTCGAGCTTCGTGAGCGTTTTCATTTGACTACAAAAGAAATTATTTTGCCGTTTCCACTTGATTTTGGTGATAAAATAAAAATTACGGTTCCTCAATTAGGTGACAAAAAACAAATACTGGAACTCTCTGAACGAAACGCTAAGTATTACCGTTTGGAACAATTAAAACAAATTCAAATTGTTGATCCAGAACGTCACACCAATCGAATTATGGCGCAAATGCAAAAAGATTTACGTCTTTCTGTAGAGCCACGACATATAGAATGTTTTGATAATTCCAATATTCAAGGCACTAATCCAGTTGCAGCTTGCGTTGTTTTTAAAGACGGAAAACCATCTAAAAAAGATTATCGTCATTTCAATATTAAAACGGTCGAAGGACCAAACGATTTTGCTTCCATGGAAGAAGTTGTTTACCGAAGATACAAGCGTCTTTTAGATGAAAACCAACCATTGCCACAATTAATCATCATTGATGGTGGAAAAGGACAACTTTCATCAGCCTTAAAAAGCATTGACGATTTAGGGTTACGCGGAAAAGTTGCCATCATTGGAATTGCAAAACGATTGGAAGAATTGTTTTATCCAGGTGATTCGGTTCCATTATACCTCGACAAAAAATCGGAAACACTGAAAGTAATTCAGCATTTACGAAATGAAGCACACAGATTTGGAATTACATTTCACCGTGATAAACGAAGTAAATCGGTATTGAATTCGTCCATCGAAACCATTCCTGGCATTGGCGAAAAAACCATGTTGACCTTAATAAAGCACTTCAAAAGTGTTAAAAGATTAAAATTAGCATCAGAAAAAGAAATTTCAGAGGTTGTAGGTGCATCAAAAGCCAAAAAAATTTCCGAATTTTACGAAAAAAGTAAAGCATCTAATTAAGTATGAAAAAAATATTTTGGTTGTTTCTAATCATAATTTTTACGCAAAATCTCTTTGCTCAAGAAACAGATACCAAAAGACCAAAAATTGGGCTAGTTCTTTCTGGTGGCGGAGCAAAAGGTTTTGCTCATATAGGTGTTCTAAAAGTAATCGAACAAGCAGGAATAAAAATAGATTACATTGGTGGAACTAGCATGGGTGCAGTTGTTGGTGGTTTATATGCTTCTGGCTATACAGCAAGTCAAATTGACTCTATTTTTCAACAAACAAATTTTGACAAACTAATTCAAGACTATATCCCAAGGACTTCAAAAAGTTTTTACGAGAAACGCAACGATGAATTATACACAATTACGCTTCCTTTTAGAAAATTTAAAATTGGAATTCCTGTAGCCTTATCAAAAGGTATGTATAATTATAATCTTCTTGCTAAATTAACTCATGATGTAAGAGATATTAAAGATTTCAATAAACTGCCAACCCCATTTGTATGTGTTGCCACAAATATTGAAACTGGTGAAGAAGTTATTCTTCACGAAGGCTATTTACCACAAGCACTTATGGCAAGTTCTGCTTTTCCTTCTCTATTTTCACCTGTTGAGCTAAATGGTAAAATACTCATAGATGGTGGAGTTACTAATAATTATCCCGTTGAAGAAGTCAGAAAAATGGGCGCTGATATAATAATAGGCGTTGATGTACAAGATAATTTAAAAGATCGGAAAAGCCTTAATGATGCTACAAGAATATTAGTTCAAATTACTAATCTTGACATGATTAATAAGATGAAAGAAAAAATTAAGCTAACTGATATTTACATAAAACCAGATATTTCGAATTTTGGAGTTGTATCCTTTAGTGAAGGCAATAATATTATTAAAAAAGGTGAAGAAGCTTGCTTTGCTGTATATGAGCAATTATCAAAATTAGGAAGTAATTATATAAAGCCAAAAATTGAAGTTAATAAAAATAAAAAGTCTGTAAAAATTAAAAACATTTACACTACAAAACTTAAAAATTACACAAGGGCTTATATCCTAGGAAAATTAAGGCTTAAACCAGGTAAAACTTACACTTATGATGATATTCAATCTGGAATTAATACTCTTAATGCTACCCAAAACTTTAGTAGGATAAGTTATTCTGTTGAGAGAAATAGTGATGGTGACGACTTTACACTTCATTTAACAGAAAATCCGAATAAGACATTTTTAAAATTTGGTCTTCATTATGATGAATTGTATAAAAGTGCATTATTGACTAATATTACTCAAAAAAAATCTTTATTCAATAATGATGTTCTTTCACTAGATATGGTCTTTGGAGATAATATTCGATATAATCTTGATTACTACATAGACAATGGTTTTTATTTTAGTTTTGGTTTCAAATCTCGTTTCAATCAATTCAACCGAAATGTATCAACTGATTTCAATGATGGTGAAATATTCAATCAGTTAGGATTAAGCACAATTAATTTAGATTTTAAAGATATTACCAACCAAGCATATTTACAGACTGTTTTTGTTCAAAAATACCTTCTTGGAGGAGGAATTGAACACAAATATTTAAGGTTAGAGTCTGAAACTATAGCACAATTAAATCCCGTTTTTGAGAATAGCTCCTATTTAAGTTTGTTTGGATATCTAAAATTTGACTCCATGGATAATAAATATTTTCCAAAAGAAGGATGGATTTTTTCTGGAGACATACATTACTATTTTTATTCTTCAAATTTTACAGGTGATTTTAATAAATTCTCCATGGTAAATGGTGAAATTGGTTTTGCAAAAACAATTAATGATAAACTGACCTTTAAAACCGTATCTGAAACAGGATTTAAGATAGGTAAACAAAGTGTGGATTTTTTAAATTTTGTACTAGGAGGTTATGGTTTCAATTCTGTAAATAATTTTAAACCATTCTATGGTTATGATTTTTTATCAGTTGCAGCTAATAGTTATATTAAATCAACTTTTACCGTTGATTATGAAATTTATAAAAAAAACCACTTGAACTTTTCAGCCAATTATGCAAATATTGAAAATAACCTTTTCAATACTGGAAATTGGTTTTCAAAACCAAAGTATAATGGATATGCTATAGGATATGGCTACGAATCTTTTATTGGTCCTATCGAAATTAAATACACTTGGTCACCAGAATTACCAAAAGGGTTTACGATGATAAATGTGGGGTTTTGGTTCTAATTGAATTTTATCACGGTTATTATTTATTAAAATAAAAAACTATATTTGAAATCTATTTAAAAACCAATAAACTAAAAATTTATGTCAATTTGGAGTAAAAAATCAATACCACAACTTCTATCCGAAGCAGACGAATCTGAAAAAGGATTGAAAAGAACATTGTCTTCTAGAGCTCTTGTTGCTTTGGGAATTGGAGCAATAATAGGTGCTGGGCTATTTTCTTTAACCGGAATAGCAGCTGCAGAACATGCTGGTCCAGCTGTTACATTATCTTTTGTTTTGGCGGCTGTAGGCTGTGGATTTGCAGGATTGTGCTATGCTGAATTCGCTTCAATGATTCCTGTTGCAGGAAGTGCATATACATATTCCTATGCAACAATGGGTGAATTTATGGCTTGGATTATAGGTTGGGATTTGGTATTAGAATATGCCTTAGGAGCTGCAACAGTAGGTGTCAGTTGGTCAGGATATTTTAATAAATTCTTACATCAATTTGGTTTAGAATTTCCAGTGTATTTATCAAAATCTTATGCTGATGGTGGGTTTATAAATCTTCCTGCTATTGTCATTGTATGTTTACTTTCATTGCTTTTGATGCGTGGAATGAGGGAGTCTGCTCAGTTGAATAATTTTCTTGTAGTAATAAAAGTTGCTGTAGTTTTAATATTTATAACATTGGGTTGGAAGTTTATTAATCCTGAAAATCATGTTCCTTTCATTCCAGAAAATACTGGAGTATATGGTCAATTTGGAATATCTGGTATTGCAGCAGGAGCAGCATTGGTTTTCTTTGCTTTTATAGGTTTCGATGCTGTATCAACAGCAGCACAAGAAGCAAAAAATCCTCAAAAAGGAATGCCAATTGGAATTTTAGGCTCACTAGCCATCTGTACAGTTTTGTATGTATTATTTTCCTATGTAATGACAGGTTTAGTTCCGTATACAGTTTTTAAAGGTGATGCTTCACCCGCAGCTACTGCTTTCAAAGTTACAGGATATGAATTTTTGCAAACTGGACTTATTGTTGCAATATTAGCAGGT